>WNGM01000069.1_pt1 | contig 155616 bp, 149 predicted proteins | sample 5400571 | NCBI WGS metagenome assembly WNGM01 (sample SAMN13153378, study PRJNA577476) | soil metagenome | isolation source: 100 cm soil or saprolite under Garry oak tree replicate 2 | place: USA:California | collected 2016-06-15
CACGCCGGTCACGCCGGCCGCGCCGGTCACGCCGGCCGGGCCGGCCGCGCCGGCCGCGCCGGTCACGCCGGCCGCGCCGGGGCGCTCGCGCTTCCGTCCCGTCGCGCTGCACCGGTACGCCGCCACCGCGGGCAGCCGGTCGGTGACCGCGCTGGGCGGGGCGGCGCTGATGGTCCTCGGTGCCGCGCCGCTGGCGGTCGCGCAGGCCAGCCCGAACGCCGATCCGATCCTGGCCGAGTCCATCGCGGGCCCGGCCGTGCCGCTCGACTATCCCGCTCCGGGGTTCGCCCTGACCGACCAGCACGGCCGGACGGTGACGCTCGCGAGCCTGCGCGGCAAGGTGGTCCTGCTCAGCTTCTTCGACCCGGTCTGCACGGCCGGGTGCCCGCCGATCGGGCCGGAGTTCCGCAAGGCCGCCGCGCTGCTCGGCGGGAGCGCGCACCAGGTGGAGCTGGTCGGGATCGTCCTGTCCCCGGTGTACCGCCCGGTGCGCACGCTGCGGGCGTTCGACCGCCGGGAGGGCCTGGCCCAGGTACCGGGCTGGCTGTACCTGACCGGGACGCTGTCCAGGCTCCACCAGGTATGGCACGGTTATGGGATCACGGCGCAAGACCTCACCGGTGCGGCGGCGTTGCATACCGAAGAGGCCTTCGTGATCGATGCGGCCGGGCGGGTCCGGCAGAAGTTCAGCACCAGCCCCGGACCGGGAACCGCGGCCATCAGGTCCTCGTTCGCGGTGTTGTTCGCGAACGCGGCGCGGCAGGCCCTGGCCGGTTCGGGCAGGTGAGGTGAGGGTGCAACGGCGGGCACCGGGGTAGTACCTGGCATACCTGCCGCGACAGGGGGATTGTGACGATGGATGGCGAGCCCGGGGCGCCGGGGCAGTCCGGGGCCGAGCCGGACTACATGGGGCTGATCACCAGCACCGGTGAGTTCTCCGCCTACCCGCCGATCGCGGACTACGGCTTCCTGTCCGACTGCGAGGTGACGGCGCTGGTGGCGCCGGGCGGTGCCATCGAGTGGATGTGCCTGCCCAGGATGGACTGCCCGAGCGTGTTCAGCGCGATCCTGGACCGGCGGGCCGGCAGTTTCCGGTTCGGCCCGGAGAACGTGGACGTGCCCGCGGACCGGCGTTACCTGCCCGGCACCTTGGTCCTCGAGACAAGCTGGGACTGCGGCGAGGGCTGGATCGTCGTCCGGGACTGCCTGGTGATGGGCCCGTGGCGGCACGAGCACCCGGGGCGCACCACGCACATCAGGCCGCCGACCGACTACGACGCCGAGCACACGCTGATCCGGACGGTCCGGTGCGTGCAGGGCTCGGTCCAGCTCGCACTGGACTGCGAGCCGGTGTTCGGCTACGGGATGGAGCGGGCCCGCTGGACCCGGCCCGAGGCGGGCTACCACCAGGCCGCCGCCACCGACGGCAGCGGGCTGGCGCTGACCCTCACCTCGGACATCCGGTTCGGGATCGAGGGGTCCACCGCCCGCGGCCGGACCCTGCTGCGCGAGGGCGACATGCGGTTCTGCGCGCTGTCCTGGGGGAGGCGGCTGCCGCCGAAGACCTACAAGGAGGCCGACAAGCGGATGCGGTGGACGGCCCACCACTGGCAGCACTGGCTGGCCCGGGGCAATTTCCCCGATCATCGCTGGCGCAGCCACCTGACCAGGAGCGCGCTCACGCTCAAGGGCCTGTCGTTCGCCCCGACCGGCGCGATCGCCGCGGCCGCCACCACGTCCCTGCCGGAAACCCCGCGCGGGGAACGGAACTGGGACTACCGCTACAGCTGGATCCGCGACGCGACGTTCGCGCTCTGGGGCCTTTACACCCTGGGCTTCGACTGGGAGGCCAACGACTACTTCGCCTTCATCGCGGACCTGGCCGAGCGCGACGGCGGCAACCTCCAGATCGTCTACGGCATCGACGGCACCGCGGATCTCAGCGAACGGGTGCTCGACCACCTGCAGGGCTACCAGGACGCGCGGCCGGTGCGGATCGGCAACGCCGCCTACCAGCAGCAGCAGAACGACGTGTGGGGCACCGTCCTGGAATCGGTGTACCTGCACACCAGGTCGCGGGACCGGCTGGACGAGCGGGTCTGGCAGGTCGCCAGGCAGCAGGTCGAGCACGCCCTCGAGCACTGGCGCGAGCCGGACCGCGGCATCTGGGAGATCCGTGGCGAGCCGAAGCACTTCACCTCGTCGAAGGTCATGTGCTGGGTGGCCGCGGACCGCGGCGCGCGGCTGGCCAGGCTGCGCGACGAGCACGACATTGCCCGGATGTGGCAGAAGGCCGCCAACGAGATCCACGGCGATATCTGTGCCAACGCCCTCGATGACCGTGGCGTTTTCTGCCAGCATTACGACACGACGGCGCTGGACGCATCCCTTCTGCTGATGCCGTTGCTCCGGTTCCTGCCGCCGGAGGATCCGCGGATCCGTGCCACCGTGCTGGCGATCGCGGACGAGCTGACCAGGGACGGGCTGGTCCTTCGGTACCGGATCGCCGAAACCGATGACGGCCTCCCCGGCGAGGAGGGCACGTTCACCATCTGCACGTTCTGGCTGGTCTCCGCGCTGGCCGAGATCGGCGAGCAGCGCCGGGCCAGGGACCTGTGCGAGAAGGTGCTCTCCTACGCCAGCCCGCTGTTGCTGTACGCGGAGGAGATCGACCCGCGATCCGGCCGGCACCTGGGCAACTTCCCCCAGGCGTTCACCCACCTGGCCCTCATCAACGCGGTCATGCACGTGATCAGGGACGAGCAGGCCGCCCGGCGCACGGTACTGGCCGGCGAAGCGGCCGTCATCCCCTGGCAGTCCTGACCCTGGCGCCCGGCCGGCGCACCGGGCTTGGTTACCTTGCGTTGACTTTCGATTACTGTACGCTGACCGAGGTCATCAACCCTCTGTAAAAAGGGCGATCGCGCTATTGAGGCCAAAGCCTCGAGCGGCGTCACCCCATATGACGCCTGCTACCAGCATTCCGCACATGCCCGGGGTAATCCGGGCACCTTTCACATCGCAGATTCGGGGGATTCATGCTGAAACGCGTCCTTGCCGGGACGGCCGTGGCCGCCGTGAGCCTGATGTCGGCCGCGACCGCGGCGCAGGCCCAGACGGCCACCCCTGCGCCGCCGGCCACGTCGGCGCCGCACGCCACGGTCGTCAAGCTGCACCACGCCTACCTGGCCCACCTCGGTCACGCGAAGGCCGCCAAGCTCGCCATCATGTATGCCAGGGGCCACAAGCCCCGCGGGGCGAAGGTGACGACGAGCTGCTCGGAGCCGAACTGCCCGCTGACCTACAACGGGGGCTCGGTCCAGCACTCGCCGCACGTGTACCTGCTGCTGTGGGGGCCGCACTGGAGCTCGGACCCGTCCCAGGCCGCCAGCGCCTCCTACCTGGAGAGTTTCTACGCCGGGCTCGGCGTGCAGCCGCAGGACAGCTGGTCCACGATCACCTCGCTGTACGGTGACGGCGGCTTCCCGGCCTTCGGCGGCTCGGTGTATCAGGGCGCCTTCCAGGACGCCAGCACCCCGCCGAGCGGCGTGAACCAGGGCCAGCTCGCCGCGGAGGCGGACGCCTTCGCCGGCGTGCACGGCATCACCGACCCGGCCGACGCCCAGATCGTGGTCGCCACCCAGTCGGGGACCTGCCCCGAGGGGTTTTTCTCCCCGGGCTGCAACGGTGGCAGTGGCAACTACTGCGCCTGGCACTCCAACTCCGCCGAGCCGTACACCAACCTGCCCTACATCCTCGACGCGGGCGGCGGTTGCGGCGAGGACATCGCGCGGAGCCAGTACGACGGGTTCTCGATCGTCGGCGGCCACGAATACGCCGAGACCGTCACCGACCCGTTCCCGGTGTCCGGCTGGTGGGATCCGAGTGACCCGGGCGGCGGCGAGATCGGCGACAAGTGCGCCTGGGTGGATCCCGTCAGCGGCGGTCTCGACATCGGCACCGTGACGCTGTCCACCGGCACGTTCGCCATGCAGCCGCTGTACGACAACAACGCCCTCGCCAACGGCGGGGACGGGTGCGTGCTGAAGCCCGTCGGGGCCCTGAAGGGGTTCCGGAACGTGTGCCTGGACAACCACAACGGGCTCAGCGTGAACGGCAACCCGGTCGACATCTGGCAGTGCATCGGCGGCTCGCGCCAGCGGTGGACGCAGCAGAAGGGCGAGCTCCAGGTCAACGGGAAGTGCCTGACGGACAGCACCTGGGGCGGACCGGGCACCAAGCTGGTGATCGAGGCGTGCAACGGCCAGCGGAACCAGCAGTGGTCGCGCAACTCCAGCGGCGAGTACGTGCTGGCCTACAAGGGCCTGTGCCTGACCGACCCGGGTGGTTCGACCACCAACGGCACCCAGGTCCAGGTCCAGAACTGCTCGAACGCGTCGGACCAGCACTGGTCCGTGCCCTAGCAGCCGCACGGCGGGTGACGCCGGCCAGCCGCGCGCTGGCCGGCGTCACGCCGGTGCCAGCCCCCAGGCCGCCCGCTCGATCACGTCGCCCCCAGCGCAGCGTGAACGCGGCCTGGCGGGGGCCGCCACCTCCGCGACCACCTGCGGCCCGATTGGCTCGGCTTCCGCCCACCCGGAGAGCAACGCCCCCCCGGGTGCCCGCGGACCCCTGCACGAGCACGTCGCCGGTCCCAGCTCGCGCCGGTCCCGGGATAACCATCGCCCGGGGTTGTAGACCTTTGGGCACTGTCAGACGTCCCATAAAGGGGGCCAAAGGGGGGCGCCATGGGCGGCCAGGTTCAGTTTCGGGGGCACCCACACGTTGCCGCGCTCGTCTGGGCCGGTGTGCCGGCCGGCGCTGCCCGGCAGCGCGGCTCAGCCTGCCGCCCGGGGCGGCACACGCCATGGTGCCGGTGCTCACCGGTCGCGGCCAGGCATCAGCCAAGCGCTGCCAGCGGCAAGATAGCAGCCGGAATTATCTCGGACAAAAGACGCTGCCAGGACTTGCCGTGACATGACCTCGCGCCAGGAAATAGAAGAAACCGCAAGGAGGGGAGATTCTGCGTCACCCCGCACAAGGCAATTGCTGGAAGGATCGGCATGAAAGCAACGAAGAAAGTCTGGCTAGCCATCATGGGTTCGGCGGCGCTGACTGTCGCTGTACCAGGGCTTGCGAGCGCAGCAGGAGGAGCACCCTCAGGAACACATCACAGCTACGCGCCAGCGCCAGCGTCACTGCGTCATACGCTGCCGCTCGCGCACCCGGCGCACGCATTCCGGACGCACCCGCTGCAGGGTGGCACGAAGTTCGACACGGTTAACTCAAACAACTGGTCAGGCTTCGCCACTTTCGGTGATCACTTCCGGTTCGTCAGTTCGACCTATACCATCCCCAGCCTCAACTGCGGCGTCTCCCCCGACCCGTCCTTCGACAGCGAGTGGGTGGGGCTGGACGGCTTCACCAGTAGCACCGTCGAGCAGGCAGGTACCTACGCGGTCTGCTCGGGTGGCACACCGAGTTACTTCGCGTTCTACGAAATGTTCCCGGCGCCCTCTGTCGCCTTCTCAGACGTCAGCCCCGGGGACTCCATCACGGCGAAGGTGTTCTTCAACGGCTCGCAGTGGGAGCTTAAGCTCCTCGACAACAACACTGGGGCGGGCTTTGACGTGACTCTGTCCTGCCCGTCAGGCAGCACCTGCCTTAACCGCAATGCCGAAATTATCTCCGAGGTGCCCAATGGCGGGCCGCCGACCGCGAGCCTTGCCGACTACGGCATTGTCGGATTCACCCACATAGCGATCACCGACACGGCGGCTCACCATTTCAACATCTTGTCGCCAGACTGGAGTAATGACAAGATCAGCGAGGTTGACCTTTCCAATGGTGACCTGATGCAGGCACCCAGCAAGCTCGAAGGCGCCGTAAGCGGGACTGGCGGCGGCCCGGGCAATCAGGCATTCACCGTCACAGCCGTCGCACCGAACTAGCAGACACAGAGAGCGGAAGGTGGCGGGGACCGGCCAGCGGCCGGTCCCCGCCGCTGGTCACCTGGCTGGCGGTCAGGTGGCTGGCGGGTCAGGCGGGTGGCTGGCAAACAGACATGCGGCTCTGGGTCAGTACCACCTCGCCGGTTCCGCCGTTGATCGTGGCGAACCATGCACCGGCGGCCTGGTCCAGCCCGGTCACCGCCTCCGGGCGGCAGCCGATCACCATGGGAACGCCCAGGCTGCGGGCCACCTCGGCAAGGTGCGAACCGGCCGCCCCGGCCCGCGAGATGAGCCCCCGGGCGCCGAACAGCAGTGGCGCCAGCCCCGGCACCGGCCGGTCCACCAGCACGATGGCGCCACGGCAGTCGCTCGCCCCGGTCTGGTGCGGCCGGCCCGCCACGAGCGGCCCGGCCGCCATCCCCGGCACCCCTGGCCTGCCCGCCACCCGCAGCCCCTCCGCCGGCATCGGCAGGCCCGGCTCGCCGCCGCAATCCGGTGCCGTCCTCCGCATCGACTGAAGCAGCCAGACCCGCCCATCGCAGGCCGCCCACTCGATCACGTCGTCCCCGAGCTCCGCGAAAACCCGCCCAGCCAGCCGCGCCACATCCGCCACGACGCGAGACCCGATCAGCCCAGCCAACTCGCCGTCTCGCGCACCCTCCGCCCACCCGGAAAGCAGCGGCCCCGGATGCCCCGGCACCCCTTCCACCGTCACCGCGCCCCCGTCAATCCGTGCCACGCCCCCCGCGTCAGGCACGATCTCCGGCTGCACCAGCACGGCCAGTTCCAGCGCCTCCAGCCCCAGCCCGCACCCCTCCAGCCTGCGCAACGGATCCACGGCGAACGCCGAAGCCCAGCAACTCCTTACCGCCGCCGCCACATCCTCCCTTCCAACCCCCGTCACCGAGGAAAACGCCCCCGCCCACCGCCCGTCCCCCTCCAACGGACTGGACGACCGCACAATCACCTGCCCACTAAGGTCATCCACGGCCGCGGTCAGCTCAGCAACAAGGACAGCATCAAGAGCCAGGCCGAGCACCGCCACCCGCCCCGCCCCCACCCCATGCGCGCGAATGGGATCTACCCCGGCCGCCCGGCCCGCAGCGCGGCCGCCAGCCGCGCCGCCTTGAACCCGATGTCTCCAATGCCGGGAACCCCGTCATCCGCACCGGGCCCGCCAGCCCCGCCGATGGCCGGGGCACCCGGCCCCGCGAGCGGAACAAGCCTCATCCGACCTCGATGATCGAGTCCGAGGCGTACGTGGACAGCAGTTCGTGCCCGGAATCGGTGACCAGGAGCATCTCTTCGAGCCGGACCCCGAACTCGTGCACCTTCCCGTGCTGCGTCTCCAGGGCGAACACCATTCCCGGCCGGATCTCCTCCGGGTAGTCCAGCGACCAGATCCGGGAGATCACCGGCCGGTCGTACTGGGCGAGCCCGAGCCCGTGCCCCCACAGGTTCGCGGCGGCCTGGTCCTCCTCCTCGTACCCCCAGGCCTCCCGCGCCGACGGCCACTTCAAGGCGATGTCCCGGGTGGTCACCCCGGGGCGGACGACCTCGATGGCATCCCACAACCACTTGTGCGCGGTCTGGTAGTACCGCTTCATCTCGTCGGTCGGCGTCCCGCCGACGCAATAGGTCCGGTACACGCAGGACTTGAACCCGTTCCAGGTCAGCGCGGCCAGGTCGATGATCACCAGTTCGCCCGGGCGGATGATCCGGTCGGAGAAGTTGCGCCAGTTGGGCCAGGCGTTCGGCCCGGACGACACGATGATGTCCTCGACGTCCTCCATGCCGGGGATGTTGTACAGGTACGCGAACCCGAACGCGGCCACCTCGTTCTCGGTCAGCCCGGGCCGCAGGAACTGGGTGAACTCGTAGTGCAGCGTGTCGCAGATCGCGCCGACGATGCGCAGCGCCTTCTGCTCGTCCGGGCTCTTGATCGCCCGCGCCTCCATCATCGGCGTCATCCCGTCGGCCCAGGTGATCCCGGCCTGGCCGAATGCGGCGATCATGTTCAGGTCGATGAAGTCCACGCCGAGCGGCCGGTCCCGCACGCCGGCGTCCTCCAGGTCACCGGCCAGGGCCTCGGTGAACTTCCGCACCTGGTTCTGCGACGCGGGCCCGGCCGCGCCCTTGATCCAGGAGTAGGAGTGCCGCACGTTCCCCGGCGGGATCCACGGATTGTGCGCCTTCAGGTGAATGCCGATGTCGCCCTGCTCGTAGACGATCGGCTCGCGGCCCTCGCACAGCACCACGTACCGCAGCCCGGGCTTGAGCCGGTTCCAGCCCGGCGTGTACGTCGAGGAGACGTACCGCATGTTCTCGTCGTACATCAGCAGCATCGCGCCGAGCCCGTGCCGCGCCATCGCCTCCCTGGCGCGGGTGAGGCGCCACCGCCGCACGGCGGGCCAGTTGATGCCTTCCTTCCAGTCCGTGCTCAGGCCGCCGAACGCTTCCTTCATCGCTAGCTCCTCACTTCTCGCGGGCGTCCGGCCGTGGCCGGTCAGGGGCTCATCAAGCGGCGGGGATGACCGGCAGCAGCAGAAACGACTCACGCCCGGGGCCGGACCACAGGGTCTGCGAGCTGCCGGTCAGCTCCGCCGGGCGGTCATCGGGGTCGTCGTGCAGGAACGGCCCGCAGCCGGTCATCTCGTTCTTGAACGAGCCCAGCCGGGGCGAGTCCGGGTAGTGCACCTCCCAGTCCTTGCCCCGCACGGTGAGCGCGATCCGGTACCCGGCGGGGATGACCAGGCTGGTGGGCCAGATCTCCACGTCGGCCCGGTAGACCTCGCCCGGCACCAGCGGCTGGACCTCGTCATGGGCGTGATAGGGCCGGTACTCGGCGGTCAGGTCCGGGTCCAGCTTCCGGCGGGAGACCCGCAGCCAGCCCTGGGCGACCGGGGTGTGCGGGTCGATCGCGCCCGGGAACGTGACGTCGGACCCGTCCGGGGCCAGCACCCGCAGCACGCAGAACAGGTCAGCGTCGGCCGTGGTGGACGACACGAACAGCCGCGCGGCGACCGGCCCGGTGATCTCGGTCTCGGCCTGCAGCGGCGGTGCGGTGAACGTGACCCCGCCGGAGTCCGCCCAGTACTCCACGGCGCCATCGGCACCCGGCGGCCGCGTGTCCAGCCGGCTCTTGTCCGGCCACAGATACAGCTTGGTCCAGCGGGTCCGGGCCAGCGGCCACTCTCGTTCGGCACGTGGTACGAAACCGCCGGGGGCGCGGACCTGAAGCTGGACAGCGGGCTGGTCCCGCCAGCGCGCGTCGTCGCCGTGCAGAAAGCAGGCGAAGAACCGTTTCTGCAGGTCCACGCCGTAGTCGGTGTAGAAATGCGTCCAGTGCTCCAGGCCGTGCACCTCCAGCCACTTGTGCGCCGACGCCGCGCGGGTGAAGCCCTCGAAGTTGCCCCGGGTGTGCAGGCCCTGGCCGCCCCAGTTGGCGGCGGTCAGCAGCGGCACCGTGATCCGGTCCCAGCGGGCCGAGCGGTCGCGGTAGAACTCGCCGTCGAGCGGGTGCGCGGCGATCTGCTCGCCGAAGTACTCCCGCGCGTAGCGGAGTTCGTCCTCGGTGCGGGTCTCCGGGCCGGCCACCGGCTCGCCGGTCACCGCGCTGCGCGGGCCGTTGTCGCCGACCCCGTGCTGGACCACGGTGACCTGCTTGTCGTACCAGTGGCGGAAGAACGTGGACAGGATGCCGCCGTGGTGCGTGGCGTCCCGGTAGAAGTCCGCCGCGCCCTCCCAGACACAGATCGCGGCCAGGTGCGGCGGCCGCAGCCCGGCGACGTGCCAGGCGTTCATCGCGTAGTAGGAGATGCCGTTGATGCCGACCTTGCCGCTGCTCCACGGCTGGGTGCCGGCCCACTCGACGCACTCGTATAGGTCGCGGGCCTCGCGCGGGGAGAACGGATCCAGGAAGCCGGGGGAGCGGCCCGCGCCCCGGGAGTCGGCCCGCACGCAGGCGTAGCCGTCGGGCACCCACTTCTCCGGGTCCACGGTCTCCCAGTTGGCGTACCGGTTGCTGGACCCGCGCGCGACATCGGGGTGCCCGGCGACCATATGCCGCCACTGGTCGGCGTAACCGTCCTGGAACGCAAGGCCCTTGGCGTACGGGCCATAGGTAAGGAGCACCGGGTGCTGCCCCGGGCCGTCCGGGCGGAACACGTCGGCGCGGAGCACCAGCCCGTCGTCCATCGTGATCGGAACGTCCCATTCGATCACCATGGCCGGACCCTAGCAGCGCCCTTATGGCCGCACCGGCGACAGCCACAAACGTTTGTAGCGGCTCTCCGGGCGGGCAGGCGGCGGCCGGTTACCTCGCTCGCGTTCGTGATCATGACTTTGGTGGCGTAATAGCCCCACCAAAGTCATGATCACGATTCGGGAAGGGCCAGGCCGAAGAGGGCATTCGCATTGCGGCCGGCGATCCGCTCGGCGTCGGCCTCGGACAGGCCGGTGCCGGCAAGCTGGTCGGCCAGCGGGCCGGCGGCCATGTCGAACGGGAAGTCGGTGCCGTACACGACGTGGTCCGCGCCGGCCGAATCGGCCAGGAAGCGCAGCGGGCCCGGCGCGTGCGTCACCGTGTCGAACCAGAACCGGGACAGGTACGCCGACGGCGGGTGCGCGCAGCCCCCGGCCTCGGGCCGGACCCGGCGCCCGTGGTCCAGCCTGCCGATCTGGTAGGGCAGGTAACCGCCGCCGTGGGTGAGCACGAGCCGCAGCGCGCCGAGTTCGTCGAGCGCCCCGCTGAAGATCAGCCGGGCCGCGCAGACCGTGGTGGCCAGCGGGTTGCCGATCAGGTTGGTCAGGTAGAAGTCCGCCAGCCCGGGGCGGGCCCCGACGTAGTACGGGTGCAGGATCAGCGGCACGCCGAGGTCCGCGGCGGCGGCCAGCACCGCGCGCGGGCCCGGGCCGTCCAGCGGGGTGCCGGTCACGTCCGGGCCGATCTCCGCACCGCGCATGCCCAGTTCGGTCACGGCCCGGCGCAGTTCGGCGACCGCGGCCGCCGGGTCCTGCATGGGCAGCGTGGCCACCGCGGTGATCCGGCCGCCCGAGCCGGCCGCGAAGGCGGCCAGTTCGTCGTTCACCGCCCGGCAGAACCCGGCCGCCTCGCCGGCCGGCGCCCAGTACATGAACAACTGCGGGGCGACCGAGAGCACGGCGTGGCCGGTGCCGCGCTGGTCCATGGATTCCAGCCGCGCGGTCAGGTCGTAGAACACCGGCGGCACCGGCCAGCGGAACCCCTGCCGGTGCACCAGCCACTCGGTGCCGCCGTCGCGCTCGGCCGTCATCCCGTCGAATCCCTGCCCGTGGCGGGCCGCCGCCACGACGCTGGCCGGCGCGAAGTGCGTGTGCACATCCACGGTCAGCATCGGGGTCACCCGCCGGCCAGGCCGCGCAGCACCGCGTGCACGCAGGCGGTGTCGTCGTCGGCGTGGCCCTGGGCCAGCGCCGCGGCGTAGAACGACGTCGCCAGCGTGAACAACGGGGTGGGGGTCCCCGTCTCCCTGGCGAAGGCGGCGATGATCTGCAGGTCCTTGTCGAACACCGTGGTGGTCACGCCGGGGCCGGAGTAGTCGGCGGCGGCCATGGCCGGGCCGCGGACCTCGAACATGTCCGACGAGCCCGCCCCGTCCGCGACCGCGGCGAGCACCGCCGCGAGGTCAAGCCCGGCCCGCTCGGCGAGCACCAGGGCCTCGGCGGCGGCCACGTTGTGGATGGCGACCAGCAGGTTCGCGATGAGCTTGACGGCCGACCCGTTGCCGAACTCGCCGACGTCGTGGACGCCCCGGGCGAACGCGCGCAGCACCGGCAGCGCCCGGGCCTTGGCCTCTTCCGGGCCGCTCAGGTAGGCGACCACGTCCTTGTTCAGTGCCTGCCCGCCGGTCCCGGACAGCGGGCAGTCGAGCAGCACGGCGCCGCGGCCGGCGAGCGCGTCGCGGGCCTGGCGCTTCACCGTGACCGGCAGCGTGGAGGTCTCGATGACCACCAGGCCCGGCCGGGCGCCGGCCGCCAGCCCGCCCGCACCGGCCGCGACATCGAGGAGCGCAGCCGCGGTGGGCAGCGAGGTGACCACGACGTCCGCCCGAGCGGCGCCGGCCGAGCTGGCCGCGGCCGTCCCGCCCCGCGCGGCGTGCGCGGCCAGCCGGGCCGGGTCGATGTCGTAGCCGATGACCTGGTAGCCCGCGGCGAGCAGGTGCGCGCTCAGCGCCGAGCCCATCGTGCCCAGCCCGACGAAGCCCGCGACCGCGGCCGGCTGTGTCACTGGCGTCTCCTTCTGGTCCGGGGGCCGGGTGAGAGCATTGCACCATGCTGGCAGCGGTCATCGAGCGGCCCGGGGCCGTGACGGTGCGGCAGGTCCCGGTGCCGCAGGCCGGCGGCCTGGCCCTGGTACGGGTGGGCGTGGCCGGCATCTGCGGCACCGACCGCAAGCTCGCCGCGGGCGCGTTCCCGGTCGCCGTGCCCCGGGTGCTCGGGCACGAGATGACCGGATGGGTGGAGCTCCCCGGTCCCGGGGGAGCGGTGCCGGCCGGCACCCCGGTCGTGGTGAACCCGGCCGCGTTCTGCGGCCTGTGCCGGGAGTGCCGCCGGGACCTGCCGCAGTTGTGCGGCCGCGGCGGGCTGCTCGGCCGCGACCTCGATGGCTGCTTCGCGGAATACGTCGCCGTCCCGGAGACCCTGCTGCACCCGCTGCCCGCCGAGGTCACCGCCGACCAGGCGGCGCTGATCCAGGTGCTGTCCACCTGCGTGCACGCCCAGTCCGGGCTGGCGGTGTCGCCGGACAGCAGCGCCGTCGTGATCGGCCTCGGGGTTTCCGGCCTGCTGCACCTGCAACTGCTGCGGGCCAGGGGGGTGCGGGCGATCGTCGGGGTCACCCGCGCTGCCTGGAAACACGACCTGGCCCTGGCCTGCGGGGCCAGCCTCGTGGTGGCCCCGGACGACGCGGCGGCCGCGGTCGCCGAGGTGACCGGGGGCCACGGCGCCGACATCGCGATCGAGTCGGCCGGCACCGCGGCGACGCTGGCCCAGGCCATCCGGCTGGCCGGCCCGGGAGCGACCGTGATCGCGTTCGGCGCGGTGCGGACCGCCGACGGGCTGCCGGCCTATGCGGGGTATCTGAACGAACTCACGGTCCGCTGGCCGCGTGCCTCCAGGCCGCGGGACTTCGACACCGCGATCCGGCTCTGCGCGGACGGACGGCTCGACCTCGCGCCGCTGGTCACCGGCCGGTTCCCGCTGCCCGAGGCGGCGCGGGCCCTGGCCGCCAGTGCGGACCCGGAGCAGCTCAAGGTCGTGCTTGACGTGGCGGCGCCATGACAGGCCTCATCTCCAGCGCCGCCAACCCCGTGGTCAAGCGGCTGCGCCTGCTCGGTGACCGCAAGCACCGGCGGCGCGAGGGGGTGTTCGTGGTGGAGGGCATCCAGCCGGTCTGGCAGGCGGTCGAGGCGGGGGCGGACGTGGAGGTCCTGGTGGTGGCCCCGGACCTGCTTGGCGGGTCCCCGGCCGCGCGGATGGTCGCCGGGCAGGAGGCCGCCGGGACCCGGGTGGCCCGGCTGACCGCGGAACTGTTCGCCCGGGTCTCGCCGCGGGACGGGCCGTCCGGGCTGGCCGCGATCGTCCGCGCGCGGGTCCCGGGGCTGGCCGGCCTGCCGGTGCCCCCGGACGCGGTGTTCGTCGCGCTGCACGAGATCGGCAACCCCGGCAACCTGGGCACGATCATCCGGACCGCCGACGCGGCCGGGGCGGCGGGCGTGGTGCTGATCGGCGCGGCCGCCGACCCGTTCGACCCGGCGGCGGTCAAGGCGTCGATGGGCGCGCTGTTCGCGGCGCCGGTCGCCCGCGCGGCGGACCCGGCCGAGTTCCTCGCCTGGGCGGGCGGCCGCGGCATCACCGTGGTCACCACCTCGGCGAAGGCGCGGACCAGCTTCTGGGAGGCGGCATACCCCCGGCCCCTCGCGCTGCTGCTCGGCGCGGAAGGGGCCGGGCTGCCGGACGAGCTGCTGGCCGCCGGCGACCTCCAGGTGCGGATCCCGATGACCGGCACGGCGGAGTCGCTGAACCTGGCCGTGGCCGCGGGCCTGCTGCTGTACCAGGCCCGCAGGCCAGACCTGCCCGCATGATCGTCAGCCGGCCGGCACGTCGCCGGTCTCCAGCAGCGTCTTGAGGTCGGCCAAGACGCGCGGCCAGCCCTGGGTTATCCCGGCCAGCACGCCGCTGCCGGCCTCGAAGCCGTCGTGCAGCACGGTCAGCTTGCACAACGGCTCCTGGTCCTCGATGTCGAAGGTCACCGTGGACCGGGGCTCGCTGGCCCACGCCGCCCGGTCAGCTTCCTCGATGTTGTAGTGGGCAGCCCACTCGGGAGTGAACGTGTGCCAGGTGTAGGCCAGCCGCCGGTACGGGTCGGCCGCCACGATGACCTGGGCCGGGTCGGCGATCCGGGTCCCGTCCGCGAGCGTGACCGTGAAGACGGAACCGGTCTGCCAGTCCGACTCCAGGGCCATGCCGCCCCAGTAGCGCTTGGTGAAGGCCGGCTCGGTCAGCGCCTGCCATAGCTGCTTGGGCGTGGTGCGGATGTAGGTGGTGTAGACGAACTCGGGCTTGTCCATCGGGGTTTCCTCCAGGGCTCGTTTCAGGTCGGACAGGGCGTCCACCCGCTGCTGGTGGTACTGGCCGATCCAGCGCTGGGCGATTTCGCTGATGGGCGCGGCGTTGAGGTAGTGGTACTTCTCCCGGCCGCGGCGGACCGTGGTCACCAGGTTGGCCTCTTCCAGGATCGCCAGGTGCTTGCTGACCGACTGCCTGGCCATGTCCAGGCACTCGGTCAGCTCGCGCAGCGTCTGGCCGTTGCGCTCGTTCAGGCTGTCCAGCAGGCGCCGCCGGCCGGGGTCGGCCAGCGCCCGGAACACGTCGTCCAACGGGGATTCACCCCCCGGTGCCTGAGTCAGCCATTCCCGTGCCCCTCTCTGACCTGGGATACGCAGCCGTTTGACTGCCTAGATAAGGATAGGCAGCCGTTTGGCTGCATGTCAAGCAGGCGCGTGCGGTACCGGCCAGGAAGCGGACTGGCGGCACTTCCCGGTAAGCTAGGTGCGCTCCCGGTGCTCCGAGCCGCCTCGTGGCGGCGTGTTGATGGCCGGTCAGGCGGCGGAGTAGCTCAGTCAGGCAGAGCAAGCGGCTCATAATCGCTGTGTCGCCGGTTCAAGTCCGGCCTCCGCTACGCGCGGCTGATGCTGCTTGCCGCATTCGCGGCTGCGCCATGGCCCGCAGTGTTAGCCCAGGGGGCGACCCCCTGGAACCCCCGGCACGGGTACAGGTGGGCGACCTCCTGACCCGACACCGGCCCAGGAGGGCGACCTCCTGGAACCCTGGTCCGACCGTGGACCCGGGACCGTCGCAAGAGAAAGGCACTCCCTCGTGGCTGCCACCGATGTGAGGCCCAAGATCACCCTGGCCTGCCAGGAGTGCAAGCACCGCAACTACATCACCAGGAAGAACCGGCGCAACGACCCGGACCGGATGGAACTGATGAAGTACTGCCCGAACTGCCGTTGCCACCGGCCGCACCGCGAGACCCGCTAGCCACGGTGGGCGTCAACACCGGCTACCTCGGCCGCACCTTCCCCGCCTCCGAGCCCTACGAGGTGAGCCGGGTCAAGATCGCGGACTTCGCCGAGGCGATCGGGGATCGCAATCCCCTGTACACCGAAGCCGCCGCCGCGAAGGCGGCCGGCTACCCCGACGTGATCGCCCCGCCCACGTTCCCGATCGTGATCACCATGGCCGCCAGCCGGGCCGCGCTCGGCGACCCGGGCCTGGGCATCAACTACGCCATGGTGGTGCACGGCGAGCAGCGCTTCACCTACGCCCGGCCGCTGCACGCCGGCGACGTGGTGGTCGCGCAGTCCACCATCGCGGGGATCCGCGAGGTGGGCAGCATGACCATGGTGACCACCGAGACCGAGATCAAGACCGTGGACGGCGAGCTGGTCTGCACCGGTTACGGCACCCTGGTGGAACGGGGGAGCGCATGACCAAGTTCGCGGACGTGACCGTCGGCGCGCAGCTGCCGCCGGTGTCCTACCCGGTGAGCCGGCTCAGCCTGGTCAAGTACTGCGGCGCGTCCGGTGACTTCAACGTGATCCACTGGAACGAGCGGATCGCCCGCTCCGTCGGCCTGCCCAACGTCATCGCGCACGGCATGTTCACCATGGCCCAGGCGGGCCGGTACGTGACCGACTGGGCCGGCGACGCCGGGGCCCTGGTCGAGTACGGGGTCAGGTTCTCTGCCATGGTGGTCGTCCCCGACGACGACACCGGCGCGACCATCGAGGTCAGCGGCACGGTCGAGGAGAAGCTCGACGGCAACCTGGTCGCGGTGGCGCTGACCGCGCGATCCGGCGACGCCAAGGTGCTGACCCGCGCCCGCGCGGTCGTGCGCCTGCCTTAACCGCGATGGCGCAGCAGTCGCCTGACCCGGGCGCCGCCCCATCCGTGGCGCGGGTTCCGCTCGCCGGGTACACCACGCTGCGCCTCGGCGGCCCGGCCCGTCATTTCGCCGAGGCGGCCGACGACGTGGAACTCATCGGCCAGGTCTGGGCCGCCGACGAGCGCGGCGAGCCACTGCTGGTCCTCGGCGGCGGCAGCAACCTGGTGGTGGCCGACGAGGGCTTTCCCGGCACCGTCGTGCACGTCGCCACCCGGGGCGTCCGCCACCGGCCGGACGGCGATTCGGTCCTGCTGACCGTGGCCGCGGGGGAGGACTGGGACACGGTCGTCGCCGGGACCGTGGCCGACGGCCTGGCCGGCCTGGAGTGCCTGTCCGGGATCCCGGGGCTGGCCGGCGCCACGCCGATCCAGAACGTGGGCGCCTACGGCCAGGAGATCGCCCAGACGCTGGTGGCGGTCCGCGGCTACGACCGGCAACGGGGCGAGGTGGCGGACCTGACCGCCGCCGAGTGCGGCTTCGGCTACCGGACCAGCGCCTTCAAACGGTCGCTGCGTACCTGGGCGGCCGGCGGGCCCGGCGTGACCGGCCGTTTCGTGGTGCTCGGCGTCACCTTCCGGCTGGAGCGCTCGGCGCGGTCCGCGCCGGTGCGCTACGCCGAACTGGCGCGCGCGCTGGGGATCGCCGAGGGCGGCCGGGCGCCGCTGGCCGAGGTCAGGTCCGCGGTGCTCGGGCTGCGCCGGGGCAAGGGCATGGTGCTTGATGCCGCCGACCCCGACACGCGCAGCGCGGGCTCGTTCTTCACCAACCCGGTCCTTGACCAGGCCGCGTTCGCCGCGCTGGAGCGGACCGTGGCCGCCGGCTTCGGGCCTGAGGTCCGGGTGCCGACGTTCCCGGCCGGCCCGGAGCGGGTCAAGGTGCCCGCGGCCTGGCTCATCGAGCGGGCCGGTTTCGCCAAGGGATACGCCCCCGGGCCGGGCGGGCGGGGCGCGCGCATCTCGGCCAAGCACACCCTGGCCCTGGTCAATCCCGGCGGCGCGACCACGGCCAGCCTGCTCGCGCTCGCCAGGGAGATCGCCGGCGCCGTGCGCAAGAGTTTCGGCGTGGATCTGGCCCCCGAACCGGTCCTCGTCGGCGCGGATCTCTGACCGCACGCGCCGGGTCACCGAGAGCAGCCCACCGCCGCCACGTACTGGCCGGGGGACATCCGGTACAGCTTGACCGCGTCCGGATTGCTCAACACCAGGTCAAACACCCACCGGCGGTGCACATAGAACCAGTAGTCGGTCAACTGCTGGCCACCGATCTCGTAATGCACCAGCCACGCCCCGCGCGCCCCCGGGCCGGCGCTCTCGGTCTGCGACGGCGCGTGCGGAGCACCGGGGCAGTCCTTGTGCCGCTGGATGTAGTCGGCCCTGCCGATGATCGCCTGGCTGCGCGCATCCCAGCGCGCGTAAACAGGCCCGTAATCACCCCGGTCATACTCACGGTTGAACACCGTAGCGATCTTGAGCAGCGCCGGCGCGGTGCGCGCATCGGGCGGCAGCGGCGCCGGGGACGCCGCCTGATGACTCGCGCTCGCGGTACAGCCCGCAGCGAGGAAGGCCGCAGCGCTCACCGCGATCATCACGAGCAGACGCACTGGCAAGTCCTCTACATAATTAGCGGTAAATGGCGGCAGTGAAGAAGCCAGCACCAGCCGGGCGGCCAGTGAGCCGGGCCGGCACGCCTCTCAGCGAAGAATATGAGGAGGCCCTGGCGCACGAAGCCGAGGAAGGATTCGATCCTGCCGGGCTTGCCCGCCGCCGGGCGGGGCGGCCCTCCCTCACGGGGAGCCCGGGTCACTCCACGCGCCTGGGCGTCCGGCTCGATGATGACACCTACCAGAGCATCCGCCGGCTCGCCGAACACCAGCACCGCAAGATCAGCGACGTCGTCCGTGAGGCCATCAACCGTTATCTCGAAGCCAGCTGACCGCTGAGTCACGGGGATCGCAGCACGCGATTGGCGGTCCCGGTACCAAAGAATGTGGTCGGTGGGCCACCGGCGGCAAACGTCTCCGGGCGGGGGAGGGGCGGGCGGTGCCCGGGGGCGGGGGTGAGGCTGGTGAGACTGCGCCGGTGTGCCGCCTTCCGCTCGCCCCTGCCCCGCCCCCGGTGGCTCAGGCGGATTCGGTCGGCAGGCCGGCGCCCGTCCAGTCCTCGATGCCCTCGGCGTACCTGCGGACGTTGGCATAGCCAAGCGCGGTCAGCCGGTCGGCGACCTGCCCGCTGTTCGGGCAGGCCGGGCCGGTGCAGTAGGTGACGATCGCGGCCCCCTTGCCGGGTAGCACGGCGGACGCCCCGGCGTCCACCTCACCCGGGGCCAGGGGGACGGCTCCGGGCAGGTGCTGCTTGGCGTAGTAGTCCCCGCCCAGCGCGTCCACGACGGTGACGGTCCCCGCGTCGATCGCGGCCTTCAGTTCGTCACGGGAGATGAGTGCGGTCATGATGCAACCTCCAGAGATTCGGACTATAGTCCGGTTATGCTTGACGACAGTACCGGACTGCGGTCCGATTCGGCAACTCCGCTGGAACTGCTGCGCACGCCGCCGCCCAGGGAGCGGGCGGACGCCGCACGGAACCGCGCGGCCGTGCTCGCGGCCGCGGCGCGGCTGTTCGCCGAGCACGGCGTGGCCGGGGTTTCCATGGATCAGGTGGCCGCGGCCGCGGGGGTGGGCAAGGGAACCGTGTTCCGCCGGTTCGGTGACAAGGCCGGGCTGGCCGTGGCCCTGCTGGACACCAGGGAGCGGGAACTGCAGGAAGCGATCCTGCACGGGCCGCCGCCGCTCGGCCCGGGGGCGGAGGCGGCCGGCCGGCTGGCCGCGTTCACCGGCGCCTACCTCGACTACCTGCTCGGGCACCTGGAACTGGTCCGGATGTCGGAGACCGCGGCGCCGGGCGCGCGCTACCGGATCGGGGCGTACCGGTTCTGGCACCGGCACGTCGCGATGCTGCTGGCCGGCGCACCGGACCCGGAGCACGCCGCGCACGCGTTCCTCGCCGCCCTGGCCGCCGAGCATGTGACCGCCGTCCTGCCGGACCTCGGCGAGGCGCGGCTGCGCGACGGCCTGGCGCGGCTGGCCCGGTCAGCGGCCCGCGACGCGGCTCGCGACCCTGCCCCCGGCCATCTGCCTGGCCCTAACCCGCGGCCCCGCTGACCAGGACGACCGCCAGCGTCGCCGCGATCAGGAACGGCCCGAACGGGATCCGCGTCTTGCGGCCGGCCCGGTGCGCCAGCATCAGCCCGAGGCCGGTCACCGCCGCGAGCAGCCACGCGGCCATCAGCCCGGCCGCGAACGCGGTCGCGCCCAGCCAGCCCAGGTAGGCGCCGAGCGGCCCGGCCAGCTTCACGTCGCCCATGCCGATGCCCGCGGGCGACACCACCAGGAGCACGCAGAAAAACGCCGCCGCGGCTGCCATGCCGATCAGTGCGTGGGCGAACCGCCCGGTGCCCCCGGGCACGAACGGGGCCGCCATGCCGAGCAGCGCCAGGCTGCCCGGGTAGGCCGGCAGCGTCACCACGTTGGGCAGCCGGGACGTCCGGGCGTCGAAGAACGCGAGCGGCACGCCCGCCGCGGCCAGCGCGCAGAACGCGGGGGCCTGCGGGCTCAGCCCGAACCGCACCACCACTGCGGCCACAGTGGCAATTGTGACTAATGTGGCCGTTAGGACCCAGGTCCGGCTTCCAACCTGGGAAAAAGCCATGAATAGTCCCGCTTTTGTCTTGGCGCGCGGGCTGCGAGCGGTAGATATCGTTCTGTAGCTTATTAGGTGGATCTGGGTGGGCACCGGCCGGTGCGGAGTACCGGCCGGCGGGAGCGCCGGGCTGGACTGAGCGCGCCGCCCCGATCCGGGCGGCCAGGGAGGCACCATGCGCGGCCGGCGCGGGTCAGTGGCGTTACTCGCCACGGGCATCCTGACCGGCATAGCCGCGTGCGGCAACGGCGGCACCGCGGTCTTCCATCCGGCCGGATCCGTGTCATCCGCGCCGGTCCGGTCGCCGTTACCGGGGCCCGGGGCGCAGCACCTGGGCAGCTTCCGGTTTCCGAGTGACGTCTCCATCGACTTCACCGCGCCCGCGCCGTCCGGCGCGGCCGGCCGGGCCGTCATGGCCGGTTACCAGAACTACGTCCTGTCGCTGTGGGCCGCGGTCCTGACCCACGGCAAGAACACCGGATACCTGCAGCGGGCCGCCGGCAACGCGGCGGGGTTCGTGCGCCGCGAGGCCGCGCGGTACCGCTCGCCCGGGGTGACCGTGAAGGGGACCATCTCCTACACCGACACCAGGATCGCCGGGATCTACTTCGGCACCGGCGCGGACGTGCTCTCCTGTGTCGACGCCTCGGCGTTCCACCAGGTGAACGCGCAGACCGGGGCCACGATCGGCCCGGCGCTGCCCGCCCGGCTGACCCGCTACCTGGAAAACGTGGCCGAGGGGCGCGGCAGCGACGGCACCTGGTCCGTCACCCGCCTGGCCATCTACCCGGCCTCGAGCACACAGGGAGCGATGTGCCGATGAGAACCCGCCTTCTCACCAGCATGGCGCTGGCAGCGGCGCTCGCCCTGCCGGCCGGGCTGAGCCAGGGCGCCCCGGCGCTGGCCCAGGGCACGGCCACGGCGGCGCGCCAGGCGGCCGCCGCGCCGGCCGGCGGCGGCCCGGTGTTCTCCCACTTCGCGTACTCACAGGTCAGCGTCACCGGCAACACCAACCCCAGTGCCTTAGGCAGTCCCACCGCTTACACCCCGGCACCGTGCTGGGTGGAACCGCGGTTCGCGGGCAGCAACTCCTACCACCAGGGAGACCCGCAGCCGAGCGCGACCGGCGACGCCGACTCCTACTGGTGGTGGTTCATCGGCCAGGAGCCCGCCCTGGCCGGGGTGCTCGGCCGGATCCAGGGCCTGAAGCAGGCCGTCAACCAGGTCTTCAAGGCCCGCCAGGGCGGCAAGGGCTGGTGGTGGGTGCCGGCCTGGATCAACGGCGGCCTCAACGGCTACTCGTGCGCCTGGGGCCTGGTGCACATGCTCAACTTCAGTGCCCAGTACCTGGAGTACCTGTTCCCGCAGAACGGCGGGCCCGCTGCCCCCGGTCACCCGATCGACGGGCGGATCCTGGCCGCGCTGGCCCGCGCCGAACTCGCCCTGCCACCGGTCCAGGTCTTCACCAGCCCGGCGGCGGGCAAGCCCGGCGACGTCAACCTGCCGGTCTGGGTCTGGGTCCGCTACGCGGGCCCGGAGCGGCCTGCGGACACCGCCAGCGTGCCACTGCCCGGCGGGGGCACCCTGTCGGCGACCGTGACCACCTCGCCGCCCCAGGTGTCGGTCTCGGTGAACACCGCCTCGGCGCGCGTGTACAACAACTGCGGCGCCACCGGGAGCAGGTACACCGGCAACGCGACCGCGGCCCCGCCGTGCGGGGTGACCTTCCTCGCCCCGTCCACTCACGGTCCCTACACCATTACTGTCACCGCACGGTGGACCGTCACGTGGACCGACAGCACCGGTGAAAGTGGCACATTCCCCTCACCGCCATGGCCGGTCCCGGTGCGGACCGGAACCACGAATGTGACCGTGCGGGAAATCCAGGCGATCAACTGAAATGGCACCCGGCAAAGCGGCTGCTGTGATCCAAGTACCCAGGTGGGAGACGTGTGACATGTGCGTAGTGACGGGTTCGTCACAAACTTATGACCTTTGTCGCCGCCCGCTTAAAACCCGCCCCGCCCGCGGGTTACGGTCGCCAGGCTACGGATCATTGCAAGGCCGTTTACCGAATTGTCGGTCGCTGCTGACACCGGCAGGCCCGGGCGGCGCGCGAGGCAGGGGAGACCGGGACCATGCCGGGTGACCGAGGCACGCTAACCCGCGGTGCGCAGCCCGCGCACGACAAGGAGCCGCGGCGGCCGACCGCCCCGGGAAGCCGGCGGCCACCGCAGGTGGCCCGCGAGCGCAGGCCCGCCCTCGCCGCCCTGGCGCTACTGCTCATCGTCGGCGGCGCCCTCGGCGCCGCGTACCTGGTGCTGCAGAACGGGCACCGGGTGGCGGCCATCGAGGTCACCCAGCAGCTCGGCGCCGGGGAGCGGATACCGCCCGATGCCCTGCGCGAGGTGGACATCGCGGTCAGCGGCGGGATCGGCTACGTGCCGTGGAGCCAGGCCGCCCAGGTGAGCCAGTTCTACGCGGCCTCGGCCATCCCGCCGGGCACCCTGCTCACCGGCTCGATGGTGGCCAGGGTCAACGGCCTGGCCACCGGGAAGTCGGTGGTGGGCCTGGCGCTCAAGGACGGGCAGCTTCCCGACGGGCTGCAGGCCGGCGACCACGTGAACCTGTACCAGGTCAGTGACGCCACCCAGTCCTGCCCCGGCACGCCGGGCGGCCTGCTCGCGTCCAACGCGGTGGTGCTCGGGATCAGCGCCCCGCCCGCGGCCGCGAGCGCGTCGGCCGTCGACGTGCGGGTGGCCCTGGATCCGGCCGCGGCCGGCGCGGTCACCTGCAACGCGGCCAACAACAACGTGGCGGTCGCGGTGCTGCCGGGGTCGGCGACCGGCGGAGCGGGCTAGCGATGGCGCTGATCGCCGTCGCCGCGGACAAGGGAGCACCCGGGGTCACCACCGCGTGCCTGGCGCTCACCCTGGTCTGGCCGAGGCCGGTGCTGCTCGCCGAGTGCGACCCGGCCGGCGGAGACCTGGTCTACCGGCTGCCCGCCGCCCGTGGCGGCCAGCTCGACCCCGGGCGCGGGCTGCTCAGCCTGGCCGTCGCGGCCCGCCGCGGCCTGGCGCCCGACCAGGTCCTCGAGCACGCGCAGAAGCTGCGCGGCGGCCTCGACGTGCTGGTCGGCGTGGTCACGGCCGAGCAGGGCGCCGGGCTGGAGCCGCTGTGGGGCCCGGTCGGCGCGGCGCTGGCCCGGCTGCCGGACTGTGACGTCATCGCCGACTGCGGCCGGATCGGCGCCGACGGGCCGCACTACGACCTGCTCGCCTACGCCTCCTCCGTGGTGCTGGTCACCCGGGCCTCGCTGGAGGAGGTGGTCCGGCTGCGGGAGCGGGTCGCGGCGGTGACCGGCGCGCTGGCGCTGCGGCACCGGCAGGGCATCCCGGTCGGCGTGCTCGTGGTCGCCGACCACCGCCGGTTCCACGCGGCGCTCACCGAGACCGGGCAGGCCCTGGGCCCCGGCGGGGGCGCGCGGATACTCGGCGGGCTGGCGTACGAGCCGCGGGCCGCCGAGGCGCTCGGTGGCGAGCAGAGCGGCCGCCTCGGCCGCTCGCTGCTGCTGCGGACCGCCCGCGACCTGGCCGGGCGGCTGGCCCGCTCGCTAGCCCCGGCGGTGGCCGCGCCAGCCGGACGGGGGTGACCACGTGGATCATGCCGTGGTCAAGCGGCTGCGCAGCCAGGTGGGGGACCGGCTGGCCGAGCAGCGCCGGCTGGACGGGGTGTCCGGCGTGCCGCCCATGTCCGGCGAGGACGAGCGGCAGTTCGCCCGGGCGCTGGTCGTCGCGGCACTGGAAGGCCACGCCCGGGCGGAGATCACCGCGGGCCGGGCCCCGCTCACCGCCCATGAGGAGGAGGAGCTCGCCACCGGCATCCACGCCGCGCTGTTCGGCGTCGGCCGGCTGCAGCCACTGCTGGAGGACGAGCGGATCGAGAACATCGACGTCAACGGCTGCGACCGGGTGTTCCTCGGCTACGCGGACGGCCGCGAGGTGCTCGGCGAGCCGGTCGCAGAAAGCGACCAGGAGCTTGTCGAGCTGATCCAGGCGCTGGCCGCCTACTCCGGCCTGTCCAGCCGCCCGTTCGACTCGGCCCACCCGCAACTGGACCTGCGGCTGCCGGACGGCTCCCGGCTGTCCGCGGTGATGGACGTGACGCTGCGGCCGGCCATCTCCATCCGCCGGGCCCGGCTGGGCAAGGTGTTCCTCGCCGACCTGGTCGCCAACGGCACGCTGCTGCCCGAGCTTGGCGGCTTTCTCACCGCCGCCGTGGCCGCGCGGAAGAACATCATGATCGCCGGGGCGACCAACGCGGGGAAGACCACGCTGCTGCGGGCGCTGGCCAACCAGATCCCGGCCGGGGAGCGGCTCGTCACCGTCGAGCGCGCCCTCGAGCTTGGCCTCGACCAGTTCCCCGACCTGCACCCGAACGTGGTGGCGCTGGAGGAGCGGCTGCCGAACTCCGAGGGCCAGGGCGCCATCTCCATGGCCGAGCTGGTCCGCCGCTCGCTCCGGATGAACCCGAGCCGGGTGATCGTCGGCGAGGTTCTCGGCGACGAGATCGTCACCATGCTGAACGCGATGACGCAGGGCAACGACGGCTCGCTGTCCACCATCCACGCCAACTCCTCGATGGAGGTGTTCAACCGCATCGCGACCTACGCCATCCAGGCGGCCGAGCGGCTCCCGGTGGAGGCCACCCACATGCTCATCGCCGGGGCCATCGACTTCGTGATCTTCATCGAGAAGCACAACGACTACTCGCGCGGCGGGACCCTGCGCCGGTTCGTCAGCAGCGTCAGGGAGATCACCGGCATCGACGTCCGGGTGCTGTCCAGCGAGATCTTCGCGCCCGGCGCGGACGGCCGCGCCGTCCCGCACGCGCCGCCGTCCTGCCTGCGGCTGCTGGCCGAGCACGGCTACGACCCGGTGCGGAGAAACTGGTGAGCCCCGTGCTGGCCGGCCCCGGCCTGCTCGCCATCGTGGCCGGCGCGATCGCGGGGACCGGGCTGTTCCTGCTCGTGGTGGCCGTGCGCGGGCTGCCGCCCCGGCCGCCGGGCGATACCGGCCGGCTGCGCCGCTGGGCCCAGGAGATCGGCCCGGGCCGGGCGGCCGCCGCCGTGCTGGCCGGCCTGGTGGTGCTCGTGGCGACCCGCTGGCTGGTGGCCGGGGCGGGGGCGGTCCTGCTGGTGCTGAGCTGGCGCGGCCTGTCCGGCGTGGCGGGGGAGCGGGCCGCGATGGCCCGGCTGGAGGCGCTCGCCACCTGGACCGAGTCGCTGCGGGACACGATCGCCGGTGCGGTCGGGCTGGAACAGGCCATTCCCGCCTCGCTGCGGGCCGCGGCGCCCTCGCTCCGCGACCCGCTCGCGGCCCTGGTGGAACGGCTGCACACCCGGGTGCCCATGCCCGAGGCGCTGCGCAGGTTCGCCGATGACCTCGCCGATCCCGGTGCCGACCTGATCATCGCCGCGCTGATGATCAACGCGCGGCTGCGCGGCCCCGGCCTGCGCGACCTGCTCGGCGCGCTGTCCCGGTCGGTACGGGAAGAGCTGGACGTGCGCCGCAAGGTCAACGCGCAGCGCCGGTCCACCCGGCGTGGCGCCCAGATCGTGGTGGGCATCTCGGTGGGCCTGGCCCTGGGGCTGGCCCTGTTCAATCACGCCTACGTGCAGGTCTACGACAGCGTCACCGGCCAGTTGGTGCTGTGCGTCGTGGTCGCCCTGTACGCGGTCGGCGTCGTGTGGATGCGGGCGCTGGCCAGGTTCCCGGTGCCGGAGCGGCTGCTGGCCGGCCACGAAGCCGCGGCCGGGCCGGAGATCCCCGAAGCCGTCGCCGCCTGGCGGGGAGGTATGTCATGACCGCCGCATTCCTGGTCGGTGCCCTGGCCGGCCTCGGCCTGTTCCTGCTCGGCCTCGCGCTGCACCCGCCCCGGCCGCGGCTGGCCCGCCGCCTGGCCGCCTTCGACGCGACGCGGCGCGGCGCGAACGGCCACTGGGACGGCCGCCACGAGCCGCCCGCCCCCGACCTCCGCTGGCGCCTGGGCAAGTGGCTGGCGCGGCTGTGTGCCGAGCAGGGCTGGGAGTTCTCCTCGCTGCGGAAGAACCTGTCCCTGGCCGGGGTCCCGTGGGAGATCTTCCTGGCCACCAAGGTGCTGCTCGGGGTGCTCGGCTTCGTCCTCGGCCCGGTCCTGGGGCTGCTCACCGGGCTGCTCGGGGTCCACCTCTCGGTATGGATCCAGGTCTGGCTCGGGCTGGTGCTCGGCGCGGCCTTCAGCTTCCTGCCCGACCTGGAGATCAGGCAGAAGGCCAACAAGCGCCGCCGGGACTTCCGGCACGCGATCGGCTCCTTCCTCGACCTGTTCGCGATGAACCTGGCCGGTGGCCGGGGCGTGCCCGAGGCGCTGATGACCGCGAGCGAGGTGGGCACCGGCTGGGCGTTCTGGCGGATCCGGGACGCGCTCGCCGGTGCCCGGATCACCGGCCAGACCGCCTGGCACGCGCTGGGCGCCCTGGGCGAGGAGGTCGGCATCGACGAGCTGCGCGACCTGTCCGCGGCGCTCAGCCTGGTCGCCGAGGACGGGGCCAAGGTACGCGAGTCCCTGGTGGCGCGGGCGGAGAGCCTGCGCCGCAGGGAGCTGACCGACCTGGAGGGACAGGCGGGGGAGCGGTCCCAGTCGATGCTGGTCGCGCAGCTCATGCTGTGCGCCGGCTTCCTGCTTTTCCTGGTGTTCCCGGTGGTGGGACTGCTGGGTGTGTGAGCGATGCGGCGAAGCGGTCGTGACGGAGCGAAGTTGGGAGAACGGCATGAACAACCCGGTGTCAGGCTACGTGCGGGCCTTCCTCGGCGTGCACCTGGCCGCGCTGCGCGCGGCATGGCGGGAGCAGGACCGCGGCGCGTCGGCCGTCGAGCTGGCCGTGATCACCGCGATGATCCTCGTGGTAGCGGTGGTGCTGCTGGTGGCCATCCAGCACTTCGTGCGGGGCGCCGCGAAGCAGATCAGGGGCACCACCCCGTAGGACAAGAACAGGTGAGATACCCGTTGCCATCCTCGGGGTGCGCCACGCCGCAGCCGCCGGGCCGAACGCCGCATGGTGCTGGCCTGCGCGCCTCCGGCACGACGCAACCCCAGGCGCCGTTGCGGTGTCCCGGCGGCGAGGACACGCCTCCCGAAGCCAGCGAAGCGCCCGCGAGGGAGGCCATGAGCTGGCGCTGGTGGCGCGCGTTACTGGCCGACCGCGGCTCCAGCGCGGTCGAACTGGCCGTGCTGGCACCCGCGCTGATGATGATCTGCATGCTCATCCTCCAGTTCGGCCTGTGGTTCAACGCCAGGCAGACCGCGCTGGCGGCGGCGCAGGCCGGGGCGGTGGTCGCCCGCCAGGAGGCGGCCAGCAAGCCGGGCGGCTGGCAGGCGGACGCGGAGAGCACCGCCCGGCAGTACTACCAGAGGCTGAACAGCAGGCTGCTCAAGCAGGTCAACGCGACCACCGCCACGGCGGCCCGGGGGAACGTGTACGTCACGGTGAGCGGCCAGGTCGCGGTCTCGGTGTTCCCGTTCTTCGGCCTGCACCTGACCGTGTCGGCGACCGCCGGGGGCCCGGTCGAGTGCTTCAGGCCGGCCGGCCGGGGCGGTGCCTGCTGATGCGCCGGCCCAGGCGGGGGCCGCCGATGCGCCGGGCCGGGCCGTGGGCGCCGGCGGGCCGGGCCCGGCGCGCACAGCGCGGGTCCATCTCGGTCGAACTGGCGGTGCTCGCGCCGGGGCTGGCCCTGCTGTTGCTGCTGGTCGCGGCCGGCGCGCGGGTGGTGGAGGTGCAGGGCCACATCGACGGCGCGGCCAGGGACGCCGCCCGGGCGGCCAGCATCGCCCGGTCCTACACCCAGGCCGTGGCAGCGGCACAGCAGGCCGCGCAGGCGGACCTGGGCACCACCAGCCTGTGCACCCCGCACACCATCGGCGTCCAGGTGGCCGGCTACCCGGCGGTGCCGCTCGCCGCCGCCCCCGGTGCCGTCACGGTCACCGTCACCTGCCAGGTGAACATGAGCCCGTTCAAGACGCTCGGCTTCGGGGTGACCAAGGGCTTCACCGGGCAGGCGGTGGCGCCGCTCGACCCGTTCATGTGCCGGGACGTCGCGTGCTGAGCCGGGCCCGGGGCCGGGCGCGTGGCGAGTGGGGCTCGGTCACCGTGTTCACCGCGGTGTTCGCCATCGCGGTGATCTTCCTGCTCGCCCTGATACTCGACGGCGGCTCGGCGCTGAACGCCAAGGAGCGGGCCATGGACATCGCCGGCCAGGCGGCCCGCGCGGCCGCGGACACCATCAACGTCCAGGTGCTGCGCGCCAGCGGCCGGGCGGTGATCGGCCCGGGCGCCTGCACCGCGGCGGCCGGCCTGGTCAAGAACTACGGGCAGGTGCTCAGCAACGGGCTGGACAAGGTCACCAGCACCACCATGCTGAGCTGCTCCGCACCGCCGGGTGCTGAACGGGCGACGGTCATGGTCACCGTGTCCACCCGGCCGCTGATTCCCGGTGTCTTCGCCGGGTTCCACGAGTCCGCGCAAGCGACCGCCACTCCCGAATGCGGGATCAACCAAGGAGTGCTGTGCTGATGGCCAGGCAAGACCGCAAGCCGGGCCGGGCACGTTCCGGGTGGGACGTGCCCGCGGGCCTCGGCGCCATCGTGGTGCTGCTCGTGCTGCTCGCCGGGCCCCCGGTGGCCCTGATCACGGTGTTCGGCCTGCCGATACCGCACACCATGCCGTCCGCGTCCCTGCTCACCCACCGGCTTGAGGCCTCGGCGGTGCTGCGCGCCTGTTCCGTGGTGGTGTGGCTGGCCTGGCTGCAACTGGTGTGGTGCGTGGCCGCCGAGGTGAGCGCGGCCGTGCGCAACATCGGCATGCCGCGGCGGGTCCCGCTGGCCGGCGGCATGCAGGCGCTCGTGCACCGCCTGGTCACCACCGCGCTGCTGGTGTCCACGGCCGCCTCCGTGGCCCCGGCGCTGGCCCCGGCCGCCGCACTGGCCGCCACCGCGCCCGCTGCGGCCGCGCTGGCGCCCGCCGGGAGCGCCGCCGCCGCGGCCGCCATCCCCGGCCAGTCAATGCCGCCGTCCCAGCTGATACCCCCGGCGGCCAACGGCGGCGGGCACCACCGGCCGGGGGGCCCGGCCGATGTGCGCCAGGAGTTCCGGCCGGGCACCGGCTCACCGGGCGGCAACGGGACGCTGTCCGTCCGGGCGGCCAAGGACGGCGGGCACGCCGCCGGATGGGCGCACCGCACCGAAAAGATCTACGTGGTGAAACCGCCGGCCGGCCGGTTCCACGAGAGCCTGTGGGAGATCGCCGAGAACCACCTGGGGGACGGCAGGCGGTACCGGGAGATCTTCGAACTGAACAAGGACCTGCCGCAGCCGGACGGCTCCATGCTCACCATCGCCAGCCTCATCCGGCCCGGCTGGATCCTCCGCATGCCGCACGACGCCTACGGCCCCGGCATCGAGGAAGTCAAGGCCAGCCCGCCGGCCCGGCATTCCGGCCGGGTGCACGAGCACCGGCCCGCCGCGCACCCGCCCCGGCCGGCCAGGCACGCGTCGTCCTCGCCCGCCTCGGCGCCGCCGGCCCAGGCGCCACCGGCCCAGACACCGGCCCCGTCGGCCCCGGCCACCCGGCCCGCGGATGCGTCCGCCGCCCCGGCGCCCGCCACCGGAGGATCCGCGCCGGCCCAGTCCGCGCCGGCCCAGTCCGCGCCGGCCCAGTCCGCGCCGGCCCAGTCCGGGTCGGCCCAGTCCGGGTCGGCCCAATCCGAGCCCGCGCGCGGCGGGCAGCGGCCCGGCCCCGGCTACCCCCTGGAACTCGCCGCCGCCGGCCTGCTCGCCGCGGGCGTCCTGGCCGCGCTGGAACGCCGCCGCCGGAAGCAGGCACGGCGCAGGCCGCCCGGCCGCCGGGTGGTGACGCCGCGGCCGGACGCCGCATGGGCGGAGGTGGGGATGCGGCTGGGCGCCGACGAGGCCTCGGCCAGCATGCTGGCCGCGGGCCTGCGGTACCTGAGCCGCGCGCTGCGGCGGCAGGGCCACCAGCCGCCGACCGTGTTCGCCGCGCACATCGGCGAGGACAACCTGGACCTGTGGGTCACCCCGCCCGGCCAAGACGTGCCCGCGCCCTGGTACGCGGTGGGCGACGGCCAGGTGTGGCGGCTGCCACTGGCCGACGTGCCGGGCCTGGACACCGGCCAGGCCGGCGCCGCCCTGTACCCGGGGCTGGTGACCATCGGCACCGACGCCACCGGACGGGTGCTTGTCGACCTGGAGGCCGCGCGCGGCCCGGTCGCCGTCACCGGCCCGGCCGACCTGGTCGACGACGCGCTGGCCGCGATGGCCACCGAGCTCGCCACCAGCCCGTGGGCCGACGCGATGCGGCTCATCCTGGTGGGCACCGGCGCCGACCTGGAGGTCCTCGAGCCGGACCGGGTGCACGTGGTGGACTCGGTGGCCGAGGCGCTGCCGTTGCTCGACGCCCATGCCGCCGGCGTGGCCAGCGCCCTTGCCGCGTCCGGCGCGCGGTCGGTGCTGGCCGGGCGGGCCGAAGGGCTGATCCCCGAGGCCTGGGTGCCGCACTACCTGGTCACGGTGATCCCGCCGACACCGCAGGAGGCGCACCGGCTGGCCGCCCTCGGCAGGGACGGGCACCTCGCCGCCGGGTACCTGATCGCGGGCGAGACCCCCGGCGCCGCCTGGACCTGGGAGATCACCCCGGACGGGCGGCTGCGGGCACCGGAACTCGGCCTGGACGTCACGGCCCAGTTCCTGCCGCACGAACAGCGAGCGGCGGTGGCGGGCCTGTTCGACGCGGCGGACGACATGACCGGAGCGCTGATGTCCGCACCGCCGGTGGACGCGGCACCGGCCCCGCACCTGGCCCCCGACGCCACCATGCCGGCCGAGGTCACCCTGCTTGGCCCGGTGTCCGTGCGGGCCCTGGGGGAGATCGACCCCGGCATGCTGCCGCTCGCCACCGAGATCGTCGTGTACCTGGCCACCCACCCGGCGGGTGTGCACCCGAACGTGCTGGCCAGGGCCATCTGGCCGCAGGGCGTGGCCGACCAGACCAGGGACGCCGTGCTCGACGAGGTCGCGTACTGGCTCGGCACCGACGGCATCGGCCGCCCGCACCTGGCCGCGGATGCCAGCGGCCGGCTGCGCCTGGGTTCCGGGGTGAAGGTCGACTGGCACGTGTTCCTCACCCTGGTCGCCCAGGCCGGGCAGGCGGCCGGGCCCGGCGGCAAGGCCGGCCACGCGGCGGAAGAGGCCAAGCTGGCCCAGGCACTGAGCCTGATCGAGGGCCATTTCCTGGCCGGCTGCGGGCCGGGCGGCTACTCCTGGATCGTCACCGACGGGCTGGAGTATGAGGTGTCCGCCCGGGTCGCCGACGCCGCGCACCGGCTGTGCGAGCTGCGGCTGAACGACGGGGACTCCCGCGGCGCGATGGACGCCGTGCGCACCGGGCTGCGGATGGCGCCCGACGACGAGCTGCTGTGGCGGGACCTGCTCGCCGCCGCGCACGCCACGGGGCAGGAGAACCTGCTCTACGCCGCGGCAGGCGAGATCTGGACGCGCGCGTCCATGGACGGGCCGCCCGAGATGACCACAGAGACCGAGGCATTGCTGGACGAACTGCTCCCGACATGGCGCTGGACACTCGCCTGACCGGCCGCACCGGTCATCCCGGAGAGTGGCCGGGCCGGCGGGCCGCGCCGCTGGCACGGGCCCGCCAAGGTGCTCGATGTGCACGTCGCGGCGCTGCGCCGCAAGCTCGGGATACCCGGCCTCATCGAGACCGTCTACGGCAGGGGCTTCCGCCCCGGCGGCGCGTGATAGGCGGGCCGGGCGCCCAGGGCGGCGGGCTCACGGTCACCCTCGGCCTGCCCGCCGGGCCGGCCGGCCAGGCGGCCCCTGCGGCCGGCGGGATATCCGCGAAGGGCGCGATTCCTTACCGGTTCTGAGCCATTGCTGAACGGGTTCCCGGCAAGCCGTGCCGCAGGCTGGAATCGGGCCGGCCACGTCGTCATGCGCCTCCGCCCGCCGTACCGTCCCCTCGGCTGCCGCGGGAGGCGCGGGCCGGTGACAGGCCCGGTCCCCTCCGCCCGCCAGCGGCCGGGACCGGCCCGCTGGCCAGCCCCGGTAACGGCCGGAACGGGCCGCTCGTGCCATTCCGCCGAATTGAGATGCCGCCACTCCCGGCTCGGCGTACGTTGTCCTGCAATACGCGGTGCGGTGCGCCCCGGGCTGGGCTAACGAGGCAGCGGGCGAACCGGCCGGATGATGCTCGGGGCGGGACGAACGATGACTGTTCCAGACGATGCCAAAAAGGTACTGACCGCGATAAGGCTCGGCTGGACAATGGCCGAGGTGCGGGGCCGCAACCGGCCGGACGCGCCGCCCGGCGCCAACGCCCAGTTGCCCGGCCCGCCGAGCCAGGCGCTGCCGCTGCACATCGAGCAGACGAAGACCGAGCTGCGCATCGAGGCGCAAAAGGTGCTCGGTGCCATGGCCCGTGAGCTGGCCCTCGACAAGACGGCCGACGGCCAGCCGGGCTGGGTCGAGACGATCGACGGCAAGGCCGGGGCCCTCTACTGGGCGCGGCGCGGTACGGCGCCCGCCGAGGCCCGGGCAACGCCCCCTAGCGGAACGGCCCCCGGTGACGCGGTGGCCGCGGGCGTGACGGTGGCACCGGGTGACCCGGCCGAGTCGGCCCAGGCCGATGGCGGAGCGGGCCGGGCCGGCCATCGAGCGGCCCCGGCTGACGGTGGCCCGGCCCCGGCCGGCGATGGGCCCCCCGCCGCAGATGGAGGCCCGGCCCCGGCCGGCGATGGCCCGGCCGCGGCGGATGGTGGCCCGGCCGCCCCCGCCGCGGTGGGCAATCGCGACAAGCTGTGGGCCGAACTGCAGGAACTGATCTTCAAGTTCGACGAGCACATCCAGGACACCCTGGCCGCGGGGCCGGACTCGATTGCCTGCGGGTACCAGCTCGGCCGCGCCCTCGCCGAGCCCTACTGGGCGCTGAATCCCCAGCTCGGCGACGACGTGCCGAGCCCGGAGGCGTGGCACTTCCTGCTCGGCATGGAGCGCTGCCCCGAAATGGGCCGCCTGGTCGGCCGCCTGTCCAGGTACTTCCACGAATACACGGCCGCGGCCATCGCCGGCTCGGTGCAGATCTGGAGGCACGTGGCGCAGGACCCCGCCTGGCGCCGGGATGACTACCTCTACCAGCAGGTCCGCCGCTGGTACGCGCTGGTGGTGATGGACCAGGACCCCACGACGATGGTGCAGCCTTACGCATTAGTGCGGAACTTCCGCATGGTGCTGCGCGCGCTGCGGATCTTCTGGCCCGAGCTGATCGGGACGGTCGTCGCGGCCGCGGCCCTGTCCGGGTTCGCGGTCGCGCTCGGCCAGAACCAGATCAGCTCGCTCGCCACGAGCGCGCTTGGCTTCATCGCCATCACCGGGTTCTCCGTGGCCGGGCTGACGGCCAAGCTGAAGAACCAGGCGCAGGCCATGGTCACCCGGCTGCGCCAGGATGTCTACACCGACCTCGTCGCGGTCGCCGTCACCACCGCCCCGCCGATGCCGAACGTGAAACGGCAGTCCAGGCAGAACGCGAAGATGGCGCGCATGGCGCGGGAGCGGAAGATCACGCCGGTCACGCCCAACTGACCGGCCATGGTCTAACGAGGCCGCAGGCCATCGGGGCTCCGGGGGTCGCCCCCCGGGCTAGCACTGCAGCCAGGCGTCGATGCCGGCCAGCAGCCGGGCCGCGGTGGCGGGCGGCGCGGCCGAGCCGCGGACCGACATCGCGGCCAGCCCGGCCAGCTCCGCGTCGCCCAGGCCGTGCACGTGCCGGGCCAGCTCGTACTGCGCGGTCAGCCGGGAGCCGAACAGCAGCGGGTCGTCGGCGCCGAGCGCCACCGGCACCCCGGCGTCGAGCAGGATCCGCAGCGGTACGTCACCGGGCTGGGCGGCGACCCCCAGCGCGACGTTGGAGGCGGGGCACACCTCGCAGGTGACCCCACCGGCCGCGAGGCGCTTGGTCAGGTCGGGGTCGGCCGCCGCCGCTACGCCGTGGCCGATCCGGTGCGCGCCGAGCGCGTCCAGGCAGGCGCGCACGCTCTCCGGGCCGGCCAGCTCCCCGCCGTGCGGCGTGAGCAGCAGGCCCGCACGGCCCGCGATGCGGAACGCGGGCGCGAAGTCGGGCGCGGCGCCGCGCCGCTCGTCGCTGCTCAGCCCGAACCCGGTCACGCCCTGCCCGGCGTACTGCACGGCGAGCCGGGCCAGCGTGCGCGCGTCCAGCGGATGCCTGGTGCGGTTCGCCGCGATGATCACGCCGATGCCAACACCCGTCGCGGCCTGCGCGGCCCTGGCCGCCTCGAGCACCAGCTCCACGGTGGGGGTGAGGCCGCCGAACCGCCCCGCGTACCCGGAGGGATCCACCTGGATCTCCAGCCAGCCGGATCCTTCCGCCCGCTCGTCCGCCGCGGTCTCGGCCAGCAGCCGGAACACGTCGGTGGGCGCGCGGAGCACCGAGCGGGCGATGTCGTACAGCCGCTGGAACCGGAACCAGCCCCGCTCATCGGTGCCGCGCAGCTGCGGGGGCCAGCCGGAGACCAGTGCGTCCGGCAGGTGCACCCGGCGCTCCCTGGCCAGTTCGACCAGCGTGGCATGCCGCATGGCACCGGTGAAATGCAGGTGCAGGTGTGCCTTGGGGAGCGCGGCGAGCGGTCGTGCCATCCGGGGGCCGGGCCGGCCGGGCTACTTCGCCTGCGCGAGCAGCTTGTGCAGCCGGGTGAGCCCTTCCTCCAGGTCGGCGTCACCGAGCGCGCAGGACAACCGGAAGTAGCCGGGGGTGCCGAACGCCTCGCCCGGCACCACGGCCACGTCGGCGTGCTCGAGGATGACCTCCGCCAGGTCCGTGGTACTGCCGGGCCGCTGGCCGGCCAGTTCCTTGCCGAGCACGCCCTTGATCGAGGGGTAGCAGTAGAACGCCCCTTCGGGCAGGGGGCAGATCACCCCGGGAATTTCGTTCAGCATGCTTGTCATCGCCAGGCGGCGGCGGTCGAACGCCCGGCGCATCGCCTCAACCGCCGACAGGTCGCCGGTGACCGCGGCGAGCGCCGCGGCCTGGGCGACATTGCAGACGTTGGAGGTGGCGTGCGACTGGAGGTTCGCGGCCGCCTTGATGACGTCGGCCGGGCCGATCATCCAGCCCACCCGCCAGCCGGTCATCGCATAGGTCTTGGCCACCCCGTTGACCACCACGCACCTGCCGGAGAGTTCCGGCGCCGCCACCGGGATGGAGGCGAACCTGGCCGTGCCGTACACCAGGTGCTCGTAGATCTCGTCGGTGATCACCCACAGGCCGCGGCCGGCCGCCCAGCGGCCGATCTCGGCGACCTCATCCGGCGGGTACACCGCGCCGGTCGGGTTGGACGGGGACACGAAGAGCAGCACCTTGGTGCGCGGCGTGCAGGCCGCCTCCAGGTCGGCGACCGACACGCGGTACCCGGTCCGCTCGTCGGTCAGCACCGGTACCGGCACGCCACCGGCCAGGCCGATGGCCTCGGGGTAGGTGGTCCAGTACGGGGTGGGCAGCAGCACCTCGTCGCCCGGGTCGAGCAGGGTCGCGAACGCCTGGTACACCGCCTGCTTGCCGCCGTTGGTGATGAGCACCTGGCCCGCGGTGACCTGGTACCCGGAGTCGCGCGCCGTCTTCGCGGCGACCGCCTCGCGCAGTTCCGGCAGCCCCGCGGTGGGGGAGTACTTGTGAAACCTGGGCTCCGCGCAGGCGCGTTGTGCCGCCGCCACGATGTAATCCGGGGTGGGGAAGTCGGGTTCCCCGGCGCCGAAGCCGATCACCGGCCGGCCGGCCGCCTTGAGCGCCTTCGCCTTGGCGTCCACGGCGAGGGTGGCGGATTCGGTAATGGCGCTGACACGTTCGGAAATACGGTGGTGGGCGGCAGTCATAAGGCCATCCTGTCATCATCGCCACGGTGCTCGCTCATCGTCACCGCTCGCGGGTTCGACGGCAGCGCCCCGGGCAACTACACTTCACACATTGGTGGCGGTTCTGCTGCGGACCCCGCGCGCCCGGATGGGCTGACGGGGACCGTCCGCGGGGCCCTGCCAGCGGTGGTACGGCCGCTAGCGTCACGGCCGCAACCATCACAGGGCAGTAGCTCAATTGGCCAGAGTCCCGGTCTCCAAAACCGGTGGTTGGGGGTTCGAGTCCCTCCTGCCCTGCGAGCATGGACCGCGGCTTGCGGGCCTGCTGCATCAGCGAGTGACGTTGTTCAGGTGAGGACATGGCGACTCAGCTGCGTGGTCAGCGCACGGAGAAGCGGGACAAGCCCGGCGGCCCGAAACGGGACCGGACCACTCCCGCGCTCTTCCTGCGGCAGATCACCGCGGAACTGCGCAAGGTCATCTGGCCGACCCGGCGGGAGCTGCGCACGTACACGATCGTGGCCCTGGTGTTCGTGCTCGTGATGGTCGTCATTGTGACCAGCCTGGACTACGGGTTCACCAAGCTGGTGTTCTGGGCCTTCGGCTGAGCCGGGCCCGGCGCGCGTGCGCCGGGGCGGCAGCATGACCGGAGGGCGGGCGCCAGCGGCTGGTGGCCCGAGCACCTGGCGCCATGGCGATGCCGGGGGAAAGAACAAGGCCTGGATCACCGGTGCCGCCGGAGCGCCGGGGCACCGGTGCCGCCAGGAGAGCGGAGAAAGAGCGATCGTGTCCGAGTCCCGAGTCCGTGTCGGCGACGAGACGGAGGAAGTTCCGGTAAACGGCGAGGTTGGTGAGGCCGACGTGTTCGGTGAGTCCGAAGAGCCCGGCGCGGCCGGCGAGCTCGGCGGGAGCGGCGAGGCCGGTGACGCCGAGCTGGCCGCCGGCGCCGCTGCCGGGCTGCCCGAGGACGGCGCGGACGCCGTGGACGGCGCGGACGCCGTGGACGGCGCGGACGCCGTGGCCGGTGACGGCGCGGAGCCCGGGGCAGGTGCCGACGACGGCGCGGACGAGCTGGACCCGGTCGCCCAGTACACGGCCGAGCTGAGGTCGATGCCCGGCGAGTGGTACGTGGTGCACTCCTACGCCGGCTACGAGAACCGGGTGAAGGCCAACCTGGAGAGCCGTACCCAGTCGCTGAACATGGAGGACTTCATCTTCCAGATCGAGGTCCCGGTGCACCAGGTGATCGAGATCAAGGGCGGCAAGCGGCAGCAGGTCTCGGAAAAGGTCCTGCCCGGCTACATCCTGGTCCGGATGGACCTCACCGACGAATCCTGGGCGGTGGTCCGCAACACTCCCGGGGTCACCGGCTTCGTCGGCCTGTCGAGCCGGCCCTCGCCGCTGTCCCTCGGCGAGGTGGCCGGGCTGCTCGCGCCCGAGCCGGAGGAAGCCGCGGCCAAGGCCGAGGTCACCAGGACCGCCGTGGAATTTGCCGTCGGCGAATCGGTTACCGTGATGGACGGCCCGTTCGCGACGCTCCCGGCAACCGTGAACGAGATCAACTCCGACACCCAGAAGCTCAAGGTGCTGGTGTCGATCTTCGGCAGGGAGACACCGGTCGAGCTTTCCTTCGACCAGGTCTCCAAGATCTGACCGGTACCAGGCAGGCACCCGTAACAGCAGGCAGGCAGAGTTAAGGACATCAGCTGATGGCGGCTCCGAGGAAGAAGAAGATCGCTGCGGTAGTCAAGGTGCAGCTCAACGCGGGCGCGGCTACCCCGGCTCCGCCGGTGGGCACCGCGCTGGGCCCGCACGGCGTCAACATCATGGACTTCTGCAAGCAGTACAACGCGGCGACGGAGTCCCAGCGCGGCAACGTCATCCCGGTGGAGATCACGATCTATGAGGACAGGTCGTTCTCCTTCATCACGAAGACGCCGCCGGCTCCGGAACTGATCAAGAAGGCCGCCGGCGTGGCCAAGGGCAGCGCCACGCCGCACACGGCCAAGGTCGGCACGATCACCGCCGCGCAGGTCAGGGAGATCGCGCAGACCAAGATGCCCGACCTCAACGCGACCTCGATGGAAGCGGCAGAGAAGATCATCGCCGGGACCGCCCGGTCGATGGGGATCACCGTCCAGGGCTGAGGGCCCCCGTGGCAGGGCCAGCGCTGGCCCGCTGACCACAACCTCCGGTTATGAGGGAGACACCATGAAGCGCAGCAAGGCATACCGTGCCGCGGCCGATCAGATCGACCGCGCACGCCTGTACAGCCCGGCCGAGGCGGTGGCGCTGGCCAGGAAGACCTCACCCGCCAAGTTCGACCCGACGGTCGAGGTCGCGCTGCGGCTCGGCGTGGACCCGCGCAAGGCGGACCAGATGGTCCGCGGCACGGTGAACCTGCCGAACGGCACCGGCAAGACCGCGCGGGTGCTGGTCTTCGCCACCGGCGACCGCGCCGAGGATGCCAGGGCGGCGGGCGCCGAGTTCGTCGGCTCCGACGACCTGATCGAGCGGATCCAGGGCGGTTTCCTCGACTTCGACGCCGTGGTGGCCACCCCGGACCTGATGGGCAAGGTCGGCCGGCTCGGCCGGATCCTCGGCCCGCGCGGCCTCATGCCCAACCCCAAGACCGGCACGGTCACCCCGAACGTGGGCAAGGCGGTCACCGAGATCAAGGGCGGCAAGATCGAGTTCCGTGTGGACCGGCACGGCAACCTGCACTTCATCATCGGCAAGGCGTCGTTCGCCGACAGCGCGCTGCTGGAGAACTACGCGGCCGCGCTCGAGGAGATCATGCGGCTCAAGCCGTCCGCCGCCAAGGGCCGGTACCTGAAGAAGGCCGCCATCACCACGACGATGGGCCCGAGCATCCCGGTCGACCCGGCCAAGACCCGCGGCCTGATCGAGGAGCTGGAGGCCGCCGCCGGCTAACTCTGCTGGCCCAGGGGGCGACCCCCTGGAACCCCCGATGGCCTTGAGGCCCCCGCGACTCCGTCGCGGGGGCCTCGGCCCTGTCGGCTGGGGAGCGGGCCTGTCGGCTGGGGAGCGGGCCTGTCGGCTGGGGAGCGGGCCTGTCGGCTGGGGAGCGGGCCTGTCGTCCCGGGCGGAGTGCCGGGGACCGCTGGCCGGTTCTGGTCTGGGGAAGCTGCGGGTTCGGGTATTCTTGAGCCAAGCCAAAGACCGTCGGCTGTTGCCGTGCGCACAGCGCATGGTGACCGAAGGTCCCGCGAGAGCGGGCGGCCCGCGCAGGTGTTCCGAGCTGTTTCACCGTCCCGGTGTCCGCACCGGGTGGTGTCCACGCCCTGGTGCGCCGCGCCGGGGCGTTCGCCTTTCGCGGCCCCCGCGCCGACGGCACGAAAGCCGGATACTGCCGGGCAGTGTGAGCACCGCCACGGCCAAGGCTCCCGCGACGAAGTCGCCGGAACCGCAGGCCACCGGGGGGCTCCGGGGGGTCACTCCCCCCGGGCTGACACTTCCCGGCCCGAAAGGAGGCCCATGGCGAATGCGGAGAAGGTGGCCGCGGTCGCCGAGCTTGCCGAGCGGTTCCAGACCTCGAGCGGGGCCGTGCTGGCCAACTACCGTGGCCTGACCGTCGCCCAGCTCGCCGAGTTGCGCCGCGTGCTCAACGGGCACGCGAACTTCGCGGTGGTCAAGAACACCCTGACGAAGATCGCCGCCACCGAGGCCGGGGTCGCCGACCAGCTCGGTGACCTGCTGACCGGCCCGTCGGCCATCGCTTTCGTCAAGGGAGACGTGGTCGAGGCGGCCAAGGGGCTGCGCGAGTTCGCCAAGGCCAACCCGGCCCTGGAGATCAAGGGCGGGATCATCGACGGCAAGGCGATGACCCCGGCCGAGATCGACCGGCTGGCCGACCTCGAGTCGCGCGACGTGCTGCTGGCCATGCTGGCCGGCGCCATGAAGGCGTCGATGGCGCGCGCCGCGGCCACCATGGCCGCGCTGCCCACCCAGATGGCCAGGCTGGCCGCCGCGCTGGAGGCCAAGCGGGCCGCTGACGCGCCAGCCGCCGCGGCGCCGGTCGCCGAGGCCGAGGCGCCAGCCGCCGGGGCAGCGGCCACCGAGACAGGAAACAACGAGCCCAACGAAGATGCCGCGGCCGATGTCGCCGCGCAGGCGACGACTGAAGACGCAACGGAGGACTGACCACCATGGCGAAGCTGAGCACCGACGACCTGCTCGACGCGTTCAAGGAGATGACGCTGCTCGAGCTGTCCGACTTCGTGAAGCAGTTCGAGGAGACCTTCGACGTGAAGGCCGCGGCCCCGGTCGCGGTGGCCCAGGCCGCTGCCCCGGGTGGCGCCGGCCCGGCCGAAGAGGTCGAGGAGAAGGACGAGTTCGACGTCGTCCTGGAGGCGGCGGGCGACAAGAAGATCCAGGTCATCAAGGAAGTCCGGTCGCTGACCAGCCTCGGCCTCAAGGAGGCCAAGGACCTGGTGGACGGCGCGCCGCAGCCGGTTCTCGAGCGGGTGAACAAGGAATCCGCCGACAAGGCCAAGGCCGCGCTGGAAGGCGCCGGCGCGACGGTGACCGTCAAGTAGCACGAGCGGCGGCCCCGGCCGCCGGACGGGTGCCCGGCCAGCTTCGCGCTGGCCGGGCACCCGTCACCACGCCGTTTCCCCAGGGCGCCCCGGCCGCCTCCGGAGAGCAGGACATGTCCCATGGACAGGCACACCGACACGCCCTCGGACGGGCGGCTCCCCTGGGGAGCTAATTAGTTTTACCCCTGAGGGACGGACTCCACACCAAGCTCCTGATGTGGTGTTCGTCACGTCGCTCAGATGGCCTTGCCGGGCCCTCTGGACTTGACGTTTCGCCCGGAACCAGCCATGCTGCGGAGAACCGTGAACCTCATAGTGAGATACACTTGACGAGCAGTGTAGCTCGTGACTACACTGCTAATTTGCGCTGCACTCTAACGTCCTCGACATCCCCGAAGTCTCGTGGCGTGTCCGCGGGGCGTTTTGCGTGCGTGCGGTGAAAGTTCGCGTGAACTCTGGAAGGACCCCTGTTGGCAGCATCGCGCAGCGCCTCGGCCACCGCTTCCGCCACTCGTCGTATCTCATTCGCCCGCATCAAGGAACCGCTCGAGGTTCCCGGCCTCCTTGCCCTGCAGACTGAGTCTTTTGACTGGCTGCTCGGGAACGAGCGCTGGCTCGGCCGCATCGCCACGGCCAAGAAGGCTGGAGACAAGGACGTTCCTGAGCAGTCGGGGCTGGAGGAGATCTTCGAGGAGATCAGCCCGATCGAAGACTTCACGGGAACCATGTCGCTGTCGTTCCGTGATCACCGCTTCGAGCCGCCCAAGTACTCCGTGGAGGAGTGCAAGGACAAGGACATGACCTACTCCGCCCCGATGTTCGTGACGGCGGAGTTCATCAATAACTCGACGGGCGAGATCAAGAGCCAGACCGTGTTCATGGGGGACTTCCCGCTGATGACCCCCAAGGGCACGTTCATCATCAACGGCACCGAGCGCGTGGTCGTCTCGCAGCTTGTCCGCTCGCCCGGCGTCTACTTCGACCGCCAGGTCGACAAGACCTCCGACAAGGATGTCTACAGCTGCAAGGTGATCCCCTCGCGCGGGGCGTGGCTCGAGTTTGAGATCGACAAGCGGGACAGCGTGGGCGTGCGGATCGACCGCAAGCGCAAGCAGAGCGTCACCGTGCTGCTGAAGGCGCTGGGCTGGGATGAGCACCGGATCCGGGAGCGGTTCGGCGAGTACGAGTCGATGCTCGCCACCCTGGACAAGGACCACACCAACAGCCAGGACGACGCACTGCTCGACATCTACCGCAAGCTGCGCCCGGGTGAGCCGCCGACCAGGGAGTCCGCCCAGGCCCTGCTGGACAACCTCTACTTCAACGGCAAGCGCTACGACCTGGCCAAGGTCGGCCGGTACAAGATCAACAAGAAGCTTGGCCTGGCCCAGCCCATCCGCCAGGGCACGCTGACCGAGGAAGACATCGTCGCCACCATCGAGTACCTGGTCCGGCTGCACGCCGGCGAGGAGGAGATGAAGGCCAGCGACACGATCATCCCGGTCGAGACCGACGACATCGACCACTTCGGCAACCGGCGGCTGCGCACCGTCGGCGAGCTGATCCAGAACCAGGTCCGGCTGGGCCTGGCGCGGATGGAGCGCGTGGTCCGGGAGCGGATGACCACTCAGGACGTCGAGGCGATCACGCCGCAGACGCTGATCAACATCCGGCCGGTGGTGGCCTCGATCAAGGAGTTCTTCGGCACCAGCCAGCTCTCCCAGTTCATGGACCAGACCAACCCGCTGGCCGGGCTGACCCACAAGCGGCGGCTGTCCGCGCTTGGTCCCGGCGGCCTGTCCCGCGAGCGCGCCGGGTTCGAGGTCCGCGACGTGCACCCGTCCCACTACGGCCGGATGTGCCCGATCGAGACGCCGGAAGGCCCGAACATCGGCCTGATCGGGTCGCTGTCCTCCTACGGCCGGGTCAACGAGTTCGGCTTCGTGGAGACGCCGTACCGCAAGGTGAAGAGCGGCAAGGTCACCGCGCAGATCGACTACCTGACCGCCGACGAGGAAGACCGGCACGTCATCGCGCAGGCCAACGCGCCGCTCGAGGCCGACGGGTCGTTCGCCGAGAACCGCGTCCTGGTCCGCCGCAAGGGCGGCGAGGTCGACTACATCCCGCCGGACGACGTGGACTACATGGACGTCTCGCCGCGGCAGATGGTGTCGGTGGCGACCGCCATGATCCCGTTCCTGGAGCACGACGACGCCAACCGCGCCCTGATGGGCTCGAACATGCAGCGGCAGGCCGTGCCGCTGCTCAGGAGCGAGGCCCCGCTGGTCGGCACCGGCATGGAGTACCGCGCCGCGGTGGACGCCGGTGACGTCATCGTCGCCGAGAAGCCTGGCGTGGTCGAGGAGGTCTGCGCCGACTATGTCACCGTGGCCGGTGACGACGGCACCCGCGCCACCTACCTGGTGGCCAAGTTCCGCCGGTCCAACCAGGGCACCTGCTTCAACCAGAAGCCCGTGGTGACCGAGGGCCAGCGGGTCGAGGCGGGCCAGGTGATCGCGGACGGGCCGTGCACCCACGAGGGTGAGATGGCGCTCGGCCGCAACCTGCTTGTCGCGTTCATGCCGTGGGAGGGCCACAACTACGAGGACGCGATCATCCTGTCCCAGCGGCTGGTGCAGGACGACGTGCTGTCCTCGATCCACATCGAGGAACACGAGGTGGACGCGCGGGACACCAAGCTGGGTCCCGAGGAGATCACCAGGGACATCCCGAACGTCTCCGACGAGGTGCTCGCCGACCTGGACGACCGCGGCATCATCAGGATCGGTGCCGAGGTGGTCACCGGCGACATCCTGGTCGGCAAGGTCACGCCCAAGGGCGAGACCGAGCTGACCCCGGAGGAGCGGCTGCTGCGGGCCATCTTCGGTGAGAAGGCGCGCGAGGTCCGCGACACCTCGCTGAAGGTGCCGCACGGCGAGTCCGGCAAGGTGATCGGCGTCCGGGTGTTCACCAGGGAGGACGGCGACGAGCTGCCACCCGGCGTGAACCAGCTGGTGCGGGTCTACGTGGCCGCCAAGCGGAAGATCACCGACGGCGACAAGCTGGCGGGCCGGCACGGGAACAAGGGCGTCATCGCGAAGATCCTGCCCATCGAGGACATGCCGTTCCTCGAGGACGGGACGCCGGTGGACATCGTCCTCAACCCGCTCGGCGTGCCCGGCCGGATGAACGTCGGCCAGGTGCTGGAGACCCACCTCGGCTGGGTGGCCCAGGCGGGGTGGAAGGTCGTCGGTGACGACGCCGACTGGAAGAAGCGGCTCAAGCAGATCGGCGCCGCGACCGCGGCGCCGGGTGCCCCGGTGGCCACCCCGGTCTTCGACGGCGCCCGCGAGGAGGAGATCACCGGGCTGCTCGAGGCGACCCTGCCCAACCGTGACGGGCGGCAGCTGGTCGGCCGCAGCGGCAAGGCCAAGCTGTTCGACGGCCGGACCGGTGAGCCCTTCAAGGACCCGATCTCGGTGGGCTACATCTACATCCTCAAGCTGCTGCACCTGGTGGACGACAAGATCCACGCCAGGTCGACCGGCCCCTACTCGATGATCACCCAGCAGCCGCTGGGCGGGAAGGCGCAGTTCGGCGGGCAGCGGTTCGGCGAGATGGAGGTGTGGGCGCTGGAGGCCTACGGCGCCGCGTACGCCCTCCAGGAACTGCTCACCATCAAGTCCGACGACGTCCTCGGCCGTGTCAAGGTCTACGAGGCCATCGTGAAGGGCGAGAACATCCCCGAGCCCGGGATTCCGGAATCGTTCAAGGTGCTGATCAAGGAGATGCAGTCCCTCTGCCTCAACGTGGAGGTGCTCTCCAGCGACGGTGCCGCGATCGAGATGCGTGACACCGACGAGGATGTATTCCGCGCCGCCGAGGAACTCGGCATCGACCTGTCCCGGCGGGAGCCGAGCAGCGTTGAAGAGGTCTGAAGATCCGAAGAACTACCCAGGGGATAACACACGTGCTTGACGTCAACTTCTTCGACGACCTGCGCATTGGCCTTGCCACCGCGGACGACATCAGACAGTGGTCGCACGGTGAGGTCAAGAAGCCCGAGACCATCAACTACCGCACGCTCAAGCCGGAAAAGGACGGGCTCTTCTGCGAGAAGATCTTCGGCCCCACCCGGGACTGGGAGTGCTACTGCGGTAAGTACAAGCGGGTCAGGTTCAAGGGGATCATCTGCGAGCGCTGCGGCGTCGAGGTCACTCGCGCCAAGGTGCGCCGGGAGCGGATGGGCCACATCGAGCTTGCCGCGTCGGTCACGCACATCTGGTACTTCAAGGGCGTGCCCAGCCGGCTCGGCTACCTGCTCGACCTGGCGCCGAAGGACCTGGAGAAGGTCATCTACTTCGCCGCGTACATGATCACCTACGTGGACACCGAGGCCCGGGACCGGGACCTGCCCTCGCTGGAGGCCAAGCTCTCGGTCGAGCGGCAGCAGATCGAGCAGCGCCGCGACGCCGACATCGAGGCCAGGCAGACCAAGCTGGAGGCCGACCTGGCCGAGCTGGAAGCGGCCGGGGCCAAGGGCGACGCGCGGCGCAAGGTCAGGGAGAGCTCTGACCGCGAGTGCCGCCAGCTCCGCGACCGTGCCCAGCGGGAGCTCGACCGCCTCGACGAGGTCTGGAACAGGTTCCGCAACCTCAAGGTCCAGGACCTGGAGGGCGACGAGCTGCTCTACCGCGAGATGCGCGACCGCTACGGCCGCTACTTCCGCGGCGGCATGGGCGCACAGGCGATCCAGGAGCGGCTGGCCAGCTTCGACCTGGAGGGCGAGGCGCAGTCGCTGCGCGACATCATCCGCACCGGCAAGGGCCAGCGCAAGGCCCGCGCGCTCAAGAGGCTGAAGGTCGTGTCGGCGTTCCTGTCCACCAGGAACAGCCCGATGGGCATGGTGCTCGACTGCATCCCGGTGATCCCGCCGGACCTGCGGCCCATGGTGCAGCTCGACGGCGGCAGGTTCGCCACCTCCGACCTCAACGACCTCTACCGCCGGGTGATCAACCGGAACAACCGGCTCAAGCGGCTGCTTGACCTCGGCGCGCCCGAGATCATCGTGAACAACGAGAAGCGGATGCTCCAGGAGGCCGTCGACTCGCTGTTCGACAACGGCCGCCGCGGCCGCCCGGTCACCGGGCCGGGCAATCGCCCGCTGAAGTCGCTGTCCGACATGCTCAAGGGCAAGCAGGGCCGGTTCCGCCAGAACCTGCTCGGCAAGCGCGTCGACTACTCGGGCCGCTCGGTCATCGTGGTCGGCCCGCAGCTCAAGCTGCACCAGTGCGGCCTGCCCAAGGAGATGGCGGTCGAGCTGTTCAAGCCGTTCGTGATGAAGCGGCTGGTGGACCTCAACCACGCGCAGAACATCAAGTCCGCCAAGCGGATGGTGGAGCGGGCCCGGCCGGTGGTCTGGGACGTGCTCGAAGAGGTCATCGCCGAGCACCCGGTGCTGCTTAACCGGGCGCCGACGCTGCACCGGCTGGGCATCCAGGCGTTCGAGCCGCAGCTCGTTGAGGGCAAGGCCATCCAGATCCACCCGCTGGTCTGCACCGCGTTCAACGCGGACTTCGACGGCGACCAGATGGCGGTGCACCTGCCGCTGTCCGCCGAGGCCCAGGCCGAGGCCCGGATCCTGATGCTGTCCACCAACAACATCCTCAAGCCCGCCGACGGCAAGCCGGTGACCATGCCCACCCAGGACATGGTGATCGGGATCTACTGCCTGACCAGGGCCGAGGAGGGCGGCAACGGTGAGGGCCGGGTGTTCGCCTCGCCGTCGGAGGCCATCATGGCCTACGACCGCGGCGAGCTGGACCTCCAGGCGAAGATCAAGATCCGGCTCCGGGGCGTCACCCCGCCGCGCGACTTCCAGGCGCCCGAGGGATGGGCCGAGGGCGGCCCGTTCCGCATCGACACCACGCTGGGGCGGTGCATCCTCAACGAGGCCCTGCCCGCCGACTTCCCCTTCGTGAACTATGAGGTGGGCAAGAAGCAGCTCTCGGCGATCGTCAACGAGCTGGCGGAGACCTACCCGAAGGTGGACGTGGCGACGGCGCTCGACGCGCTGAAGGACGCCGGCTTCCGGTGGGCCACCAGGGCCGGTGTCACGATCGCGATCGAGGACGTGGTCGCGCCGCCGAACAAGGCGCAGATCCTGGAGTCCTACGAGAAGCGGGCCGACAAGGTGCAGCGCGAGTACGAGCGCGGCCTGATCACCGACGAGGAGCGGCGCCAGGAGCTGATCGAGATCTGGACGCACGCGACCGCGGACGTGGCCAAGGACATGGAGGCGGCCTTCCCCGAGACCAACTCGGTCTGGATGATGGTCAACTCCGGCGCACGAGGCAACCCGATGCAGGTGCGGCAGATCGCCGGCATGCGAGGGCTGGTCTCCAACCCCAAGGGCGAGACGATCCCGCGGCCGATCAAGGCCAGCTTCCGCGAGGGCCTGTCCGTGCTGGAGTACTTCATCTCCACCCACGGCGCCCGCAAGGGCCTGGCGGACACCGCGCTGCGCACCGCCGACTCCGGGTACCTCACCCGGCGGCTGGTGGACGTGGCGCAGGACGTGATCGTCCGCCAGGAGGACTGCGGCACCGACCGGGCGCTCGTGATGAAGATCGCCGAGCGGGGCGCCGACGGCACCCTGCGCAAGCTGGCCAACATCGAGAACACCGGCACCGGCCGGACCCTCGCCGAGGACGTCGAGGCCGACGGCACGGTGCTGGCCGAGACCGGCTCCGACACCACCGAGGTGATGATCGACCAGTTCGTCGCGGCCGGGGTGGACTCCCTGCGCACGCACAGTGTGCTGGTCTGCGAGTCCAAGGTGGGCGTCTGCGCCAAGTGCTACGGGCGCTCGCTGGCCACCGGCAAGCGGGTCGACGTCGGCGAGGCGGTGGGCATCGTCGCGGCGCAGTCGATCGGCGAGCCGGGCACCCAGCTGACCATGCGGACGTTCCACACCGGTGGTGTGGCGGGCCAGGACATCACCCACGGCCTGCCCCGGATCCAGGAGCTGTTCGAGGCGCGCATCCCCAAGGGCATGGCCCCGATCAGCGAGGTCGAGGGCACCGTCAAGATCGAGGAAACCGAGAAGGCCCGCAAGATCATCGTCGTCCCCGACGACGGGGCCGAGGAGGTCGCCGTCCCGGTGCCGATGCGGTCCCGGCTGCTGGTCGCCGACGGTGACCACGTGACGGTGGGCCAGCAGCTCATCCAGGGCGCGGTCAACCCGCACGAGGTGCTCCGGATCCTCGGCTCCCGCGAGGTGCAGATGCACCTGGTGCACGAGGTCCAGGAGGTGTACCGGTCGCAGGGCGTGTCCATCCACGACAAGCACATCGAGATCATCATCCGCCAGATGCTCAAGCGGGTGAACGTGCTGGAGTCGGGTGACACCGAGCTGCTCCCCGGCGAGCTGGTGGAGCGGCCGCGGTTCGAGGAGATGAACAGGGGCGTGGTCGAGGAGCGCGGCACGCCCGCGTCCGGCCGGCCGGTGCTGATGGGCATCACCAAGGCCTCCCTCGCCACCGAGTCCTGGCTGTCCGCGGCCTCGTTCCAGGAGACGACCAGGGTGCTCACCGACGCGGCCATCCACGCCAAGTCCGACCCGCTGCTCGGCCTGAAGGAGAACGTCATCATCGGCAAGCTGATCCCGGCCGGCACCGGAATGCTCCGGTACCGCAGCGTCCGGGTGGAGCCGACCGAGGATGCCCGGTCCTCCGTCTATCCGGCCGCGGCCGCCTACGAGGAGGTCCCGGACTACGCGTTCGGGCAGCCCGCCGGCGGCGAGGCGATCCGCCTCGAGGACTACGACTTCGGCTCCTACAACCAGTAACCAGCCAACAAGTAACCGCCTCCCGCGGTGCGCCGTGCGCCCGGGGCCACCAGGCCCCGGGCGCACGGCCATCTGGAATAGGCCCGCCAGCCAGCGTGTTCCATCTGTGTCCCCCATTCGACCGTTCGCTTTGCGAGTACCGCAACCGTTGGGTATTCTTACTCCTCGTGCCCGGTACGCGGGCGCACGCGTGTTAGCGAACGGCGGCCCCCCGGCTGCAAGGCCAAGGGCAAGCAAGCAGCACGCGCGAAGGCTTATCCCTTTCTGATCATCCGGCCTTGGCTGGGGCCGGTCTGCCGTGGCGAGCGCGACACGCCCGACCACGGGGGTCGGAGAGGCCTAGAAACCAGCAGGTCAAGGGCATAGCGATGCCCTGAAAATAGCGGGCTGTGCGCAGCGTGCGGCCCGCGCAGTCCGCGCCGCACGGCGCGGGCCCGATCAGGAATGTCGCGCCGCCCGGCGCGAGGAGAAGGAAGACGGAGACGCGGTGCCCACCATCCAGCAGCTGGTCCGCAAGGGCCGCCAGGACAAGGTAACCAAGACCACCACGCCGGCGCTCAAGGGCAGCCCCCAGCGCCGGGGGGTTTGCACGCGCGTCTACACGACCACGCCCAAGAAGCCGAACTCCGCGCTGCGCAAGGTGGCGCGCGTCCGGCTCACCACCGGGATCGACGTCACCGCCTACATTCCCGGCGTCGGGCACAACCTGCAGGAGCACTCGATCGTGCTGGTGCGCGGCGGCCGGGTGCGCGACCTGCCGGGCGTCCGCTACAAGGTCATCCGCGGCTCCCTGGACACCCAGGGCGTGCGCAACCGCAAGCAGGCGCGCAGCCGCTACGGCGCGAAGAAGGAGAAGAGCTGACATGCCGCGCAAGGGCCCCGCGACCAGAAGGCAGCTCGTCACCGACCCGGTGTACGGCTCCCCGCTGGTGACCGCACTGGTCAACAAGGTGCTCCGGGCCGGGAAGCGTTCCCTGGCCGAGCGGATCGTGTACGGGGCGCTGGAGGGCTGCAAGGACAAGACCGGGAACGACCCGGTGGTCACCCTCAAGCGCGCGCTCGACAACGTCAAGCCGACGCTGGAGGTCCGCAGCCGCCGGGTCGGCGGCGCGACCTACCAGGTGCCGGTCGAGGTCCGGGCCTCCCGCAGCACCACGCTGGCGCTGCGCTGGATCGTGTCCTACTCCCGGCAGCGCCGCGAGAAGACCATGACCGAGCGGCTCATGAACGAGCTGCTCGACGCGAGCAACGGCCTCGGGGCGAGCGTGAAGCGCCGCGAGGACACCCACAAGATGGCCGAATCCAACAAGGCCTTCGCCCACTACCGCTGGTGAGAAGGCCGGGCGCCGCAGACAGGCGGCACCACCGCTGCTATACGACATAGCGGCGAACCGACGAGACAACGAGGAAAAGAAGCACGTGGCCACCCAGACCGCCGTGGAACTCGCCAAGGTCCGCAACATCGGGATCATGGCGCATATCGACGCGGGCAAGACGACCACCACCGAGCGGATCCTGTTCTACACCGGCATCAACTACAAGATCGGTGAGGTCCATGAGGGCGCCGCCACCATGGACTGGATGGACCAGGAGCAGGAGCGCGGCATCACCATCACCTCGGCCGCGACTACCACGAACTGGCGCGATCACACGATCAACATCATCGACACCCCCGGCCACGTGGACTTCACCGTGGAGGTGGAGCGGTCGCTGCGGGTGCTGGACGGCGCCGTGGCCGTGTTCGACGGCGTGGCGGGCGTGGAGCCGCAGTCAGAGACCGTCTGGCGCCAGGCCGACCGGTACGGCGTGCCGCGGATCTGCTTCGTCAACAAGATGGACCGGGTGGGCGCGGAGTTCCACCGCTGCGTGGACATGATCTCCGACCGGCTCCGCGCCACGCCGCTGGTCATCCAGCTTCCGTGGGGGGTCGAGTCCGACTTCCGCGGCGTCATCGACCTGGTCCGGATGCGCGCCATGCTGTGGCAGACCGAGGGCAAGGGCGACAGGTACGACATAGTGGCCATCCCGCACGACCACGCCGAGGCGGCGCGCGAGTGGCGGGACCGGATGATCGAGACCATCTCCGAGAACGACGAGGAGATGATGGAGCTGTACCTGGAGGGCACCGAGCCCGGCGAGGAGCAGCTCGTGGCTGCGATCCGGCGGGCCACCATCGCCAGCGGGGTCACCCCGGTGCTGTGCGGCAGCGCGTTCAAGAACAAGGGCGTGCAGCCGATGCTCGACGCGATCGTGGACTACCTGCCGAGCCCGGTGGACATCCCCGCGGTGGCCGGCCACAAGGTCGGTGACGAGCACGCGGTGATCGAGCGGCACCCCGACCCGGCCGAGCCGTTCGCGGCGCTCGCCTTCAAGATCATGTCCGACCAGCACCTGGGCAAGCTGACCTACATCCGCATCTACTCCGGCACCCTGGAGACCGGCACCGCCGTGCTGAACTCCACCAAGGACCGCAAGGAGCGGATCGGCAAGATCTACCAGATGCACGCGAACAAGCGTGAGGAGCGGCCGTCCGCGGTCGCCGGGCAGATCGTGGCCGTGATGGGGCTGAAGAACACCTCCACCGGCGATACCCTGTGCGCCCAGTCCGCCCCGGTCATCCTGGAGTCGATGACGTTCCCCGCGCCGGTCATCAACGTCGCGATCGAGCCGAAGACCAAGGCCGACCAGGACAAGCTGGGCACCGCGATCCAGCGGCTCGCCGAGGAGGACCCGACCTTCCAGGTCCGCACCGACGAGGAGACCGGCCAGACCATCATCTCCGGCATGGGCGAACTGCACCTCGAGGTGCTCGTCGAGCGGATGAAGCGCGAGTTCCGGGTGGCGGCCAACATCGGCCGCCCGCAGGTCGCCTACCGGGAGACGGTCCGGCGCAAGGCGGAGAAGGTCCAGTACACCCACCGCAAGCAGACCGGCGGGGCCGGCCAGTACGCCAAGGTCATGATCAACCTGGAGCCGACCGGCGGCGACGGCGGTGGCTACGAGTTCGAGAACAAGATCACCGGTGGCCGGATCCCGCGGGAGTACATCCCGTCGGTGGACGCCGGCTGCCAGGAGGCGGCGGAGTTCGGTGTGCTGGCCGGCTACCCGATCGTGGACGTGAAGGTCACCCTCACCGACGGCGCCTACCACGAGGTGGACTCCTCCGAGCTCGCCTTCAAGATCGCCGGCTCGATGGCCTTCAAGAAGGCGTCGGCGCTCGCCGACCCCGTGCTCCTCGAGCCGGTGATGTCGGTCGAGGTCCGGACTCCCGACGACTACATGGGCGACGTCATCGGCGACCTGAACAGCCGCCGTGGCCAGATCCAGGCTATGGAGGAGCAGTCCGGGGTCCGGGTCGTCCGGGCACATGTGCCGCTGTCGGAGATGTTCGGCTACGTCGGCGACCTGCGCAGCAGGACGCAAGGCCGGGCGGATTACACCATGCAGTTCGACTCATATGCCGAGGTGCCGCCGAATATCGCCAAGGAGATCATCGCGAAGGCTCGAGGCGAGTAACACAACACACAACGTCAGGAGCAAGGCCCCCGGCAGGGAGCCTGGCCCCCCTCGACGGGGGGAGAACAACGAGGAGATTTCAGTGGCCAAGGCCAAGTTCGAGCGGACCAAGCCGCACGTGAACATCGGCACCATCGGGCACATCGACCACGGCAAGACCACTCTGACCGCGGCGATCACCAAGGTGCTGCACGACAAGTACCCCGACGTGAACCCCTTCACGCCCTTCGACCAGATCGACAACGCGAAGGAAGAGAAGGAGCGCGGGATCACCATCTCGATCTCGCACGTGGAGTACCAGACCGACAAGCGTCACTACGCTCACGTGGACTGCCCTGGTCACGCCGACTACATCAAGAACATGATCACCGGCGCGGCGCAGATGGACGGCGCGATCCTCGTGGTCGCCGCCACCGACGGCCCGATGCCGCAGACCCGTGAGCACGTGCTGCTCGCCCGCCAGGTCGGCGTGCCCTACATCGTGGTGGCCCTCAACAAGGCCGACATGGTGGACGACGAGGAGATCCTGGAGCTCGTCGAGCTCGAGGTCCGCGAGCTGCTGACCACCTACGAGTTCCCCGGCGACGACGTCCCGGTGATCCGGGTGTCCGCGCTCAAGGCGCTCGAGGGCGACGAGGCCTGGGGCGAGAAGGTGCTCGAGCTGCTCAACGCGTGCGACGAGTCCATCCCCGAGCCGACCCGCGAGACCGACAAGCCGTTCCTGATGCCGGTCGAGGACGTGTTCTCGATCACCGGCCGCGGCACCGTGGTGACCGGCCGGATCGAGCGCGGCAAGATCCACACCGGCGAGTCGGTGGAGATCATCGGCATCAAGGACAAGGCGCAGAACACCACGGTGACCGGCGTGGAGATGTTCCGCAAGATCCTCGACGACGGCCAGGCCGGCGACAACGTCGGGCTGCTGCTGCGCGGCATCAAGCGCGAGGAGGTGGAGCGCGGCCAGGTCGTCATCAAGCCGGGCACCAACACCCCGCACACCGAGTTCGAGGGCCAGGTCTACATCCTGTCCAAGGACGAGGGCGGACGGCACACGCCGTTCTTCAACAACTACCGGCCGCAGTTCTACTTCCGGACCACGGACGTGACCGGCGTGGTGCGCCTGCCTGAGGGCACCGAGATGGTCATGCCCGGTGACAACACCGAGATGAAGGTCGACCTGATCCAGCCCATCGCCATGGAGGAGGGCCTGCTGTTCGCGATCCGCGAGGGCGGCCGGACCGTGGGCTCGGGCCGGGTCACCAAGATCGTCAAGTGAAGCAGGGCCCGGAGCCGAAGGTAATCCCGGCGGCCGCGTAACGCGGCCGCCGGGGACCCGGCCCCGGGAGACGAGACAACAGCGGGCAGCACACGAAAGCGAAGGACAACGAGGCCACATGGCGGGACAGAAGATCCGCATCCGGCTCAAGGCTTATGACCACGAGGTCATCGACAGCTCGGCGCGGAAGATCGTGGACACGGTCACCCGTACCGGCGCACGGGTGGCCGGGCCAGTGCCGCTGCCCACGGAGAAGAACGTGTACTGCGTCATCAGGTCGCCGCACAAGTACAAGGACTCGCGCGAGCACTTCGAGATGCGCACGCACAAGCGCCTGATCGACATCATCGATCCCACGCCGAAAACGGTCGACTCGCTGATGCGGCTCGACCTGCCGGCCGGCGTCGACATCGAGATCAAGCTGTAGAGGGACGCGACCGACATGGCCAAGCAACTCAAGGGCGTGCTGGGCACCAAGCTCGGCATGACCCAGGTCTTCAACGACCAGGGGAAGGTCGTCCCCGTCACCGTGGTGGCGGCGGGCCCCTGTGTCGTGACCGCCGTGCGCACCGCGCCGCAGGACGGGTACGCGGCCGTCCAGCTCGGCTACGGGGAGATCGACCCCCGGCGGGTGACCAAGCCGGTGGCGGGTCACTTCGCCAAGGCCGGCGTCACCCCGCGCCGCTACCTGGTGGAGCTGCGCACCGACGACGCCGACCAGTACACCCTCGGCCAGGAGGTCACCGCCGAGACGTTCGGCGCGGGTGACCTGGTCGACGTGACCGGCCGGAGCAAGGGCAAGGGCACCGCGGGCGTGATGAAGCGGCATGGCTTCAAGGGCCTGGGCGCCTCCCACGGCACCCAGCGCAAGCACCGGTCGCCCGGCTCCATCGGCGGGTGCGCCACCCCGGGCCGGGTGTTCAAGGGCGTGAAGATGGCCGGCCGGATGGGCGGCGTCCGGACCACCGTGCCCCGGCTCACCGTGCACGCGGTGGACGCCGAGCGCGGACTGCTGCTGATCAAGGGCGCGGTCCCCGGCCCCAAGGGCAGCCTGGTCCTGGTCCGCAGCGCGGCCAAGCAGCTCGCGGAGAGGGAGGCCCGGTGACCACGGTTAGCGTTGTGACGCCGTCCGGCAAGGGCGGGGCGGATGTCGAGCTGCCCGGGGAGATCTTCGGCGCGAAGGTGAACATCCCGCTCATGCACCAGGTCGTGGTGGCGCAGGAGGCGGCGGCCCGGCAGGGCACGCACGCCACCAAGACCCGCGGCATGGTCCGCGGCGGCGGCAAGAAGCCCTACCGGCAGAAGGGCACCGGGCGGGCCAGGCAGGGCTCGCTGCGCGCGCCGCAGTACGCCGGCGGCGGCATCGTGCACGGGCCGGTGCCGCGTTCCTACGTCCAGCGCACGCCCAAGAAGATGAAGGCGGCCGCGCTGCGCGGCGCGCTGTCGGACCGGACCAGCCACGGCCGCCTCGCCGTGGTGAGCGCGTTCGTCGAGGGCGACGAGCCGAGCACCAAGGAAGCCCTGGCCGTGCTGCGCACCGCCGTGGGCGCCGGGGCGCGGCTGGAGCGGCCGGTGCTCGTGGTGGTGCCTGCCGACGACGAGCTGACCCGCAAGAGCCTGCGCAATGCTGTCCAGGTCCGGGTCCTGGACTCCGGCCAGCTCAACACCTACGACGTGCTGGCCAGCGACCATGTCGTGTTCACCCAGGCCGCGCTGGCCGAGTTCGTGGCTCGCACCGGCGGCGAGCTGGTGACGGTGGATAAGCCCGCCAAGCCGGCCAGGTCGGCCAAGCCCAAGGCCGCCGCCGAGGCTGCCGGGGATGGCGAGGAGCCCGCGGCCAAGCCGGCCAGGGCCGCCAGGCCCAAGGCTGCCGCCGAGGCTGCCGGGGATGGCGAGGAGCCCGCCGCCAAGCCGGCCAGGGCCGCCAGGCCCAAGGCCGCCGCCGAGGAGGGCGAGGAGCCTGCCGCCAAGCCGGCCAAGTCCACCGCAAGCCGGGCGCGCAAGCCCGCCACGGCCAAGGAGGAGCAGGAATGAGCAAGATCTCGGATCCGCGGGACGTCCTGCTCAGGCCGGTGATCTCGGAGAAGAGCTACCGGCTCGTGGACGACGGCAAGTACACCTTCCTGGTCGCCCCCGATGCCAACAAGACCCAGATCAGGCAGGCGGTCGAGCAGGTCTTCCACGTCAAGGTGACCGGCGTCAACACCATCAACCGGCCGGGCAAGCGGCGTCGCACCCGGTTCGGCTGGGGCCGGCGCAACGACACCAAGCGCGCCATCGTGAGCCTGGCGGCGGGCGAGCGGATCGACGTCTTCGGCGGGCCGGTCAGCTAGGCCGCGGAACATTGACAGGAGCTTGAGCAGATGGCCATCCGCAAGTACAAGCCGACGACCCCGGGCAGGCGGGGCGCGAGCGGCCCGGACTTCGCCGAGATCACCCGCGGCGAGCCTGAGAAGGCCCTCGTCCGCCCGCTGCACTCCCGGGGCGGGCGGAATGTGCACGGCCGGATCACCGCGCGGCATCAGGGCGGCGGCCACAAGCGGGCGTACCGGCTGATCGACTTCCGCCGTGCGGACAAGGACGGCGTGCCCGCCAAGGTGGCGCATGTGGAGTACGACCCGAACCGCACCTCGCGGATCGCGCTGCTGCACTACGCCGACGGCGAGAAGCGCTACATCCTGTGCCCGCAGGGCCTGCGGCCGGGAGACCGGGTGGAGAACGGCCCGAGCGCCGACATCCGCCCGGGGAACTGCCTGCCGCTGCGCAACATCCCCACCGGCACGATGGTGCACGCCATCGAGCTACGGCCCGGCGGCGGCGCCAAGATCGCCCGGTCGGCGGGGGCCAGCGTGCAGCTGCTCGCGAAGGAAGCCGGGTACGCCCAGCTCCGGATGCCCTCCGGTGAGATCCGCCGGGTGGACGCGAGCTGCCGTGCCACCGTCGGTGAGGTCGGCAACGCCGAGCAGGGCAACATCAAGCTCGGCAAGGCCGGCCGCAACCGGTGGAAGGGCAAGCGGCCCTCGGTGCGTGGCGTGGCCATGAACCCGGTCGACCACCCGCTGGGCGGCGGCGAGGGCAAGAGCTCCGGCGGGCGCCATCCGGTCAGCCCCTGGGGCAAGCCGGAGGGCCGGACCCGGCCCGAGCACAAGCCGAGCGACCGGCTGATCGTTCGCAGGCGCAGCAAGAAGAAGCGGTAGGAGCACCTCATAATGCCTCGTAGTCTGAAGAAGGGCCCCTTCGTGGACGACCACCTGAGTAAGAAGGTGGACGGCCAGAACGACAAGGGGACACGAAACGTCATCAAGACGTGGTCACGCCGCTCCATGATCGTCCCGGCGATGCTGGGCCACACGATCGCGGTGCACGACGGCCGCAAGCACGTCCCGGTGTTCATCACCGAGGCGATGGTCGGCCACAAGCTGGGGGAGTTCGCCCCCACGCGCACGTTCCGCAGCCATGTCAGGGATGACCGCCGGAGCCGGCGCTAGGCGCCTGCCCGGACAGAGACTGGAGAAGAAGCGATGGAGGCTAGGGCGATGGCGCGGTACGTCCGCGTGACGCCGCGCAAGGCCCGCCGGGTGGTGGACATGATCCGCGGCATGCCCGCCGAGGAGGCGCAGGCCGTGCTGTCGTTCGCGCCCCAGGCGGCGAGCGCGCCGGTGCGCAAGGTGCTGGTGAGCGCCGTCGCGAACGCGGGCCAGGCCGGCGGCCCCGACGCGGGCGGGCTCGTGGTGAGCCGCGCCTGGGTGGACGAGGGGCCGACGCTCAAGCGGTTCCGGCCGCGCGCCCAGGGCCGCGGCTACCGCATCCTCAAGCGGACCAGCCACATCACCGTCATCGTTTCCGACGAAGGAGGGACCCGCTAGTGGGGCAGAAAGTGAACCCGCACGGGTTCCGGCTGGGCATCACCACCGACTTCAAGAGCCGGTGGTATGCCGACAAGCTGTACAAGGAGTACGTCGCGGAGGACGTGGCGATCCGGCGGATGCTGCAGCGCGGCATGGAGCGCGCGGGCATCTCCAAGGTCGAGATCGAGCGGACCAGGGACCGGGTGCGGGTGGACATCCACACCGCGCGGCCGGGCATCGTCATCGGCCGCCGCGGCGCCGAGGCCGACCGGATCCGCAGCGACCTGGAGAAGCTCACCGCCAAGCAGATCCAGCTCAACATCCTCGAGGTCAAGAACCCCGAGGCCGACGCTCAGCTGGTCGCCCAGGGCGTGGCCGAGCAGCTGTCCAGCCGGGTGTCCTTCCGCCGGGCCATGCGCAAGGCCATGCAGACCGCCATGAAGGGCGGCGCCAAGGGCATCCGGGTGCAGTGCTCGGGCCGCCTCGGCGGCGCGGAGATGTCGCGGTCGGAGTTCTACCGCGAGGGCCGGGTGCCGCTGCACACGCTGCGCGCCGACATCGACTACGGCTTCTACGAGGCGCGCACCACGTTCGGCCGGATCGGCGTCAAGGTCTGGATCTACCGGGGCGACGCGCCGTCCACCCGGGCCGAGCGCGAGGCCCTCCAGGCGGCGCTCCGGGCGGGCGGCCAGCGCCGTGACCGTGACCGGGACTCCGGCCGCCCGGACCGGGACCGGCCGCCGCGCCGGGGCCGCCGCGGCGGCGAGGGCCCCGGTGCCGACGAAGCGGCCGCACGCGCCGCCGCCCCCGTCGAGGCCGCCCCCGTCCAGGCCGCGGCCGGCGCAGGCGAGGAGGGCTGAGGAATGCTCATCCCGCGCAGGACCGCGCACCGCAAGCAGCACCGGCCGGACCGGCACGGCAAGGCCACCGGCGGCACCACCGTGGCCTTCGGCGAGTACGGCATCCAGGCGCTGGAACACGCCTACGTGTCGAACCGGCAGATCGAGGCCGCCCGTATCGCGATGACCCGGCACATCCGCCGTGGCGGGAAGGTGTGGATCAACATCTACCCGGACCGCCCGCTGACCAAGAAGCCCGCCGAGACCCGGATGGGCTCGGGCAAGGGCTCGCCGGAGTGGTGGGTGGCGAACGTCAAGCCGGGGCGGGTCATGTTCGAGCTGTCCGGCGTGGCCGAGCCGGTGGCCAGGGAAGCACTTCGCCGGGCCATGCACAAGCTGCCGATGAAGTGCAGATTCGTGACGCGCGAGGCGGGGAGTGAGGGCTGATGGCTAAGGGCTTGACCGCCGTCGATCTGCGGAGCGCGACCGAGGAGGAGCTCGACAGCAGGCTCGCCGACGCGAAGCTCGAGCTGTTCAACCTCCGGTTCCAGGCCGCCACCGGCCAGCTGGAGAGCCACGGTCGGCTGCATGCCGTGCGCAAGGAGATCGCCCGCATCTACACGGTGAAGCGGGAGCGCGAACTCGGCATCGTGACCGTGGCGGAGGAGGCGGAGGAAGACAGTGAGTGACGAGAAGGCGGCCGCGCCCGCGCGCGGCTATCGCAAGGTCCGCGAGGGCTACGTCGTCAGCGACAAGATGGACAAGACGGTCGTGGTCGAGGTCGAGGACCGGGTGAAGCACCCCAAGTACGCCAAGGTCATCCGCCGCACCAGGAAGTACCAGGCACACGACGGTGACAACGCCTGTGGCGTCGGCGACCGCGTCCGGCTCATGGAGACCCGGCCGATATCGGCGACCAAGCGCTGGCGCGTCACCGAGATCCTGGAGAAGGCCAAGTAACAGCCCGGGGGACGCCCCGGGACCACCACCCCGCCAGGCCGCACATGGGCCGGCGTCGCAGAAGCAGGAGTTGACGTGATCCAGCAGGAGTCGCGGCTCAAGGTCGCCGACAACACCGGAGCCAAGGAGATCTTGTGCATCCGGGTGCTTGGCGGTTCCAGCCGGCGATACGCGGGCATCGGCGATGTCATCGTGGCGACGGTGAAGGACGCCCTCCCCGGGGCGGCGGTCCGCAAGGGCGACGTGGTCAAGGCGGTGGTGGTCCGCACCCGCAAGGAACGCCGCAGGGGCGACGGCTCCTATATCCGTTTCGATGAGAACGCGGCCGTCCTGATCAGGGACGGCGGCGACCCCCGTGGTACCCGCATCTTCGGCCCGGTGGGCCGCGAACTGCGCGAGAAGCGGTTCATGCGGATCATCTCGCTCGCGCCGGAGGTGCTCTAGATGGCGAAGAAGGCAAAGGCGGCCCCGAAGGGCAAGGCGCCTGCGATGAAGATCAAGAAGGGCGATGACGTCGTGGTGATCGCCGGCCGCGATCGCGGCCGTGAGGGCAAGGTCATCCTCGCCTACCCGGACCAGCAGCGGGTGCTCGTCCACGGCGTGAACGTCATCCGCAAGAACAAGAAGGTCAACTTCCAGGGCGCCCGGGGAGCCAAGGAAGGCGGCATCGTCACCCAGGAGGCGCCGATCCACGTGAGCAACGTGGCGCTGATCGACCCGGAGACCAAGAAGCCCGCCCGCGCGGGCTACCGGATCGACGACGACGCCAAGAAGGTCCGGGTCACCCGCCCGGGCGGTAAGGAAATCTGATGACAGCGACGAGAACCGAGCAGTCCCCGCCGGAGCGGGGGCGGGCGCAGGCCGGGGGCGGGCGCGAAGCGCGGGGGCGGGAAAAGCAGAGCGCGGGGGCGGGAACCGCAGAGCGCGTGCCGCCCCGGCTGAAGGAGCGCTACCACGCCGAGATCGCGCCCGCGCTGCGCGAGGAGTTCGGCTACGCCAACGTGATGCAGATTCCCGCCCTGGTGAAGATCTCGGTCAACATGGGCGTGGGGGAGGCCGCACGGGACGCCAAGCTCATCGAGGGCGCGGTGAAGGACCTGGGCATCATCACCGGGCAGAAGCCCGCCATCGCCCGTGCGACCAAGTCCATCGCCCAGTTCAAGCTCCGCGAGGGGATGCCGATCGGCGCGCACGTCACGTTGCGCGGCGACCGGATGTGGGAGTTCCTCGACCGGCTGCTGACCCTCGCGCTGCCCCGGATCCGTGACTTCCGCGGGCTGTCCGACCGGCAGTTCGACGGCCGGGGCAACTACACCTTCGGCCTCACCGAGCAACTGATGTTTCACGAGATCAACCCGGACCAGGTGGACCGCCAGCGCGGCATGGACGTGACCCTGGTCACGACCGCCACCAACAACGACGAGGGCCGCGCGCTGCTGCGGCTGCTCGGTTTCCCGTTCAAGGAGAGCTGACCCAGTGGCGAAGAAGGCACTGATCGCCAAGGCGAAGCGGACCCCGAAGTTCGGGGTGCGCTCCTACACCAGGTGCGCGCGCTGCGGGCGCCCGCGCGCGGTGTACCGGAGGTTCGGGCTGTGCCGGATCTGCTTCCGGACCATGGCCCACCGCGGCGAACTACCTGGCATCACCAAGTCCAGCTGGTAGCCGTCCCGGCACCAGCCGCAACCTGGGCGCACGCCGGCCGTGCGCCCGCCGACCGACCTGGGCGCCGCCGGCGCCCACCGACCACGCCGTAGGTCCCGCGGGGAAACCGCGGCGAGGAGGGCCATCAGGCCATGACGATGACGGACCCGATCGCAGACATGCTGACCCGTCTGCGGAACGCGAATGCGGCTTACCAGGACTCGGTGAGCATGCCGTATTCGAAGATCAAGGCTCACCTCGCGGAGATCCTCCAGCGGGAGGGCTACATCGGCGGCTTCGAAGTCCAGGACGCCGAGGTCGGCAAGAACCTGGTGGTCGCGCTCAAGTACGGGCCGTCCCGGGAGCGCTCGATCGCCGGGCTCAAGCGGGTGTCCAAGCCGGGCCTGCGGGTGTACGCGAAGAAGGACAACCTGCCGCGGGTGCTCGGCGGACTGGGCATCGCGATCATCTCCACCTCGGGTGGGCTGATGACCGACAAGCAGGCGGTCAGGCGCGGCGTGGGCGGGGAAGTCCTCGCCTTCGTGTGGTGAGGAGACCCTAGATGTCACGAATCGGACGGCTCCCGGTGGTGGTACCGGCGGGCGTCGATGTCACGATCAACGGGCGCGAGGTGTCCGTACGCGGGCCCAAGGGCGAGCTCTCGCTGCAGGTCGCCGAGCCCATCGAGGTCACCCACTCCGACGGCGTCATCACCGTGACCAGGCCAAGCGACGAGGGCAAGGTCCGGGCGCTGCACGGCCTGTCGCGGACCCTGGTCGCCAACATGGTGACCGGCGTGACCGAGGGGTACCGCAAGACGCTGGAGATCGTCGGCGTCGGGTACCGGGTGCAGGCCAAGGGCAGCGGGGTGGAGTTCTCGCTCGGCTACAGCCACCCGGTGCCGGTCAACCCGCCGGACGGGATCACCCTGCGGGTGGAGACCCCCACCAGGCTCGTCGTGGAGGGGATCAACAAGCAGCAGGTCGGCGAGGTCGCCGCGAACATCCGCAAGCTCCGCAAGCCCGACCCGTACAAGGGCAAGGGCGTGCGTTACGCCGGCGAGCAGATCCGCCGCAAGGTCGGGAAGGCTGGGAAGTAGGACATGGCTGTCACCACCAAGAGCAGGGGGCGCGGGAAGGCCGCCGCCCGCGCGTCTTCGCGGAAGCGGCGGCACGTGCGCGTGCGGAAGAAGGTCACCGGCAGCGCCGCCCGGCCGCGGCTGGCCGTGCACAGGTCCGCCCGGCACATCTTCGCCCAGCTCATCGACGACGGTGCGGGCCGCACGGTCGCGGCGGCATCTACGCTGGACTCCAGCATCAAGGATGCGGCGGGGGACAAGAAGGCACGGGCGCACCAGGTCGGTCAGTTGCTGGCCAGCCGCGCCAACGAGGCGGGCATCACCACGGCCGTCTTCGACCGGGGTGGCTACGCCTACCACGGCCGGGTGGCCGCGCTCGCCGACGGTGCCCGCGAAGGCGGGCTGTCCCTGTGACGGGTAACCAGGCTTTCTCCATGACTTGCAGCACTGGAAGGACAAAATAATGGCAGCACCCCGACGCGGAGGCGGCGGCGGCGAGCGGCGGGAGCGCCGTGACGACCGCCGTGGCGGGGCGGACAAGGGCACCGCGTACCTCGAGCGGGTCGTGACCATCAACCGGGTGGCCAAGGTGGTCCAGGGTGGCCGCCGGTTCAGCTTCACCGCCCTGGTGGTGGTCGGCGACGGCAACGGCATGGTCGGTGTCGGGTACGGGAAGGCCAAGGAGGTGCCCGCGGCCATCGCCAAGGGCGTCGAAGCGGCCAAGAAGCACTTCTTCCGCGTCCCGCGGATCGGCGGCACGATCCCGCACACCGTGACGGGCGAGGCCGCGGCCGGCGTGGTGCTGCTGAAGCCCGCCAGCCCCGGTACCGGCGTCATCGCCGGCGGGCCGGTGCGGGCCGTGCTGGAGTGCGCGGGCGTGCACGACGTGCTGTCGCGCTCCCTTGGCTCCTCCAACGCCATCAACGTGGTGCACGCGACCGTCGCGGCGCTCAAGGGGCTGAGCCGCCCCGAGGAGATCGCCGCCCGGCGCGGGCTGCCGATCGAGGACGTGGCGCCCGCGGCCATGCTGCGTGCCCGCGCCGCCGCCGCCGCCGCTGCCGCGACCGGCACGAGCTGAGCGGAGCAGGCAGATGGCGCAGCTGAAGGTAACCCAGACCAAGTCGAAGATCGGCGGCACCAGGCAGCAGCGGGACTCGCTGCGGTCGCTGGGCCTCAAGCGGATCGGTGACGTGGTCGTCAAGGACGACAAGCCCGAATTCCGTGGCATGATTCGCGCGGTGCGCCATCTGGTCACCGTCGAGGAGGTGGACTGACCATGGCAGGCGAGGGACAGCCGGCGGCCGGTAAGCCCGGCCTGCGGCTGCATCACCTGCGCCCGGCGCCGGGCGCGCGCAAGGCGCGCACCCGGGTGGGCCGGGGTGAGGCATCCAAGGGCAAGACGGCCGGCCGGGGCACCAAGGGCACCAAGGCCCGCTCCCAGGTGCCGGCCAGCTTCGAGGGCGGCCAGATGCCGCTGCACCGGCGGGTGCCGCAGCTCCCCGGATTCTCCAACCTGCGGTTCAAGACCACCTATCAGGTCGTGAACACCGGCAGGCTGGCCGCGCTGTACCCAGAGGGCGGTGACGTCACCCCGGAAAGCCTGGCCGCCAAGGGCGCGGTGCGCTCCGGTGAGCTGGTCAAGATCCTCGGTACCGGCGAGGTGACCGTCCCGCTCCAGGTGACCGCGCACGCGTTTTCCGCCTCCGCCCGGGAGAAGATCACCGCGGCGGGGGGAACCGTTACCACGCTGTGACCCCTCCCGCGATGAACGGGCCGTCGCGCCAGCTCAGGCCGCATCCCCGGGTAGCATCCCCTGACTCCCGGGGAAGCTCGCGCGGGTTCCGGCACCCTGCACGGGCTGTTACAGTGCAGCGAGCGCGGGACATCGCGGCGGCTGGGCGCGGCGCCACCAGCCGGGTGGCTGCCCCGCGCGACACTGGCACCTTCTAAACCTAGGACGGCGCATGCTCACCGGGTTCCTCCGGGCGTTCCGGACGCCAGACTTGCGCCGGAAGCTGCTCTTCACGGTTTTCATCATCGGCATCTTCCGGCTGGGCGCATCCCTGCCCACGCCGGGGATCTCCGAGAAGAACGTCAACTTCTGCACCGGCCTCGCCACCCAGGCCGGCGGCAGCGTCTACCAGCTGGTCAACCTGTTCAGCGGCGGTGCGCTGCTCAAGCTGTCGGTGTTCGCGCTCGGCATCATGCCCTACATCACCGCGAGCATCATCCTGCAGCTGCTCGCCGTGGTCATCCCGCGGCTGGAGACGCTGCGCCAGGAGGGCCAGTCCGGGCAGGCCAAGATCACCCAGTACACCCGGTACCTGACCGTGGGCCTGGCCATCCTGCAGTCCACCGGCATCGTGGCGCTGGCCAGGTCGGGCAAGCTGTTCCAGGGCGTCAACTGCACCAGGCCGCTGGTCCCCGACCACTCCATCTTCACGGTCACCACCATGGTGATCTGCATGACCGCCGGCACCGCGGTCATCATGTGGCTGGGCGAGCTGATCACCGACCGCGGCGTCGGCAACGGCATGTCGCTGCTGATCTTCACCACGGTCATCGCGGTGATCCCCGGCGAGCTGCTCAACATCTACAAGTCCCGGCACGCGTTCGTGTTCGCCGTGGTGCTGGCCGTGGGCATCGCGATCGTCGGCTTCGTGGTCTTCATGGAGCAGGCGCAGCGCCGGATCCCGGTGCAGTACGCCAAGCGGATGGTCGGCCGCCGGATGTACGGCGGATCCTCGACCTACATCCCGCTGAAGGTGAACCAGGCGGGCGTCATCCCGGTCATCTTCGCCTCGTCCCTGCTCTATATCCCGCAGCTGGCGGCGTCCCTGTTCGGGAACCAGAACAGCCCGCACGGCTGGTACGCCTTTGTGCAGACCTACCTGGTGCGCGGCGACTCGCCGATCTACATGGCGAGCTTCTTCCTGATGATCGTGTTCTTCACGTACTTCTATGTGGCGATCACGTTCAACCCGACCGAGGTCGCCGACAACATGAAGAAGTACGGCGGGTTCATTCCAGGCATCCGCCCGGGCCGGCCCACGGCCGAGTACCTCAACTATGTGCTCACCCGGCTGACCGCCCCGGGCTCGCTGTACCTGGGTGTCATCGCGCTGATTCCGATGATCGCGCTCGCGCTCGTCGGCGCGACTCAGAACTTCCCGTTCGGCGGGACAAGCATCCTGATCGCGGTGGGGGTGGGCCTAGATACGGTGAAGCAGATCGAGAGCCAGCTTCAGCAGCGCAATTACGAGGGCTTCCTTCGGTAGTGCGTGTCGTCCTCGTGGGCCCCCCGGGTGCGGGCAAGGGGACACAGGCCCAAGCCCTCGCGTCGCACCTGTCCGTCCCGAAGATCTCGACAGGTGACATTTTCCGGGACAACGTCAGCCACGGAACCGCGCTCGGCCGCCGGGCCCAGGCCTACATGGAGCGCGGTGACCTGGTCCCGGACGAGGTCACCATCGCGATGGTGACCGACCGGCTGACCGACGAGGACACCCAGGCGGGCTTCCTGCTCGACGGCTTCCCGCGGAACGTGCCGCAGGCCGAGACGCTCAAGAAGATGCTGATCTCCTGGGACACCAAGCTGGACGTGGTGCTGGAACTGGTGGTCGACGACGACGAGGTGGTGCGGCGGCTGTCCGGGCGGCGCACCTGCCGGCGCTGCGGCCGGATCTGGCACTTGAGCTTCGACCCCCCGGTGGTGGCCGGGATCTGCGACGACTGCGGCGGCGAGCTGTTCCAGCGGGACGACGACCGCGAGGAGACGATCAGGCACCGGCTGGAGGTGTACCAGGAGCAGACCGCCCCGCTGGTCTCGTTCTACGCCGACGAGGGCACCCTGCTCGGCCTGGACGCCACCGGGCCGGTGGACGAGATCACCGAGCGTGCGCTCAGCGCGCTGCGCAGGTTCATGCGCTGACGTCCTTTCGTGCCCGCCCCGCACGGCTGCCCGGCGCGCCGGCGGCGGGTACCGTGAGAGGGGATCCGGAGGCACCATGCGGACTAAGCGCGCGCCGGGCGTGCAGATCAAGACACCAGCACAGCTGGCGTTCATGCATGCGGCGGGGCAGGTGGTCGCGGCCGCCCTGCGGGCCGCCGCGGACGCCGTCGCGCCCGGTGTCAGCACCGCCGACCTCGACGCCATCGCCGCGGCCCGGATCGGCGCCGCCGGGGCCATCCCCTCCTTCCCCGGCTACCACGGCTTCCCCGCGACGATCTGCGCCAGTATCAATGACGAGATCGTGCACGGCATCCCGAGCGCGTCCCGGGTGCTCAGGGACGGTGACGTGGTGTCCATCGACTGCGGCGCCAGCGTCGCGGGGTGGCACGCCGACGCGGCCCTGACGGTGCCGGTGGGGGCCGTGCCGGCGGAGCTTGCCAAGCTGATCGGCGACTGCGAGCGAGCATGCTGGCAGGGCCTGGCCGCCGCCCGGGCCGGTGCGCGGCTGTCCGACATCTCCTGCGCGGTGGAGCGCAGCGTGCGGGCGGCGGGCGAGTACGGCATCGTCGAGGACTACGTGGGCCACGGTATCGGCAGCGAGATGCACATGGATCCGCCGGTGCCCAACCACGGCCGGCCCGGGCGGGGCCCGGTGCTGGCCGAGGGCATGGCCCTGGCCATCGAGCCGCTGCTGGTGCTGGGCAGCCCGGACACCCGGCTGCTCGACGACGGCTGGACCGTGGTGAGCGTGGGCGGCGGCTGGTCCGCCCATTTCGAGCACACGGTCGCCATCACCGCCGAAGGCCCCTGGGTGCTGACGGCGTCCACCGGGCCCCCGGCCGGTGCCCTGGCCGGGTCCCCGGCCGGTGTGCTGGCCGGCGGCCAGGTCATCGTGGCACCCGCCAGGCAACCGCACCCGGCCGGCTGAGGAGGTAGGACTGGATGGCCAGCGATCCCCGGATCCGTGCCTCTGACTCGGACCGCGACAGGACCGCCGCGCTGCTCCGCGAGCACCACGCGGCCGGGCGGCTGACCGCCGAGGAGTTCAACGAGCGCCTCGACAAGGCCTACGCCGCCAAGACCCTGGGCGACCTGGACCAGCTCCTGGCTGACCTCCCCGGCATCGACCTCTACCAGTTGCCCGACCGCTCGGTGGAACGGCGCGGCCCGACGAGCTTCGGCCTGCCCTGGCTGCTCGCGCCGCGCGCCACCGGCCGCATCTCGCCAGCCTGGCGGGCGGCCTGGGGCTCCTGGGCCACGGTCAGCCTCATCGCCTTCCTCGCCTGGCTGCTCAGCGGCCATCCGGGCAACCTGTGGTTCCTGTGGGTGGCCGGGGTGTACGGCATCGTCCTGTGCGGGCGGTGGGTGTCCGGCGGCTCACCGCACCGGGACCGCGACCGCCGCCGGGACCGTCGCCGGCACCGCTAGCCCGGTCTGGGCCTTGAGCCAGCATGGGCCCCGGGTCCAGCACCGCAGGGGCCAAGGCCCCCGTGACGAAGGAACGGGGCCTTGAGCCAGCGGGGGTTCCAGGGGGTCGCCCCCCTGGGCTAGCACCGCGGAATAACGGGGCCGGTGCTCGCGTTCGCATAGTCGGTTGATGTCGCGTAGACTCTCGTGCGGCCCGTGAGTTTCTCCTGCCCGGTTTTGGCCGAAGGCGCGGAGGCAGCCGTGTGGCGGGCCGCCGTATCCGGTGATCATCTGAGTATGTGCCCGGTTGCGGGAAAGCCCGAGATCAGAGCTACTGCGGCACGGCACGGACAAGAAACGCGCCCTGGCGGCCGGCTATCCAGCCGGGCGCCGCGGCCAGGAAGTGAAGTGCGGAGGACATGCCCAAAAAGGATGGCGCCATCGAGATCGAGGGCAGGATCGTCGAGTCACTACCGAATGCCTTCTTCCGGGTGGAGCTGGACAACGGGCACAAGGTCCTGGCTCACATCAGCGGGAAGATGCGGATGCACTACATCAGGATCCTCCCCGATGACCGGGTGGTCGTGGAGCTGAGCCCCTACGACCTGAGCCGCGGCCGCATCGTCTACCGGTACAAGTAACGACCCCGTGGTACCGCCGCCCCGGCTCAGGACGGGCGGCCGCCGCGGGACAGACCCAGGCACGAACGAACCAGCCGGGCATCCGCCCGGCCCTACAAGGAGACCGCGATGAAGGTCAAGCCGAGCGTGAAGAAGATCTGCAGCAAATGCCGGATCATCCGCCGGCATGGCCGCGTCATGGTCATCTGCTCCGACCCGAGGCACAAGCAGCGCCAGGGGTAACGGCGCATCAGGCGCACCGCAGCCCGCGCCAGGCTTCGCCTGGTAACGGCAGCCCCCGGAAGGAGGCCGGGGCCCGTCCTGGGCAGGGACGGGACGCGGTGTGTGAGACCTCCCGAACCGAAGGAGAACTGCCCGCACATGGCACGTTTGGTCGGTGTCGACCTCCCGCGCGACAAGCGCCTTGAGGTCGCCCTCACCTACATCTACGGGATAGGCCGCACCCGCGCCCACCAGACGCTGGAGGCCACCGGCGTCAGCGGTGACACCCGGGTGCACGACCTGTCCGACGACGAGCTCGTCAAGCTCCGCGACTGGATCGACTCCACCTACCGGGTCGAAGGTGACCTGCGCCGTGAGGTTCAGGGCGACATCCGGCGCAAGGTGGAGATCGGCTGCTACCAGGGCATCCGCCACCGTCGCGGGCTGCCGGTCCACGGCCAGCGGACCCAGACGAACGCCCGGACCCGCAAGGGCAGGAAGAAGACCGTGGCCGGCAAGAAGAAGGCCGGCAAGAAGTAGTCCGCACCCCGGACCGACGACCTCGCGAACAGGAAGCAAATGCCTCCAAAGAGCCGTGCCGGCGCCGCCAAGAAGGTGCGCCGGAAGGAACGCAAGAACATCGCCCACGGGCATGCTCATATCAGGAGCACCTTCAACAACACGATCGTCTCGATCACCGACCCCGTCGGCAACGTCATCTCCTGGGCCTCCTCGGGCCAGGTGGGCTTCAAGGGGTCGCGCAAGTCGACGCCCTACGCCGCCCAGATGGCGGCCGAGGCCGCCGCGCGCCGCGCCATGGAGCACGGCATGCGGAAGGTCGATGTGTTCGTGAAGGGCCCCGGCTCCGGCCGGGAAACCGCGATCCGGTCGCTGCAGGCGACCGGCCTGGAGGTGGGCTCCATCCAGGACGTCACCCCGGTCCCGCACAATGGCTGCCGCCCGCCGAAGCGGCGCCGGGTCTGAAAGGAACTGACAGATGGCTCGGTACACGGGACCGGACTGCAAGCGGTGCCGCCGCGAGAAGATGAAGCTGTTCCTCAAGGGCGCCAAGTGCGACTCGCCGAAGTGCCCGATCGAGATCCGCCCCTACCCGCCGGGGGAGCACGGCCGCAACCGGCCGAAGGAGAGCGAGTACCTGCTCCAGACCCGGGAGAAGCAGAAGGCCCGCCGGATCTACGGGGTGCTCGAGCGGCAGTTCCACAGCTATTACGAGGAGGCCTCGCGCCGCCGCGGCAAGACCGGCGACAACCTGCTCGAGATCCTGGAGAGCCGCCTCGACAACGTGGTCTTCCGGGCCGGGTTCGCCAAGAGCAGGGACATGGCCCGGCAACTGGTTGGGCACGGGCACCTCCTGGTCAACGGCCGCAAGGTGGACATCCCGTCCTACCGGGTGACCGAGGCCGACATCGTCGAGGTGGCGCCCAAGTCGCTGGAGCTGACCCCGTTCATGGTCGCCCGGGCCGAGGCCGGCGAGCGCCAGGTGCCCGCCTGGCTGGAGGTCATCCCGGACAAGATGCGCGTGCTGGTGCACGCCATGCCGGTCCGCGCGCAGATCGACACGCAGGTGCAAGAGCAGCTCATCGTCGAGCTGTACTCGAAGTAACGGCAAGAACCAGGCCCGCATCGCGCGACGCGGGCCAGGCGGCGGCGGCAACGGCCGCCGCCGAAGGTCGCGGCGTCATATAGCGGGCGCCGCGGAGAGGGGTTAGTCATGCTCATCGCCCAGCGTCCCACCCTGACCGAAGAGGCGGTGGACGAGTTCCGGTCCAGGTTCGTCATCGAGCCGCTGGAGCCGGGATTCGGGTACACCATCGGCAACTCGCTGCGGCGCACCCTGCTGTCGTCGATCCCCGGCGCGGCAGTGACCAGCATCCGGATCGAGGGCGTGCTGCACGAGTTCTCGACCGTGGCCGGGATGACCGAGGACGTCACCGACATCATCCTGAACCTGAAGGAGCTCGTGGTCTCCTCGGAGCAGGACGAGCCGGTCGTCATGTACCTGCGCAAGCAGGGCCCCGGTGAGGTCACCGCGGCCGACATCGCGCCCCCCGCGGGCGTCGAGGTGCACAACCCCGACCTGCACATCGCGGCGCTCAACGGCAAGGGCAAGCTCGAGATGGAGCTGACGGTCGAGCGCGGCCGCGGCTATGTCTCCGCCGCCCAGAACAAGCAGCCCGGGCAGGAGATCGGCCGGATCCCGATCGACTCGATCTACTCGCCGGTGCTGCGGGTCACCTACAAGGTGGAGGCGACCCGTGTTGAGCAGCGGACCGACTTCGACCGGCTGATCATCGACGTCGAGACCAAGCCCTCCATGCGCCCGCGCGACGCGGTCGCCAGCGCGGGCAAGACGCTGGTCGAACTGTTCGGCCTGGCCCGGGAGCTGAACCTGGACGCCGAGGGCATCGACATCGGCCCGTCGCCCACGGACGCCGCGCTGGCCGCGGACCTGGCCCTGCCGATCGAGGAGCTGAACCTCACGGTCCGCTCCTACAACTGCCTCAAGCGCGAGGGCATCCACACGGTCGGCGAGCTTGTCGCCCGCAGCGAGCAGGACCTGCTGGACATCCGCAACTTCGGCGCCAAGTCGATCGAAGAGGTCAAGCAGAAGCTGGCCGACATGGCGCTGACGCTCAAGGACTCCCCGCCTGGCTTTGACCCCGGCAGTGCCGTGGACAGCTACAGCGCGGACGACGACGAGAGCTACGTCGAGACCGAGCAGTACTGACGGGCCCGGCCCGCAGGCAGAACCTAGGAGAGAGGCTTTCATGCCCACGCCCACCAAGGGCCGACGGCTGGGTGGCAGTTCGGCCCATCAGCGGCACATCCTCGCGAACCTCGCCACGGCGCTGTTCGAGCACGGCAAGATCACCACGACCGAGGCCAAGGCACGGCGGCTGCGGCCGTACGCGGAGCGCCTGATCACCTTCGCCAAGCGGGGTGACCTGCACGCGCGCCGCGAGGTGCTCACGGTGGTCACGGACAGGGGCGTCGTGCACACCCTGTTCAGCGAGATCGGCCCGCGGTTCGCCACCCGTGAGGGCGGCTACACGCGGATCACCAAGATCGGGCCGCGCAAGGGTGACAACGCGCCGCTGGCCGTCATCGAACTGGTGGAGGAAGAGGCCACGGCCGCTCCGTCGCGGCGGCGCCGCCCGCGCCGTCCGGCGGCGCCGGCCCGCACCTCCCGGCCCAAGGCCGGCGCTCCGGAGGCGGCCGCCGCGGCGGCCGAGGATTCCGCCGCCGAGGACGCGGCCGCCGAGGACGCGGCCGCCGAGGACGCGGCCGCCGAGGACGCGGCCGCCGAAGACGCAGTTGCTGAGGACGCGGTCGCGGAAGACACCGAGGCTGAGGACGCGGCCACCGAGGACTCCGCGGCCGGTGAGTCCGGCGACGGGAACGCCCAGGACGCGGCTGAGGAACACGCTGAATAACGCCCAAAGGGCCGGTCATGGGACTCGGAGGCGCTGAGCCTGGTCCCGTGGCCGGCCTCACGGCTGTCCGGGTCCGGCTCGACCTTGGATACGACGGCACCGGGTTCTCCGGCTGGGCCCGCCAGCCCGGCCAGCGGACCGTGCAGGGAACCCTGGAGGATGCCCTGGCCCGGGTGCTGGGGCTGGCGGAGCCACCGGCGCTGACCGTGGCCGGCCGCACGGACGCCGGGGTCCACGCACGCGGCCAGGTCGCGCACGCCGATATCGCCGCGGACCGCTGGGCGGACGCCGGGCCCAGCGCCGTACGGCGGCTGGCCCGGCTGCTGCCACCCGACGTCCGGGTGCACCGGCTCGCCCCCGCCCCGCCGGGCTTCGACGCCCGGTTCTCCGCGATCTGGCGCCGCTACGCCTACCGGGTCTGCGACGACCCGTCCCAGGGCGACCCGCTGGCCCGGCACGTCACGCTCTGGTACCGGAGCCCGCTGGATGTCGCCGCCATGAACGAGGCGGCCCGGCGGCTCCTGGGTGAGCACGATTTCGCCGCGTTCTGCCGCCGCCGCGACGGTGCCAGCACCGTGCGCACGCTGCTGCGCCTGGACTGGGCCCGGTCCGGGCCTGCCCTGGCCGAGGCGACGGTGGTGGCGGACGCGTTCTGCCACAACATGGTGCGCGCCCTGGTCGGCGCGCTGCTGAAGGTCGGGGATGGCAGCCGGCCGCCCGGCTGGGCCGCCCAGGTGCTCGCGACCGGCGTCCGGGACCCGGCGGTGCCGGTGGTCGGCCCGCACGGGCTGTGCCTGGAGGAAGTCGGCTACCCCGCGGACGCCGGCCTGGCCGCCCGCGCCACGGCCGCCCGCAACCTGCGCCCCGCCCCGGCCGCCCGCTCGCCCGCGTCCGGCCCCGCTCCCGCCTGACCCTGCCCCGCTCCCGCCTGACCCTGCCCCGCGGCCAGCCCGTCCCGCGGCCCAGCGCGCAAAAATAGTCGTGAGCGCCGGCGGCGGCGGCGGGCGGCGTCACAGCGGGCCCGGTGTCAGGACTTGGGGGTGGCCCCCGGCGGGTGGCCGGTGACCATGCGGCTGGTCAGGCTGACGTTGGCGGTTCCGGCGACCAGGCCGGACGAGAACGCCTCCAGCTTCTGCCGCTGGCTCTTACCGGACGGGGCCTTCAGGTTCACGAACTCGGTCCAGGTCAGGATCAGGTAGTGCCCCTTGACCTCGGCCTCGACGATCCCGGTCCCCTTGGCGATGTTGCGGGTGGGGCCATGGGCCGAGGCCAGTTGCTTGATGAACTCCGTGGCCCCCGCCGCCCGTCCCGCCTTCACGGCCGCCGACACGTCCGTCAGGTTCAGCACCCCCACGGTGGCCATGATCTTGCGGTTCGTGGACAGATAGCTGGCCCGGAGCACCTGGGTGCAGTCGGCCTTGCGGACCGCGGCGGCCAGCGTCGTGCCCAGTACCTCATGGGAGCACTTGGTGCTCACCTTGCTGACGGTCAGCGTCCCCTCCGCGCCGTTGTTGGAGAACTTCGCGGGGAACACCTCGGTGACGGTCAGCGGCGCCGAGTCCAGGCTTCGGCTCGCGATGTGCTTCCACGGCCCGAGCGTGGCCGCCGGGCTGTTCAGCGCCGCGGCGGCGTGGCTGGGCTTGTTCGCGTGCGGGGCGGCCGGTGCGTGCCTGCTGTTGAGGTACACATATCCGCCGACCAGCAGGATCACCACCAAGACCGGGGTGAGCAGCAGCCCGGCCATCATGGAGTTGCGCTTGCGGTCGCGCCGGCCCGAGCGGCGCGGGGCGGGCCGGTCGTCGTCTGCCAGGAGGTCATCGTCCGCCGGGCCCGTCGTGGTCGCGCCACGTGCCCGGCGCCCGCGTTCCAGCTCGCCGAACGCCGTCGGGACCTGCCGTTCGGCGCCGCGGCGGGCCGCCATCCGGCTGCCGGGCAGCGAGTGCTCCCCGGTGTCCGCGCCCGGCCCGCGGCCGGGGCCGTCGAGCCCGCGGCCGGGGCCGTCGAGCCCGCGGCCGGGGTCACCCAGCCCGCGGCCCGGCCCGCCGGCGTCCGGGCCCGGCCCCCCGGCCTCCACGGCCGTCCGCTCGGCGCCTGCCAGCCCACCGGGTGCCGCGCCGAGCCCGCTGGCGGCCGCCGCCAGCCCACCGGCGGCGCCGGGTCCGGCCGTTCCCGGCCTGGTCATTCCCGGCCTGGTCATTCCCGGCCTGGCCGTGCGCGGCCCGGTCGCATCCAGCTCCCCGGCACCCGGCCTGGCCGCGCCAAGCCCGGCGCCACCTGGCCCGGCGCTACCTGGCCCGGAGACGCCCGGCCCGGATACGCCTGGTCCGGAGACGCCCGGCCGGAGGGCACCTGGTCCGGGGGCACCTGGTCCGGAGACGCCCGGCCGGAGGGCACCTGGTCCGGAGGGAGCAGGTCCGCTGGCACCCGGCCTGGCGGCCGGGCGTTCGCCCGGGCCCGCGCCCGGCCCGCCGGCGCCGCGAGCGCGGCGGGGGCCGGTGGTCCGGCTGCCGGTATCCCGGCTGTCCGGGCCGCGACGGTCGGCGGCCCGGCCGTCGGGGGTGCGGCTGCCGGTGCGCTGCCAGCCCGGGCCGGTGTCCTCCACGTGCGAGCCCCAGTCGCGCCCGGGCGAGGTGGCCGACGGGCTCGGCGGCGGTTCGTCGTCGATGACGGCCCAGGTCTGGGTGGCGGTCAGGTCGGCGGCGGCATCGCTGAGCGCGAGGGCCGAGTACCCAGGCTCCGCCTCGCCGTCACCGCTGCCCTGGCGGGCGGCGCCCAGCCAGGCGGCGCGGGTGGACGCCCGGTTCCACGGGGAGAACTGGCCCGGCGGATACACCGGGTCCGGCTGTCCCGGCCTCGGCGGGTAGCCGCGGATGGGGCCGCGCCGTTCCCCGCCGCCGGGTGAGCCGCCTTGCGGCGCATGGGCACGGCGTGCCCCGGGCGGTTCCCTGGTGATGGCCAGGCCCGGTGGCTGGTCGTCCTGGTTGTCGGCCGGCGGCCGGTACTGCGGCCGCGGGCCGGTCGTGGTGGGTCCTGGCGGCCAGGCACGGCCGTCGGCCGCGGGCCGGCGCTGTGCGGGCCCGGTGCGGTCGCCGGGACCCGTGGCGGCTGGCCCGCGGTCCGTGCTGCGCCCGGCCGGGCCGGTCGCGGTGGGGCTGGCCGGCCAGGATCGGTCACCCGGCTGCGCGGGCCCGGCCGGGCGCGACGGCTGCCGCGGGCCGGTGGCTGGCCGGCTCGGCAGCCGGGAACCCGTGTCCGGGCCGGCCGCTGGCGGGCTTGACAGCCAGGCCTGGTCCTGCGGGCCGGCGGCGGGCCTGCTGGGCGGCCGGGCACCGGTGTCCAGGGCAGCCGGGCTTGACTGCCACGATTGGTCCTGCGGGCCGGTGGCTGGGCGGCTCGGTGGCCGGGAGCCGGTATCGGGGGCGGCGGTGCTCGGTGACCAGGATTGGTCCTGCGGTCCGGTGACCGGGCGGCTCGGCGGCCGGGAGCCGCTGTCTGGTGGGCTGGCCGACCACGATCCGTCCTGTGGTCCGGTGGCCGGGCGGCCGGGCGGCCGGGAGCTGCTGTCCGGTGGGCTGGCCGACCATGATCCGTCCTGTGGTCCGGTGGCCGGGCGGCCGGGCGGCCGGGAGCTGCTGTCCGGTGGGCTGGCGGACCACGATCCGTCCTGTGGCCCGGTGGCCGGGCGGCTGGGCGGCCGGGAGCCGCTATCCGGTGGGCTGGCCGACCACGACTGGTCTTGCGGGCCGGTGGCCGGGCGGCTGGGCGGCCGCGAGCCGTTGTCCGGGCGGGCCGGTGCGGGACCGGCCGGTGCCGCACCAGACGGCCAGGACTGGGGCACCGGGCCCGGTGCGGGCGCAGCCGGCCAGGGGGTAGTCCCCGGCGCGGCCGGGGCCGGGCCGGACTGCCGCCGCGGCTCCCCGCCGAGGCGGTGCGAGCCGGTGCCGCCGGACCGGGCGTCCGGGCGCCCCGCCGCGGGGCTGGCGGGATCGGGGCTCGACACGGCACGATGCGCACCGGCGCGTGCCCCATGCCGCGGGCCGGCGCCGCCGGGTCCGGCAGGACCGCCGCCCGGTGCGAGACCGCCGCCCCGCACAGGACCGCCGGGGCCACCGGATCCGGGGCCACCACCCCCGGGCGCATGGGCCGGCCGGGCCGTCGCGCCGTCGCCCCGCCACGCGGTACCGTCCCCGCCAGGAACCGGCGGCGGGCGGTACCCCGTCGCCTCCTCAGCGGGCGTCTCCGCAGGCACAGGGCCATCCGGCAGCTCGGCACCCGCCCGGTCGCGTGGGGGCCGGCCGTCCTGCAGATCCGGATAGCCCATGGCGCGAGCGTATCCCTCTGCGGGCTTCTGATAGCGCGGTCAGGCATTTTCCCCTCGTGCGGGTACCCCCTTAGGCACCCCCAGGTAGCTTGTCCTTACCTGGGGTATTCGTCCGGATGCCAGGGTCGCTCGGGGGGCGAACGGATGCCAGGGTCGGTCGGGGGGGCGAATTCGGCCGCGGTCCCGGCCAGCCGCGCCGCGGCGCCCGAGCCGGGTGCGCCGCGGCGCCCGTCGCCCGGCCCGGCCAGCCCCGGGCGCCATTCGCCGCCAGCGCGAGAAGGCGGGCCATGCCGGGCCGTATCGCATACTTCGCTTTGCCGTCCCCGGCGCGGGCCGGTATCCTTACCAGACGTCCATGCGCACCAGCATGCCCGCGGTGCCTCGCTCTGCGTGAGGCCGCGTGGCGGCCGGTGCGGCGGACTCCCTCGCTGCCGGGCTCGCCCAGGGCGCGGGTCCGGAACAGGCCCCACAGATGAAGGCTTACGACTGTGCGCACTTTCAGCCCCAAGGCCGCTGACATCCAGCGTCAGTGGCACGTCATCGACGCCTCTGATGTCGTGCTCGGCCGCCTGGCCAGTCATGTGGCGATCCTGCTGCGGGGCAAGCACAAGCCCATCTACGCGCCGCACCTGGACACCGGTGACTTCGTCATCGTGGTCAACGCCGCGAAGGTCGCGCTGACCGGCAACAAGCTCGCCGACAAGCGGGCCTACCGGCACTCGGGCTACCCGGGCGGCATCAGCTCGGTGACCTTTGGCGAGCTGCTCGCCAAGCGCCCCGAGCGGCTGGTGGAGAACGCGGTCAAGGGCATGCTGCCCAAGAACACGCTGGGCCGGGCCATGCTGCGCAAGCTCAAGGTGTACGCGGGGCCCGATCACCCGCACCAGGCACAGCAGCCGACCCCCTTCACCATCACCCAGGTCGCACAGCCGGCCGGGACCCCGTCCGCGAGCGCCAAGTAACGCCACCGGGCAACACAGGCAGAGCGACAACGAGGCTCGCGAACAGAGCCGAAGACCAAGCACGAGGAAGGTACCGTGGCCGAGTCCACAAGCACCCAGGAGCTCGATGAGGGCGCGGGCGCGCCGCCGGAGGAAGACGCCGCAGCGAACGTGTCGGAGTACACCACCGAGACGGCCCCGGATGCGGGCCGCAAGGCCACGGCACGGCCGGTGGTGACCGGCAAGGCGATAGGCACCGGTCGGCGCAAGGAGGCCATCGCGCGGGTCCGCATCGCGCCGGGCACCGGACAGTGGCTGGTCAACGACCGCCCGCTGGAGAAGTTCTTCCCCAACAAGGTGCACCAGCAGCTCATCAGCGAGCCGCTGGTGACCCTCGGCGCCGAGGGACAGTTCGACGTGATCGCACGGGTCTCCGGGGGCGGAGTGACCGGGCAGGCGGGGGCGCTGCGGCTGGGGATCGCACGCGCGCTCACCGTGGTGGATCCGGAGAACCGGCCCACCCTGAAGCGGGCCGGCTTCCTGACCCGCGACGCCCGGATCAAGGAGCGCAAGAAGTATGGGCTGAAAAAGGCCCGGAAGGCGCCGCAGTACTCCAAGCGCTAGCACCGGAACCTGGGCAGCAACATTTCCGGCGAAAGCGGCACGCCGACAACGGGGGAACGTTCCATGGGCCGGCTCTTCGGCACTGATGGCGTTCGGGGGGTTGCGGGCGAGGACCTGACTGGCCAGCTGGCCATGGACCTCGCCACCGCGTCCGCCGGGATGCTGCACGACATGCGGGCCGCGGCGCCCGCCAGCCATGACGGCGCGCGGCTGGTCGCCGTGGTCGGCCGCGATCCGCGGGCCTCGGGTGAGTTCCTCGAGGCCGCCGTGGTGGCCGGCCTGGCCGGGGCCGGGGTGGACGTGCTGCGCCTGGGCGTCATCCCGACGCCCGGTGTCGCGTTCCTGACCGCCGCGCTCGGGGCCGACCTGGGGGTCATGCTGTCGGCCAGCCACAACCCGGCCCCCGACAACGGGATCAAGCTGTTCGCCCGGGGCGGGTTCAAGCTGCCCGACGCCGCCGAGGACGAGATCGAGGCGCGGATGGCCGCTCCCGGCCGGGCCACGCCCCCGCCGGCCAGCGGCTTTGGCCGGGTCCGTGACGCCAGCGGGGAGCGCGAGCGTTATCTCGCCCACCTGCTGGCCTCCCAGCCCGGCACGGCGGCGCTGAGCGCCGCCCACGGGGCACGCAACGCGGTGCCCGCGGCGGGCCACGCCGCCGTCCACGGAGGCGGCACCACGGTCCACGGCGGCCATGCCACGGTGCCGGGCAGCGGGTCGCTGGCCGGGCTGCGGGTGGTCGTGGACTGTGCGCACGGCGCCGCCTCGGCGCTGGCACCGGAACTGCTGCGGCGGGCCGGGGCGGAAGTGATCGCGATCGGCGCCGAGCCGGACGGCGAGAACATCAACGCCGACTGCGGTTCCACCCACCTGGAGGCCCTGTCGGCGGCGGTGACCAAGCACGGCGCGGACGCCGGGATCGCGCACGACGGTGACGCGGACCGCTGCCTGGCGGTGGACGCCGCGGGCGAGATGATCGACGGCGACCAGATCCTCGCGGTCCTCGCCCTCGAACTCCAGGCCCGCGGCCGGCTGGCCGGCGACACCGTGGTGGCCACGGTCATGTCCAACCTGGGCTTCCGCAAGGCCATGGCGAAGGCCGGGATCACCATGGTGGAAACCGCGGTCGGCGACCGGTACGTGCTGGAAGCGATGCGGGCCGGGCACTTCGTGATCGGCGGCGAGCAGTCCGGGCACATCATCATGCTCGACCACGCCACCACCGGCGACGGCATGCTCACCGCGCTGCACCTGCTCGCCGCCGCCGCCCGGCAGCGGATCGCGCTGGCGGACCTGGCCCGGGTGATGACCCGGTACCCGCAGGTACTTGTGAACGTCGCGGGGGTGGACAAGGAACGCGCCGCGAGGTCGCCGGAACTGGCCGCGGCGATCGCCGCCGCCGAGGCCGAACTCGGCACGGCCGGGCGCGTTCTGGTCCGGCCGAGCGGCACCGAGCCGGCCGTGCGGGTCATGGTCGAGGCCACCGACCACGAGCACGCCCAGCGCCTCGCGGACGGCCTGGCCGCCGCCATCCGCTCCCTCACCTAGCCGGCCCGCGCCTGGCCGGCCCGCGTCTGACCGGCCCTCACCTAGCCGGCCCGCGCCTGGCCGGCCCGCGCCTGGCCGCCCGCCGCCCGGCCGCCTACCGCGCGGCCGGACGCCGGCCTGGGCGAGCACGAGCGGGGACCGGCCGGCACGGCAACAACGCCGGAGACTCCCGGTCGCCGCATGGATGCCCTCGCATGGTAAAGGCAATGCAAATGGCTCGCCGGTCCCGCCGATATTCGCAGGGCCAGGAATATCAGCTCATCCGGTAATGGCCCGGGATTGCCCGGGCGGGCGCCCATTGCGAGCGATCGGCCGGATCGTGCCGGGCGGGCGGGCCCTGGCCGCGCCGCGCGGCGTGGCAGGCTGGGGGAGTGATCCTTGGCATCGGCGTCGACCTGGTCGATATCGCCAGGCTGGACCAGGCACTGCGGCGCACCCCGGCGCTCGCCGCCCGGCTGTTCACCGAGGGCGAACGTGCCGGGCCGGCCGCCTCGCTGGCCGCCTGCTTCGCCGCCAAGGAGGCGGCGGCCAAGGCGCTCGGCGCCCCGGCCGGGCTGCGCTGGGCCGACGTGGAGGTCGGGCATGACCAGGCAGGCCGGCCGGTGCTCACCGTCCGGGGCACCGTGGCGGACGCCGCCCACCGCCTGGGAGTGCGCCGCTGGCACGTGTCCCTGACCCACGACGGAGGAGTCAGCGTGGCATTCGTGGTGGCCGAGGCATGAGAAACGCGCACGCGGTCGCGGATATCAGGGCCGCCGAGCAGGCACTGATGGCCCGGCTGACGCCGGGGGCGCTGATGCAGCGCGCCGCGGCCGGGCTGGCCGGGGTGTGCGCCGGCCTGCTGCCCCGGGTCTACGGCGCGCGGGTGGTGGTGCTGGCCGGCAGCGGGGACAACGGCGGCGACGCGCTGTACGCGGGAGCCAGGCTGGCCCGCCGCGGCTCACGGGTCACCGCCGTCGCCGCGGGCACCCGGCTGCACGAGCAGGGCGCGGCCGCGCTGCGCGGCGCGGGCGGGCGGGTGACCGAGCCGGGCGACCCGGACCTCCCGGCCCAGATGAACGCCGCTGACCTGGTGCTCGACGGGCTGCTCGGCATCGGCGGCCGGGGCGGCCTGCGCGAGCCGCAGGCCGGGCTCGCCGCGCTGGCGGAGACGGCGCGCGCGGGCCACGGCACCACGGTGGTCGCGGTGGACCTGCCCAGCGGGGTGGACGCGGACACCGGTGAGGTGACCGGGTCGGCGGTCCAGGCCGATGTCACGGTCACGTTCGGCACCTGGAAGACCGGGCTCCTCGTGGACCCCGGTGCCGCCCGCGCCGGGCTGGGCCACTTGATCGACATCGGCCTGGCACCCTACCTGCCCGCCCCCGCCGCGGGCGCCTACGGCACCGGTGACGTGGCCGCGCTGCTGCCCCGGCCGGGCCGCGAGTCGGACAAGTACCGCCGCGGGGTCCTCGGCATCGTGGCAGGCAGTGACCGGTTCACCGGGGCGGCCGCGCTGGCCGTGGGCGGGGCGCTGCGCGGTGGGGCCGGCATGGTGCGGCTGGTGTCGGCCGAGCGGGCCGCGGCCGTGGTGCGGCAGCACTGGCCCGAAGCGGTGATCACCGTGGCCGGGGACACCGGCGACGAGGTCACCGCCGCGGGCCGGGTGCAGGCCTGGCTGGCCGGCCCCGGCATGGGCACCGACGAGCGGGCCCGCGGCCGCCTCGCGGCGGTGCTCGCCACCGGCCTGCCGGTACTGGTGGACGCCGACGGGCTCACGCTCGTCGCCAGGGAGCCGGAACTTGTCGCCGGCCGCCGGGCGGCCACCCTGCTCACCCCGCATGCCGGCGAACTGGCCAGGCTGCTGCGCGGCGACCCGGCCGTGGTCACCGCGCGGCGCGCCGAGCACGCGCGGGCGGCGGCGGCCGCGTTCGGCTGCTGCGTGCTGCTCAAGGGCTCCACCACGGTGGTCGCGCCGGCGGACGGCGGCCCGCTGCTGGTCAACCCGACCGGCACCGGCTGGCTGGCCACGGCCGGCACCGGCGACGTGCTCGCGGGGCTGGCGGGCGCGCTGCTCGCCCAGGGGCTTGAGGTAGCCGAGGCGGCGGCAGCGGCGGCGTACCTGCACGGTATTGCGGCCAGATACGCTGCAGACGGAGCCGGCCCGCTGCCCGGCGGGGAAGCGCCGATCGGGGCTGGCGATGTGCTCAGCGCACTGCCCGATGCCATCCGCGCCGTGACCGGCCCGGGCTGACCGGCCCGGGCCCCCCGGCCCCCGGGCTTCCCGGGCCCCGCCCTCGTTCCCGCCCCGCCCCGCTCACCGGTCATGAATGTGAATCTGGTGCCCCTGGAGGGTGTCACGAAGAATGGGACAATCCCGTCGCGGCTGACCAGGGCCGACGTCTGATCATCCAATGGACCGCGAACCTGTGACATCGGCCCGGCCACGCAAACCGGCCTGAGCGCCAGGCGGGCCGGGCACAGACCGTCCGTGCGTGCCCACGAACCACCCCCCGGCCACCCTCCCCTCACAAGGACGGCCTACGGCCGACAGTGTCGTTTCGATGGCGGCCCGGTTGGCGGAGCCTGAGGCTCCCGACGCAACCAGCGGTTGCCGGAGGCTTGGCGTCAGGCGGTGCGAAGCCAACACCGCACACGCGGGCGCCAGCCCAAGCATGACGCTGAGTCAGCGCGACAGGACCCACGGGGACAGCCCTAGGATTTTCCCGTGCCGTACCACGTCACGATCCAACTAACGGTAGTTTGTTAATTCGGGAGGTAGAGGTGCAGGCCGCAGCCTGCCGCGAGTGAGTTCATCAGGGCTTGCAGCGGTGGTGGCGGGGGCGCTTTCGACCATGCTGGCCACCAGCGCTGCAGCACGATCCAGGGGCAACCGACCAATACCCTGACCGCATGGCCACAATCAAGACCACGCCGATCATCGCCGCCAGCGCAGCGTCGGCGCTGGAGGTGACCACCGTCACCGAGGTGATCACCCGACTCGCGGCCTGGCTGCGCCGGCTGCCACCGCCGCAGGAGCGTATCGACCGGCTCTTGGCCGAACTGGAGGAGCGATTCGCCGGACGAACCGAGCCGATCACTGAGGACGCGTGTGCCGAGATCGAGCGCGTCGCCTGGCCATACTCGCGGCACCTGCTGCTGCAATACGACCGGGATGGCGCCGGCGAACCTGACGAGGAAGATCCAGGTTGGCCCGAACCGGATCCAGAGGCCATCTTGCCCCGCGCCGCCCAGGTCCGGCAGGTATCGCGGCTGGACAGGGGTGCGTGCCTCATCCGCATCGACGGTTTCGAGTCACTGTCCATCGCCCAGCCGTACATCGATGCAGCATTCGCATTGGCGCGTGGCGCCACGGGCATCGTGCTTGATCTGCGCTCCAATGTGGGCGGCTACCCGGAAACGGTCGCCTACCTCGCCGGGCGGCTCCTTGGCGACAAGGCGGTGAAACTGTCCGAGGTCACCTACCGCGACCACCACCGGCAGTGGTGGACGCCTGACCTTCCGACCGGAACCGCCGTGCCGGCCGACATGCCGGTGGCGGTGCTGGTCAGCGGGCGGACGTTCTCCTCCGGTGAGGCGCTGGCATACCACCTTCAGGCCCGGGGCCGAGTCACGATAGTGGGCGAGCGGACCCCTGGGGCTGCCGATCACGTTACCGATATACGACTGGCGGCGACCGTGACCGGCGAACTGCCGTTCGGGTATTGCACCGACTCGGTCACCGGAACCAACTGGGAGGGCCGCGGAGTCGCGCCCCAAGTGGACTGCGCCGCGGACGACGCTATCGACGCCGCGCTGGCCCACATGCCGATACTAAAGCCGAGATAGGCCGATTCTCCTCGAAGCGACTTGCGAGGTCACGCTGACCCTCGCAAGATCACTCGCAACCCGAGTCTGACGCTCGCAATCTCCCGCGATACAGGACAGCCGCCTCCCGCGGGGCTGCCATGGCGGCACGGTGGACGCCCGCAAGGCCGGCCGCCAGCCGCCCAGATGGGCACGACAGCAGGCGGCGCGGTGATGATGGGCAAGGCCGCGATCGGCGGCGCCGGCAACCCTTCTGTAACCCCCGCCATTGAAGATCGTGTTGGAACGGGAGGACGGGACGCTCAAGCGGCTGGCCGGCACGCCGATGCCCAAGGGTGCCTATTTCGCGGGCAAGGCGCTGTCCTCGCTGGTCATCGCCGCGATCGAGGTCGCCATCCTGCTCGGCATCGGCATCGCGCTCTACGGGCTCAAGCTGCCCGGCAGCGGCGCGCGCTGGCTGACCTTCGCCTGGGTGTTCCTGCTCGGCGTGGCCACCTGCACGATGCTGGGCATCGCGGTGAGCAGCGTGCCCCGGTCCAGCCGGAGCGCGGCGGCCGTGCTGAACCTGCCCTACCTGGTGCTGCAGTTCATCTCCGGCGTGTACTTCCCGTTCAACAGCCTGCCCAAGGGCATGCAGGCGGTAGCCTCGCTCTTCCCGCTCAAATGGCTGTGCCAGGGGCTGCGGGCGGCGCTGCTGCCTGACTCGCTGCTCGGCGCGGAACCGGCGCACAGCTGGGAACTCGGCAAGGTGGCACTGGTGCTGACGGCCTGGCTCGTTGGAAGCTTGATCCTGTGCCTGAGAACCTTCCGCTGGCAGAACGACAGGTGAAGAGGGGCTTCTGGTTCGCTCGCCCGGGCAGCGCGCCGCGGCCGCCGGGCCGGACGGCTGCGCGGGCGGCAAGCCAGCACGCGTGGAACCGCGGCGGAGTATGGGATGCCTACTTCGCCGTGGTTCTCGCGGCCACCCTCCTGATCGTCCTCAGCACCTCAAACCCGCTCGCCGCGCGCGGGGCAGCGGCCGTCTCCCTGGCCGCCACCGTGCCGCTGTACATCCTCGTCGGGCGCCCGGCCATCGCCGCCGACCGGGACACCCGGCGGGGCACGATCTACGTGGTGTGCATGGTGGTCCTCGTGGTCATCGCGCAGACCCAGGTCGGCACCTCGTCGTGGGTCATGTTCGCCGCTTGCCCGCAGTGCTTCATGGCGATGTCGCTGCCCCGCGCGTTCGCCGCGGTGGTGGCGCTCAACACCACGCCGGTGGCCCTGGGGATCGAGTCGATCCGGCGCAATCCCGGCTCGATCGCGTTCGTGCTCGGCACCGTGGTGCTCGGCCTGGCGTTCTCCGTGGTGTTCGGCACCTGGATCTCCCGGATCATCGAGCAGAGCCGGGAACGGGCACGGCTGATCGAGCGCCTCGAGGCGGCGCAGGCGGAACTGGCCGAGGTCAGCAGGCGGGCCGGGACGCTCGCCGAACGCCAGCGGCTGGCCGGGGAGATCCACGACACGCTGGCCCAGGGACTCACCAGCATCGTCATGCTGCTGCAGGCCGCGGACACCGAGATCGGCTCGGACCCGGCCGAGGCGCGGCGCCACGTGGGCCTGGCCACCCAGACCGCCAGGGAAGGACTGGCCGAGGCCCGTGCCATGGTCGCCGCGCTGGCCCCCGCGCACCTGGAAGGCGGCCCGTTGCACGAGGCCCTGGGCCGGCTCACCGACCGGATCGGCGCCGAGCTCGGCATCGCGGTCCGGTTCGAGGTGTGCGGCCCGGCCCGGCCGATGTCGGCCGGCGCCGAGGTGGTGCTGCTGCGGGCCGCGCAGGAGGCGCTGGCCAACGTGCGCAAGCACGCGCACGCCGCCGACGTCCGGGTGGTCTTGTCGTATGAGCCGCAGGCCGTCCGGCTGGACATCCGGGACGACGGGGCCGGCTTCGACCCCGAGCAGGTGACCGGCGGCTACGGCCTGCGCGGCATGCGGAGCCGGATCCTCCAGGTGGGCGGCAGCCTGCTGGTCCGCGCCCGCCCCGGCGCCGGCACCTCGCTGTCGGTGGAGGTGCCCGGGTGAACGGAGCGCTGCCCGCCGGCCGCGGCCGTGCCGCGCCGGTCCGGGTGCTGCTCGTGGACGACCATCCGGTGGTGCGCGAGGGGGTGCGGGCCATGCTCGCCCCGGAACCGGACATCGAGGTAGCCGGTGAGGCCGGCTCGGGTGACGAGGCGGTCGCCCTGGCCCGCGACGGCGCGTTCGACGTGATCCTGATGGACCTGCGGATGCCGGGCACCGACGGCGTCGACGCGATCGGCCGGCTCGTGGCGGGCAACCCGGCCGCCCGGATCGTGGTGCTCACCACCTACGAGACGGACGCGGACATCCTCCGGGCCGTGGAGGCGGGCGCAGCGGGCTACCTGCTCAAAGACTCTCCCCGGGCCGAGGTCGCCAACGCGATCAGGGCGGCGGCGCGCGGCGAGACCGTGCTGGCGCCCTCGGTGGCCGCCCGCCTGGTGACCCGGGTCCGCCGCCCGCAGCGTGACTCGCTGTCCGCGCGCGAGGTGGAGGTGCTGCAATTGGTGGCACGCGGCATGACCAACGCGGACATCGGGCAGCGGCTGTTCATCAGCGAGGCGACGGTGAAGACCCACTTGCTCCGTGTCTTCGGCAAGCTCGGCGTCTCGGACCGGACCGCCGCCGTGACCACGGCCATCGAGCGCGGGGACATGCCGCCCCCCGGCCGGTGAGCAAGGCTGTCCGCGATCACTATATCCCTACAGGGTTATTGGATTAGCGCGGTTATTGGCCCTTGATCAATAGTGACTGATTGTCGGCTGCGGTTACATATTGTGTTTTCGATTGCGCTATTACGTAAATCGGTAATAATATCCCGATTGCCCAGGGGAGGCGTCCGCCGCTGACCGGCCATTTATCCCGCATTAAAAGGGGTTACTGATGTTCAAGCGGATCTTCGCGGTGGCTGCTGCTGCCTCCGTCTGCCTGCTCGGGGCCACGGCCGCGCAGGCTCAGGCGCAGCCGCACGCGCGACCGGCTGGCCATCTGCACGGGGTACGAGTAGTCAACCTGCACCGGGCATTCGAGGCCCAGCTTGGCCACACCAAGGTTGGCAGGATTTCGGGGGTCGTGTACGCGCTGAGCCACCGGCCCAAGCCGGCCGCATCGACCGCGGCGGCGTGCACCGAGCCCGCCTGCCCGGTCGCCTGGCAGGGCGGCCCGGTCCAGCACGCCCCGCACGTGTACCTGCTGTTCTGGGGCCCGAACTGGCAAACCGACCCCAATCAGGAAGCCAGCGCGACCTACCTGGAGAACTTCTTCTCCGGGCTCGGCAACGGCCAGGCGGACGACACCTGGTCCACGATCACCTCCCAGTACGCGGACGGCACCGGCGCGCCCGGGTTCTCCGGGCTGGTCTATGAGGGCGCTACCTTCGACACCGCCACGCCGCCGTCCAACACCAGCCTGTTCCAGCTCGGCGCCGAGGCGGACACGTTCGCCCAGAACCAGGGGATCACCGACCTCGCCGACGCGCAGATCATCGTGGCCACCCAGTCGGGCACCTGCCCGCAAGGCTTCGCCGGGACCGCCTGCACCGGCGGCACCCGCAACAACTGCGGCTTCCACAGTGTGTCCAACCAGCCGTTCATCAACCTGCCGTACCTGCTCGACGCGGGCTCGTTCTGCGGCGAGGACGCCGTCAACCCCGCTCCGGGCGGCAACAACGACGGGTGGAGCATCGTGGGCGGCGCCCTGTACGCGGACACGATCACGGACCCGGCCGGCACCGGCTGGTTCGATCCCACCGACGGCAGCGAGATCGCCGACAAGTGCGCGACCGGCTTCGACCTGACGCTCACCCCCGCCCCCGGCTCCTTCGCCGTGCAGACGCTGTGGAGCAACGCCGCCCGCGGTTGCGTGATGACCGGGGCCGTCAAGGACTCGATCAAGATCACCAGCCCGGGAACCCAGACGAACAAGGTCGGTGACCACGTCAACCTGCCGATCGCAGGCAGTTCCACCGCGGGCAACCCGCTTGCCTGGAGCCAGACCGGGCTGCCGGCCGGCCTGACCATCAGCGCCACGACCGGCACGGTCACCGGGACCCCCACCACCGCGGGCACGTCCGGCGTCACCGTCAGCGCCACCGACGAGGCGGGCGCGAAGAAGTCGGTGTCGTTCAACTGGACGATCAACGCGGTCACCGGCAAGCCGATCACGGGTGACCATGGGAAGTGCCTGGACAACTTCGGTTCCGCCACCGCCAACGGCAACAAGGTGGACATCTGGACCTGCAACGGCACCGTGGCCCAGCAGTGGACGTTCATCAACGGCGCCCTGTCGGTCCAGGGCAAGTGCCTGGATGACTCCAGCCAGGGAGGCGCCGGCGCCAAGCTGGTGATCTGGACCTGCAACGGCCACGCCGCCCAGACCTGGACGCACCGCTCCAACAGCGAGTACGTGCTGAAGCTCAATGGCCTGTGCCTGACCGACCCGAGCGGCTCGGCGACGAACGGCACCCAGGTCGTGATCCGCAAGTGCGCCAATTTCGCCGACCAGCACTGGATTGGGCCGTAGGCAGTCCGGCCTGCCGCGCCGCGGCCGCGGCGCGGCAGACCGCAACTCACGCCCCCAGCCGTTCCCCTGCTGGCACACTGTGAGGTCATGGACGCTCCGGCGGAAGCACAGGTAGATCTCGGCGTGGTCCGTGACAACGTCACGGGGCTGCGCAAGCACGTTGGCGCGGCCGATCTGATGGCCGTCGTCAAGTCGGACGCGTACGGCCATGGCATGATCCCCGTCGCGAAGGCGGCGCTGGCCGGCGGCGCCGGCTGGCTCGGCGTGATCCGGGTTGAGGAGGCGCTCGAGCTGCGCCGGGCCGGGCTGACCGCGCCGGTGCTTTGCCTGATGAGCGTGCCGGGCGGGGCGCACGAGGACGCGATCAGCCACGACGTGGACCTCGCGGCCGGCTCGGCGGGGATGGTGGCCGAGCTTGCCGCCGCGGCGCGGCGTGCCGGGAAGCCGGCCCGGGTGCATCTCAAGGTGGACACCGGGATGTCGCGGGGCGGGGCCACCATGCCCGACTGGCCGGGCGTGGTGGCGGCGGCGCTGGCGGCGCAGGCGGCCGGCCACGTCGCCATCGCCGGCATCTGGTCCCACATGGCCTGCGCCGACATGCCGGGCCACGCCTCCATCGACGCGCAGATCCGGGTGTTCCGCGAGGCCATCGCCGTCGCCGAGGAGGCGGGGGCCCGGCCGGAGGTCCGGCACCTGTCCAACACGCCGGCCACGCTGACGCTGCCGCAGGCCCGGTTCGACCTGGTCCGGTGCGGCGGCGGCATCGTGGGCCTGCCCACCCTGCCCGGCCCGATGCCGGGCTGGCTGCGGCCCGCGATGACCGTGCGGGCCCGGCTGGTGCAGGTCAAGCAGGTGCCGCCGGGCGCGGGAGTGTCCTACGGCCACCGTTACGTCACCAGCAGCCAGAGCACGCTGGGCCTGGTCCCGCTCGGCTACGCGGAGGGCGTGCCGCGGGACGCGTCCGGCCTGGTCCGGGTCTACGCCCGGGGCCGGCGCTGGTTCATCGCCGGCACGGTGTCCATGAACCAGTTCGTCATCGACTTCGGCGCTGAGCCCGCCGCGGAGGGTGACGAGGTGCTGCTGTTCGGCCCCGGCGATGACGGCGAGCCGACCGCGCAGGAGTGGGCCGAGGTGCTGGGCACCATCACCTATGAGATCGCCACCCGGTTCGGCGGCCGGCTCCCGCGAAGCTACCTCGGAGTAGCATAGGGCGACTTTCGCGCATGCCGCGGCCGCTGCGGGGAAGTCTGGGAGGCGGAGAGCCGCCGGTGAGCGCGTGCTCGGCGGGCTAGCTAGCCCCGACCCCACCACCCCGCCCTACGGGAGGACCGATGGCTAACTGGCGGCGGATCACCGGCGCGGCCGGCCTGGTGGTGGGTGCCACCGCCGCTGGCGCGGCCGTCGCCGCGGAGCGGATCGCGCTGAACCGGTTCCGCGGCCGGGCGGAGCCGGACGGCGAGCCGTTCGGCTCGCTGCGCGGCCTGGAACTGACCGTCCTGGCCGAGGACGGGGTGCCGCTGCACGTGGAGATCAACGGCCCCGACGCCGCCCCGGTCACGATCATCTTCTGCCACGGCTACACGGTGAACCAGGACTGCTGGCACTTCCAGCGCCGGGACCTCAGCGATCACCGGCTGGTCTTCTGGGACCAGCGCGACCACGGCCGGTCCGGCCGGTCGGCGGCGGGCAGCGGCAGCATCGGCCAGCTCGGCGCCGACCTCAAGGCGGTGATCGACGCCGCGGCTCCCGGCCCTGCGCCCGTCGTCCTGGTGGGCCACTCCATGGGCGGGATGACCATCATGGCCCTCGCCGATCAGTACCCGGACCTGTTCGGCACCAAGGTGGCCGGTGCCGTGCTCATCTCCACCGCGGCCCGGGGCCTGGAGGGCGGCAGCCCGTGGATGCCGGCCCCGATCCGGCCGGCGCTGACCCGCGCCCTGCCCACGGTGCTGAACGGCGCGGCCAAGGGCAGGCGGGCGATCCTGGTGGAGCGGGGCCGCCGGGTCTCGGCCGACCTGGCGTTCCTCACCACGCGGCTGATCGGGTTCGGCGACGGCGACGTCAGCCCGGCCACGGTCGCGTTCCTGGAGCAGATGATCAGGGCCACGCCGATCGAGGTGGTGGCCAGGTTCTGCCAGGCCCTGCTGAACTGCGACATGCGCGGCTCGCTGGCCACCCTCGGCACGATCCCGGTGACCGTGATCGTGGGCGAGAAGGACCGCCTGATCGCGGCCCGGCTCGGCATCGAGCTGGCCACCCAGATCCCAGGTGCCCAGCTCGTCTGGGTGCCCGGCGGGGGGCACGCGCTCATCCTGGAGCACCCGGACCTGGTCAACCGGGCGATCAGCGACCTGCTGGCCCGGGTGGCCGCGGGCGGCCTGCCGCGGTCGGCATGAGCGGCAGCCTGACCGGCCCGGCCGCGGCCGTCACGCTCCCGACCGCCGCCGCGATGCGGGCCTTCGGCAGGCGGCTGGCGGGCCTGCTCCGGGCCGGCGACCTGGTCATCCTGATCGGCGGGCTGGGCGCGGGCAAGACCACCCTGGTCCAGGGCATCGGGGCGGGGCTGGGGGTGCGCGGGCCGGTCACCTCGCCGACGTTCGTGATCGCCCGGGTGCATCCGTCGCTGACCGGCGGCCCGGACCTGGTCCACGCCGACGCCTACCGGCTCACCAGCCCCGCCGAGGTCGATGACCTGGACCTCGACGAGACCCTGGAGTCCTCGGTGACCGTGATCGAATGGGGCGGCGGCCTCGCCGAGGGGCTGGCCGCCGACCGGCTCGAGGTCACCATCACCCCGGCCGCGCAGGGGCGGGACGTCCGGATCACCGGGCACGGCCACCGATGGTCCGCGCTTGGTGATTCAGCGTTTCTAGCCCTGTCCGGTGGTGTTGAGGGCCTATAGTTCGTCCCGTCCCCACATTGCATACCGCCGCCGTTTGCTCGCCCCTGCCGGCGGACGACAGCGCGCTTTGCACCGCCCTGACCACTTCCTGTCCCCGGAGGCGCCGTGGCTGACCAGGGATCCCAGCCACCCCGGTCGGGCAGGCTGCCCACCGCCGGGCGCCGGGGCGACTCCCGGGGCATGGGCAGGCGCTACTGGGACGAGCCGGACGGCAACGACGAGGAAAACCCGCCCTGGGCCGGGCCGGGCGTGCTGCCGCGGCAGGCCGGCCAGGAGGCCCGCCAGCCCGGGGGGCACGCCCGGCGGGACACCGCGGGCCGGGGCGGGCACGCCGCCCGCGAGGATGCCCGGGCTCCCGCCGCCACCTGGCAGGACGACGACGACCGTGCCCGGCCCGGCCGGGGATCCCGCCGCCGCAAGGCGGCGGCCCGCTCGCGGCGGAGGTCGCGGATCACCTGGGTCTGGGGCGTGGCGGCGCTGGTCGTGGTGCTCATCGTGGCCGCGGTGCTGTTCCTGATGGGCCGCAACCAGCCGGCCCCGGCTCCCAGCGACGGGTTCGTCACCACGTTCCAGCACGGCGAGTTCAAGACCGTACCGAACGCCTGCACCGCGGTGGCCAGCCAGACCCTGAACCAGTACCTGCCGGGCAAGCGCCGCATGGTCGCGCCGCACTCCCTGGACGGCGCCGCGCAGAGCCTGTGCAACTGGACCCTGGACGCGCCACCGCTGTACCGGGTGCTCGCGGTGACTGTGCAGGCCTACTCGCCAAGCGGGCTCGCGACCGGCAACGGCAGCGCCACCAACGCCGCGGTCGACGCCTACCAGCAGGCCGGGCAGACGATGCGCCACCCCGCCAAGGCCACCCACCTGCCGCCGGCCACGGTGACCGGGCTGCACGGGCTGGGGGCCGCCGCGTTCGCCGCGCTGCAGGTCGTGCTGGCCCAGGGCGACTCCACCGACCTGGAGACCGTGGTCGCCAGGGACCACAACGTGGTCATCACCGTGGTCGTGCAGGGACCGCACGCGCGCAACGGCAGGTACCGCGCCGCGTCGCAGTCCGAGCTCCAGTCCGGCGCGATCGCGGCGGCCACGGACATCGTGCACGCCCTGCACTGACCGCACAGCCCGCACCGCCCGCACCGGCCGGAGGCACGGGCCGCCCCGCGGGCGCGGAGTGCCACGGGGCCGCGGCGGAGCGCCGGCCGGCCGGGCCTGTCTGGTCCGGCGAGTGCTCTATTCTGAGCAACCGTGCTGGTGCTTGCCTTCGATACCGCGACGCCCGCGGTCACCGTCGCCGTGGGCGACGAGCGCCAGGTACTGGCGCAGCGGACCGTTGTGGACGCGCGGCGCCAGGGCGAGCTGCTGGCGGTCAGCGTCCGGGAGGTGCTGGCCGAGGCGGGCGTGGCCGGCGGTGACCTGGACGCCATCGCGTCGGGTGCCGGGCCCGGGCCCTACACCGGGCTGCGGGTGGGCCTGGTCACCGCCCGCGTGCTGGGCAGTGCCCTCGGCGTCCCGGCCTACGGGTTCTGCACCCTCGATGTCATCGCCGCCGATGCGGTCGCCGCCGCGGCCGGGCGCGAGTTCCTTGTCGCCACCGACGCCCGCCGCCGGGAGCTGTACTGGGCCCGCTACTCGGGCTCCGGGGCCCGGCTGTCCGGGCCGGGTGTCGCTGCCCCGGCGGCGTTGCCCGCCGGGCTGCCGGTCGCCGGCGAGGGCGCGCACGCCTACCCGGGCTCGCTCGGCGAGGCGATACCGCCGCGCTATCCCAGCGCGGCCACGGCCGCGCGGTGGTGCGCGCGCCGCCTGGCGGCGGGACAGCCGCTGGGCCCGCCGGACCCGCTGTACCTGCGCAGGCCCGATGCCAGGGTTCCCGGGACGCCGAAGAGCGTGCTGGCGGCACCGGCCCGGTCCGGCGCGGTGACGCCATGAGCATGGTCCTGCGGCCGATGGGCCGCGGCGACGTGGACGCGGTGGCCGCCATGGAAGAGGCCCTGTTCGGGGCCGAGGCCTGGTCGCCCGCGCTGCTCGCCACCGAGGTAACCACGGACCCGGTGAGCAGGTACTACATCGTGGCCGACGACAACGGCGTGATCGCCGGGTACGGCGGGCTGCTGGCCCAGCGCGGCGGCCAGGCCGACGTGCTCACCCTGGCGGTGGCGGCGCACCGCTGGGGCGAGGGCATCGGCACCGCCCTGCTCGACGGGCTGCTCAGCGAGGCGGCCCGGCGCGGCTGCACCGAGATCTTCCTGGAGGTGCGGGTCGACAACGACCGCGCCCAGCGCCTGTACCGGCGGCACGGGTTCACCGACATCGGCATCCGGCGCGCCTACTACCAGCCCTCGGGAACCGACGCCCTGGTGATGCGGCTGATCCAGGAACCGCCCCCGGCCGCGGCCAGGAAGAAGCATCTGGCCGGCCGTCACCGGGGCAGGCGGGTCCAATGACATTGCCACTGGTGCTGGGCATCGAGACGTCCTGCGATGAGACCGGCGCGGGCCTGGTGCGCGGCCACGAACTGCTGGCCGACTCGGTCGCCTCCAGCGTGGCCGAGCACGCCCGGTTCGGCGGGGTGGTGCCCGAGGTCGCCAGCCGCGCCCACCTGGAGGCCATGGTCGCGACCGTGGGCCGGGCGCTCGTCATGGCCGGGGTGAAGCTCAGCGAGGTCGACGGGATCGCGGTGACCGCCGGCCCCGGCCTGGCCGGCGCGCTGCTCGTCGGCGTGTCCGCCGCGAAGGCCTACGCGCTGGGGCTGGGCAAGCCGCTGTACGCGGTGAACCACCTGGCCGCGCACATCGCCGTCGACCAGTTGGAGCACGGCCCGCTGCCCCGTCCCGCGGTGGCACTGCTGGTCTCCGGCGGGCACTCCTCGCTGCTGCTGGTGCCGGACGTGGCGGGCGAGGTGGTGCCGCTCGGCGCCACGATCGACGACGCGGCCGGCGAGGCCTACGACAAGGTGGCGAGGCTGCTGGGGATGCCGTTCCCCGGCGGGCCGCCGGTGGACGCGGCCGCCCGCGGCGGTGATGGCGCCGCGATCGCCTTCCCGCGCGGCAAGTACCGCGATGACACCTTCGACTTCTCCTTCTCCGGGCTCAAGACCGCCGTGGCGCGCTGGGTCGAGACCCGGCAGGCGGCCGGGCTGCCCGTGCCGGTGGCCGACGTGGCAGCCTCTTTCCAGGAGGCCGTCGCCGATGTCCTGACTCGCAAGGCGGTGGCCGCTTGCCACGCGCATGGCGTCCCGAACCTGATTGCCGGCGGGGGAGTGGCGGCCAACTCGCGGCTGCGCGCCCTGGCGGCGGAGCGCTGCGAGGCGGCCGGGATCGCGCTGCGCGTGCCCAGGCCGGGGCTGTGCACCGACAACGGCGCGATGGTGGCGGCACTGGGGGCCGAACTCATGGCCCGCGGCGCCGAGCCGTCGCCGCTGGATGTGGCCGCCGACTCCTCGCTCCCGGTGACCGAGGTCCTGCTCGGCGCGAGTTGACTCGCCAGCGTCGCGGCGATACTGTGCGGAACTAGCACTCGGTAGGGTAGAGTGCTAACGCGACATGGCTGGTCTGGCACCCGCGACGACAGCCAGCCGAGGTCAGCTCCAACTCACAAGAGTCAATGCAACCCGCCTTTCCGGAGGGGGAGGTCAGATCGTGACGACCGCCACCAAGGTTGTTCTCAAGCCGCTGGAAGACCGCATTGTGGTCCGCACGCTCGAAGCCGAGCAGACGACCGCGTCGGGACTGGTCATCCCGGACACCGCGAAGGAGAAGCCCCAGGAGGGCGAGGTCCTCGCGGTGGGCCCTGGCCGCTTCGATGACGCTGGTGCCAAGCGAGTGCCCATGGACGTCAAGGTTGGCGACGTGGTGCTCTACAGCAAGTACGGCGGCACCGAGGTGAAGTACCACGGCGAGGAGTACCTCGTGCTCTCCGCCCGTGACGTGCTCGCCATCGTCGAGAAGTAGTCAGCCGGCGATCCTTCGCCGCGGGCGCGCCCGCGGCGGGTGCTTGCCATGCTCACCGCCCCGGGCGCCATGCGGCGTCTGGGGCGGTGGCGCGAGCACCCGCCGGCCGTGCCGCCCGCCCATCGTGCCTACGTAGTCAGGGGTAGTCATGGCAGCCAAGATGATGGAGTTCGATGAGGAGGCGCGCCGCTCGCTCGAGCGCGGCGTGAACCGTCTCGCGGACGCCGTGAAGGTGACGCTGGGCCCGCGCGGCCGCAATGTCGTCATCGACAAGAAGTGGGGCGCTCCCACCATCACCAACGACGGCGTGACCGTCGCCAGGGAGGTGGAGCTGGAGGACCGTTACGAGAACCTGGGTGCCCAGCTCGCCAAGGAAGTAGCGACCAAGACCAACGACGTGGCCGGCGACGGCACCACCACGGCCACCGTGCTTGCCCAGGCCATGGTGCGGGCGGGCCGCCGCGCGGTGACCGCCGGCGTCAACCCGATCGCGCTCAAGCGGGGCATCGACGCCGCCACCACGGCGGCCTCGGACATGCTGCTCGCGCGGGCCCGCGAGGTCGGCGAGGAGGGCGAGATCGCCCATGTCGCCACGATCTCCGCGCAGGACTCCGAGATCGGCAAGCTGATCGCCGAAGCGTTCAGCAGGGTCGGCAAGGACGGCGTCATCACCGTCGAGGAGTCGCCGACGCTGGGCCTGGAACTTGAGTTCACCGAGGGCATGCAGTTCGACAAGGGCTACATCTCCCCGTACTTCATCACCGACCAGGACCGGATGGAAGCGGTCCTGGAGGACGCCTACGTCCTGCTGCACACCGCGAAGATCTCCTCGATGGCGGACTTCCTGCCGATCCTGGAGGCGGTGGCCCAGTCCAAGCGGCCGCTGCTGGTGATCGCCGAGGACGTCGAGGGCGAGGCCCTGTCCACCCTGGTCGTGAACCGGATCCGGGGCCTGCTGACGGTCGTCGCGGTGAAGGCGCCCGGGTTCGGCGACCGGCGCAAGGCGATGCTGGCCGACATGGGCATCCTGACCGGCGGCGAGGTGGTCAGCGAGGAGCTCGGCCTCCAGCTGGAGAGCATCGGCCTGAGCACTCTGGGACAGGCCCGGCGGGTCGTGGTCACCAAGGACAACACGACGATTGTGGACGGTGCGGGTGACACCGCCGCGATCGCCGACCGGATCCGCCAGCTCAAGCGGGAGATCGACGAGACCGAGTCCGACTGGGACCGCGAGAAGCTGCAGGAGCGGGTCGCCAAGCTGGCCGGCGGCGTGTGCGTGCTGCGCGTCGGCGCCGCCACCGAGGTGGAGCTCAAGGAGAAGAAGCACCGCCTGGAGGACGCGATCTCGGCCACCCGCGCGGCCATCGAGGAGGGCATCATCCCCGGCGGCGGCAGCGCGCTCGTGCACACCGCAGGCGAACTCGGTGACCTCGGCAAGACCGGGGACGAGGCGGTCGGCGTGGGCGTGGTGCGCACCGCGCTGAGCGCGCCGTGCTACTGGATCGCCACGAACGCGGGCAACGAGGGTTCGGTGGTGGTGGCGAAGACCGCCGGCCTGCCGGCCGGTCAGGGCTTCAACGCGGCCACCCGGGAGTACGGCGACCTGGTGGCGCAGGGTGTCATCGACCCGGTCAAGGTCACCCGGTCCGCGGTGCAGAACGCCGGGTCCATCGCCGGCATGCTGCTCACCACGGAGGCCACCGTGGTGGAGAAGCCGGAGAGCCAGGCCCCGGCCGACGGCCACGGCCACTCACACGGTCACGGGCACACTCACTGATTTGCCCGTTCCGCGTAACTATTAATTACGGTCAGTAGTCACATGATTACTGGTCGTAATTAATGTACGGTGAGTCGCGGCTTGGTACATCAATGTGACCTTTCTGTTGCCTGCCAGGATGCGATCAACCCCCGTTGACGTGGGCATCATGCACTCGTGACGGAGGGATGCTCTATTCGGCCGGTGCCGGGCGAGAGGTGGTCGCCGGGGGCAACCGGGGCGCAGCGCGGGCCCGGCCAGGCTGGCCTGGCCGGGCTTACCACGGACATCGCACCTGCCGCCAGCTCCGCCCACGCGGGCAGCAGGCCGCATGACGGCCGCCCGCCCCGGGGAGCCGGCCCGGCGCGGCCCGGCGTGCCCAGGCTGGCGCCGCTGCCGCACAAGCCGCACCAGGCCGACGGGCCGGGCCTCGCGGACCTGACGTCCCAGGCCGTGCGCGGGCAGCCGGCCGCCATCGAGTCGCTGCTCGAGCAGATCCGGCCCATGGTGGTCCGGTACTGCCGGGCCCGCCTCGGCCGCATTACCGGCCATTACCATGTCGCGGACGATGTGGCACAGGAGGTGTGCATCGCCGTCCTTTCCGCGCTTCCCCGGTACCGGGACATGGGCCGCCCGTTCGCTTCCTTTGTCTTCGGCATCGCCTCGCACAAGGTCGCGGATGCCGTGCGGGCGGCGGCGCGGCTCGCGGTTCCCACCGAGGAACTGCCCGATGGCCCGGACGAGCATCCGGGCCCGGAGGAGATGGTGGTCGCCTGGCTCGAGGCGCAACGGGCCAGGGCGCTCCTCGCACGCCTGCCTCAGCACCTCCGTGAGCTGCTGATACTACGAGTAGTAACCGGGTTGTCGGCCGAGGAGACAGGTAATGTACTCGGCATGTCAGCAGGGGCGGTCCGGGTGGCCCAGCACCGCGCGCTAGCCAGGCTGCGCGCACTCGCGATCGAGGAGTCGATTGCCTGACCACGGGCGCGGGGCGCGCGGTGTGACCCCAGGGACGGGCCCGGTGCCGCATCGCGGTGCCGGCGCCCGGTCCGGCCGGCCAGCGGCGGACCTCGGCGCGATCCGGCGCTCCGAGGAACTCATCGAGTTGCTCGCCAGCCGCCGCGTCCCGGCCCGCGCGCTCAGCGATCCCGCGGTCGCCCTGCTCAGCCGCCTCACCGCCGACATCGATGCCGCCCGGGGCCCCGCGGTATGGCGGGCCGGCCCGCGGCACCGGGCCCGCCGCGCGCGCCCGGCCGGTGCCTGGCCGCACGCCGCCGCGGCGGCGGCCGTGGCCGCGGCGGTCGCGACGCTCACCGCGGTGGCCGCCGCCGCGCTGGTGATCGTCGGCATGTGCGCCCGGCTGAGCGCTGCCCGCGGCCGCCATACCCGCTACTGACCCGCCGCCCCGCGCCCGGCCGCCGGGCCGGCGGCTTGGTGACCAGTGGGGGAGCGGTGGTCCCCCTAGACTGTGGGGATTCCGGCTGCTCCCAGAGAAGGTGCCATGACTGACGACGCCAAGTTCGCACCCCAGGCGCTGACCTTCGACGACGTGCTGCTGCTGCCGGCCCACTCGGCGATACTCCCCGCGGAGGCCGATACCACGGCCCGGCTCAGCCGCCGGATCCGGCTCGGGGTCCCGCTGGTCTCCTCCGCCATGGACACGGTCACCGAGGCGCGGATGGCGGTGGCCATGGCCCGCCAGGGCGGCGTCGGCGTGCTGCACCGCAACCTGTCGGTCGAGGAGCAGGCGCAGCAGGCCGACATGGTGAAGCGGTCCGAGGCCGGGATGATCACCAATCCGGTGACCTGCGGCCCGGATGCCACGGTGGCCGACGTGGAGGCGCTGTGCGCCAGGTACCGCATCTCCGGCGTGCCGGTCACCGGCGAGGACGGGACGCTGCTGGGCATCGTCACCAACCGCGACATCCGGTTCGAGCCCGACCATTCGCGGCGTGTCTCCGCGATCATGACGGCGATGCCCCTGGTCACCGCCCCGGTCGGGGTGGACAGGGAGCAGGCGCTGCAGTTGCTGCGCCAGCACAAGGTGGAGAAGCTGCCGCTGGTCGACGGCCAGGGCCGGCTGCGCGGGCTGATCACCGTCAAGGACTTCAGCAAGAGCGAGAAGTTCCCGAACGCGAGCAAGGACGCCGAGGGCCGCCTCCTGGTCGGCGCCGCCATCGGGGTGGGCGAGGACGGCAAGCGGCGGGCCCAGGCGCTGGCGGACACCGGGGCAGACTTCCTGGTGGTGGACACCGCGCACGGCCACGCCGACGCGGTGCTCGCCATGGTGGCGCAGCTCAAGGCGAACACCCGGCTGGACGTGATCGGCGGCAACGTGGCCACCAGGGCCGGCGCCCAGGCCATGATCGACGCCGGCGCGGACGGGGTGAAGGTCGGGGTCGGCCCGGGCTCCATCTGCACCACCCGGGTCGTGGCCGGGGTAGGCGTCCCGCAGGTGACCGCGATCTACGAGGCCGCGCAGGCCGCCCGCCCGGCCGGGGTACCTGTGATCGGGGACGGCGGCCTGCAGCATTCCGGTGACATCGCCAAGGCGATCGCCGCCGGGGCGGACACGGTCATGCTGGGCAGCCTGCTCGCCGGGTGCGAGGAGGCGCCGGGCGAGATGGTGTTCGTGCACGGCAAGCCGTACAAGGAGTACCGCGGCATGGGCTCGCTGGCCGCCATGCGGGGCAGGTCCTACTCCAAGGACCGGTACTTCCAGGACGACGTGCTCCGCGAGGACAAGCTCGTGCCGCAGGGGGTCGAGGGCCAGGTGCCGTTCTCCGGCCCGCTGGCCGGGGTGGCCGGCCAGCTCGTCGGCGGGCTGCGCGCCGCCATGGGCTACTGCGGCGCGCGGACCATCGCCGAGCTGCAGCAGGCGCGCTTCATCCAGATCACCGGCGCCGGCCTGGCCGAGAGCCACCCGCACGACGTCCAGATGACCGCCGACGCGCCGAACTACCGCGGGCGGCTGGGATGAGGCGCCGCCTGCCCGCGGCGCCGGGTGCGAGCGAGGCGATGATATGACCGTCGAGATTGGCCGGGGGAAGAGCGGCCGGCGGGCCTACTCCCTGGACGAGATCGGGATCGTGCCGTCCCGGCGCACCAGGGATCCCGAGGAGGTGTCCACGGCCTGGCAGATCGACGCCTACCGGTTCGAGCTGCCGCTGGTGGTCTCCCCGATGGACAGCGTGGTCTCCCCGGCCGTCGCCATCGCGATCGGCCGCCTCGGCGGGCTCGCCGTCCTCGACCTCGAAGGGCTGTGGACCAGGTATGAGGATCCGGAGCCTGTCCTCGCCGAGGTGGCCAGCCTGGACGATGAGAGCGCCACCGGGAGGCTCCAGGAGATCTACACCGAGCCGATCAAGGAGGACCTGATCGGCCGACGGGTCTCGGAGGTCCGCGCCGCCGGGGTCACCACGGCCGCCCGGCTGTCCCCGCAGCGCACCGTGCGCTACTACAAGACCGTCCTGGACGCCGGCGCGGACATCTTCGTCATCCGCGGCACCACGGTGTCCGCCGAGCACGTGTCCGGCCAGGCCGAGCCGCTGAACCTCAAGCAGTTCATCTATGAGCTGGACGTGCCGGTGATCGTCGGCGGGTGCGCGACCTACACCGCCGCGCTGCATCTCATGCGCACCGGCGCGGCGGGGGTGCTTGCCGGGTTCGGCGGCGGCAGCGGGCACACCACCGCGGCCGTGCTCGGGGTGGCGGTGCCGATGGCCACCGCGATCGCCGACGTCGCCGCGGCGCGGCGGGACTACCTGGACGAGTCCGGCGGGCGGTATGTGCACGTGATCGCGGACGGCGGGATGACCCGCAGCGGTGACATAGCCAAGGCGCTGGCCTGCGGCGCGGACGCGGTGATGGTCGGGTCCCCGTTCGCGCGGGCCCAGCAGGCCCCGGGCCGGGGCTACCACTGGGGGAGCGAGGCGCACCACCCGGACCTGCCGCGCGGCGCCCGGGTGAAGGTCGGCACGGTGGGCACGCTTGAGCAGATCCTGTGCGGGCCCTCCGCGGTCGCCGACGGCTCGCTGAACCTCATCGGCGCGCTGCGCCGGACCATGGCCATCTCGGGCTACTCCGACCTCAAGGAGTTCCAGCGGGTCGAGGTGGTCGTCACCCCAAGTGCCCCGCCTCGGCGCTGACCAGCGGAATGATCGCTACGGGCGGGATGCTAGCGTGCCGGATGTGATGGCCGAAGCGGCCGGTGCGGCCAGGCTGAGCGCGGAGGCGAGGTCCGCGGCGCTTGCGGCGCTGGCCGGTACCGAGCACCAGGTGCTGGTCGTGGGCGGGGGCGTGGTGGGCGCGGGCGTGGCGCTGGACGCCGCCACCCGCGGGCTGTCCGTGGGACTGGTCGAGGCCAGGGACTTCGCCGCCGGCACCTCGTCCCGCTCCAGCAAGCTCATCCACGGCGGCCTGCGGTACCTGGAACAGCTCAACATCGGCCTGGTCCGCGAGGCGCTCACCGAGCGCTCGCTGCTGCTCGGGGTGATCGCCCCGCACCTGGTCCGCCCGGTGCCGTTCCTCTTTCCGCTCACCCACCACGTCTGGGAGCGGGCCTACATCGGCACCGGGATCGGCACCTACGACGCGCTCGGCTTCTCGCTCGGCCTGGCCAGGGGGCTGCCCGGGCACCGTCAGCTGTCCCGCCGGGGGGCGCTGCGGCTGGTGCCCGGGCTCAAGCGGTCCGCGATCACCGGCGCGATCGCGTTCTGGGACGGCCAGGTGGACGACGCCCGGTACGTGCTCACGCTGGTCCGCACCGCGGCCCAGTACGGCGCCCAGGTCGCCTCCCGGGTGCAGGTGACCGGTTTCCTGCGGGAGGGCGCGCGGGTGGCCGGGGTCCGGGCGGTCGACCTGGAGTCCGGCGCGGAACTGCACATCCGGGCCCAGCAGGTGGTCAACGCGACCGGGGTGTGGACCGACGAGATCCAGGCCATGGTCGGCGGGCGGGGCACCATCAACCTGCGGGTCTCCAAGGGCGTCCACCTCGTCGTGCCCAAGGACCGGATCTACTCCACCGCCGGGATCATCCTGAAGACGCCGGTCAGCGTGCTGTTCATCATCCCGTGGGAACGGCACTGGATCATCGGCACCACCGACACCGACTGGTCCGGCAGCAAGGGCCGCCCCGCGGCCAGCCGCGCCGACGTCGACTACCTGCTCGGCCAGGCGAACCGGGTGCTGGCCACGCCGCTGACCCGGGATGACGTCACCGCCGTCTACGCGGGCCTGCGGCCGCTGCTGTCCGGCGAGTCCGACATCACCTCCCAGCTGTCGCGGGAGCATGTGGTCGCCAACCCGGTCCCGGGCCTGGTGCTGGTCGCGGGCGGGAAGTACACCACCTACCGGCTGATGGCCAGGGACGCGGTGGACGCGGTGGTGCACGGGCTGGACTGGCGCACGCCGCCGTCGTGCACGGACCGGGTGCCGCTGGCCGGCGCGGACGGGTACCTCGCGCTGTGGAACGCCCGGAGCCGGCTGGCCACCTCCTCGGGCCTGCACGTGGCCAGGATCGAGCACCTGCTGCACCGGTACGGGTCGCTGGCCCGGGAGGTGCTCGCCCTCATCGCGGCCGATCCGGCGCTCGGCAGGCCGCTCGAGGGCGCGGACGACTACCTGCGCGCCGAGATCTTCTATGCCGCGTCCCACGAGGGCGCCCGGCACCTCGAGGACGTGCTGGCCCGGCGCACGCATATCGCCATCGAAACGCCCGACCGGGGCCTGGCGGCCGTGGAAGAGGCCGCCGCGCTGGCCGCGGGGCCGTTGCGGTGGGACGCCGGCAAGATGGCCGGGGAGACCGAGCACTACCGGGCCGAGGTGGCCGCCCAGCGCGCCTCCGAGGAGGCGGCCAGCGACGTGGACGCCGAGGCGATCGCGGGCGCGGTGGCCGACATCGTGCCGGTGCGCACCGGGGCGGATACCGCCCGCCGGTGACAAGCACCGCCGCCAGCCCGCGGGGGTCCGGCATGCGTTCATATGTTCGCGACTGCGAACATTAGCGCCTTTACCTGCGTCTTTATCGGCCTGTGATGCGGCGCGCCGATTTCCCAGCGATCCACAGGCGCCCCACGCTACACTCCGGAATGGCATAAATCCGCTGGGAGCGGAGAAAACGGATCCAGCGATGACTCTGCTCGCCGCTCGCGTCACAGTCCGGGTCGCCGTGCAGTCTTCGCAACGGCTGCTCCGCGACACACTCGCTGCTTGCCTGTCGATCCGCCCCGATGTGACCGTGGTGGGCCGGGTGGCCGCCGCGGACGAGATCGCCGACCTCTGCGAACTGAGCAGTCCCGACGTCGTGATCATGGATGCGGGACGCGGGCTCGGCGAGATGGCCGGCCGGGTACGCACGCTCGTGGGGCGTTTCCCCGAGCTGAACGTCATCGTGGTCTACCGGGACGCGTCCGAGGAAGACCTGGCGGCGGCCTGCCGGGCGGGCGTGTCCTCCCTGGTCCCCGAGTCGCACGGGCTGGCCGCCGTGCTCGCCCAGGTGCGCCGGAGAAAGGCCAGGCACGCCCGGGAGGGCCAGCGGAGCCCCGGCCGCCAGGGACTGACCGACCGGGAACTGGAGATCGTGGTGCTGACCGGTTCCGGGCACATCGTCCCGGAGATCGCCGCGCTGCTGGGCATCAGCCCCCAGCGGGTGGAGAACCTCAAGCGCCGGGTCTACGCCAAGCTCGACGTCAGCAGCGGCGCCCACGCGGTCGCCCGGGCCGCGTCGCTCGGCATGCTCGACCGGGAGGCCCCGCCCGTCCCGCGCAGGCCGGCCCCCGAGGGCGAGGCCGGCGTGCTGTCGGTGGTGTGCGGCCAGCCCGGCCGGGCGCTCGACCGGGTCGTCGTCGCGCTGCTGTCCAGCCACCAGCCGTTCGTGCTGATGCGCGGGCCGGGTCCGGCGGGAGACGCGCACTGGGCGCGCTGGCACCGCGGCCCGCTGGTGGCGGTGCTCGTGGACCCGGAGCAGCGGGACTGGGACCTGGTCGCCGACCTCGCCATTCCGGCGATCCTCGTGCACAGCAAGCCGTTCGACTCCCCGGAACTGGCCAGCGCGCTGGCCACCGGGGCCAGCGCGCTGGTCGCCGCGGACCGGATCGACGATCACTTCCTGGCCGTGCTGCGCATGGTGAGCCAGGGATACCTGGTGGTGGATTCCAGGCCGATGCGGCCGCTGCTCGGGGCCGCCCGGATCCGGTGGGACGAGCACGCGACCGGGCCGGTCGGGCTCCCCGAACTGACCTCCAGGGAAAGCGACATCCTGTCCTCCATGGCCCAGGGGCACTCGATCAGGCAGACCGCCCGCGCCCTGGGCATCGCGCCGAAGACCGTGGAGAACGTGCAGACCCGGCTGTTCCGCAAGCTCGGCGTGCGGAACCGGTCCGGAGCGCTGGCGGTGGCCGACGCGTTCGGCCTGCTGCCCTCGCTCACGCCCGCCGGGGATGCCCTGGCCGGTGAGGACGCCCTGGCCGCCGGAAGCGTCTGCGTACCCTGACCGCGGCCGCGCGCCGCGCCGCGGGCAACCCCGGCCACCGGGCTCGCGCGGGCGTCTAGACTGCGGGGCATGCCAGCCCCGCGAGCGTTCTCCGGCATCCAGCCGACCGCCGATTCCTTCCATCTCGGCAACTACCTGGGTGCGGTCCGCCAGTGGGTGGCGCTGCAGGAGTCACACGACGCGTTCTACTGCGTGGTGGACCTGCACGCCATCACGGTGCCGCAGGACCCGGCCGGGCTGCGGCAGCGGACCAGGATCGCCGCGGCCCAGTTGTTCGCGGCCGGCCTGGACCCCGACCGGTGCACCGTGTTCGTGCAGAGCCATGTGCCCGAGCACGCCGAACTGGCGTGGGTGCTCGGCTGCGTGACCGGCTTCGGCGAGCTGAGCCGGATGACCCAGTTCAAGGACAAGGCGGCCAAGGGCGGCGCCGCCCAGGCGAGCCTCGGCCTGTTCAGCTACCCCGTCCTGCAGGCCGCCGACATCCTGCTCTACCAGACCGAGCAGGTGCCGGTCGGCGAGGATCAGCGGCAGCACCTCGAGCTGTCGCGGGATCTGGCGAACCGGTTCAACCACCGGTACGGGACCACGTTCACGGTGCCGGCCGCCTACATCCTCGGCGGCGTCGCGAAGATCACCGACCTGCAGGACCCGGCGGCCAAGATGAGCAAGTCGTCTTCGTCGCCGCAGGGGATCGTCGACATCCTCGACGAGCCGGACGCGATCCGCCGCAAGATCGCCCGCGCGGTCACCGACCCCGGCAGCGAGGTGCGCGCGGACGACGAGCAGAAGCCGGGCGTGACCAACCTGCTCCGGATCTACTCCGCGCTGGCCGGCGAGCCGGTCGGCGCGATCGAGGCGCGGTACGCGGGGACCGGTTACGGCGCCTTCAAGAAGGACCTGGCCGAGGTGGTGACCGGCGCGCTCGGGCCGATCCGGGAGCGGACCGAGAAGCTGCTGGCCGACGAGGCCGCGCTGGACCGGCTGCTGGCCCACGGTGCCGCACGGGCCCGGCCGGTGGCCCGCGAGACCATGGCCCAGGTCATGCGGCGGGTGGGCTTCCTGTCCGGCGCCCGCGCCGGGTGAGCACGGCCACCGTCAGGCCGGTCAGCCCCGCCAGCGCTATCGTGCCCAGGCCCGCCACCAGCGGGACCCCGGGCAGCCCGAGCTTGGCCGGCCGCGGCAGCGTCCGCGGCTTTACGGGCGGGGCCTGGTGGTGCGCCACGATATGCGCGGGCAGCGGGGGAACCAGGACACCGACCGGCTTGACCTTGCCGTCCTCGTCGAAACCCCAGTCCAGCAGCCGGGCGGCGTAGGTCAGCTCGTCGAGCGGCTTGCAGTGCAGGATCGTGACCACCAGCGTGTGGCCGCCCCGGCGGGCCCAGCCGATGAACGTGGTCCTGGACGCCGTCGTCCAGCCGATCTTCCCGCCGAGGTCGCCGCGGTAGGTCTCCAGCATCGTGTTCTGGTTCCACAGCGTGACGGGCTTGTGGTGCGGCTTGAGCGGGAAGCGCGCCGTCCGCAGCCGCTCGTCCTGCATGAACTGCGGGATGGTGAGCGCCTGCCGGGCGAACAGGGCCTCGTCGTAGGCGGACACGTGCTGTCCCGGGCCGTTGAGGCCGTTCGGCCGGCGGGCCACGGTGTCGTCGGCCCGCAGGTGGCGCGCCTCCGCGTTCATCATCGCGATGCCCTTGCTGACCGACCCGGCCGCCTGGGCGACCGACATCGCCGCGTCGTTCGCGGAGATCAGCAGCATGGCCTTGAACAGGTCGGAGATCCGGTAGCTGTGCCCGGCGATGAGCCCGACCTTGCTCGGCTCGACGTTGGCGGCGCGGCGGGTGGTCACCACGGTCGCGCTCGGGTTGAGCACCGGCATCAGGGTGATCGCGGTCAGCACCTTGAGGGTGCTCGCGGGCAGGTACCAGCCGTGCGGGTCCTTGGCGGCGAGCACCTGGGCGGTGCCGGCGTCGGCGACGACATAGGCGGAGGCCTTCACCTTCGGCAGCGGCCTGGCCGCGGCGGCGGGGTAGTTGACGACCACCCCGTGGCCGGCCAGTTGCGGCCCGCCGACCGTCCCCTGTCCGCTCGTCCCGGCACCGGCCGGCAGTGCCGGGGCCAGCGCCAGCCCGGCGGCCAGCCCGCTCACCAGCAGCCCGGCCGCAGCCCGGCGGCTCGCGTCAAGTTCCATCACGCTAAGTAGTTAATCACTAGCTGATCCGATATCCCTGGTGCTGGCGTCCACGCGGGTTATCCGTGCTTTTCGTACTCGGTCCGGTCCCCGGGACCCCCCCCGTCACGCGGCGGTCCGCCGGTGCGGCAGGGACCACTACGGCGATTGCCGGTGAGACCGGAATTCACTGCCTCTTATCGTGGCGCACCGGACTGGATCTGGCCAATTACCGACATGCTGTCGTAGAGTCCTGCCACACCGTTACCGGAGGCACCGCGCGCCCGAGCGGGTCGCTGCCATGCGGACACGCGCCGGATCGCAGCTACAGGGCGCGCGATCGTCCCCGTGCGACCCGTGCGGGGGCGGCCGCCGCGATGTTGAGGAGATCGGATAGCCAATGCGCCTCACGTGGAGGACGGGCCTGCATCTTGCTGCTGCGGGCTCGGCGATCACCCTAATCACCATGATCGGCTCTGTGCCGGTCTCCGCCTCGCCGGGAGGCAAGCCAGGGCCTGCCGGGCTGCTGACCGCGCTGCGCGGGCACTCCTCGCTCACCAACGGCGACGACCCCGGTGGCGAGGGCGACAACATTCTTGACTCGGCCCGGCAGTACTCCGCGGTACGGACCGCGCCCGGGATCAAGGTCAGCCCGGCCGCGTTCGCCGCCGCCAGCACCGCGGCGGGCAGGCTCGCGCAGTCCGGCGGCGCCTGGCAGGAGGTCACCAACCAGCCATACAACTCCGACGCGCTGGGCTACCGGGACCCGTTCTGGTCCAACTCCAGCGGCGGCGCGCGGCTGGTGTCCGGCCGGATGACCGCGCTGGCCGTGGCCGGCACGACCGTGTACGCCGGGGCGGCCGCGGGCGGCGTCTGGAAGTCCACCGACCGGGGCGTGCACTGGACTCAGGTGTTCGGCCAGCAGAACGACCTGTCCATCGGGGCGGTGGCGGTGAACCCCGCCGACCATTCCATCTGGGTCGGCACCGGCGAGCCGAACACCAGCCAGGACTCCTACGCGGGCAATGGCGTCTACCGCTCCGCCGACGGCGGCCGCAGCTGGCAGCTGGTCGGCACCTCGCTGCCCAACCGGCTCATCTACCAGATCACCTTCGACGGGGCCGGGAACGTCTACGCGGCCACGAGTTACGGCCTGGTCAAGCGCCCCGCGCTTGACCTGACGTCACCCTGGCAGACGGTGCTCAAGCCGGATCCCAATCCGACGGACTCGCCGTATCGCACCTCGTTCGTCACCGACGTGAAGGTGCAGCCGGGCACGAACGGGAACGTCGTCATCGCGGCGGTGGGCTGGCGCGGCGGCACGCTGCCGACCGACATCCTGTTCAACGGCTTCTACCGGTCGGTGGACGGTGGCAACACCTTCAGCAAGGTCGCGCCGACCGGCACGCTGGCGGGCGCGAAGGACCTCGGCCGGACGACGTTCGCCTACTCCGCGGACGGCAAGCGGCTCTACGCCGTGGTCGAGTCCACCGCCACGGTCGCGCTGAAGGGCGCCTACGAGTCGCCCAGCGGCAGCCTGGCGGGGCCGTGGAAGCTGATCGCGAACACCAAGACGCTGGTCAACGCCGGCTCCGCGCTGGCGATGTCCGGCGGCACGCCCGGCTCGCAGGCCTGGTACAACCAGGCGATCATCGTCGACCCGCACAATGCCAGCCACGTCTTCCTGGACCTCGAAGAGGTCTTCGAGACCGCGAACGCCGGCAAGACCTGGACCACCACGGGCCCGTACTGGAACTTCCCGTTCACCTGCTGGAACGTGGACCCGAAGCTGGACACCTGCCCGGGCACGGTCCATGCCGACCAGCACGCGCTGGCCATCTCCGGCGGCACCCTGTACACCGCCGACGACGGCGGCGTGTACGCGCACCGGCTGGCCAAGGTGGGCGTGGTGCAGTGGCGTGACCTGAACGCCACCCTGCACACGCTCGAGTACTACTTCGCCGCCATCGGCAAGGTCGCGGGCGGCGACAACATCTGGGGCGGCCTGCAGGACAACGGCGTCAGCCTGCTGAAGCCGGGGGCCAAGCAGATGGTCTCGCCGTTCGGCGGCGACGGTGGCGACAACATCGTCGACCCCAACAATGGGAACCGGGCGGTCAACGAGTACGTCGACCTGTCGATGGCCTCCACCACCAACGGCGGCCGGTCCGACGGTCACACCGAGGTCTACAACACGATCTCGCCGTCCTGCTTCAACCCGGCTTACGTGTCCAACCCGTGCGACCCGAACCCGCGCTTCATCGCGCCGTTCAGTGCCGACATCCACAGCATCAACCACTGGGTGGCCGGCGGCGAGTTCGTCTGGGACAACCAGGGCAAGGGCTGGAACACCAACTGCTCCGCGACGGCCTGTGACTGGAAGCCGGTGCACGACACCGGCTCCGGCAATCAGATCAACGCCATCGCCGACAGCGGCGCGGTGACCTACGCGGGCTGGTGCGGCAACGGCTGCAACCCGGGCGGGTCGGCGCCGTTCACCTCGGGCATCGACACCAACTTCGGCGGGACCTGGCACACCGTCACGTCCAGCGTGCTGCCGAACCGGGTGCCCACCTCGTTCACCATCGACCCGGCGAACTCGGCGCACGCGGTGGTCACCTTCGGTGGCTTCTCGCGGCACTGGATCCCGAACGCGGGCGCGGGCCACGTGTTCGTCACCCTGAACGGTGGCAAGACGTGGACCAACGTCAGCGGGAACCTGCCGGACGCGCCGGCCGACAGTTCGGTCAGGTGGGGCAGCAAGCTGGTCGTCAGCACCGACGTGGGCATCTTCGCCACGTCGTACAGCGGGCCGGGCAACTGGGTCAGGATCGGGACCGGGCAGCCGGCCGCTCCGTCGGTGGACCTTGCGCTTTCCCCGGACCAGAGTTACCTGCTGGTCGCCACGCACGGCCAGGGCCTGTGGAAACTCACGGGCTGACAGATAACGGATAAGACACCGGCGGCCGGGGCGAATTGCCCCGGCCGCCGGTGTTTGGCTCCTGCCGGCCTGAGACGGCAGCGCCGTGAATTACGGTGTGTGCCCGGTGCCGTGCTGGCCCAGCTGGATGGCGAAGTTGCCCATCGGCATCCCGGCCACCTGCAGCGTCGGGTACCAGAAGTACCGGAGCCCGCCCACGTTGCCGACCGGCTCGACCGACGAGTGACCGGGGAAGATCACCGGCTGTGGGCCGCTGTCCGCGACCGTGGCCAGTCCGTTCTCGGCGATGACCCGCTGGGTCTGGAACACCTTGCCGCCGACGTTGGTGAACAGCCACACGAACCGGTACCACCCGGCGGTGGTGATCGCCGGGCTGCCGGAGCAGTCGCCGGGGCTGTTGTGCCCGAACGTCACCGAGTACCCGGTGCCGCCGCCCTGGTTGCATGCCGCGAAGATGTTGTCCTGGGCGAAGTTGCCCGTGCTGTCGTTGAGCGCGACGTCCAGGTCGATCTCGCCGGCGGTGCCGGTGGCCGCGGCCGGGTCAAGCCAGACGTCGTCGGTGACGGTGAACCCGGTGTACGGGAACGTGTTCTGGTTCGGGAACGCGCGGTAGTACGGGCCGGTGCAGCCCTCCACCCCCGGTGTCTGGCAGCCCAGGCCCTGGTTGGCCTGGGTGGTGCCGGAGATCAGCGCCATCTTCGTCTTGAACAGGGCCGGGGTGCCGGGCGCGTAGTTCCCGAACCCGCCGTTGGAGAAGCCGCCGGGGATCGCGGCGTCGATGGTGCCGAAGTTCCCGGCGGCGGCGTCACCGTCGCACGGTTCCGTCGCGACGGCGCAGAACCCGCCCGTGGTCACCTGGAACTGGTCGCTGACGAACGTCGGCGAGACCGCGGTCGCCGCGACGGCTGCGCGAACGGCGGCGGCCGGGCGCGGGTGCGATACGACCCCGGCGGTGGCATCGGCCGGGCTGCCGGTGGCAGTCATGGCGGCGATCGCCAGCAGGGCGGCCGGCCCGGTAAGGCCGACCAGGATTCGTGTCCGCTTGGTCATACTTCGTGTCCGCTTGGTCATACTTCTTTTAGTCATGCTTCTTGTTCCCTCCCCTTGTTGGCCCAGCCGGGGTCTGAATTATCCCCGGATCTGGATGGATGAGCGTTTTCCGCTGGTTCGAATGGCCATAGCGGACGGCCAGGTGTGGCCAAGGGCATGGTTTGACTCCGCGTTTGCACGCGGTGGTGGTGACCGGCCTGGCCGGAGCTTGCGGCCGGTCGTGAGGTACCTCCCGCAGACCTGCTGACACGGCCTGGGTAAGCACTAAATAGCGCTTTGAGCAGCGCTAACACGCTGACATCATGCAACTGGAGACCGGTATGCACCATACCCGCGGCAGGCGTCCAAGCCTGCGGCAGCTTACGACCACGGATCCCCCCGGGGTCATGACCGGACCGCCCGGGGGCAGCTCCGGTTCACGATCATTCCTGAAAGATGACGCTCTGCGGCACTTGCCGGTTTACAGCGTCGGAGCAAAAAACGCGCGGTGGCGTCCCCTCAATTGAGAATAGCGCTGATCCGGCTATTAGCGGCAAGATGTGATACGCATCACAACATCCTAAAATGAGGCTTTCCAGGGAGGCTGGGGAGCGACTGGCACGTCATCGCCGTTTTGCGAATCGCTGTACGATATAAGTCCTTGATGTTGTTGCAGAGATGCAATCTTTTCTTTGCCATCTCTTGGTATTCCGGGGTGGCGTGCCGGTGACCCTGAAGCGACCCGCCGATGGCCTGCCGGGGCACGGCCGGCGACTGGGCCGTCTCGCGGGGTGAGCGATCTCACCAGGAGACGCCGGGCCGGTGCGGCCTATCCTTGCCTCATGGGACGCCAGTCGGAGTCCGGGCTGCCGGTCGATCCGGTGTACGGCCCGGGACAGCCCCCGGGATTCGATCCCGCCACGCGGCTCGGCGGCCCCGGCGGGTTCCCGTTCACCCGCGGCATCTACCCGGGCATGTACACCACCCGGCCGTGGACCATCCGCCAGTACGCGGGCTTCGCCACCGCGCGGGAGTCCAACGAGCGCTATCACCAGCTCATCGCGGCCGGCACCACCGGGCTGTCGGTCGCCTTCGACCTGCCCACCCAGATGGGGTACGACTCCGACGCGCCGGCCGCCGGCGGCGAGGTCGGCAAGGTGGGCGTGGCGATCGACTCGGTCGAGGACATGAGCGCGCTGCTCGACCGGATCCCGCTGGACCGGGTGTCCACGTCGATGACGATCAACGCGCCAGCGGCCGTGCTGCTGCTCCTCTACCAGCTCGTCGCCGAGCGGCAGAACGTCGCGCCCGGCGCGCTGTCCGGGACCATCCAGAACGACGTGCTCAAGGAGTACATCGCCCGCGGCACCTACATCTACCCGCCGGAGCCGTCGCTGCGGCTGGTCGCCGACACCTTCGCCTACTGCGGCCGCGAGCTGCCCCGCTGGCACCCCATCTCGATCTCCGGGTATCACATGGCGGAGGCGGGGGCGACGCCCGCGCAGGAGATCGCGTTCACGCTGGCCAACGCGAGGCAGTACGTCCAGGCCGCGCTCGGCGCCGGCCTCGCGGTGGACGATTTCGCGCCGCGGCTGTCGTTCTTCTTCGTGGCCAGGACCACCCTGCTCGAAGAGGTCGCCAAGTTCCGCGCCGCGCGCCGGATGTGGGCCACGATCATGCGGGACGAGTTCGGCGCGGCCGACCCGCGCTCGCAGATGCTGCGCTTCCACACCCAGACCGCCGGCGTGCAGCTCACCGCGCAGCAGCCGGAGGTCAACCTGGCCCGGGTCACCGTCCAGGCGCTCGCGGCGGTGCTCGGCGGCACCCAGTCCCTGCACACGAACGCCTACGACGAGGCGATCGCGCTGCCGTCGGAGCAGGCGGCCCGGCTGGCGCTGCGGACCCAGCAGGTGCTCGCGCACGAGACCGACCTGACCGCGACCGCCGATCCGTTCGCCGGCTCCTACGCGATGGAGTCGATGACCGACGACCTGGAATCCGCGGCGGCGGAACTGATGACGGCGATCGACGAAATGGGCGGCGCGGTCGCCGCGATCGAGCGCGGCTTCCAGAAGGGCGAGATCGAGCGGTCGGCCTATCGGGTGGCCCGCCAGATCGACGCGGGCGAGCGCGTCGTGGTGGGGGTCAACAAGTTCATTTCCGAGACCGATAGCGGCTACCGGCCGCTGCGGCTCGACCCGGCAATCGAAGAAGAGCAGGCGAAACGGCTGGCGCGGCTGCGGGCCGGCCGGGACGGTGCCGAGTGGCGCCGCCGCATCGACGAGCTGAAGCGGGCCGCGGCGGGCCCGGAGAACGTCCTCGTCCCGCTCCGCGGCGCACTCGCGGCGCAGGCCACCGTGGGTGAGGTGTGTGACGCGCTGCGGGACGTCTGGGGCACCTACCGCCCGCCCGACATATGAGAAACCACCCGCCCGCCGGGACCACCAGCATCACGGAGCGTGAGCCGAAAGGCGACAATCGCGCATCCCCAGCGGATCACCTGGTCCCGCGATACCATAATCACCTGCGCCGGAACGCGCCCCGTGCCACAGTGCGGAGCGCGACGAAGGTGCCCGTTCAGCGCTATCCGAACTCGCCGAGCACATGCGGTGACTTACACGCAGGTTTTCGGCCGCGTGTGAGTTGACAGGGTCCGTGACGGGGGCAAAGGCGACAATTCTCGCCATACTGCCCGCGCCGGGTCCCTGTCGTGTTTCCAGGCGCTGAAGCTGCGCTCGCCCGCAATCGCGGCGGCCGGCGTGGCGCTCGCCAGCGGGCCGGGTGGTCATCGGGGGGTCGGCGTGCGGTCACAGCACGGCTGGTCATGACAGGACTCGAGTTCGAGGAGAAAATGGACACGCAGGCGGCGTCGGCTACCCGCCGACTGTCGGTCGGCTTGGCGACCGTCCACGGTGCTCAGCCGGGGGGACGTCCCCCCGGAGCCCGCCGTGCGGCCGCCGCCGGAATGAACCGGCCCGCCAGGGGCACCTGGCCCGTCCGGTTGCGCGTTCTCACCGGGCTCAGGGAGGCCGTCCATGCTTGGGCATGATCTGCCCGAGGAACTCGACCAGTTCCTCGCCGCCCGCGAAGACGAGCTGATCGCGTTCCGCCGGGACCTGCACCAGCACCCGGAACTGGGATACCACGAGCACCGGACCACCAGCCGGGTGTCGCTCCGGCTCGCCGCCGCCGGGCTGCGGCCGGTCATCATGCCCAAGGGGACCGGGCTGATCGTGGACGTCGGCGACGAGTCGGCCGGGAGCACGCTGGTGGCCCTGCGGGCCGACCTGGACGCGCTGCCGATCAACGACGAGAAGAACGTGCCCTACCGGTCCACCATCCCGAACGCCTGCCACGCCTGCGGCCACGACGTGCACACCTCGGTGCTGCTCGGGGCCGGGCTGTTCCTGGCCGGCCAGGCGGCCGCCGGGACCCTGCCCGGGCGCGTCCGGCTGATCTTCCAGCCGGCCGAGGAGGTCCCCGGCGGCGCGCTCGACGTCATGGCCGCGGGCGGCATCGCCTCGGTGGACCGCATCTTCGCGCTGCACTGCGACCCCAGGCTCGATGTCGGCAAGGTCGGCACCAGGACCGGCCCGATCACCGCGGCCTGCGACAAGATCAAGGTGCGGGTCACCGGGCCGGGCGGCCACACCGCGCGGCCGCACCTGACCGCCGACCTGGTCTACGCGCTCGGCAAGATCGTGACGGAACTGCCCGCCGCGCTGTCCCGCCGGGTCGACCCGCGCTCCAGCCTCAGCCTGGTGTGGGGGCGGGTGAGCGCCGGCTCGGCGGCCAACGCCATCCCCCACGACGGCGTGGTGGAGGGCACCGTGCGCTGCCTCGACGACGAGGCCTGGCACGAGGCGCCGGACCTGCTCAAGGCGCTGCTCGAGTCGGTGGCCAGCGCGTACGGGGTCATCGCGGAACTGCACTACCAGCGCAACGTGCCGCCCACGGTCAACGAGCCGGTGAGCACCGCGATCCTGGAGACGGCCGCCGCCCAGGTGCTCGGCCACGAGGCGGTCACCCCCAGCCCGCAGAGCCTGGGCGGTGAGGACTTCGCCTGGTACCTGGAGTCGGTCCCGGGCAGCCTGGCCCGGCTGGGCACCCGGGCCCCGGGGTCGGCCGGGGACTTCGACATCCACCAGGCGGTGTTCGACGTGGACGAGCGGGCGATCGGGGTCGGGGTGCGGCTGATGGCCGCCACCGCCCTGACCGCACTGCACGCCAACGGCCCGTCGGTGCCCGACCGGCTGCCGGACGGCGTGGGCGCCTGAACCTTGTGCTGTCGCGCGGCCCGGTTCGTGGACCGGGAGCGGCTAAACGGGCATACAGTGGGCAGGCGCGAGGTTTCCGGCCTGGTAACGGCGCCGTAACACCTCTGTGCCGCCACCCTGGCCGTGAACCTGGAGGCCCGGCCGTGTTGTCACAACAGGCATCGTCACGCAAGGACCCCGACAACGAGCGAGAGGTTTTCCGCAGCGCCGGCTCGGCGATCTTGTCATGGGCCTGGTTCGTCGTCGCCGTCATCGTCCTGGTCGACCTGGCGGTGCAGGGCCGGGACCACACCGCCGTGGTGGCGGCGGTGGCGGTCCTGGCGATCACCGGCGTCGTGTACAGCTGTGCCTGGCGGCCCAAGATCGTGGCCGACACCAGCGGGATCACCCTCATCAACCCGGTGCGCGACCACCAGGTGCCCTGGGCGGCGGTGACCAAGGTCGACGTGGTCAACGCAGTCCGGGTGCACTGCGCGCCCGCTCCGGGCGCGGCCCGGGGCAAGATCCTCTATAGCTGGGCGGTACAGGCCTCGCCGCGGTCGGCGCGCAAGACCGCGCTGCGCCGCGAGGCCAACGACCGGCCGAGGCCGAGGCTGACGCCGCGGCCGCGGTCGACGCAGCCGCCTCCGGGCGCGGTGCCCCGGTACGGCGAGATCCCCGAGCCCGCCCGGGACGCGCTGAACCGGTCCTCCGCCGAGTTCACCGCCGGGCGCCTCGCGGAGCGCGCCCAGCACGCCCACCAGGCGGCCGCCCTGGCGGCCCGCCCGCCCGCCGGCGGCCATACGGCCACCTGGCCGACCGGAACCAGAGACGGGCAGGCGGTCACCGATGGCCAGACGGCCACGGACGGCCAGCCGACCGCGAATGGCCGGTCCGCCGCGCCAGGACCGGACGGCCCGGCCGCGGCGGGGCTCTCCGCCGGGGACGGGCAGCCGGTGGCCGGTGCTCAGCCGGTGACCGCGGCTGGGCCGCCGGTCGCCCAGGGGCTGCCGACGGCACAGGGGCTGCCGGTGGCACAGTGGGCCTGGCTGTCCATCGCGGCCATGATCGTGCCGCTGGCCGTGCTGCTGATCGTGCTGCTGGCGTAGCTAGAGGTCGGGGATGCCGCGGCCGAGCGTGCCGCACGGGCGGGCCCGCAGGTCGGCCACATAGTCCGCCGGTGCCCCGGCCTTTTCCGCGGCATCGGCCAGGATGCCCAGGTAGCGCGCGGACGGCAGCCCGCCTTCGTAGGCGTTGAGCACGTAGAGCCAGGTGAGCATGTCGCCGTCCAGGGTCTCCACCCGGACCTTGATCTTGCTGTAGTAACCCAGGGTCGCCCCGTCCCAGCTGTCCAGGGCCCGCGCGTCCTGCTCGGTGACCTCATAGAGCACCGCGAAGACCCGTTGATCCTGGTCCTCGACGACGGTGGCCATGGCACCTTCCCAGCCGATGTCCGCGCCGCCGAAGGTGAGCCGCCAGCCTTCCAGCCAGCCGGTGCCGCGCTGCGGCGAGTGCGGGCAGCGCAGCGCCATCTGCGCCGGATCCATGTTGCTGCCGTAGGCCGCGTACAACTCCACGGGTGACAGAGTACGAGCGCGCGTCCCCGCTCGTGGGCTGGTCGGCGCGAACAGGGCCGGTGCCGTTCCGGTACGCGGGGCGGGACCGGCCCCCGGCCCCGGTTGCGACAGAATGGGGCACCGTGAGCCAGCGCGCGGACGTCGCGATGGTCGGCGCTGCGGCGGCCCCGGCGGTGGCTTGCGACAGAATAGGGCACCGTGAGCCAGCGCGCGGACGTTGCGATACTCGGGGGTGGCCCCGGCGGTTACGAGGCCGCCCTGGTCGCCGCACAGCTTGGGGCCCAGGTCACCGTGGTGGAGGCCGACGGGCTCGGCGGGGCGTGTGTGCTGACCGATTGTGTGCCGTCCAAGACCCTCATCGCCACCTCAGAGACGATGGGCACCCTGTCCGGTTCCGCCGGCCTGGGGATCCGCATCGAAGGCCACGACGGCCGGGCGCGGGCCGGGGCGCCGGGCGGCCCGGTGACCGTCGACGCCGCGCGGCTGAACGGCCGGGTCAAGGCGCTGGCCGTGGCCCAGTCCGCGGACGTCGCGGCGCGGCTGGCCGCGGAGGGGGTCGAGGTGATCTCCGGCCGGGGACGGCTCGCGGGCGCGCACACCGTGGTCGTGGCGGACCGCGAGATCACCGCGGAGGTGGTGCTGCTGGCCACCGGCGGCGTGCCGCGGCAGTTGCCCGGCGCCGAGCCGGACGGCGAGCGGATCCTGAACTGGCGGCAGCTCTACGACCTGGCCGAGCTCCCCGAGGAACTGGTCGTGGTGGGCTCGGGCGTCACGGGCGCCGAGTTCGCCAGCGCCTACCAGGCCCTGGGCTCGCAGGTGACGCTGATCTCCTCCCGGGACCGGGTGCTGCCGCACGAGGACCCGGACGCGGCGATGGTGGTGGAGGACGTGTTCCGGCGGCGCGGGATGACCGTGCTCAGCCGGTCCCGCGCCGACGGTGTCAAGCGGGAGGGGAACGGGGTCGCGGTCACCCTCGCCGACGGCCGGACGGTCCGCGGCTCGCACTGCCTGCTCACCGTCGGGCTGGTGCCGGCCACGCAGCACCTGGGGCTCGAGGACGCGGGGGTGGCGGTCGACGGGCGCGGCTTCGTGACCGTGGACAAGGTGTCCAGGACCTCGGCCCCGGGCGTGTACGCGGCCGGTGACTGCACTGGCATCATGATGCTGGCCTCGGTCGCGGCGATGCAGGGCCGGATAGCGATGTGGCACGCGCTGGGCGAGGCGGTCCAGCCGCTGCGGCTCAGCCACGTCGCGGCGACGATCTTCACCGAGCCCGAGATCGCGACGGTCGGGGTGAGCCAGGCCGCGGTCGATTCGGGCCAGGTGGAGGTGGCCACGGTCAAGCTGCCGCTGGCCACCAACGCGCGCGCCAAGATGCAGGGCTTCCGCGACGGCTTCGTCAAGCTGTTCGCCAGGCCGCGGAGCGGGACGGTGGTCGGCGGCGTGGTGGTGGCGCCGCGGGCCAGCGAGCTGATCCTCGCGGTGTCCCTGGCCGTGGAGCAGATGCTGACCGTGGACCAGATCGCGCACACGTTCGCCGTCTACCCCTCGCTGTCGGGCAGCCTGACCGAGGCCGCCCGCCGGCTGATGCGCCCGCTCGGGGATGCCTGACCGAGGCCGCCCGCCGGCCGATGCGCCCGCCCGGCGGCGCCCGGGCCCCCTGCCTAGCTCACCTTCTCGGTGAACGTCGCGGACGTGTAGCCGGTCCTGGCCGCGGTGGCCGGATAGCTGCCCGCCGCGGTCCCCGTGGGCACCGTGAACGTGGCCACGCCGCTGCTGTTCGTCGTCGCGTGCCCGCCCAGGAACGTGACCGTGGCGCCGGCCACCGGGTCGCCCACGTCGGTGACCGTGAACGTGACCACCTTGCCCGGCGCCACGGTCGCGGGGGAGCCGGTCAGCGTGAGCTTCGGCAGCAACTGGATGTCCGAGTAGGCGGGGGTGGCGCCGGAGGTGGATGGCAGCGTCAGCGCGACGACATCGAGCGGCCCCCGGCTGCCCTCGGCCTGCAGCCCGTCCAGCTCGATCGTCTTCGGCGGCGCGGCGATCGTCAGCGCCAGGCCGAACTTGGTGACCGCCGCGTTGGTGCGGACCACATGGATCTTGTTCTGGCTGGTGTCATACCAGAGCACCCACAGGTGCCCGCCCGGGGCCGCCGCGATCGCCACGTGGCTGGCGTGCTGGGAGGACGAGCCGGGCACCGTGGTGGCCGTGGCGGCGCCGGACTTCCATAGCGCGATGTGCGCGCACGGGATGCTCGCGGTCGGCACGCAATAGGCCACGTACCCGCCGCCGCCGGCCCGGGCGGTGAACGCCACCGGCTGCAGCGGGTGGTTGTTGGCCAGCCCGGATCCGCCCGAGCCCGGTGCCCTGACCTTCGCCGCCTGGGTGGGAGTGATCTTGGCTAGGTAGTCGCCCTGGTCGGCTGCGAGGGATTCGGTGAACCAGGCGACCCACACGCTGCCGTCGCTTTCCCTGGCGAGCGTGGTGTCCTCGGCGAACGCCGCGGCCACCAGCCCGTCGGGCTGGGTCGCCGGCGTGTTCGGGTCCTGCCCCACATGGAACGCGACGCCGCTGCCGTTCGGCCAGGACGCCACCGGCGTGCCACTGCTCTGGGTGGCGGCGGAGGTGTCGGTCAGCGGGACGGTCGTCGTCTGCGACATCGACCCCTTGACCAGGGCCCAGGTGGTCCCGGCCGAACTGGCCGTGGCCGAGTACATGGCGCCGAGGTTGTACGGGCTGCCGCTTACCCCGTTGCCGCCGGTGAACACCAGCCGGATCCCGCCGCCGGAGCCGGCGACCAGCCGGGGGGAGAACGAGACGGCGTCCCAGCCCTTCAGGATCGTGCCGGTGTTCTGGAGCTTCGCGTTCGGCCCGACGGTGGAGTAGTTCAGCGAGTAGCTGCCGGTGTCGTGGCGCGCCCACGCCACGTGCAGCATCCCGTCAGCGGTGCGGAACAGGCCCGCCGAGGCGATGCCGATGGCGGTGTCGGTGGAGATCTTGGTCCATGTCGGCGTGACGGCCAGCGGGGCGTGCCCCGGCGCGGCCGCCTGCGCGGCGCCGGGGAACAGCGCGCCCGCCGTGGCGACGGCGGTGAGCGCGATGAGATACGAGCGGGTGACCGGCTTGCGCATGGGTGTCTCCTCCCTGACCTGGCCGGAGTCTTTCCGTACCGGCCGGGAGTTGTCAATGCCCGGCCCATCGAGGGTAATCCCGGCGCAGGCTGGAGTCAGTGTCCGGACTGGAGCAGGGCGAGCAGGGCGGCCTTGAGCCGCTGGGCCTCGCGCGGGCTCAACGGCGCGAGGAAGCGGCGCTCGGCGTCCTCGGCCGCCTGGCCGGCCTGGTCCAGGGTGCCGTGGCCCGCCGCGGTGAGTTCCACCACGTTCCTGCGCCGGTCCTCGGCATGGGCGTGCCGCCGCACCAGGCCCTTGGCCTCCAGCGTGTCGATCAGGGCGACCATCGTGGTCCGGTCCACGCCGAGCCGCCGGGCGGCCTGCTGCTGCGACGCCGGCTCGTCCCCGGCCAGCACGGTGAGCACCGCAAGTTCCCGCCCGCTCACCCCGTAGGGCTCCAGCGCGCCGGCGGTCAGCCCGGCCAGCCCGAGCTGGGCGTGCTTGAGCAGGTAGGCCAGGCGCCCGGCCAGCTCGGCCGGCGGCCCCGCTGCCTCGGCCGCCGCCTCGGCCGTCCCGGCTGCTGGGCCCGCCGCCCCGGCCGTCCCGGCTGCTGGCCCCGCCGTCCTGGCTGCTGGCCCTGCCCCGGCTGGCCCCGCCGCCCCGGCCGCTGCCCCGGCCCGGCCGGCCTGGCCTCGCTGGCCGGGGGCTGTGGTCGACATACCCAGATGTTAGCGTTAGACTGATCGTCAGTTATACTGACGATCAGTAGTAAGAACTAAAATAGGAGCAGCGATGATCTTGATCACCGGCGGGCTTGGGTTCATCGGCTCACACGTCACCCGGGCGCTGCTCGACCTGGGTGAGTCCTGCGTCCTGGTGCAGCGCCGCACATCCGGCCCGTCCGGCCTGATCGCGGCCGACGAGGGCACCCGGCTGTTCATCGAGCGGGCGGACGTCACCGACACCGGCGCGCTACGGGAGATCGGCGAGCGGCACAAGATCACCGGGATCGTGCATCTCGCCGGGGGCTTCGGCCTCGACACCACCGATCCCATCGGCGCGGCGCGGCGCGGCACCGAGGGCCTGCTCGGCCTGCTCCAGCTCGCCATCGAGTGGCAGGTGCCACGCGTCGGCGTGGCGAGCACCATCGGCGTCTACGACGGCCCGGGGGACAGCCCGTTGCGCGAGGACCTGCCGCTGCCGCTGACCGCGGCGCACCCGATCCCGGCCGCCAAGAAGGTCCACGAGCTGCTCACCGGCTTCATCTCCGACGGCACCGGGCTGGAGGTCTACCTGCCGCGCATCGGCGGCGCCTGGGGGCCGCTCGGCCGCCCGGTGTCCCGGTTCATCGCGGCGCCCCAGCTCGTGCACGCGGCCGTGCGGGGAGGCGCGCTGGACCGGCCGCCCTACGCCGCCGACGGCGGGGACCTGATCTACGTGCGGGACTGCGGGCGGGCGATCGCACTGCTGCAACTGGCCGGCCGGCTCAGCCACCGCGTCTACAACGTGGCCGGCGGGCGCGTCACCACGAACGCCGAGCTGGCCGCCGCGATCGGCGCGGTGATCCCCGGCGCGCCGGCCGCCCTGCGCGACGGCCGGGACCCGGACGGGCTGGGCCGCGACATCTACCTCGACATCTCCCGGCTGCACGCGGACACCGGCTTCCGTCCCGGCTATGACACGCCCGCCGCCGTCGCCGACTACATCGGCTGGCTCCGGGCCGGCCACGAGCGGTGACACGCCGGCGGTGCCTCAGTGCGCGGGGCGGCCCAGGTCGGGGTCCTTGGGGACGGGCAGGCCGTGCTGGCGCAGCCGGGCGGCGCGGATGTCATCGGCGTAGCTGGCCACGCTGAGCACGCTGCCGGCCAGGATCAGCGCGACCATCATCGCGCTCACCCAGGCCGGGGCGGGCAGGAACTCCTCGAGCACCACCACCACGACGGCGCAGACCGGCAGGATCACCACCAGGTGGCGCAGCACGGTGCGCCACCGCCAGCCCGCGTCGGTCAGCTCGTGCCGCACCCAGTGCACGTTCTCCGGCGGCAGGCGGAACCCGAAGGCGAACCTGAGCCACCTCAGCGGCCCCGGGTCACCGGGCAGGCTGGTCACCCCGGCCCCGGAACGGGCGCGGCGGGAGCGGGCACGCCCTCAGTCTGCCAGCCGGCAGATGGTCGTGCCCGCGGACACGGTCTGCCCGATCTCCACGGCCAGGCCGGTCACCGTCCCGTCCTTGTGCGCGGTCAGCGGCTGCTCCATCTTCATCGCTTCCAGCACCACCACGGTGTCGCCGGCGGACACCCGCTGGCCCTCCGCGGCCACGATCTTGACGATGGTGCCCTGCATCGGGCTGGTCAGCGTGTCACCCCCGGCGCCCGCGGCGCGCGACCTGCCCGATCGCTGCCGGGCGGTGCCCCGGTCCGCCCGCCCGGCACCGGCACGGCCCCCGGCCGCCACCCCGAGCCCGGCCGGCAGCACCACCTCCAGGCGCTTGCCGCCGACCTCCACCACGATCCGCTCCCGCGGGCCCGGGTCGCCGGCGCCGGCCGCGCCGCCGGCGTCCGCCTCCGGCGCGTACGGCGGGATCTGGGTGGCGAACTCCGTCTCGATCCACCGGGTGTGCACCGAGAACGGCTCGCCGGTGAACGCCTCGTCGCGCACCACGGCCCGGTGGAACGGCAGCACGGTGGGCATGCCGCCGACGTCGAACTCGGCGAGCGCCCGGCGGGACCGCTCCAGCGCCTGCGCCCGGGTCGCGCCGGTGACGATGAGCTTCGCCAGCAGCGAGTCGAACGCCTGCGGGACCGTCATCCCCGCCGTGTACCCGGCGTCCACCCGGACCCCGGGCCCGGACGGCGTGCGCCACCGGGTGATCGTCCCCGGCGCGGGCAGGAAGTTCCGCCCGGCATCCTCCGCGTTGACCCGGTACTCGATCGAGTGCCCGCGCACCTCCGGGTCCGCGTACCCGAGTGGCTGGCCGTCGGCGATGCGGAACATCTCCCGCACCAGGTCAAGCCCGGTGACCTCCTCGGACACCGGGTGCTCCACCTGCAGCCTGGTGTTGACCTCGAGGAACGATACGGTGCCGTCCTGGCCGACGAGGAACTCGCAGGTGCCCGCGCCCACGTAACCCGCCTCGCGCAGGATCGCCTTGGACGAGGAATACAGCCGGTCCCGCTGTTCCCCGGTCAGGAACGGGGCGGGCGCCTCCTCGACCAGCTTCTGGTGCCGCCGCTGCAGCGAGCAGTCCCGGGTGGACACCACGACCACGGTGCCGTGCTGGTCGGCCAGGCACTGCGTCTCCACGTGCCGCGGCCGCTCCAGGTAGCGCTCCACGAAGCATTCGCCGCGGCCGAACGCGGCCACCGCCTCGCGCACCGCGGACTCGTACATCTCGCCGATCTGGCCGGGGTCGTGCACCACCTTCAGCCCGCGCCCGCCACCGCCGAACGCGGCCTTGATCGCGATCGGCAGGCCGTGCCTGGCGGCGAACGCGTCGACCTCCTCCACGCCGCTGACCGGCCCGTCGGTGCCCGGTGCCATCGGCGCCCCGACCGTATCCGCGATCCGCCGGGCGGCGACCTTGTCGCCCAGCGCGTCGATCGCGGCGGGCGGCGGGCCGATCCAGGTCAGCCCGGCGTCGATCACCGCACGGGCGAAGCCGGCGTTCTCGGCCAGGAAACCGTAGCCGGGGTGGACCGCGTCGGCGCCGGAGTCGGCGGCCCGCTTGAGGATCTTCTCGATGGACAGGTAGCTCTCGGCCGCGCTCTGCCCCTCCAGCGCGTAGGCCTCGTCGGCCATCGTGACGTGCAGCGCGTCAAGGTCGGATTCCGCGTACACGGCGACGCTGGCCAGGCCCGCGTCCTTGCAGGCCCGGACGATGCGCACGGCGATCTCGCCGCGGTTGGCGATGAGCACCTTACGCACGAAACGCCTCCCCTCGACTGCGAGGAGTCTAGTGATCGTGCGCCAGCCCGTCGCCCCGGCCGCCCGCGCCACCGGGGCGCGGGCGGCCGGGCCGCGGGCCTCAGCCGGACAGGTGCGCGCGCTCGTGCGCTAGCAGCCACTCCTTGCAGGGCAGCCCGTAGTAGTAGCCGCCAAGGCCGCCGTCGCCGCGCAGGATCCGGTGGCACGGGATCACCGGCGCGATGAGGTTGGCGGCGCAGGCCGCGCCGGCCGCGCGCGGTGCGGTTGGCTGGCCGGCCCGTACCGCCAGCTCGGCGTAGCTGATCGTGGTGCCGGCCGGCACGGCGCGCATCGCGTCCCACAGCCGCTGGCGGCCCGGGCTGCCGGGCTGGCGCACCGGCAGCCCGTCCGGCGCCTTGAGGTCGCCGTCGAAGTAGTCCCGCATCGGCTTCACCAGCCAGGCCAGGTCCTGCGGCCGGGCGGCGGTCAGCGGCGCCTCGCGCAGCGCGGGCTCCAGCCGGGCGTGCAGCGACTCGGGGTCACCGGTGAACCCGGCGCCGACCAGGGTGTCGTCGCAGGCCAGCAGGCTCAGCGGGCCGGCCGGGGTGTCGAGGATGGTCACCAGGACCGGGGCAGAAGAACGGACAGACATGATCGCTCCTTCATAGTGTCGCGGGGGGTTCGGGGTTGAGGTCTTCATCAGGCAGAGATACGGCGGCCATCGGTCCCTGGGGCACCAGGTGACCGGTGCTCCGTGGCGGGCCCTCCGGCGGGCCAGGTCCACAGGTGCACGGCCGCGTAGGCGCGCCAGGGGCGCCATCGGTCCGCCCGTGCGGTGCTGCCACCGAGGCTGCCGAGTGCCCGGCGCAGCCCGAGGTCGCTGGCGGGGAACGCGTCCGGGTCGCCCACCGCGCGCATCAGGATGTAGGAGATGGTCCACGGCCCGATCCCGGGCAGCTCGCCGAGCCTGGCCGCCGTCTGTTCCGGGTCCGCCCCGTGGTCGAGCTCGACCGCCCCCGAGGCGACCGCGGCGGCCAGCGCGCGCAGCGTCGCCTGCCTGGCCGTGGTGAGGCCGAGCCCGGACAGGTCGGCCTCGGCCAGGTCGGTCGGCCCGGGGAACAGCACCGAGGGCGACCGGTCCGGCATCTCCAGCCTGGTGCCGAACCGGCCGGCCAGCCGGCCCGCCAGGGTGCGCGCGGCGGGCACCGACACCTGCTGGCCCAGCACCGCGCGGACGGCGAGCTCGAACCCGTCGTAGGTCCCGGGCACGCGCAGCCCCGGCCGGGCGGCCACGAGCGGGGCGAGCAGGCCGTCGGCGGCCAGCACCGCGCTGATCGCGCAGGCGTCGGCGTCCAGGTCGAGCAGTTGCCGGCACCGGGACACCACCTGGCCGACCCCGCGCAGCCTGGGCAGCCGCGCGCGGAGCAGCACGTGCCCCGGCTCAGCCGGGGCGCCGGAAACAGGGTCGCCCGGTGCGTCCGGCAGCGTCAGCTCGATCAGGCCGGGACCGCCCGGCGCGTGGATCGTCCGTGCGTAGCTGCGGCCGGTGACCTGCTCCACCCCGGGGACGGCGCGCAGCGCCAGGAAGTCGAGCAGTGCCGTGCCGTCGAACGGCTCCCGGCAGGCGAGCTTGAGCGTGAGCCACGCGCCGTCCGGCCCGGTCTTGCCGCCGTGCGGCGCCGGGCGGCGCAGCGCGGGGCGCAGCGAGGACGGCGGCTTGTCGTAGGCCTCCAGGAACGTCGCGTTGAACTGGCGGACGCTGGAGAACCCGCTCGCGAACGCGATCTCGGTGATCGGCATCGTGGTCTCCGCGAGCAGCCGCCGTGCGGTCTGCATCCGCATGCTCCTGGCCAGCGCGAGCGGCCCCGCGCCGAGTTCGGCCACCAGCAGGCGGCGCAGGTGCCGCTCGGTGACCGCGAGCCTGCGGGCCAGCCCGTCCACGCCGTGCTCGTCCACGTACCCGTCCGCGATCAGCCGGACGGCGCGCCCGGTCAGGTCGGCCCGGACGTTCCATTCCGGGGACCCGGGGCTGGTCTCCGGGCGGCAGCGACGGCAGGCGCGGAACCCGGCGGCCTCGGCCGCGCCCGGGTGCGGGTAGAACCGCATGTTGCGCCGGGCCGGCGTGCGGGCCGGGCAGACCGGGCGGCAGTAGATCCCGGTGCTCGTCACGGCCGTGTAGAAACGCCCGTCAAACCTCGGGTCGCGGGCTAGCACCGCGCGGTAGCAGGTGTCGAAGTCGAGCGTCATACCTCGATTTAACCCGAGGCAGCGCCCGGATACTGGCGGGAATCGGACCTGTATGCCCGGCGCCCGCACCCCGCTCGGAACCGTGCCGCGCACCTGCAGAAAGTGATGATCGTGACGTTCATCAGCATAGAAAGTGGTGGTTGCCACATTCATCACTAACGCTGGTGGCGTGGTGCGCGCCGGGAGCGGGGCCCGGGGCTGGCGGGGGTGGCTCAGCCGGGGCGGGCCGAGCCTTGCCAGGCGCCGGGGGCCGGGGTGAGCGGGGTGCGCAGCGCCCTGGCCCGGTCCGCCCAGCCGCCGGCGGTGCGGCCGCGGCGGGCGCCCGGCGGGCGGGCGGCCAGCTTCGCCGCGAGCACCACGGCCAGCGCGGCGGCCTCGTCGCCGGTGGGCTGCCCGCGCACCACCCGCAGCAGCGGCCCCGGCTCGGTCATACGTCCTGCCCCACCGCGAACTCGCGGCGCACCCGCGCCCAGAACGCGTCCCGCAGCCACTCCCGCGCCTCCTGGTAGGGCCGCAGCGACAGGCCAAGCTCCTTCTCCGCGTCGACGAGCAGCTCCTTGTCGATGACCGGCGGCAGGATCGGCCCGGGCAGCAGGTCGCGGATGTTGTCCGCGCCCCGGGTCAGGATCCACTTGTGCGCCACGTGCTCGCCGGCCTCCTCCACCCGCTCCCGGTCCGGGCCGAGGCGCGGCAGCGTCAGCACGGGCCTGGGCACCGGGCGTGGCGGCGGTGGCGGGTGCCGTTCCCCGAACAGCTGGGCGGGGGAGGGCACCGACGGTGACACCGCGACCGGCCCCGGCTGCTCGGCCGGGGCCGGCTGCCGGGTGAAGTACGGCTCGAGGAACGGCCGGTCCAGGATCTCGACCGTGTCCGCCTCCCAGACCAGCCGCTCGGCCTGGTTCGTGCCGAACGGCGGCTCGACGCCCCACAGGTGCACCCGGACGCCGTAGGCCTGCGCGGCCTCCACGGCCGGGACCATGTCCTCGTCGCCGGCGATCAGCACGGCGTCGGTGACCGCGCGGTGCCGGGCCAGCGCCTCCATGTCGGCCCGGATCTGCGCGTCCACGCCCTTCTGCTGGCCCCGCGCGTTCAGGTTGCCCAGCCGCAGCTTCACCCAGGCCATCTGGGCGATCACCCGCTGGTCGATGGTGGGGACCCGGTCCCGCGCGGCGTCGTACCAGTACACCCGGAGCAGTTCGCCGCGGACGAAGCCGTCCGCGTGCCTGGTGAGCGCGCCGATGAGCTTGTCCGCGTCCACCCGGAACTCGCGCCGGGCCGTGGTGTTGAACAGCAGCTCGCCGGCGGCCGCGTAGATGTAGCCCACGTCGACGATGACCGCGTACCGGGCGAGCGTGGGGAGCAGCGGTGGCGGGGGAGGGAAATCAGTCATGGTGAATACGACCCTAAGTCACCAGCCGACTACAGGGGGATGTTCCCGTGCTTCTTGGGCGGCAGCGTCTGTCGCTTGGCCCGCAGCGCGCGCAGCGCGCGGATGACTTGGGAGCGGGTCTCAGCAGGTCGGATCACGGCGTCCACGTACCCGCGTTCGGCCGCAATATAGGGATTCGCGAGCGTGTCTTCATATTCGGTCACCAGCTGGGCCCGCAGCGCGTCCGGATCCTCGGCGCCGGCCAGTTCCCTGCGGTACAGGATGTTCACCGCGCCCTGCGCGCCCATCACCGCGATGTGCGCGGTCGGCCAGGCCAGGTTGACGTCCCCGCCGAGGTGCTTGGAGCCCATGACGTCGTAGGCACCGCCGTAGGCCTTGCGGGTGATCACGGTCACCTTGGGCACGGTGGCCTCCGCGTAGGCGTAGATGAGCTTGGCGCCGCGCCGGATGATCCCGCCCCACTCCTGGCCGGTGCCCGGCAGGAACCCGGGCACGTCCACGAACGTCAGCACCGGGATGCTGAACGCGTCGCAGGTGCGGACGAACCGGGCGGCCTTCTCCGAGGCGTCGATGTCCAGGCACCCGGCCAGGTGCATCGGCTGGTTGGCCACCACGCCGACCGGGTACCCGTCGGCGCGGCCGAACCCGACGATGATGTTGTGCGCGAAACCGGCGTGGACCTCGAGGAACTCGCCGCCGTCCAGCACATGCTCGATGACGTTGTGCATGTCGTAGGGCTGGTTGGCGGAGTCGGGGATCGCGGTGTCGAGTTCGGCGTCGGTGTCGGTGACCGCGAGCACCTCCTCGTCCGGGCCGCCGTCTCCCGCCGGCGGCTCGTCGAGGTTGTTGGAGGGCAGGTAGGACAGCAGGTCCCTGGCGAAGTCGAAGCACTCGTCCTCGTCCTTGGCCTGGAAGTGCGCCACGCCGGACTTGGCGTTGTGCGCCTGCGCGCCGCCCAGGTCCTCGAAGCTGACCTCTTCCCCGGTCACCGTCTTGATCACGTCGGGCCCGGTGATGAACATGTGCGAGATGCCCTCGACCATCAGGGTGAAGTCGGTGATCGCGGGGGAGTACACCGCGCCGCCCGCGCACGGGCCCATGATCAGGCTGATCTGCGGGATCACCCCGGACGCGAGCACGTTCCTGCGGAAGATCTCGGCGAACAGGCCGAGCGCGACCACGCCCTCCTGGATCCGGGCGCCGCCGCCGTCGTTGATGCCGATGATCGGGCAGCCGACCTTCAGGGCATGGTCCATGACCTTGACGATCTTCTCGCCGTACACCTCGCCGAGCGAGCCGCCGAACACGGTGAAGTCCTGGCTGAACACGCAGACCGGCCGGCCGTCGATCGTGCCGAACCCGGTGACCACGCCGTCACCGTAGGGGCGGTTCCCGGTCATCCCGAAGTCCGTGGCCCGGTGCCGGGCCAGCTCGTCGAGTTCGGTGAACGAGCCGGGGTCCAGCAGCCGCTCGATCCGCTCCCTGGCGGTCATCTTGCCCTTGGCGTGCTGGCGCTCCACCGCCCGCTGCGAGCCCGCGTGGATCGCCTCGTCGCGGCGCCGCTGCAGGTCAGCGATCTTCCCCGCGGTGGTGTGCAGGTCCTCGGCGGGGGTTTCTGGCTGGCTGGGCGCTTCGCTCGTCATGGGCCACAGGGTAGTGGCCCCGGCGATCATTACCGCCGCACCTGGCATCCCCGGCCACGGAATTGACCCGCACTAGGCTGATCACAATGAGCAGGGAGGCCGACCGGCAGGAGCTGCCTGTCCCGTTGCGCCGGGATGTCCGGCTCCTCGGTGACCTGCTCGGCGAAGTGATCCGCGAATCCGGCGGCCAGGGCCTGCTCGACGACGTGGAGCGGCTGCGCCGCGCGGTCATCGCGGCCAGGGAGAACCCGCCGGGGGACGAGGCCGACCTGGCCGGCGACGAGATCGCGGCACTGGTCGCGGGCTGGCCGCTGGACCGCGCCGAACTGGTCGCCAAGGCATTCACGATCTATTTCCACCTGACCAACCTGGCCGAGGAACGGCACCGGGTGCGCGTGCTGCGCGGCCAGGCGGACCTGGCGCAGGAGAACGGGGACGGTGCAGGGGGAATGGGGAGGCGGGCGGGGGGTGCGGGGCCACGGCGCGAGTCGCTGGACGCCGCGGTGGCCGAGTTCGGCACCGACCCCGCCCGGTTCGCCGTACTGCTGGCCGGGCTGCGGGTGGAACCGGTGCTCACCGCCCACCCCACCGAGGCCCGCCGCCGGGCGGTGGCCGCGGCGCTGCGCCGGATGGCGGCGCTCATCCAGGCCTTGGACCAGGCCCCGGCCGAGGCCGCCGAGGTGAAGCGGCGGCTGCGCGAGGAGATCGGCCTGCTGTGGCTCACCTCGCCGCTGCGGGTCAGGCCGATCGGGCCGGTGGACGAGGTCCGCACGGTGATGGCCGTGTTCGACGACACCCTGTTCGGCTTGGCCCCGGCGTTCTACCGGGCACTCGACCAGGCCTGCCGCGCGGTGCCAGGGACCGGCGCCGGCCCGGCCCCGGTGGCCGCCGCGTGCCTGCGGTTCGGCAGCTGGGTCGGCGCGGACCGGGACGGCAACCCGACCGTGACCGCCCAGGTGACCAGGGACGCGGCGGTGATCAACGCCGACCACGCGCTGCGTGCGCTGGAGAACGCCACCACCAGGATCGGCCGTGCCCTCACCATCCACGCCGCGTCCGCGCCGCCGAGTGCGGGCCTCGCGCTCGCGCTGGAGGCCGCCGAGACCGAGCACCCCGAACTCCTCGCGCAGATCGGCGCACGGTCCCCCGAGGAGCCGTATCGCACATTCCTGCTTTTCCTGGCGGAACGCGTCCGCGCCACCCGGCTGCGCCACGCCGACCTGGCCTACGCCGGCTGCGCCGCCTTCCTCGCCGACCTGCGCCTGGTCCAGGACTCGCTGGCCGGTGCGGGCGCGGGCCGGCAGGCGTTCGGGGAGCTGCAGAACCTGATCTGGCAGGCCGAGACGTTCGGCTTCCACGCCGCGTCGCTGGAGGTGCGCCAGCACAGCGCGGTGCACGAACGTGCGCTGCGTGAGGCCGAGGCCGGCGGCGAGCTGTCCGCACAGACGGCCGAGGTGCTGGCGACCATGCGGGCGATCGGCTGGATCCAGGGCAGGTTCGGCGTGGCGGCCTGTCACCGTTACGTGGTCAGCTTCACCCGCTCCGCGGCCGACATCGCCGCCGTCTACCGGCTGGCGGCCCTCGCCGTGCGCAGCGGCCCGCCGCCGGTGCTCGACGTGATCCCGCTGTTCGAGAGCGGCGCGGACCTGGCGAACGCGATCCACGTGCTGGACGGGATGCTGGAACTGGCGCCGGTGGCGGCGCGGCTGGCCGCCGGTGCAGGGGGACGGCGAAGGGGGAACGGGGAGGCGGGTCGGGGGCGGGAGCTGGAGGTCATGCTGGGGTACTCCGACTCGGCCAAGGAGCTCGGCCCGGTGAGCGCCACCCTGGCGCTGTACGACGCGCAGGAGCGGCTGGCCCGCTGGGCGGCGGAGCGCGATGTCAGGCTCACCCTGTTCCACGGGCGCGGCGGGGCGCTCGGCCGCGGCGGCGGCCCGGCCGGGCGGGCCGTGCTGGCCCAGGCGCCCGGCTCGGTGGACGGGCGGCTCAAGGTCACCGAGCAGGGCGAGGTGATCTTCGCCAGGTACGGGCACCCGGTCATCGCGCAGCGCCACCTGGAACAGGTCACCTCGGCGGTGCTGCTCGCGTCCGCGCCGGCCGTGCTCGACCGGGGGCGGGACGCGGCGCGGCGGTTCCGCCCGGTGGCCGACCGGATGGCCGCCGCGGCGCTGCGCGCCTACCGGGCCCTGGTCGAGTCCGACGGGTTCGCCGGATGGCTGGCCAGGATCAGCCCGCTGGAGGAACTCGGCCGGATGCGGATCGGGTCCCGGCCGCCGCGCCGCGGCGCCGGGGCCGCCCGGGGCCCCGCCGACCTGGCCGAACTGCGGGCGATCCCGTGGGTGTTCGCCTGGGCGCAGACCCGGCTGAACCTGCCCGGCTGGTACGGCCTGGGCAGCGGTCTTTCTGCGGTGCTCGCCGGCCCCGGCGGGCTTGGCGAGGCGCGCGAGGCCTACCAGGGCTGGCCGGTGCTCACCGTGCTGCTGGAGAACGCCGAGATGAGCCTGGCCAAGACCGACCGCCGGATGGCCGCCAGGCACCTGGCCCTGGGCGGGCGGGACGACCTGACCGCCCAGGTGCTGGCCGAGTACGACCTGACCCGGCGGCTGCTGCTCGAGGTGACCGGGCACCCGCGGCTGCTGGCCAACCGGCCGGTGCTGTCCCGGGCGGTCACGCTCCGCGACCCGTACGTGGACGCGCTCTCCTACCTGCAGTTGCGCGCGCTCGCTGGGCTCCGGGGCGTGCCGGGTCCCGGCGCGGCGGCCTCCGGGGACCGCGATCGGCTGGAGCGCCTGCTGCTGCTGGCGGTCAACGGGGTGGCCGCCGGGCTGCAGAACACCGGCTGAGCCCGGGGCGCGGCACGCCGGCCGGGCCCCCCGGGCGCGGCGCGCCGGCCGGGCCGGGCGCTCAGCTCGCCAGGCCGGCCTTGCGCCGCTGGTGGGCCTCCCAGCAGGGGTAGCGGGCCCCGGCGCCGTCCCCGGCCAGCAGCCTGGTGATCGCCTCCCTGGTCACCTCGTCGGCCGGCCGGTACACCACCATCCGGGTGCCCGGCACCGCCTGCACCGCCAGGCTGGTCGTGGTCAGGGTGAGCTTCGGGTACGCCGGATGGCGGAACACCTTCAGGTAGGTCGCCGGGCTGGCCACCTCGTGCTCGTCCCACAGCCGGGCGAACGCCGGGCTGACCCCCTGGAGCCGCCGGACGAACCCGGTCCACGCGGGCTCGCCCAGGTGCCGGCCGTAGGCGCCGCGCAACTGCGCCACCAGCATCGCCAGCTGCTCGTGCCGGTTCACGTAGGGGTGGCAGCAGTCCGGGTAGGTGAAGCACTGCCAGAGGATGTTGCGCTCGCCGGGCGCGGCGCCGGTCACGCCCGGCCACAGCACCTGGTACGGGGCGTTCCAGGCGAGCAGGTCGAACCGCTCGTTGACCACGCTGGCGGGCATCGGCACCACCGCGTCGAGGATCTCCTGCACCTCCGGCAGCACCTGCTCGCACCCGGACGGGACGGCACCGGCAACGGTGGCGGCGTCCGGCAGGTCGGCCAGCCGGAACAGGTGCTCCCGCTCGGCCTGGTCGAGCAGCAGGGTGCGGGCGATCGCGCCGAGCACCTGCGGGCTCGCGTTGATCTGGCGGCCCTGCTCCAGCCAGGTGTACCAGGTCACGCCCACGCCGGAGAGCTGTGCGACCTCCTCGCGGCGCAGCCCCGGGGTACGGCGGCGGGAGCCGGGTGGCAGGCCGGCCTGCTCGGGGGTGGTCCGTTCCCGGCGGGTGCGCAGGAACGCGGCGAGTTCGGCGCGGCGGTGCTGCCCGTTCGCGGTGGTCATGACGGCCATGACTCCATCCTGCCGGGGCGGCGGCGTGGTTGCCAGGTAGTGCTGATACCAGGATAAGCAGGCTCTTGGTACTGGCATCGGCGGCCCGGCAGGCTGGTAGCCATGACAGACACCCTCGCCGTTGCCCGGCCTGCCGGCCCCTCCCAGCGGCCCGCCCGGAGCCTCTGGGCGGCGCTTGCGGTGGTCCTCACCGGGCAGTTCATGGCCGTTCTGGACGCGTCCGTCGTCAACGTCGCGGCCCCCTCGATCCATGCCAGCCTGCACACCTCAGGAGCCGGGCTGCAACTTGTTATCGCCGGCTACGTGATCACCTACGCGGTGCTCCTGGTCACCGGTGCCCGGCTCGGCGACATCCTGGGCCACCGGCGCATGTTCCTGGCCGGCCTGGCGGTGTTCACCCTCGCCTCGCTCGGCTGCGGCCTGGCCACCTCGACCGGCGTGCTCGTGACGCTGCGCTTCATCCAGGGTGCCGGGGCGGCGGCGATGATCCCGCAGGTGCTCAGCCTCATCCAGCGGACGTTCACCGGTGCCGCACGGGGCCGCCCGATGCGGCTGTACGCGGCCGTGCTGGCCGGCGGCGCGGTCACCGGCCAGGTCGTCGGCGGCGTGCTGGTCAGCGCGGACCTGCTGGGCGGCACCTGGCGCCCGGTGTTCTTGCTGAACGTCCCGATCGGGGTGCTGTTGTTCCTGGCCGGGCTCCGGACCCTGCCGAACGGCCGGGGCGAGCCGGGCCGCACCCTGGACCTGGCCGGCGTGGCCACGCTGACCCCGGCCGTGCTGGCCCTGATCCTGCCCCTGGTGCTCGGCCAGTCCGAGCACTGGCCCGCGTGGGGCTGGGCCTGCCTGGCCGGCAGCGGCGTGCTGTTCGCCGTGTTCGTCATGGTGGAGCGCCGGGCCGCCGCCCGGGGTGGCGCCCCGCTGATCCCCGGCCGGCTGCTGCGGCTGCCCGGGACGGCGGCCGGGATCGCGGCCCTGTTCTGCGTGATGGCCGTGTTCGGCGGGTTCTTCTTCGTGCTGGCACTGCACCTGCAGGGCGGCCTGGGCGACTCGCCGATGCGGGCCGGGCTCACCTTCGCGCCCGCCGGGCTGGCGTTCGCCGTGGTCAGCCTGAACTGGCAGCGCCTGCCGGCGGGCCGGCCCGGAGGCGTGAGCATCACCGGCTTCGCGGTCTACGGTGCCGGGCTGCTGCTGCTGGCCGCCGTGCTGCACGGCGGCGGGCACGGCGGGACGTGGCTGATCGTGGCCCTGGTGCTGGCCGGCGGCGGGATGGCGGCCGCGTTCAGCCCGCTGATGACCGCCGTGGTGACGCGGGTCCCGGTGTCCGACGCGGCCGACGCGACCGGGGTGATCGTCACGGTCAACCAGCTCGCCCTGGTGGTGGGCGTGGCCACGTTCGGCACGCTCTACCTGAACCTGGCCGGCCGGCTGCCCCAGGACGCGGCGGGCGGGTTCCGCCTGGTCTCCGCGCACGCGGTCGCGGTGACCGGCGTGGTCCTAGCCGCCGGGGCCGTGGCGGGCGGCATCCTCGCCGCGCTCCGCGCCCGCACCGCCCGCTGACCCCTGGCACTAGCCATGAATGTGAGCCTGGTGTTGTCTCTTTGAACACCAGGCTCACATTCATCCGGGCGCGGCCAAGGTGTACCACACAGTATTTACGAGTGGTACGGTCAAGACATGAGTGGGACGTACCAGGTGACGATGGGCGATCGAGGACGGCTCGTGATCCCGGCCGAACTCAGGGAACGGATCGGCCTGGCGGAGGGTGTGGCGCTCATCCTGCTGGAGACCCCCGGAGGGCTGGTTCTCCTGACCCGTCCGCAGCTCCAAGAACTCGTGCGGTCAGACCTTGCTGGCCTGAAGCTGGTGGACGAGTTGCTTGCCGAACGCCGGGCCGAGTCGGCCTCCGAAGATGCCGCGTGAACGTGTTCGACGCGTCGGCGCTGCTCGCTTTCCTGCAGGGCGAAGAGGGCGCTGAACGCACCGAGGAAGCACTGAAAGCGGGCGGCGCCTGTGGCGCGGCCAACTGGTCGGAGATCGCGCAGAAGGTCCATGCGCACGGCCGGACCTGGGACCTCGCACGATCGCTGCTGGCAAGTTACGGACTTCGAGTCGAGTCCGTCACCGCCGCGGACGCCGAATGGGCCGCACGAAGATGGGTGCGCGGCGAGGGCCTCTCACTCGCCGACCGGCTCTGCTTGGCACTCGGAGATCGCTTGGACGCCGACGTCTGGACGGCGGACCAAGCCTGGGGCACCGGGAAGCGGATAAAGCAGATCCGCTGACCGTGCAGGCCGGCCGCCACCGCGATCACGGTGAGCTGACCTCGCAGACCACGGGCGGTGATGGCGCGCAACCCGCGCGGCCACCGCCTTCTCACATTCCGGGGGCTTACGAACGCGGGGCGGGCCGTGCTAGATGTGGCCGTTCGGAGCGGGGCGAAGGGGGTCAAGATGATCACGTCGGCGAGCCATGCCGGGAACCGGTGGCGGTCAGTGCGCACGGGCCTGCGAGCGGTCACGGTGGTGGCGGCCGCCGCCGCGATGCTGCCCGCCGCGGCGGCGGCGGGCACCGGCCGGACCCAGGCGGGCCCCGGCGCCGCGGCCACATCCTGGGTGATCTCCAGCGTGGCCGGCGGCGTCGGCCCCCCGGGCGCGGCCACGACGGTGGCACTGAAGGAGCCGTGCGGCCTGGCGCTCGGCGCCGCGCATCTGTACATCGCCGACGGGGGCTCGGTGCGGAAGGTCACCAGCAGCGGGCACCTCACCACGCCCGCCGGGACCGGCGACGCCGGGCCGCTGATGAACGGCGGCCCGGCTGCCAGGACGGCGGTGGGGACGTGCGGGCTCGCCGTGGACCACTCAGGCAACATGGTGATCGCTGACCACGAGCACAGCCAGATCCGCGTGGTCCCGGCCAGCACCGGCACGTTCTACGGCCAGCCGATGACCGCCGGGCACATCTACGGCGTGGCCGGCACCGGCACCGCCGGGTTCTCCGGTGACGGCGGCCCGGCGACCGCGGCCGAACTGGCCGGCCCGGCGGACGTGAAACTGGATGCCGCCGCCAACCTGGTGCTCACCGACGGAGCCAACAACCGGGTCCGGGTGATCGCGGAGCGCACCGGCACGTTCTACGGGCGCTCGATGACGGCCGGGCACATCTACACCGTGGCCGGCGGCGGCACCGCCAACCCGGGCGACGGCGGCCCGGCGACGGGCGCCGAACTCCAGGACCCCAGCGGGCTGGCCGTGGACGCCGCCGGCAACCTGGTGTTCGCCGACACGAACGGCTACCGGATCCGGGTGGTCGCGGCCAGCACCGGGACGTTCTACGGGCAGCCGATGACCGCCGGGGACATCTACACCGTGGCCGGCCAGGGCCTGTACGGCTTCGGCGGTGACGGCGGCCCCGCCACCAGGGCCAGGTTCGCGGCCCCCAATGACGTGGCCCTGGACCACGCGGGCAACGTGGTGATCGCCGACACGGGCAACAACCGGGTCCGGGTGGTCGCGGCCAGCACCGGGACGTTCTACGGGCAGGCGATGACCGCCGGGGACATCTACACCGTGGCCGGGGGCCACTTCAAGGGATTCTCCGGTGACGGCGGCCCGGCGACCGCCGCCAGGCTGGACCAGCCGTGGGCCGTGAAGGTGGACGGGGCCGGCAACGTGCTGATCGGCGACCTGTACAACAACCGGGTCCGGGTGGTGGCGGCCAGCGCCGGTACGTTCTACGGGCAGCCGATGACGGCCGGGGACATCTATACCGTGGCCGGGAACGGCACCCAGGGCTACTCCGGTGACGGCGGCCCGGCCCTCCAGGCGCAGATCTACTACCCGCAGGCGGTGGCGGCGGACCTGGCCGGCAATGTCGTGATCGCGGACGAGGGCAACAACCGGGTCCGCGTGGTCGCGGCCAGCACCGGCGGGTTCTACGGGCAGCCGATGACCGCCCGCGACATCTACACCGTGGCCGGCACCGGCAGGTTCGGGTACTCCGGTGACGGCGGCGCGGGCACCAAGGCCAGGCTCGGCCTGCCGTTCGGCGTGGCGGCCGACCACGCGGGCAATGTGCTGATCGCCGACGCGGAGAACGAGCGGGTCCGGGTGGTGGCGGCCACGACCGGCCGGTTCTACGGCAAGGCGATGACGGTCGGCGACATCTACACCGTGGCCGGCGACGGCCAGTTCGGTTCCGCCGGTGACGGCGGGCCGGCGACCAAGGCCGAGCTGTGGTTCCCCGCCGGGGTCGGCCTGGACGCCACGGGCAACCTGTTCATCGCCGACGCCGACAACAGCAGGGTCCGCGTGGTGGCGGTCAAGACCGGCACCTTCTACGGAGTGCACATGACCGCCGGGGACATCTACACGATCGCCGGCGGGAACGGTTCTGGATACTTCGGCGACGGCGGCCCGGCCACCCAGGCCGGCCTGGACGGCCCCTTCGCGGTCGCGGCCGACCACGCGGGCAACGTGGTCATCTCCGACACGGGCAACAACGCGATCCGGGTGGTGGCGGCCAGGACCGGCCGGTTCTACGGCAAGGCGATGACCGCCGGGAACATCTACACCGTGGCCGGTGACGGCTACGCCGGGTACCGCGGCGACGGCGGCCCGGCCACCAAGGCGCACGTCTCTGAGCCGGGCCAGGTAATGGTAGACGGGGCAGGCAACCTGGTGATCGCCGCCTCCGGCGATAACCGGATCCGGGTGGTGGCGGTCAAGGCCGGCACGTTCTACGGGAAGGCGATGACCGCCGGGGACATCTACACCGTGGCCGGCGGTGGCCCCTTCGGGCTCGCCGGTGACGGCGGCCCGGCCACCAAGGCCGGGCTGCTCGCCCCGGGAGGCGTGACGCTGAACGGCACCGGAGGCCTGCTGATCGCCGACACCGCGAACCACCGGATCCGGCTGGTCAGCGGCTGACGCCCGGGACTGGCTTTGTGCCTCTGTGAAGCTGTGGGGAGCGGGGAGGTTCGCGGGTGATCAGCCGGATCTGGGTAGTTGCGCTGGGGGTAGTGGCACTGGCCGCGGCGTGCGTGTCGGGCTGCAGCGCCGGGCCGCACGCGGGGGGCCTGGCGGCAACCCAGCCGCCGGGTTCCGCCGATAGGGTTTGTGTTCGCAGTGCGTGCGTTTCGCTCAGCCGGCTGGCGCACAGCATCAATACCCAGCTCAAGGGAAACGTCGTCGGCTACGTTGCGCTCATTGGCAAGTCGCGGGTCTTTGCCTCCGGCCTTGCTCGCACGGCCGAAGACCCGCCGCAGCTCGCCATGGGACCGGATGTCATGGTGAATGTCGCCAGTGTCGGCAAGATGTTCACCACGATTGCCGTCCTAAAGTCGCTGGCCCGGCACCATCTCAGCATCGACAGCCGAATCTCGCCGTTCCTGCCCCCCGATTGGGTCAAAGGCCCGGGAGTCAACACCATCACCTTCCGTGAGCTGCTGACCCACCGGGCGGGATTCCGCCTCAACAGCGGCCGGGTCTTCGTGACCGATAATGCGGCGAGGGAACAAATCAGGCACGGCATCCGGCAGGCGGACAAGCAAGCGGCGGACTATAACAACATCAACTTCACCATCTTCCGGGACATGCTGCCCTTCATGGAGGGGGCCCGCGACCAGGGGCCAGCCGCGACCCGCTTTTTCATCAGCTATGTTCAGCGCCAGGTATTCGATCCGGTGCACGTCACGGACGCCACGTGCGGGCCAGTCCGCGATGCCATGCTCATGTACCCGCCGCCCGGCGCCGGGACCCAGCCGGGCAGACCGGTCCCGGCGGGGCCATCGGGGTGCTCCGGGGGCGGCTGGTTCATGACACCGGCCAGCATGCTCCGGATCCTGTATGGCCTCATCCACGGCAACAGCCTGCTCACCAGCAGCCAACGCCAGCAGATGGACAGCAACTGTCTGGGCTGGGACTGCTCCCTCACCGGCACAGCCAGCTACGTCGGCAAAGGAGGCGACTCCGCCAACGGCTCAGCGGCCCTTCATACCTTCTTCGGCATCATCGCGGGCACGATCCCTGTGGTGGTAGTCACCAACTCCAATCCGGGGGCCACCAACCCCAATCTGGGCGAAAACCTCGCTCCACTCGTTGAAACCGCCCTGTTTGCCGCCACCAGTTATCGGTAGCCCGCAGGAGCCGACGCGCTGGAGTACCCGGACTGCCGTGATCATGCCCGGTCGGTCGGGACGGCCGGCCCGTCCAGGACGTGCTCTGCGGCCGCACAGGCACGGACCGAGCCGGGCGCCGCCCCGGGGCCGGGGGCTGCGGTGGCCGGCGGCCGTGCGAACGCCAGCCCCGCCGCCAGGCAGGCCAGCGGCGCCGCGATGAGCACATAACGCTCCGAGTAGTCGGCGGTCAGCACCGGCACGACCAGCACGGTGACCGCGGCGAGCCAGGGATACAGGCCCGGTCCGCCCCGGTCCCCGCCGCCGCGCCAGGCACCCCGGCAGCGGCGCGCGATCCCGGCCAGCCCGGCGGCCAGCACCGCCGCCAGCAGCGTGCCCCGCAGGTAGACGGCCCGCTGGTAGCCCGCCAGCCAGCCGGAGAACGGCGGCACCGCCCGGGTCCCGGCCGCCCCGCCGTAGGCACGCTGGTCGGACGCCACGGTGTGGCCGGGCACCAGGGCGGCATCCGGGGAGATCCACCGCTCGGTGGCGGCACCGAACTCGTAGCGCCTGGTCATCAGCGCGCTGGGGTGGGCGGGGATGATCCAGCCGAACGCCAGCGAGACGTCGTGCAGCACGGCGGCCAGGTAACCGAAGGGCTGCGCGGCGATCGCCCGCAGCGCGAAATTCAAGGCCAGAGCGTTCTTCGCGGCCGAGAACTTCTTGCCGGGCAGGCGGTCCAGCGGCGAATCGGGCGCCCAGATGTAGCTGGACGCCGCCGCGCGCGGCCCCGCCGCCCGGGGCGGGCACAGCCCCGCCTCGCCGGGCGGCGGCTTGATCACCGCGCAGTTGGCGAAGCTCATCGTCCGGGACCACAGGTAGATCCCGTCGCTGGTGCTGAACGCTACCCGGTGATAGGTGTGATCGAACCAGGCCAGGTACCCGGCAAGCGGCAGCACCGCCGCCGCCACGGTGGCGGCCAGCGTCCGCCAGCCGGCCCGGCGCACCGCGAGGAAGGCCAGGAACACCACCAGCAGCGGCAGCCCGACCGGCCAGAAACAGGCACTGACCGCGAGCAGCCCGCCGGAGGCGGCCGTCGCCGGTGGTGGCCGCCCGTCCCGCCGCCACAGCGGGATCACCGCCGCCGTCATGACCAGGCAGCAAAACGATGCGCTCGGGAGAATCTCCTGCTCGAGCTGCACCTGGTAGGCGCTGAACAGGACCGGCAGCGCCGCCAGCGTGGCTCCCCAGCCGGGCAGCCCGTACCGGCGGAGCACGGCGTAGGTGAGGACCGCGATCGCCAGGCCCATCAGGTGCTGCACCGCGGTGACCACGGCGAAGCTGTGGAACGGGCGCAGCACCATCAGCAGCACCCCGTAACCGGACAGCCGCGAGGTGCCGGGAACGTAGCGCAGCGCGGTGGACAGGTAGGACGCCGAGTCCCCGCCGAACCAGATCGCGGGCGGGAAGCCGAGCATGGTGATCACCCGGAGGACGAGCCCACCCGCGGCCGCGGCCGCGAACCACCGGTGGCGGCCAAGGAACCGCCCGGCCGTGGCGAGCCGGGTCACGGCTCCCGTTCCCCGGCCTGGCCGGCCACGGAACCCGTCCGGTCCGGGGAACCTGGCTCACCGGGGCGCGGCGAAGGCACCGCCCCGGCCGGGGCTGGCCCGGGCACCGCCCCGGTTTCCCCCGGCACCGGCCCGGGCGCCGCCACCGCCGGGCCGGGCACCGCCGCGACCGCCGGGGCTTCCGCCGCCGCGGCGGCCGCGGGCGCCGCGGGCCGGGCGAAGGCCAGCCCCGCGGCCAGGCAGGCGACCGGGATCACGGTGATCGCGTACCGGTAGTGGTACTCGTGCACCGCGACCGGGACCACGACGCCGAGCGCGGCGACCGCCCATGGCAGGGCCGGCGGCCCGCCGCCACGGCGCCATTGCCGGGCCGCCGCGGCCAGGCCGGCGGCGAGCACCAGGCCGAACGCGATCCCGGGGAAGTACACCGGCTCCTGGTAGAGGTACAGGAAGTAGGCGTACGGCTCGACCGGGTGGGTGTTGCTGCCGACGCTCCCGTACGCCTCCAGGTGGCGGCGCTGCGAGCGGTCCAGGCCGGCCACGTCCGGCACCGGGGTGAAATGCAGTTGCCGCACGTTCAGCGTCCGGTCGGTGGCCAGGAACGTGAGCATCACGCCGCTGGCGACGGTGCGGACGTAGCTGGCCGGCTGGGCGCGGATCGCGTCGAGCGCGAAGTGCAGTGCCAGGCCGTTGTTGGCGGCGTTGAACCCATGGTGCGCGTCGTGGCGCCACCAGGCGCCCGGTGACCACAGGTAGGCCGCCGGGGTCGGCGATCCCAGCATGGCGGGCACCGACCAGGGCGGCGCCGGGCGCGGCGGGTCGGGCAGCCGATCGGGGCAGAGCGCCCGCAGCCCGGCCGGCGGCCGGATGACCGCGCAATCGGCGAACGACATGGTCCGCGACCACAGGAACATGCCGTCGCTGTTGGTCAGCGCGAAGTTCCCGTACTTCGCGGCGAACAGGCCCATGTAGGCCAGCAGCGGCAGGGTGAACGCGATCGTCGCGGCGGCCATCGCCCGCGGCCCGGCCCGCCAGGCCGCGAGCACGGCCAGCAGTGCCAGCATCTCGGGTGTCCCGTTGCCCCGCAGGATCGCCGCCCCGAACAGCAGTGCCCCGGCCACCGCGCACTGCGCGGGCACCGGCCGGGGCGCCCGGGCGGGTGCCGGGGCCGGCCGGAACAGCACCACCGCGACCGCCGCCGTGAGCAGCAGCGCGTAACCGGTGTCGGGCAGGACCGACGACTCCAGCGCGATCTGGCGGGAGTCGATCAGCGTCGGGCAGGCGGCCAGCGTGGCGCCCCAGGCCGGCAGGCCCCAGCGCCGCAGCAGCACGTAGACGACAACCGCGGTGGCCACGCCGAGGATGTGCTGCACCGCGGTGACCAGCGCCAGGGCGTGGAACGGCGACAGCAGCCAGAGGAACAGCGGGTAGCCGGACGGGTGCCACTGCGACAGGTTCGGGTGCGCCCCCTCAGCCAGGTAGGCGAACGAGTCCGGGGTGAACAGCGCCGGGCGGAAGGCCAGCAGGGCGAGGAGCCGGGGGAGGAGTGACAGGGCCACCGCGATGGTGATAAGCCGGTGGTCCCGCCACAGGGCAGCCACCTGCTGGCGCGGGCGGAACCAGGTCACTCTGCCTCCTTTGGCACGATGGATGTCTGCCTCACGGTAACGAGAAATGATGACTCTTCGTTAAGTATTGGAAACAATGAGTGATGAAAAGGGTGCTGTGCTGTCACTTGACGCGACAGAGATCACGAAAGTGCTGGTAAGCCCGGAAGGCCTGTGGCGGGATGTGCGGGTCGTGGCCGAGACCGGCTCCACCAACGCCGACCTGCTCGCCGCGGCCAGGGCCGGCGCGGCCGAGGGCACGGTCCTGGTGGCCGAGGCGCAGACCGCGGCCCGGGGCCGGATGGGCCGCCGCTGGGCCAGCCCGCCGCGGGCCGGGCTCACGTTCTCGGCGCTGCTGCGCCCGGACGGCGTCCCGGCCGCTCAGCTCGGCTGGGTGCCGCTGCTGGCCGGCGTCGCCGCCACGGCCGCGGTGCGCACCGTGGCGGCCGTGGAGCCCGCCCTGAAATGGCCGAACGACGTGCTCGCGGGCGGCGCGAAGCTGGGCGGCATCCTCGCCGAGCGCGCCGGGAGCGCGGTCGTCGTCGGTATCGGCATCAACGTCTGGCAGGACCGGGCGGGCCTGCCCCCGGACGCGCCCGCCACCTCGCTGGCGCTGGAGGCCGCACCGGGCGGCCTGGCAGCGGGTCCGGGTGGTCCCGGCCCGCGCGAGCGGCTGCTCGCGGAACTGCTGGCCGAGCTGTCGCGGTGGTACCTGGCCTGGCGCGACCAGGCCAGCCCCGGTGACGCGGACGCGTGCGGGCTGCGGCAGGAGTATGCCCGCCGGTGCGCCACGCTGGGCCGGGAGGTGACCGTGACGCTGCCCGGCAGCCAGGTGATCGGCGGGACCGCGACCGGGGTGGACCGGGCGGGCCGGCTCGAGGTGCGCACCGCCAGTGGCCTCGTCCAGGTCAGCGCGGGCGACGTGGTGCACGTCCGCTAGCCGAATGACCCGGGGCATTGACACATTCCGTGCCACGATGTGCACATGGCCGACGCTGACTTGTCCGAGGGCGAGCGGACCGTCCTGATCCTCAATCCGCACTGGAAGACGGTTCTGTGGCCGTTCGTGCTCCTCGTGATTGTCGCCGTCGCGGCAGCCGTGCTGCTCATCGTGATCCCGCACAACCGCCTGCAGGGGGCGGAACGGATCGCGGTGGGCGCCGTGGCGGTCGTGATCGCCGCCATCTGGGTCGGGGTGCCGATCCTGAAGTGGAAGACGACCACCTACGAGCTGACCACCCGCCGGTTCCGGCTGCGCTACGGCATCCTGTCCCGGACCGGCCGTGACTTCCCGCTGATCCGGATCAGCGACGTGTCGTTCTCCCACGGGCTGATCGACCGGATGCTCGGCTGCGGCCGGCTGGTGATCGAGTCGGCGGGCGAGCACGGGCAGCTGGTGCTCAGCGAGATCCCCAGCGTGGAGAAGGTGCAGGCCACGCTGTTCCAGCTGGTCGAGGACGAGCAGGAGAGGCTGGCCAGGGAGGATCGCTAGCCCGTGCCGCCGTGCCGCCGCACCCGCAACCATGATCACGAACCGGCGGCCGTATTCTCCGGCTATGGACGGCGTGATAGTGCGGGAACGGATCGCCGGGCATCCCGGCGTCGCGGAGATCATGCTCGACCGCGCGGAAGCCATGAACGCGATCAACACCGCGATGGCGCTGCGGCTGGCCCAGGCCTGTGCCGAGCTGGCCACCGACCGGCAGGTCCGGGCCGTCGTGCTCTACGGCACCGGTGAGCGTGCCTTCTGCGTGGGTGCCGACCTCAAGGAACGCAACCGGATGTCGGATGCCGACTTCCTGCGGCAGCGCCCGGTCTTCCGTGCGGCGTTCGGCGGGCTGCTTGCCCTGCCCCAGCCGGTGATCGCCGCGGTCCACGGCTACGCCCTGGGCGGCGGCTGCGAACTAGCGCTGTCCTGCGACATGATCGTGGCCGACGAGACTGCCGTGTTCGGCCTGCCGGAGACCACGGTGGGCCTGGTGCCCGGGGGCGGCGGTACCCAGCTCGCGCTGCGCCGGCTGGGCCCGGGCCGGGCCGCCGATCTGGTCCTGTCCGGCCGCCGGGTGGACGCCGGGGAGGCCGCGCGGATCGGGCTCGCGGACCGGGTCGTGCCGCCAGGAACGGCGTGCCCGGAGGCGATCGAGCTTGCCGGGCGGATGGCGGCCGGCTCGCCGGTGGCGGTACGGGCCGCGAAGACAGCCCTTCGCCAGGGGGCCGGCGTCGGCCTGGCGGCGGCGCTGGAGGTGGAGGACGCGGCCTGGCGCACCGCCGCGCTGTCCGCCGACCGGCGCGAGGGCATCGCCGCCTTCAACGAGAAGCGCAAGCCGCAATGGCCAGGGGAGTGACATGAGCGATATGCCTGCCCGTATCTCGCTGCGCGAGGTCGGGCCGAGGGACGGGCTGCAGAACGAGGACCCGGTGCCCACGCCCGCGAAGATCGCGCTGATCGACCGGCTCGGCCACACCGGGGTGAGCCGGATCGAGGCGGTCTCGTTCGTCAGGGCCGACGCGATCCCGCAGATGGCCGACGCGGACGAGGTCTGGGCCGGGGTGGCCCGGGTCCCCACGGTCAGGTACTCCGCGCTGGCACCGAACCTACGCGGCGCGCGGCGCGCCCTCGACGCGGGGTTCACCGAGGTCGAGGTCGTGGTGTCCGCCTCGGACACGCACAACCGCAAGAACGTGAACCGGAGCACCGGGCAGTCGCTTGACGAGATCGCCGTGGTCATCGACGAGGCGCACCAGCGCGGCGCGACCTGCCAGGTGATCGTGTCCACCGCGTGGGGCTGCCCGTACGAGGGGGACGTGCCGGTGGACCGGGTGCTGTGGGCCGCGGGCCGCGCGGTGGCCGACGGGGCCGACTCCGTCTCATTCGGCGACACCACCGGGATGGCGACGCCGCGGCGGGTCCGGGACCTGGTCGGCGGGTTCCGGTCGCGCTTCCCCGGCACGCCGCTGAACCTGCACTTCCACAACACCCGCGGCACCGGCCTGGCCAACGTGCTCGCGGCACTGGAACTGGGCGTGGACGACTTCGACGCGTCCGTGGGCGGGCTGGGCGGCTGCCCGTACGCGCCCGGGGCCACCGGCAACATCGCCACCGAGGAACTCGTGCACATGGTCGAGGACATGGGGGTGGCCACCGGCGTGGACCTGGACGCCATGATCGACGCCGCGGCCGAGGCGGAGCGCATCGTCGGCCGGGAGCTGCCGTCCCAGGTGCTGCGCGCCGGCCCGCGGACCCGGACGATCCCGGCATGACCGCGGGCGCGGCCGTGCGGCGCGGGCTGGCGGTGCCCAACTTCGCCGAGGACCCGGCCTGGCTGGTCCGGCTGGGCATCGACGCGGAACGGGCCGGCTTCGACGGGTACTTCCTCTGGGATCACCTGACCCACTCCGACACCGGGCAGGGGCCGCCGGCCGTGGACCCGTGGCAGGTCCTGGCCCTGGTGGCGGCGGGCACCAGCCGGATCCGGCTGGGCCCGATGATCACCCCGGTGCCACGGCGGCGGCCGTGGAAGCTGGCCAAGGAGGTAACCACGCTGGACCTGCTCGGCGGCGGGCGGGTCATCCTCGGCGTCGGCCTCGGCTCGCCCGCCCAGGGCGAGTACGGCCTGTTCGGCGAGCCCACCGGCGCCCGGGAACGGGCGGAACTCCTGGACGAGGGGCTGGACGTGCTGGCCGGGCTGTGCACCGGGGCGCCGTTCCGCTACGCGGGCCGGCACTACCAGGTCGGGCCGGTCACGTTCACCCCGGCGCCCGCACAGCGGCCCCGGATGCCCATCTGGGTGGGCGGCAAGCTGCCGGCCCAGGGCCCGGTGGCCAGGGCCGCCCGCTGGGACGGGTTCATCCCCATCGGCAGCCAGCGGGCCGACGGGGTCGCCACCCCGGAGGACATCGCCGCCGCCAGGGACCGGATCGCGAGCCTGCGCGGCGGCACCGAGGGCTTCGACATCGCGGTCTGGGGCACCCTGGACACCGACGGCGCGCTGGCCGGCCGGCTGCCCGGCTACGCCGCGGCCGGGGTGACCTGGTGGATCGAGAGCGTGGAGATCGACGAGCCCGGCTGGCAGGAGGCCATCGCGGCGCGGGCCCGGCCGGCTGACCCGGCCGGTGGCAGGCCCGAGGTACAGTCCCCTCGTGGCTGAGCACTCTGATCTGGCCGAGGTGCGCGCCAGCATCGAACGGGGCGGTGCGCGCAAGTACCACGAGTCCGCCGCGGCGGCGGGCAAGCTGTTCGCCCGCGAGCGGATCGCGCTGCTGACCGACGACGGCAGCTTCACCGAGGACGGGCGGTACGCCAACGTCCTCGCCGACGGGCTGCCCGCCGACGGCGTGGTCACCGGGACCGCGACCATCGACGGCAGGCCGGTGGCGCTGATGGCCAACGACTCCACGGTCAAGGCGGGCTCCTGGGGCGCCCGTACCGTGGAGAAGATCATCCGGATCATCGAGAAGGCCTACCGGGCCGGCCTGCCCATGATCTACCTGGTGGATTCCGCCGGGGCGCGGATCACCGACCAGGTCGAGATGTTCCCCGGCCGCCGCGGTGCCGGGAAGATCTTCCACACCCAGGTGCGCGCGTCCGGGGCGATCCCGCAGGTGTGCGCGCTGTTCGGGCCGTCCGCGGCCGGCGGCGCCTACATCCCGGCGTTCTGCGACTACGTGGCGATGGTGGACGGCAATGCGTCCATGTACCTGGGCAGCCCGCGGATGGTCGAGATGGTGGTGCGGGAGAAGACCACGCTCGAGGAGATGGGCGGGGCCCGGATGCACTGCACCGTGTCGGGGTGCGGCCACTATCTCGCCGCCTCCGAGGCCGACGCGCTCACCGCCGTCCGCCGCTACCTGTCCTACCTGCCGTCCAACTGGCGGGAGCGCCCGGCGGCCGCCCCGGCCGCGGAGCCGGAGGACATCGACCTGGCCGCGCTGGTCCCCGGCAGCGAGCGGCAGGTCTTCGACATGCGGCGCTATGTGCGCGGCCTGGTGGACGGCGGCTCGTTCTTCGAGATCCACCAGCTGTGGGCCAAGGAGCTGACGATCGGGTTCGCCCGGCTTGACGGGCAGGTCATCGGCGTGGTCGCGAACAACCCCCTGTTCAAGGGCGGCGTGCTGTTCGTGGACTCCGCCGACAAGGCCACCCGGTTCATCCAGCTCTGCGACGCGTTCAACGTGCCGCTGCTGTTCCTCGCGGACGTGCCGGGTTTCATGGTCGGCACCGCGGTGGAGAGGCAGGGCATCATCCGGCATGGGGCCAAGATGATCAGCGCGGTGTCGGAGGCCACGGTGCCGAAGATCTGCGTCGTGGTGCGCAAGGCCTACGGGGCCGGCCTGTACGCCATGGCGGGGCCCGGTTTCGAGCCGGACGCGACGATCGCGCTGCCCACCGCCAAGATCGCGGTGATGGGCGCCGACGCGGCGGTCAACGCCGTGTACTTCAACAAGCTGGCCGCCATCGATGACCCCGCGGCCCGGGACGAGGAGACCCGCCGGCTGCGCGAGGAGTACGACCGCGACATCGACGTGCTCCGCCTGGCCAGCGAACTCGTGGTGGACGACGTGGTGGAACCGGCCGCGCTGCGCGGTGAGCTGATCCGCCGGTTCGCCGCGGCCGCCGCCAAGGACCGCTCATTCTCCCGCCGCCGGCACGGCGTCACCCCGGTCTGACGGGTTCCGGGGGTCGCCCCCCCGGGCTAGCAGGGCTTTTTACCATTCATCCGGCCGGGCGCAATACCATCTTGTTATGACTAGCGTTCTGCTTGCCGAGGATGATGCCTCCATCTCTGACCCTCTCGCACGTGCGCTCCGGCGCGAGGGTTACGACGTGAACGTCTCGGCGGACGGCCCCAGCACCCTGGACGCCGCCCTGGCTGGCGGGATCGACCTGATCGTGCTCGATCTCGGCCTGCCGCGCCTGGACGGTCTCGAAGTCTGCCGCCGGCTGCGCTCCGAAGGCCAGTCGGTGCCGGTCCTGATCCTCACCGCGCGGGCCGATGAGGTGGATACGGTGATCGGCCTCGACGCCGGCGCGGACGACTATGTCACCAAGCCATTCCGCCTCGCGGAGTTCCTCGCCCGGGTCCGGGCCCTGCTCCGCCGCGGCAGCACGGAGACCAGCATGGCCCAGGGCGTCCGGGTGGACACCGAGGCCCGCCGGGCGTGGCTTGGCGATACCGAGCTTGACCTCACCACCAAGGAGTTCGACCTGCTGTCGGTGCTGGTGAACGAGGCCGGCAAGGTGGTCACCCGGGAACAGATCATGCGCGAGGTGTGGGACAGCAAGTGGTGGGGGTCCACCAAGACCCTCGACATGCACATCTCGTGGCTGCGCCGCAAGCTCGGCGACGACGCCCAGAGCCCGCGCTACATCACCACGGTGCGCGGCGTCGGGTTCCGCTTCGAGCGGGGCGACTAGGACGGCAGGACCGATGCCCTGGCCGGAGCCCGGCGAGACGGCCAGCCGGTGCCGGGCATGAGGCCCGGCCGGGGCCGGCCGGGCTGACATGCGGCGCCGGCTGCTGTTCTCCACCCTGGCGGTGGCGGTCATCGCGGTGGTGCTTTTCGGCGTGCCGCTGACGTTCGTGCTGCGCCAGCTCCAGGTCACCACCGCCCAGGACCAGGTACAGCGCGACGCGACCACGGTCGCCAGGATCCTGCAGAACCGGGTCCGCTCGGGCGTGAACGCCGGCCTCCTCGACGCGGAAGACGCGGCCAGGTCGCTGCCGGACCGCTACGTCAACATCACCCAGAACGGGGTGCAGATCTATGAGACCGGCGTGCTGCCACCGCGCGGGTCCGCGATCAGCGGCCGCGCGGTGACCAGCAACTTCCGGGTAACCGTGGAAGCGAGCAGGTCGGTCGAGGACGGGAAGCTGGCCCTCGTCGGCGGGCTCGCCGGGCTCGCCGTGGCGGTCGCGGTGGCACTCGCGGTAGTCCAGGCCCGGCGGCTGACCCGGCCGCTCCAGGAACTCGCGGGCGCGGCCGACCGGCTCGGCTCGGGAGACGCGAGCCCGCTCGGGCACAAGTACGGCATACCGGAACTGGACCGGGTGGCCGAGGGACTTGACGGGTCCGCGCAGCGGATCAGCGAACTGCTCGCCGCCGAGCGGCAGTTCGCCGCGGACGCCTCACATCAGCTCCGCACCCCGCTGGCCGCCCTGTCCATGCGGCTGGAGGAGATGCTCGCCGCCGCCGACGAGCCCGAGGTGGTGCGGGAGGAGGGCGCGGCGGCGCTGCTGCAGACCGAGCGGCTCACCGATGTGGTCAGCCAGTTGCTCGGCCGTACCCGCCGGTCCGCGGCGGGCAGGCCCGGCGAGGTATCCGTGGACGACGTCGTGGCCCAGCAGGTGGTCGAGTGGGACCCGGCGTTCCGGCGCAAGAACCGCAAGCTGGAGGTGACCGGGGAGAAGAACCTCACCGCCCACGTCACCCACGGCACGCTGTCCCAGCTCATAGCCACGCTGCTGGACAACGCGCTCGTGCACGGCGCCGGGACCGTGGGGATCCGCACCTCGCTCACCGCGAAGTCCGTGGTGATCGAGGTACGGGACTCCGGCCGTGGCGTGCCGCCGCCCCTGGTGCCGCGGATCTTCGAGCGCAACGTCAGCAGCAAGCCGGGCGGCACCGGGCTGGGCCTCGCCCTGGCCCGGAGCATCGCCGCGGCGGAGGGCGGCCAGGTGGTGCTGGTCCGCCCCCGTCCCGCGGTGTTCGCGATCTTCCTGCCGCGGGCCCTGCCGGTGACCGGAGACGACTCGCCGGTGGTTAGCGGGCCGGCGTGACCTGGGCCGGTGCCCGGCTGCCCGCGCCGCCGCGGGCGAGCGCGTGCCAGGTCAGGTAGACCACGGCGGTGATGACGAACCCGGCCTCGAAGGTGAGGTCGCCGACGGACGGCACGTGCTTGGGGATCGGGCCGATGTACTTGGTCTGGTTCGAGAACAGCCACACCGACAAGACCACGCCCGCCACCATCGCCACCGGCCCGGCCCAGTTGGAGTACTGCTTGTCGAACAGCAGGCCCTCCTCCTCGGCCAGGCTCCGCCGGCGGTACAGGAACTGGTCGCAGAACATGACGGCCAGCCAGGGCGCGATCCAGTAGGCGATGATCAGCAGGAAGTCGGTGTACTTGGCGCCCGCGTCGTGCAGGCCGGTGATCGCCACGATGAAGCCGATCACGCCGAACCCCAGCGCGACGATCGCGCGGCGCAGCGCCAACGGCAGCCGCACCCCCATCGCGACGAAGGACATCGCGCCCGAGTAGATGTTCAGCACGTTCGCGCAGATGGCGCCGAGCGCGATGGCCAGCAGGGTGGCGTCGGCGAGCCCGGTGGGCAGGTGGCCGGTGAAGGTGCCGGTTGGGTCGCCGAGCGAGGCACCGGCGCTGGCGGCCGTTGCCGACGCGGCGCCCGCGATCTCCAGGATCACACAGGAGATGAACACCCCGGCCGCCGACCACCAGCCGATCGCGGCCTTGGAAGTGCGTGGCGGGAAGTACCGGGTGTAGTCCGCGGCGTAGGGGTTCCAGCCGGCCGCGTAGCCGAACACCGCGCCGGTGGTGAGCAGGAACCCGCCGGGCAGCGTGTGGTGCGCCGCGCCGGGGTGCGACTTGGCCAGGATCCACACGGTCGCGATCACGAAGATCACCGCGAGGACCGGGAAGGCGTACCGCTCGAACGCGTGCACCAGGTTGTGGCCGAAGTACGCGATCGCGATCTGCGCCGCCACGATGATGATCAGGCACAGGATTTTCGGCATGTGGGTGAGCGTGTTCAGCGCGAACGTGCCACTGACGCTGTTGACGGCGAACCAGCCGATGCCAGCGGTGATCGAGTTCAGCCCGGCCGGCAGGATGTTGCCCCAGTAGCCGAAGCCGAGCCGGGACAGCACCATCTGCGGCACGCCGTGTTCCGGCCCGCGGGCGGAGAGCACACCCTGGGCGAGTGAGCCGGCCGCCGTCCCCAGCAGGATGGCCAGCACGGACTGCCAGAAGCTCAGGCCGAACAGCGCGACAGCGAGCACGCCAACGAAGACCGTGGCGAACTCCAGGTTCGGTGAGGTCCAGGTCCAGAAGAGCTGTATCGGGCGGCCGTGCCGTTCGTGCAGCGGGATGAACTCGGCACCGCCGGGCTCGACCGTGGTGATCTTTTCGCCGTAGTCGCCCTCGCGCACCAGCACGCCGGCCGGCGCGTCCTCGGTGGCGACTGCCGTGATTTCCCGGTCCGATCCTGCCATCGCCTGTGCTCCTTATGGCTGGACAGTTATCTGAGTGTTCAATGAGCTGCCGGTCCAGCGCAAGGGCCTGTTCGCGTGTCTTCGGCGTGGCGGGGCCGCAGGCGGGCGGCCAGGCGATAGCGTGGCTGGTGTCAGGTACCGCCGGGCTGGCGGGAACGGTGCCCCCAAAGGGCACGAAAGCCTGTGGAGTCTGTGTAAGACCAGCGAGAATGCTGGCGGTGGACGGTGAAGCAGGAACCCACCGGGACGCCGCGCAAGCGGCGTGGACGGAATCTCCCGCGTTCTGCGGGAGAGGAGGTCAAGCGGGTGACCGATGATCGGCAGAGTGGTCCGCATGCCCCGGTGGTGGGCATGGTGGGGGCAGGCCAGCTCGCGCGGATGACCTGCCAGGCAGCGATCGGCCTGGGCATCGGATTCCGGGTGCTCGCGGCCTCATCCACGGACAGCGCGGCGCTGATCTGCGCCGACGTGGTGACCGGGGACTACACCGACCTGCCCGGCCTGCTCGCGTTCGCCCGCGGCTGCGACGTGGTGACCTTCGATCACGAGCACGTACCCGGCGGCCATCTGGCCGAGCTGGAAGCCGCGGCGCGCCCCGCGGTCCGGCCCGGCCCGGCCGCGCTCCGTTATACCCAGGACAAGGTGGCCATGCGCGAGCGGCTGCGCGCGCTCGGCGTGCCCTGCCCGCGCTACGCGCCGGTCACCGACCTGGCCGGGGTGACCGCGTGCGCGAAGGAGTGGGGCTGGCCGATCGTGCTCAAGGCGGTCACCGGCGGCTACGACGGGCGGGGCGTGTGGGTGTGCGGCACGTCGGCCGAGGCGGCCGCCGTGCTGGCCCATCCGGTCGCGGTGTTCGCCGAGGAGCACGTTGGCTTCGAGGCCGAGCTTGCCGCGCTGGTGGCGCGCTCGCCGCACCGCCAGGCCGCCGTGTACCCGGTGGTCCAGACCGTGCAGCGGGACGGGGTCTGCCGTGAGGTGCTGGCTCCCGCGCCCGGGCTGCCGGCCGCCGCGGCCAGGGACGCGCAGCGGCTGGCCCTGGAACTCGCCGCCGAACTGGAGGTCACCGGCCTGCTGGCGGTGGAGTTGTTCGCGGCGGGCGGCCGCCTGCTGGTCAACGAGCTGGCCATGCGCCCGCACAACAGCGGCCACTGGACCATCGAGGGAGCCAGGACGTCCCAGTTCGAGCAGCACCTGCGGGCCGTGCTCGACCTGCCGCTCGGCGACCCGCGGCCGGCCGCACCGCACGCGGCGATGGCCAACATCCTCGGGGCCGGGACTGGGCAGCCCGGCCGGGATGCCCAGTCCCGGCTGGGCGGGGGGTCCGGGCCATCGGGGCCCGGGGTGTCCCCGGGAAGCGGAGTGTCCCCCCGGGTCAGCACTGCCACGAGCCCGGACGTCTACTCGCGGTACACGCACGTGATGGCGGCGGACCCCGGGGTGAAGGTGCACCTGTACGGCAAGCAGGTCCGCCCGGGCCGCAAGATCGGGCACGTCACCGTCCTCGGCGGCGACCCGGCCGGCCTGCGCGAGCGCGCCACCCGCGCCGCCGCCTACCTGTCTACCGGGAACGAGGACAGCGAATGAACGGGACTGGCGACTCACCGGCCGCCATGGTCGGCGTGGTGATGGGCAGCGACTCCGACTGGCCGGTGATGCGGGCCGCGGCGGAGGCGCTGGCGGAGTTCGGGGTTCCCTACGAGGCCGATGTGGTGTCGGCGCACCGGATGCCGCACGAGATGATCCGCTACGGCGCCGACGCGGCCGGCCGCGGCCTGCGGGTGCTCATCGCCGGCGCGGGCGGCGCGGCGCACCTGCCCGGCATGCTGGCCGCGGTGACCCCGCTGCCGGTGATCGGGGTGCCGGTGCCGCTGGCGCACCTGGACGGCCTGGACTCGCTGCTTTCCATCGTGTCGATGCCGGCCGGGGTCCCGGTGGCCACGGTGGCGGTGGGCGGGGCCCGCAACGCGGGCCTGCTCGCGGTCCGGATCCTCGCGGCCAGCGACGAGGCGCTGCGCGAGCGCATGGTCAGCTTCCAGGCGGGCCTGCGCGCCCGGGCCCTGGCCAAGGGCGCGGCATTGCGGGAGCAGGCCGGCCCGCCCCAGCACGGGTGAGTTCTCCGTCGTGCAGCTCGGCGGCACCGTCGCGCCCCGCGGGCGGGCCGGCCGGCCGCACATACCATCTAGGCCTATGAGCCTCGACTTTCCCGCGTTCGCGCTGACCGACGAGCACCAGGAGCTGCGGGCCGCGGTGCGCGCCCTCGCCGACGACAAGATCGCCCCCCGGGCGGCGGAGGTGGACGAGTCCGGCGAGTTCCCCTGGGACGTGCACGACGCGCTGGCCAGGGCCGAGCTGACCGGGGTGCACATCCCGGAGGCCTACGGCGGGTCCGGCGCGGACGCGATCGCGACAGCCATCGTGATCGAGGAGGTGGCCCGGGCGTGCGCCGCGTCCTCGCTGATCCCGGCGGTGAACAAGCTCGGCACGGTGCCGCTGCTGCTGGCCGCGTCCGAGGAGCTGAAACAGCGCTACCTGCCGCCGGTCGCCCGCGGCGAGGCGATGTTCTGCTATGCGCTGTCCGAGCCCGAGGCAGGCTCCGACGCGGCGAACATGAAGGCGCGCGCGGTCCGCGACGGGGACAGCTACGTGCTGAACGGGACCAAGCGGTGGATCAGCAACGCCGGGGTGTCGGCGTACTACACGGTGATGGCGGTCACCGACCCCGCCGCCGGCGCGTCCGGGATCTCCGCCTTCGTGGTGGAGAAGGGCGACGCGGGCTTCTCGTTCGGCGCGCCGGAACGCAAGCTCGGCATCAAGGGCTCGCCCACCCGGGAGCTGTACTTCGACAACTGCGTGATCCCGGCGGACCGGCTGATCGGGGAGGAGGGCGCGGGCTTCCGCATCGCGCTGGCGACCCTGGACCACACCCGGATCACGATCGCCGCCCAGGCGCTCGGCATCGCCCAGGGGGCGCTCGACTATGCCACCGGCTACGTGAAGGAACGCCGCCAGTTCGGCCGGCCCGTCGCCGACCTTCAGGGCGTGCAGTTCATGCTCGCGGACGCGGCGATGAAGCTGGAGGCCGCGCGGCAGCTCACCTACGCGGCCGCGGCACGGTCGGAGCGGGCCATGGCCGGGGAGAAGGTCAGCGACCTGACGTTCTTCTCCTCCGCCTGCAAGTGCTTCGCGTCGGACGTGGCGATGGAGGTCACCACCGACGCGGTCCAGTTGCTCGGCGGCTACGGATACGTCAAGGACTACCCGGTCGAGCGGATGATGCGGGACGCCAAGATCACCCAGATCTACGAGGGCACCAACCAGATCCAGCGCGTCGTGATGGCCCGGCAGCTGCTGAAGTAGCCGGGCAGCTGGCGTTTCCGCTGGTCAGCGGCCTATCTCCTGGGCGGCGCCTCGGCTGTGCGGGTGGGTCCGCGCGCCGGTCAGGGGTCCGGACGGCTCGGCGCTATGCCCGTTGTTCCCGGTTGGTTCCCGTCGTTTCCCGACACGGTGCTGGATCCGTGCTGACCCCTGGGGCCGCCGAACGGGGCGGGGTACCGGCCAGCGGCCGGGCTGTTCGGTCACGGCAGATTGGCTCCAGCGATCGCGTCTACGATGTGGCGCGGCATGGCCTTATCCCGGTGGTGTCGATGCCCATCCGGGCCAGCATGTCGTCCAGGCCGTGGCCGGCCCTCTGCCCGCAGCGTCGGGTACGTGTTCCGCGACCGGGGCCTCATTGAGTTCCTGTTCGTCATCGCCCACCTCTGCGGCTTGAGCGCCTGAGGTCACGGTCCGGTAGTCCGGGCGGTGATCGTCTGGAGCCGCTGCTCGAAGTGGCTGCGAGCCTCGTCCGCCCCGCCGCCTGTGACGGCGCTCATCGCCACTGCGGCCGTGATGATGACGTCAGCCAGTTCGTCCAGCAGGTCGTCACTGGTCCGGCAGGTGCCCTTCCTGCTGTTCATCCCGCGCATGCCGATCAGCGCCTCGGCTACTTCGCCGATCTCCTCGGTGAGCTTGAGCACGCGCATTTCCACGGGCACGTGGCCGTGGTACTCGTGCAGCCGCCGGATGTCATCCCACATCGTGCCCTCCGCCGTCACGTTGCTGGCTCCCGCGCTCCGCGCTCTGCGCAGCCCCATTAGGCCGCCCCGATCGTCTGGTTGATGCACGGGAGCGGAGGCGGGCAGGTGGCCAGGCCTGTATCTCGCATGATCCGCTGGACGGTCTCTTCCAGGGTGCTGGCCGCCCCAATGACTTGCTCGATGGCACCGGGAAGCAGGTCACGTTCGCGGTACCAGCTTTGCATCTCTGCAAGCCCGAACTCGGCGGCCTGCGGCCGGGTGGCGTGGCGGGTCATGGTTTCCTCGAACGGCACGTCCAGGTAATAGAACCAGGATCGGTCCTGGTGGTCGCGGCGCAGGGCTTCGAGCATGTCCGCGTAGTGGTCGGCGTACAGGATCCCGTCGACCACCACGTGGAAGCCGTGATCAAGCGCGTACCGGGCGGTGAGGCCGATGAGGCCGATGTTCGCCCCTGCGGGGACGTCACGCTCGCGCAGCACGATCCGGCGCAGGTTGTCCTGGCCGACCAGGGCGATGCCCCGGCCGTAGCGGGCGCGTATCGCGGCGGCGACAGCGCTCTTGCCGGACCCGGAGTTCCCGCGCAGGACGATCAGCCGCGACTGGCTGCCAGCGCTCACTCGGTTCACGTTAGCGGCCTTGGCCCGGATCGGCCGGGTGGCGCGCTGCGCGGTCGCCCACTGGCGGCCGGGAGGCGTACCTACTCGCTGACGGCGCGCGGGCGCAGCACAGTTTGTCATTCGGACGGCAGCGTGTCGTTGGCCGTGACCGATATTCAGGTGCGCGATGATCGGGTGATGCCGGCGGCAGGGGAGCTGCGGAAGGGGAGCTGATGCCGAAGATAGCGGCCAAGAAGGAGCCGACGGCGAGCGCCCTGGTCTTCTCGCGGTTCGCTGAGGGCTGGCGGCTCTGCCTGATCATGCACCCGAGGCTGGGGATGCTGCTGCCGGCCGGGGGTCACGTGGAGGCCGATGAGACGACCGCTGAGGCCGCGGTCCGCGAGGTGCTTGAGGAGACTGGGCTCCGGATTCGCCTGCTGCCGCCGCCGGCGGTGCCGTTGCCGGCGGGCACGCCGCACGTCGCGGTTCCCGCTCCGTGGTGGATCCTGGAGATGCAGGTGCCTGCCGACCGGCACGAGCTGCGCCCGCACGTCCATGTCGATTTCATCTACGTGGCGGTCGCCGAGCAGGTTACAGCAGGCCCGGCGGCGCACCAGGTGGCATGGCTGCGTGCAGCCGAGGTGGGCGAGCATCCAGGTGTGGTCGAGGACACCCGTCTGTTGGCCAAAGAGGTGTTCTCCAGGATCGGTGACCTGGTGGGCTCGCAGCAGGGCCGCGCGGTGGCAACGGACGTGCTGGGGTCGCCAGCCGGCGCGTCGTGACCGGCTCGCTATAGGGCGGCGACGTCGGCGCCCAGGCGGTCGCCGAGGCCGCTGATCCATGTGGCGCATTGCGCCTGTGCTTCCTGCATGCCAGTCATACGCCGGTCGATGACCCGGCACCGGTCTGGCTGGTCGGTGGCGAGCAGCCGGAATAGCTTGTCGGCCTGCTGGTGAATGCTCGCCTGCTCGGCTGTGAAGCGTCGGCTGTCGCGTTGTTCGGCGCGGCCGATGGCGGTGGGGACGTCGTCTGCGATCAGGATCGTCAGGTCTGGCATCGGCCGCCACTGCGCGGCGAT
>WNGM01000004.1_pt1 | contig 151356 bp, 149 predicted proteins | sample 5400571 | NCBI WGS metagenome assembly WNGM01 (sample SAMN13153378, study PRJNA577476) | soil metagenome | isolation source: 100 cm soil or saprolite under Garry oak tree replicate 2 | place: USA:California | collected 2016-06-15
CATCGAGTGAGAATGCCGGCATGAGTAACGAAAGACGGGTGAAAAACCCGTCCGCCGAATGCCCAAGGGTTCCTGGGGAAGGTTAATCCGCCCAGGGTGAGTCGGGACCTAAGGCGAGGCCGAGAGGCGTAGTCGATGGACGACGGGTTGATATTCCCGTACCTCCAACTTCGCGCCCGAGCTGAACCCGGGGTACTAAGGGAAACCCCTTCGGGGGTCTACCGACAGACCCGGTAGTAGGCTAGCAATGGGGTGACGCGGGAAGGTAGCCCAGCCCAGGCGTTGGTCGACCTGGGACAAGCGTGTGGGGCGTCTGGCAGGCAAATCCGCCAGACATGTGCCTGAGGCGTGATGTCGAGCCAATTGTGGCGAAGTGGGTAATCCTATACTGCCAAGAAAAACCTCTAGCGAGTGAAGTCGGAGCCCGTACCCCAAACCGACGCAGGTGGGCAAGTAGAGAATACTAAGGCGATCGAGCGAACCCTGGTTAAGGAACTCGGCAAATTGACCCCGTAACTTCGGGATAAGGGGTGCCGCAGTCCGTGATCACCCTTGCGGTGTGAGCGGAAGGCGGTCGCAGAGACCAGGCCCAAGCGACTGTTTACTAAAAACACAGGTCCGTGCGAAGTCGAAAGACGCTGTATACGGACTGACGCCTGCCCAGTGCTGGAACGTTAAGGGGAGGGGTTAGCTCTGCTTGCAGGGCGAAGCTCCGAACCTAAGCGCCAGTAAACGGCTGCTGTAACTATAACGGTACTAAGGTAGAAGCCTGGCGTGCACCAGGCACTGCCCCTCGACACGGCGACGTGTCGAGTGCAGTCGGCTATATGCTGGAAACCCCGTGGATCCGGCGGTACTGTCTGTCGCACCTCGTCCTAAGAGAGTGTGAAAATGGACAGTGACAATCCGACCGGTGCGGACAATCAGCAGGAAAGGCCAGGCATCGAGCAGTGGGTAGTCGGGTTCGTTGACGTCATGATAACCATCGTCATCCGCTCCTGCGCTTCTCCGTGAAGCGCTGGCGCGAGCTGACCTCGGTGGTCGTGCCGTTCTTCGAGCAACACCCCACTGATCACCGCCAAGCGAGCCGACTTCGTGGCGTTCGCCGTCCGTTCTCAGAATGATGGAGGAGGGCGCACACCTCACGGAGGAGGGCTCTGCTGTCGGATCGCTGCCGTCACAGAGCAGATGAACCGGCGCAGGCGGTCTCGGTTCCTGGAATCCTCAGAGGCCATACGCCGACCAGCTCGGACCGATGCCGAGCTGAAGATATGGTCCTAGCCCCACGGCGACGTGGGGATAACTAGAGCGAAATTCCTTGTCGGGTGAACAGTTGCCCCGGATGGAAGTGATTCCATCCGTCAATCCCGCTCATAACGGCGAATCCCGATCCGGGTGCCTCGACCAAGGACGAGGCGAGATCCGGAGGGCGATGCCGTGGGAAGCCCTCTGCCGCCCTCAACGGCGGTATGGCCCCGTAACGACTGATCCCATTGTGGAGAGGCTCCAGTCCCTGTCACGGTCGTGACGTAGAGTCATGAAGTGGTAAATCTATGGCTGGGGCAAGACGCGGGCTCTCGATTTGAACATCGAGATGAAGGCATAGTCTGTCCCCTTGGTAACAGGGGAGTGTGACGAAGTTCCGACCTGCACGAATGGCGTAACGACTTGGGCGCTGTCTCAACCAGGGGCTCGGTGAAATTGCAATACGAGTAAAGATGCTCGTTACCCGCGGAAGGACGGAAAGACCCCGGGACCTTTACTACAGCCTGATGTTGGAGTTTGGTTCGAGTTGTGTAGGATAGGTGGGAGACTTTGAAGCCGGGACGCTAGTCTCGGTGGAGTCAATCTTGAAATACCACCCTGCTCGTGCTGGGCTTCTAACCACGGTCCGTGAATCCGGATCTGGAACAGCGTCAGGTGGGTAGTTTAACTGGGGCGGTTGCCTCCCAAAATGTAACGGAGGCGCCCAAAGGTTCCCTCAAGCTGGTTGGCAATCAGCTGTCGAGTGCAAGGGCACAAGGGAGCTTGACTGCGAGACAGACATGTCGAGCAGGAGCGAAAGCTGGGCCTAGTGATCCGGCAGTGGCACCCAAGGGTTGGGCTGTTCGCCCATTAAAGCGGTACGCGAGCTGGGTTTAGAACGTAGGTCACTGCGTCTCCACGGAGTAATCTGTGGATGCCCACCGGCTCATATCGGTGAAACCCTGATTGTCACAACCGAACGGTATGATCAGGGCAATACCGAGGGAAGGCCGGCACGATGAAGGCAGAGGAAGCGTCCTACCTAGCGGGTTTCCTGGACGGAGATGGAAGCATCCACTTCCAGCTCGTCAAGCAGCGTGGCTATCGTTTCGGATACTACCTCCGAGCGAGCTTGTCACTATCGCAGCGTACGGCCGCACGGAGTGGGCTGGAGTACCTCCAGCAGCTCATCGGCGGTGGGTATCTGCGCGATCGTGGCACGGGCATGAGTGATCTGGTGATCACGAGCCGGCCGCTGTTGTCGACGATCCTCCGCGAGGTGGAGCCGTACGTGGTCTTCAAGCGAGAGCATGTGCGCCGAGCGTTGTGGCTGCTGCCACAGCTCGATTCACTTCGCGACGCCCAGGAATTCCTGCGGGTAGCACGTGAGGTCGATGCCTTCGCAACCCTAAACTGTTCGAAGACGAAGCGGATCTCCGCCGCAGATGTCGAGCGTCATCTGCGCAGCATGGGTGTGTCGGTCCCCGTAACGACTTCCTCGGTCCTGCTCGACCGAGGAGATGGGTCTCCCGCCTCAGACACCGATCCGAGGCAAATCTACGAGTCCCATAACACGCCGGCCCCTAGAAATAGGGTGGAGGTATAGTCTGTGCCTACAGTAATGTGGGATAACACGCGTGAGACAGTGAACGAACCGCGCTGTCTGTAAATCTGGCTATATGCTGGAAACTCCGGTTGGATCCTGCGGTACCAGTCTTCAGTCTAGTTCTTGTGAGAGGACAGGACGTCGAAGGGTGACAATCCGACAGGTGGGTGATCGTTGGCGATCACGCCGGACAATCAGCAGGAAAGGCTGGACGGCCATAGCGGTCGTCCAGAATCCTCAGAGGCCATACGCCAGACATGAGCAGAGATTCCTGCACATGAAGAGATGGTCCGACCCCCATGGCGACGTGGGGAGCCAGGCGGAACAAGAAACGACCTGGCCGCCGATCCTTGTCGAGGATCGGAGGTAACAGATGTGTCGGTCCCTATCCTCCGTGGGCGTAGGAGACTTGAGGAGGGCTGTCCCTAGTACGAGAGGACCGGGACGGACGAACCTCTGGTGTGCGAGTTGTCGTGCCAACGGCACTGCTCGTTAGCCACGTTCGGAAGGGATAAGCGCTGAAGGCATATAAGCGCGAAGCCTGCTCCAAGATGAGGTCTCCCACAGGGTCGACCTGGTAAGGCCCCCAGCTAGACGACTGGGTTGATAGGCCGGAAGTGGAAGCGCAGCAATGCGTGAAGCTGACCGGTACTAATAGGCCGAGGACTTGGCAACCATAAACTTGCTCGCGCTCGCTGTGTAGCTCTGGAGGTTTCCGACCTCGAGAGCTTCCTCAAGCCGTTTCGGTGGTCATGGCGGAGGGGAAACACCCGGTCCCATTCCGAACCCGGAAGTTAAGCCCTCCAGCGCCGATGGTACTGCCCGGGAAGCCGGGTGGGAGAGTAGGTCGCCGCCGGGACACCAACCAGAAGCGCTGCCTCCAAGGCAGCGCTTCTGGTTTCTCTCGGTGTAACCAGGACGACGAGGTGCTGTGGATGTGCGGCTTGTGGTTCCGTTGGGGCAGGATGTGCCCGTGAACGAGCGAAGAGATCAGGCACGGCGCGGAGGTGGCCACCCGGCAGGGGCGCCTCGGCGCGGTCCACAGGACGCGCGCCAGGCTGATGGACGCCAGCCCGCGGCGGGCGCCAACAGGCGCCGTCCTCCCTCGCCCGCCGGCTCCGCCGACCGCCGTGGCGCCGGCGCCCGGAGCTCGCGCGCCGGGGCCTCCGCCGATGGGCGTGGAACCGGCGGCGGCCGCGCGGCGACCACCGGCCGCAGCACCACCGGCAGCCGCGGGAGGACCGGTGCGGCCCGTGGAGGCAGCGGTGCGGCCCGTGGAGCCAGTGGATCGGGGCGCGCAGCCGGCACCGGGAGCCGCTCCACGACCGCTGGGCGCGGGAGCACGGGGACCCGCGCAACGACGGCCAGCCGCGGGGCCACAGGGACTCGCGGAGCGACTAGCGGCCGCGGTACCACGGAAGGCCGCTCCGCGACCACGGGTCGCGGGACGTCGGGGAGCCGTGGGAGGGCTGGCGCGGCTCGCGGGACCAGCGGGGCCGCTCGAGGCGGTCCCGCTGGCGGGCGCGAGCGAGCTGGAGCGAGCGGCCGGCGTCCAGGGGCGAGCGAGCGCCGCCCGGACGCGAAGGGACGGGGGCTTGGGGCCGATGCGGACGCGCGCGGTCCGGCTGGGGGCCGCGGGGCGGGCGACCGCGGGGTTGCCTCTGGCGACCGTCGATCAGGCGTGTCCCGTGACCGCCAGTCGGGCCTGGGCGAGGGTCGGCTCGGCGCCGGTGGCGCGCCCTCGCGCGACAGCGCGCGCCGTCGGGACTGGGGGGAGCGCCCGGGTGGCGGGCGGTCCAACCGGACGACGGGAGACCGCTGGAGCCCCGCGAAGGCCGCGCCAAGGCGTCCAGCACGCCCCGCTCGCCCCGGCGGCCGGTCAGGGTCGACCGTGCTGCCGGGCAGCGCGGGCGGCACGGACGATGGCCCCGCAGCTCGGCGCGGGCCTTCCTCGCGCGGTCGCGAGGGGACCCGAGATCGTGCGCCCACCCGGGAAGGCGGGCGCGGCCGGGAGGGCACCTGGGGCCGTGGGGCTTCCTCGCGAGGCGGCGAGGGGACCCGGGATCGCGGTCGGGACACGTCCCGGGATCGCGGTCGGGACACGTCCCGGGACCGCGGTCGGGAGCCGGTAGGGGGTCGTGAGGCGACTCGGGGCGGTGTGCCGGCGGGGCTGGAGGCCGAGTCGGCGGCGGAGGATGCGCCAAAGGTCAGTGAGGTGCTGACGGAGGAGATCCTCGACGAGCTGCGGCAGACGGCTCGGCCGCATGCGTTCAGCGCGGCGGCGCGGGCGCTGGCGGACGCGGTGCTGGCGCTGTCGGAGGACGACCCGGAGGCCGCGGCGGCGGCGGGGCGTGAGGCGAAGGGCTCCGCGCCACGGTCGGCGGCGGTGCGGGAGCTGCTGGGCATCTCGCTGTACCAGGTCGGCGAGTACAAGGCGGCGCGGACGGAGCTGGCCGCGGCGCAGCGGATCTCGGGGAACGCCGACCTCACGGCGATGCTGGCGGATGTGGAGCGCGCGACGGGCCGCCCGGAGCAGGCGATCGAGCTGTTCCGCACCACCGACCGCACGCGGATGAGCGCCGACACGGCCGCGGAGCTGCTGGTGGTGGCTGCGTCCGCCTACGGTGACATGGGCCAGCCGGCGGCGGGGGTTGCGCTGATCCGCCGGCACGCGCGCTGGCCGGCGCAGTTGGCCGACCACCACCTCCGGCTCGCCTACACCGAGGGGGCGCTGGCCGAGCGGGCGGGCGATCTCGATGCCGCGACTGAGGCGTTCGCGCGCGTGACCCGCACGGACCCCGGCTTCTTCGACGCGGCCGAGCGCCTGGAGCGCCTCCAGCGCACCGCTCCCGACTGAGGCCACGGGCTCGCGACCTCGACCGGTCGTGCCTTCCCCGTTAGTCCTGGGAGGCGGCGGCTTGGCGTTGGCTGATCCAGCGGGCGAGGCCGGCGGCGTTGGAGTGGTAGGTGTTGAGGAGGCGGAAGCTGTCGGGATCGCCGGATTGGTGGCCCTCCTCGAGCTCGAAGCGCTCGCGAAGGGCGGCCTCGATGTGGTCGACCTCGGGACCCCCGTCCCGGGCGGCGGCCTCGGCGGTGTCGCACCAGCGGAGCAGGCGTTCCTCGGCCTCGGCGAGGCGCTCGGCCGGCGGCGAGATGGGGCCGAAGTGGGTGAGCACCAGATGCGCGGGCGAGCGCGCGGCGAACGCGCGCAGGCTCCGGAGGGCCAGGTCCCGGTCGAAGTCGGGCGGCGGGGTAGCCGGCCGCAGCACGTTGGAGCTCGGCAGCAGGACGCCGACGGCGTCCCCGGAGAACAGCGAGCCGGCGTCCGGCTCGAAGACGCCGATGTGGTGGCGGGCGTGGCCGGGCGCGTGGATGAGCTCCAGGCGGCGGCCGCCGAGGTCGATGACCTCGCCGTCCTCGACGGCCTTGATCCTGGAGGCCTCGACCGGTGCGAGCCCGCCGTAGACGGTGTCCATCAGCTCGCCGTAGACGCGCGCCGAGCTGGCCAGCAGCCGCTCTGGATCGACCAGGTGCCTGGCGCCGAAGGGGTGCACGACCACGGTGGCGTTCGGAAAGGTCCGGACGAGATCGCCCGCGCCGCCGCCGTGGTCCAGATGGATGTGGGTGAGCACGATCCAGCCGAGGTCCCGGGGGTCCAGGCCGGCCTTGGTGATTCCCTCCGCGACCACGCTGGCGACCCGCGAGGGCCCGGTCTCGATGAGCGCGGGCCGTTCACCGAGGACGAGGTAGCCGGCGGTGATCTCGGGCAGCCCACCCATCTGGGTGTCGATGCCGATGACGCCTTCGGGCAGTGCGTCGAGCACGCTCACGGGCGGGGTCTCCTTTTACCGCCTGGACGGTGCGGCGAACGCCTCGGGGTGCAGCGGGCGGAGCACCAGGCCGTCGCGGGGCTTCGGGTAGAAGAAAGTGGTCTTGGGGGGAAGAATCCGGCCACGCTGGGCCACCTCGAGCACGGCCGAGAAGGGTGCGGGGCGCAGGGCGACAACGGTTGCGAACTCACCCTGGTCCACCTGACGGCAGGCGGCGGCCAGGTCGTTGGAGTACGCGACCTGGTGCTCCAGGTCCCGGAGGCCGAGCATCCCCTCCAGCACGGTGCGGTGGAGGACCTCGACGTCCAACGGCGTGTGGTCCAGGCCGGTCCTGGACCACAGCGCCTCGGAGTCGCGGGCGACCAGCAGCCAGGTCTGCCCGCCGCCGTACAAGCCGAAGGCGACCCGCTGCCGGGGCTCCCGCTCGAGCTGCGCCTCCAGCTCCGAGGGCGAGGCGGCCGGGCCGATCTGGAAGTCCTCCTGCAGCCGGGCGAGCACGACCTCCGCGGGCACTCCGGCGAGCAGGCGGTGCACGGGCAGGACGCTCGGCCCCTGCTGGTCGATGTCGACCAGCAGCATGAGGGTCTGGTGCCAGGGCGCCGCGCCGTCACGCGCGGAGGCCGCCCCGGAGCCCGGGGCTCCCGGAGCCGCGGAGGGCGAGGCCCCGGCGCCGCAGTCCCGGCCCCCGCCCGCCCCGGCGCGGTCCATCTCGTCCCGGTAGGCGAGGGCTGTGCGGTACCGGTGGTGCCCGTCGGCGATCAGTACCTTCTGGTCGGCGACCAGCTCGCTCCAGCGCGCGATCGTGGCCGCGTCGCTGATTGGCCAGAGGCGGTGCCCGAGCCCGGCCTCGTCGACCGCGTCGACGGCGGGCGCGGCCTCGGTGACGTGCTCGATCGCGGCGGCGGCACGCCCTCCGCCCGCGTACAAGCCGTAGATGGGGGAGAGATTCGCGCGGGTCGCCTCCAGCAGGCGGAGCCGGTCGGCGACCGGCGCGACCATGGTGCCCTCGTGCGGCAGGATGACCTCACGGGTGTCGTCGAGGGTCACGTTGGCCATGACGCCCCGCTGGACCCGCCGCTCGCCCCTGATCACGTACGCCTCTTCGTAGAGATAGAGCGACGGGACCGGGTCGAGCACCAGCGCGCCCTCGTCCCTCCACGATTCGAGCAGCTTGGCGGCCTGCTCGTAGCGATTGGAGTCGTCCCTGCCGTCGCGGGCCAGGATCAGCCGCACGACGTTGTACGGGTTCATGGCCTCGTAGGCGTCGCGCGCCTCGGGCGTGATCACGTCGTAGGGCGGGACGATCACCCTGCCGGGGTCGCCGACGACCGCGGGATCGAAGCGCAGCCCCCGGAAGGGGGCGGCGGCTACCATGGAGCCGCCAAGGGGTTCATCGTCATGACCCTGGAGTTGTAGCAGTCCGGCACGGATGGTCGCCAGCCGTGCAGCGAAGGGGAGGGGATCGCCATCGAGGCCGAGCCGTACGAGCTGTTCCGCCGAGGCACGGCGCTGCTCGCCGACCATCACGCGCACCAGGCGGCCACCGTGCTGGAGCGGGTGGAGGCGATGGAGCCGGAGCGTGGCTCGGTCCGCGAGGCGCTGGGCCGCGCCTACTACGATTCCGGCCGGCCGGAGGCGGCGCGGGAGCAGTTCGCCAAGGCGCTCGAGCTGGACCCGGCCAACGACTACGCGCATTTCTGCCTGGCGCTGTGCCTGCTGCGAGGCGGCGAGGTGGATGTCGCCATCGGGCACCTGCGGCTCGCCCTGGCGATGCGCCCGAACGTCGACGACTACCATCAGGCGCTGGCACGGGCCGAGCGCATGCGGCCGGGCGGACCGTGACCGGGGCGGCGCCGCTCGCCGGTCGCTACCGTTCGGTCGCCCTCGATCTCGACGGGACGATCTACCTGGAGGACCAGGTGGTCCCCGGCGCGCCGGAGGCGATCCGGGGCGTGCGTGAGCTGGGCGTCCGGGTGGCGTTCGTCACCAACAACGCGATGCGGCCTCCCGCCGCGGTGGTGGAGAAGCTGTCGCGGCTCGGCGTCAAGGCCACCGTGGAGGAGGTGCTGACCTCCTCCCAGGCGGTCGTGCGGTTGCTCGGCGGCGAGTCCGGGCTCCGTGGCAGGGGCGTGCTGGTGGTCGGCGGCGCCGGGCTCCGTGAGGCCCTCTCCGGCGCCGGCGCCACGCTGCTCGACCCGGAGGCCTGGCGGGACGCCGAGATCGTCGTCGCCGGGCTCGACCCTGAGCTGACCTACGAGCGGGTCCGCGCGGCCAGCCTGGCGATCGCGGCCGGCGCGCGCTTCGTGGGGAGCAACGCGGACGCGAGCCTGCCGACGCCGGAGGGTCCGTGGCCGGGCGCCGGCTCGGTGCTCGCCCTGCTCTCGACCGCCACCGGGGCGCGTCCCGAGATCGCGGGCAAGCCCCGCCGCGCCCTGTTCGAGACGGTGGCGGACGCGCTCGGCCCCGGGCCCAGGCTGATGGTGGGGGACCGGGTGGACACCGACCTGGTCGGCGCGCAGGCGCTCGGCTGGGCGACCGCGCTGGTGCTCACCGGCGTGACCCGCCCGAGCGCGCTGCTGGACGTCGAGGTCGTGCCGGACCACCTGCTGGCCGACGTCGGCGGCCTGCTGCAGCCGCCGGGGCCGGCGATCCGCGTGGACGACGGTCCCGGCCGGCTGCGCGCCGTCGCCGAGGGGGACCAGGGGCAGGTCGCCTCGCTCGCCGTCCGGTGGGAAGGATCAGCGGCGTATCTGGACGAGCTCTGGGTGGACCCCGCCTGGCGCGGACGGCTCGTCGGGACCCGGCTGCTGCTGGACGCCGGCGCGCGCCTCCGCGCCGCCGGCGTGCGCACGCTCACCGCCAGCCCGGCGCGCCTCCGCGCTCCGGACCGCTCCGACCGCCCGGCCGGCCACCCCGCGGGTGCGACGGACCCGGATGGCGTTCGGCGGTTCCTGCAGCGCCTGGGCTTCGAGGGTGATGGCCAGGGCCTCAGCCGCGACCTCGGCCCGAGCCCTCGGTGACCTCGTCCTCGTCCTCTTCCTCGCTCTCACCGGCCTCCTCGATCGCGTCGAGGACCGCCTGGTAGAGGCGCCGGGCCGCGGAGCTCGGCTCGTCGCAGTCGTCGCACGCGCCCGGCAGGTCGTCGGGGTCGATCTCGGCGTCCTCCTCCACGGTGACCTCGATCGCGACCTCGCCGTCAGCCTCCGCGTCGACCTCCTCGACCTCCTCCTCGGTTTCCTCGTCGTCGTCGCCGGAGGTACCGCGGGCCTCCTGCAGGCCGTCGAGCGCCTGGCCCAGCTCCAGCACCGACCCGATCGGGGTGATGCGCGTGCCGCTCCCGCCGCAGGCCGGACAGTTGCTCCGCAGCCAGAGCTGCTCGTCGAAGGTGTGGTCGTACTCGAGCTTGTCCTCGCCGTCCTCGTCGAGCGCGGGCAGTGCGGCCGCGTCGCCGTCGGCGTTGCCCTGCCAGGAGTCGGGGTCGGCCAGCGGCCCGGCCTGATCGCCGAACACGTCCAGCGCACGCTCCGCCGCCTGCCGCGCGGCGTCGCGCTCGAGGTCCTGCCGCTGGCGCTTCCAGAGGGCGAGCGCTGCCTGCCGCAGCTCCGTCAACGAGCTGGTGGTCATCATGGGGGGCTCCCTTCGCCGGTGCGGCGAATCCTATCGGTAGGGGGTCTGCCACCGCTGCCAGGTCGGAGGCGGGCGGCGGCGCTGCGACAGGCCGCCGAGCAGGATGATCAGCACGATGCCCGCGATGAAGCCGACCACGTGCGCCAGGTAGGCGACGCCGGCTCCGTTGGCGACCGAGGCCCCGGAGGCATAGAAGTACTGGAGCACGAACCAGGAGCCGAGCACGACCCAGGCGGGCAGCCGCGCGGGGAAGAAGAACAGGAACGGCACCAGGCTGGTCACGCGCGCCCTCGGGTACAGCACCAGGTAGGCGCCGAGCACCCCGGCGATCGCCCCCGAGGCCCCCACCAGCGTGGTGGTGCTGCTCGGGTCGGCCAGCGCGAAGCCGTAGGTGGCCAGGTAGCCGCAGAGCAGGTAGAAGAACAGGTAGCGCACGCGGCCGAGCCGGTCCTCGACGTTGTTGCCGAACACCCACAAGAACAGCATGTTGCCCAGAATATGCAGCCAGCTCCCGTGCAGGAACATGGCGTACAGCACCGACAGCGCCGGGAGCTTGTCGAAGGTCGGCCGGCCCACCGGGCAGGCGACCTGGTTGCCCTCGACGCGCGGCTGCCCGCTCGTGATCGTGAGCGGGAGCTGCCGGTTGGAGGTCAGCTCCTTGGGGATGGCCGCGTAGCGGCGGAAGAACGCCTCCTGACGGCACGCGTCGGCGGCGGAGGACGGGTTGCCGCTGATCGACAGCGCGACCGGCTCGACCAGGAACACCGCCAGGTTGATGGCGATCAGCGCGATGGTCACCCACGCCGTCCGGAAGGTCGGGTTCTCGTCGTGAATCGGGATGAGATTCAGCATCTAGAACAGCGTCCGCATTCGCAGAAGGTCTGACAGGCTCGCGTCGACACGGACCTTACCTGACAAGAACGCTGACATGAATGTGGTCCGCTCCTCGACCAGGTCGATCAGGTCATCGGAGCGCAATTCGAGGAGCACGGCGACCTGCTCGCCGGGCGGCGGGGCTTCGGTGGGCGGTGAGACCTTGCCGTCCTCGATCACCGAGTACCAGCTCGCGTCGATGTCGGTGACCAGGCAGCCCATCACCTTGCGGCCGGGGATGGCCGAGCGGACGTTGTCCTGGTTGCCGTCCAGCCGCGCCATCAGCCGCTCGATCGCCCTGCCCACCTCGTCCTTGGTCGCCACCTGGACTCCTTACCCGTTGACGCCAGGGGTCTCCGGGCTGTCCCCGTTGACCGGCTCGTATACCTGCTGGAGAATCCGTGCGCACATGATGCACGATCTGGCCCACGTTCCACTTTTTCGACGCGTGCGGAGGTGGCGAGGTGGCGAGCGCCCGGGAGCAGTACCTCCAGGCGATGGCGAGCTTCACGGAGATGACCAGGACGAGTGCGGAGCGCCTTGCCTCGCGGTTGGCCAAGCAGGGTGAGCTGCAGTCGGGCCAGGTCGGACGGTTCGCGGAGGACCTCGTCCGCCGTACCCAGCGCAACCGCGAGACCATGACCCGCCTGGTCCAGCGCGAGGTCAAGCGCCAGCTCAGCGTGCTCGGCATCGCCACCAGGGACGAGGTCGCCCGACTCCAGCAGCGCGTGCGCGCCCTGGAGCAGGCGGCGGAGCGGCCCGCCGCCGGCGGCGGCGCCCGCGGCAGGAGCGCGCCCTCCAGGAGCGGCGGCTCGCGGACCACGGCTTCCAAAGGCTCCACCTCGAGGACAGCCTCAGGTGGCACCACCACCCGCAGGAGCGCATCGACCGACGCCGCCTCCGGCCGGGCGGCCGGCGGCTCGGGCCGGACAACACGGCGCAGCTCACCAAAGACCGGGCAGGACCCCAGCCAGGGCGAGTAGGCTGGCTCAGGATGCGGCTCTGCCAAAGGCCACCTGCCGTCCACGTCCCGGTTGCCACTGAACGCCTTGGAGGAGGCTCGGGTGAGCGTTCCCCTTCCCTTCGGCGAGCCTGACGGCCCGCTCTCGGAGCGGGTGGAGGCCGCGCTGGCGGCGCTCGACGAGACCGACCTCGCCCGCCACCCCGAGGCCTTCGAGGCTGTCAACCGGGCCCTGCTCCACGAGCTCGAGCAGCTCGACGGACTCTAGGAGCTGGTCGTGCCTGCGCGGGTCCGACTCGATCGGGAGCTGGTCCGCCGCGGACTGGTGCCCAGCCGCGAGGCGGCCGCCGATGCCGTCGCGGCGGGGCGGGTGCTGGTCTCCGGCGCGCCGGCCGCCAAGCCCTCCAGGATGGTCGCGGCGGCCGAGCCGATCCAGCTCGCCTCAGCCGACCGGCGCTGGGCCAGCCGCGGGGGCGGCAAGCTCGACCCGGCGCTGGACCGCCTGGGGATCGAGGTCGCGGGGCGTCGCTGCCTCGACGCCGGCGCATCGACCGGTGGCTTCACCGACGTGCTGCTGGAGCGGGGCGCCGCCCGCGTGATCGCGGTCGACGTCGGCCGCGGGCAGCTCGAGGCGCGGCTCGGCGGCGACCCCCGGGTCCAGGTGCACGACGGCCGCAACGTCCGCTTCCTCGAAGCGGACGCGATCGGCGGCCAGGTCGACCTGACCGTCGCGGACCTGTCGTTCATCTCGCTGCGGCTGGTGCTGCCCGCCCTGGCGGCGGCGACCCGGCCGGACGGCGGCTTGCTGCTGCTCGTCAAGCCGCAGTTCGAGGCCGGCAGGGAGGCCGTCGGCAAGGGCGGCGTGGTGCGCGACCCGCGGGCGTGGGCCGGCGCGGTGCGGTCGGTGGCGGCCGCCGCGGCCGAGCTGGGCCTCGGCGCCGCCGGCGTGTGCCCCTCGCCGCTGCCCGGTCCCTCTGGCAACGTCGAGCTGTTCCTGTGGCTCCGCGCGGGTGCCGGACCGCTGGACGAGGCCGCCCTGGAGGCCGCCGTCGCCGAGGGCGCCGCCCTGCCCCGCCGCGGCGGCCCGCGTGCCCAACCGGCCGAGGCGCGGGCGGCGGGGGAGGCGTCCAGGTGACCGGGAGCCGGCCGCCGCGGCGGATCGGCGCGGTCGTGCACCCGGGCCGGCCGGCCGCGCTGGACCTGGGCAAGAAGCTGGCCGGCTGGGCGGCCGAGCGGGGGGTCGAGTTGCGCACCCTGAACGACGAGCGCGGCTGCCTCGGCGACGACATCCCCTGCTTCGGGCCGGAGGAGTTCCCGACCGGGCTCGACCTGGTGGTGGTGCTGGGCGGCGACGGCACGCTGCTGCGCGCGCTCGGGCTCGTGCTGGAGGCGCAGGTGCCCGTGCTCGGCGTGAACCTCGGCCGGCTCGGCTTCCTCACCGAGATCGAGCCGGACAGCCTCGCCCACTCGCTGGAGGCGGTCTGGTCCGGGCATTACCGGGTGGAGCGCCGCACCACCCTGTGCGCCCGCGTGATCGTCGGCGGCAAGGTGGTCGCCTCGAACTTCGCCGTCAACGACGTGGTGCTCGAGAAGTCCGCAAGGGAACGGCTGGCGTCCCTCGCCGTCTACGTCGGCGAGGGGCTGTTCGCGCGCTACGCGGCCGACGGGCTGATCGTCGCGACCCCGACGGGCTCCACCGCCTACAGCTTCTCGGCGGGCGGCCCGATCGTCTCGCCGCGGATGGACGCGCTGCTGCTGACCTCGATCGCGCCGCACATGGTCTTCAACCGCTCGCTGGTGCTGGACCCCGACGAGGTGATCCGGCTCGAGGTGCTGCCCGAGAGCCCGCCGGTGGTCGAGAGCGTCGACGGCCGCGCCGTCCGCCAGCTCGAGGCGGGCACGCTGGTCGAGGTCGTCCGTGGCGACCTCCCCGCGCTGCTCGTCCGGGTCACCGGGACCGACTTCTACAGCTTGGTCCGGTCGAAGTTTCGCCTCGCCGATGCCGGAGAGACCATGAGCAACCATGAGGGTTGACCAGGCCTGTCCGTCCCCCTGTGGATATCGGGCGAAGAGCGTGATGCCGGACGGCTAGAATCCCACACGTATGTTAGGAGAGTTGCGCATCCGTGATCTGGGGGTCATCGACGACGCCCGGCTCGAGGTCTCGCCAGGGCTGAACGTGCTGACGGGCGAGACCGGCGCGGGCAAGACCATGGTCGTGGACGCGCTGTCGCTGCTGCTCGGCGAGCGGGCCGACCCCGGGGCGGTCCGGGCTGGCCGGGCGGCCGCGCTGGTCGAGGGCCGACTGGCCACCGACGACGACGGGCAGGTGGCAGCCGCGCTGGCAGCCGCCGGGGCAGCGGAGGAGGAGGGAGAGGTCGTGGTCGCCCGCCAGGTGCTGGCAGAGGGCCGCAGCCGCGCGCAGCTCCAGGGCCGCATGGCCACGGTGGCCGCCGTCGCCGAGGTGGTCCGCCCGCTGGTCGAGGTCCACGGCCAGCACGAGTTGCAGCGCCTGCTGCGGCCGGCGGTCCAGCGCGAGCTGCTGGACCGCTTCGCTGGCGACAAGGTGCTGGCGTTGCGCGACGAGTTCGGATCGGGCTGGCGCCGGCTGCGCGCCGTCCAGCGCGAGTTGGACCAGCTGGCGTCGCGGGCCCGCGACCGCGAACGCGAGGCCGAGCTGCTGCGCTACCAGCTCGAAGAGATCGAAGCGGCCGCTGTGCGCGTTGGCGAGCTGGACGAGCTGAACGCCGAGTCGGAACGCCTCACCAACGCCGAGGCCCTGCGCGAGGCGGCCGTGCTCGCCTGGCAGTTCCTCGAGGGCGACGAGGACGCGGGGGCCGGCACGGCGCTGGGCGCGGCCGCCCGCACGGTCAGCGGCCCCGGGCGTCACGATCAGGCCCTGGGCGAGCTGGCCGAGCGCGCGTCCGGGCTGGCCGCCGAGGCGGCCGACCTGGCCTCCTCGCTGCGGGCCTACGCCGAGGGCGTGCTGGCCGACCCGCAGCGGCTGGACGCCGTCCAGGGCCGCATCGCCCAGCTACGCGACCTGCTGCGCAAGTACGGCGACGACGAGGCGGCGGTGCTGGTCACGGCGGAGCGGGCCGCCCAGAGGCTGGCCGAGATCGAGGGTGGCACGGTGCGCTCCGAGGCGCTGGAGGCCGAGGCGTCGGCGCTGCGCGCCCGGCTGGCCGACGTCGGCGGCAGCCTGTCCGCCCGCCGCGCCGAGGCGGCCGCCGGGCTGGCCGCAGCGGTCGAGGCGGAGCTGCGCGACCTGGCCATGCCCGACGCCGACCTGCGCATGCCGGTCGTGCAGGACGAGGATGCCGACGGGCTCGAGGTCTCGGGGCGCCGGCTGGCCGCCGGCGACGAGGGCCTCGACCGGGTCGAGATCCAGCTCTCGGCCAACCCCGGGCTGCCGCTGCGACCGCTCGGCAAGGCGGCCTCCGGCGGTGAGCTGTCCCGGGTGATGCTGGCGCTGCGGGTGGTGCTCGCCGGGGTCGACCGCACCCCGACGCTGGTGTTCGACGAGGTCGACGCTGGCGTCGGCGGCCGCACCGCCGCCGCGGTCGGCTACCGGTTGGCCGCGCTGGCCCGCCACCACCAGGTGCTGGTGGTGACCCACCTGCCGCAGATCGCCGCCTACGCCGACCGCCACTTCGTGGTCGAGAAGCGCTCCGCGGCCGGGGAGACGAGCACCGCGGTGCGGACGCTCGACTCCGGCGGCCGGATCACCGAGCTGTCGCGGATGCTCTCGGGCATGGAGGGCTCCGGCCTCGCCCAGGCCCACGCCGAGGAGCTGCTCGCCGCCGCCAACGCCGCCAAGGCCGGCGGGCCCAGGGCAGGCGGCGCCCCCGGCGCCCGCGAGGGCAGGCTCCCCGGAGCCGCGGGGGCCGGCGGCGCCACCGGGCCCAGGGCGGCCGTGGGTGGTGATCGTTCGTGAAGCCGCTCGAGCATCGGCCCTTCCGCCGGGCGCGGGACCAGCAGTCCGGCCCGGGCGAGCAGGCCGGCGTCACCGGCCCGGTGCGCAAGGACAAGCGCACCAAGAACCTGGTCAAGCGCCTGCGCCCCGGCGACGTGGCGGTGGTCGACCACCTCGACCTGGACCGGGTCGCCGCCGAGACGCTGGCCGAGCGCCGGCCGGTGGTGGTCATCAACGTCGCCAGCAGCATCTCCGGCCGCTACCCGAACCCGGGCCCGATGATCCTGCTCGAGGCCGGCATCCCGATGCTGGACGCCACCGGACCCGCCGTCTTCGACCTGCGAGAGGGCGAGCCGGTCCGGGTCGACGAGCACGGCGCGGTCCTGCGCGGCGACACCCAGATCGCCCGCGGCGAGTGGCTGGCGCCGGAGGACGTCCGCAAGCGCGTCGACGCGGCCAAGGACAACCTGGCAGCCGCCCTCGAGGACTTCACCCTCAACACCCTGTCCTACGTCCGCCGGGACCGGGACCTGCTGCTCGAGGGCCTCGACCTGCCCCCGCTGGAGACCAGCCTCCGCGACCGCCACGTCCTGGTGGTCGTCAGGGGTCACGACTACAAGAAGGACCTGGTCACGCTCCGCGGCTACATCAGCGAGTTCCGGCCGGTGCTGATCGGGGTCGACGGCGGCGCGGACGCGCTGCTGGAGGCGGGCTTCAAGCCGGACATCATCCTCGGCGACATGGACTCGGTCACCAACGAGGCGCTGGCCTGCGGCGCGGAAATCGTCGTCCACGCCTACCCCGACGGCCGCGCCCCCGGCCGCGAGCGGGTCGAGCGGCTGGGGCTGGACGCGCACATCCTGCCCGGCGCCGGCACCAGCGAGGACATGGCCATGCTGCTGGCCTACGAGGGCGACTGCGACCTGATCGTGGCGGTCGGCACCCACGCGAGCATGATCGACTTCCTGGACAAGGGCCGGGCCGGCATGGCCTCGACCTTCCTGGTCCGCCTCAAGGTCGGCACCAAGCTGGTGGACGCCAAGGGCGTGAACCGGCTGTACCGGGTCGGCGTGCGCCGCGCCGACCTGCTCGTGCTGGTGGCGGCGGCGCTGGTCGCCATGCTGGTGGTGACCGTGCTGTCGGCGTCCCTGCGCGACGTCTGGGAGACTATCTTCGAGCTGGTGCGGGTGTTCACCCATCGGCTCGTGTCGTTGTTCTAGCCATAGCCGGACGGGGGCCTTGAACGGCGCGCCCCCGCGGAGGGTGCCCTGTGATCAACCTGCGATACCACATCGTGTCGCTGGTCGCTGTCTTCCTGGCCCTGGCGCTCGGGATGGTCGTGGGCGGCACGGTGCTCAACGAGGGCACGGGGCGCGCCCAGCGAGCCTTCAGCGACCTGCTGCGGAGGACCAGCCAGCAGACCCAGGCGGAGAACACCACCCTGCGGGCCCAGGTCGGCCACTACCAGGATTTCGGCGAGAAGGTCCTGCCGCAGCTGGCCCGTGACAAGCTCAAGGGCCATTCGGTCGTGCTGATCGACACCGACCGGGTCGACGACACCACGCGCGCCGGCGTCACCGACGCGGTGCAGGCGGCCGGCGCGACCGTGGACGGCCGGCTCACCTTCTCCAGCGACCGGGTCAACCTGGCAGGCCAGGACGACCGCACCAAGCTGGCGCAGGTCCTCGGCCTGTCGACGGTCGACCCCGACGTGCTGAGGACGGCGATGATCGAGCAGCTGGCCGACAGGCTCACGGCTCCGGCCAAGTTGCCCAAGAGCGACCGGGATCGTCCCCGGGATATGATCACCGCCCTGTCCGACGCCAAGTTCTTCGCTGACCTGAACCTGCCCGGCCCGGTCCGCGACGGCGGTGAGCTCTTTCCGAAAGCGGGGTCGCTGTTCGTGATCATCGGCCCGACCGACGGCTCCACCACGCCGCCGCCGAAGTCGTTCCTGATCCCTCTGGCCGACCGGCTCTCGGCCCGCTCCCCCGCGCCGGTGGCCGGTGTCGAGTCGCAGACCGGGGTCTCCTCATGGGTCCAGACACTGCGCGGCGACAAGGAGATCACCCAGCGCGTCTCCAGCGTGGACGACGTGGACGCCATCTACGGCCAGATCGCCCTGGTGGACGCGTTCGCCCTGCAGCTCGCCAACCAGCCGCCCGGCCAGTACGGCTTCAAGCAGGGGTCCACCGGCCTGCTCCCAGAGGGAGGACCGGCATGACCGATCCCAACGGACCCGGGAGCGCGGGAGCGGACGAGCCGGCCGCCGGGCACCCGGGCGCGCGGAGCGGCGCCCCGGTGCGGTCCGGGGTGCTCGTGCTCGTGCCCGCCTACAACGAGGCCGAGCGGGTGGGCGCGACCGTCGCCGCGCTGCACAAGCTGCCCGGCGTCGCCGAGGTGCTGGTGGTGAGCGACGGCTCGACCGATGCCACCGCCGCACGCGCTCTGGACGCCGGCGCCCACTGCCTGGACCTGCCGCGCAACTTCGGCAAGGGCGACGCCCTCAACGCCGGGCTGTCGGCCCTGATGGAGCGCGTCGCCGACGGGGTCACGCCGGAGCCGGGGGCGCTGCTGCTCGCCGACGCCGACCTCCAGGAGACCGCTGCCCGGCTCGACGTGCTGCTGCGGCCCGTGCTGCTCGGCGAGGCGGACGTGGCCGTGGCCGACCTGCCCGCCCAGCAGGGCGCCGGCGGGTTCGGTCTGGCGATGGGCCTGGCGCGCTGGGGCATGCTGCGGGTCAGCGGCCGGCGCATGAACGAGCCGCTCTCCGGTCAGCGGGCGCTGCGCTGGTCCGCCCTGCCGGCGCTGCTCCCGTTCGCGCCGGGCTTCGGGGTGGAAGTCGCCATGACCATGGACGCCCTGCGCGCCGGTCTCAAGGTGATCGAGGTCGAGGTGGACCTCCGCCACGCCGCCACGGGCCGCGACCTCGCCGGGGTCGCGCACCGCGGCCGCCAGGCCGGGGCGATCGCGCGCGAGCTGGGCCGCCGCCGGGTCTGGCGCGGCCGCGACGGAGGTGGAGGTGCCTGAGATGCACACATGGCCGCTGATCGCCGCGTTGGTGGGCCTGCTCGTCGGCTTCGCCGTGGGCCGCTGGGCCGGGCCCCAGCTCCTGGAGGCGCTGGCCGCCACCAACCTGTCGAGGGTCAACTACCGCCAGCGTACGGTCGTGGCCGGGCTCGGCATCGCCCTGGCGGTCGGCCTGCTGGCGTGGGCCGGACCGCTGGCCCTGGTCGGCGAGCTGGCCTCCGGCTCGGGCTGGCCGGCGCGCAGCGGCATCGCCATGAGCGGCCCGGCCGTCGCGGCGGTGCTCGCCGGCCTCGCCTTCGCGCTGCTCGGACTGCTCGACGACCTGATCCAGGACCAGGGCCACCGCGGCTTCCTCGGGCACCTGCGGGCGCTGCGGCACGGCCGCCTCACCGGCGGCGCGGTCAAGCTGCTCGGCGGCGCGCTGGTCGCCCTGGTGGTGGCGCCGCTGGCCGTCGGCCTGGAGCGGCCCTGGTACCTGATGCTCGTGGGCGCGGTGGTGATCGCCTCCAGCGCCAACCTCGCCAACCTGCTGGACCTGCGCCCGGGCCGCTGCACCAAGGTGTTCCTGCCGCTGTGGGTGGTCGGCTGCCTGCTCGACCCGACCACCGGCGCCTGGTCGGCCGGGCTGGCCGGGGCGGCGGCCGGCACCTTCCCGCTGGACCTGGGGGAGCGCGGCATGCTCGGGGACGCCGGCGCCAACGCGCTCGGCGCCGTCGTCGGCGTGCTGCTGGTCACCGGCCCGGCGTGGCTGCTGTGGGCGCTGGCGGTGGTGCTGCTCGGCCTCCAGGCCGCCAGCGAGCGGGTGTCGTTCTCGCGGGTGATCGACGGGAACCGCTGGCTCCGCGCGGTCGACCGGCTCGGCCGCCAGAATCTCGACGCATAACCCGGCCAGCGCCGCCGAACCTTGCCTCGCCTCCGCGGCACCGTCGGGAGAGCGTGGTAGGCTGAGATCCCGAGGACCCGTAGGCCCGGGTGAGCGCCCGGCCTCCCCCCAGTAGGGTCCAAAGGGGGTCAACAGAACTTGGCGAAGCACATCTTTGTGACCGGCGGGGTCGCCTCCTCGCTCGGGAAGGGGCTCACCGCCGCCTCACTCGGTCGTCTGCTGAAGGCACGTGGTCTTCGCGTGACCATGCAGAAGCTCGACCCGTACATCAACGTCGACCCTGGGACGATGAACCCGTTCCAGCACGGCGAGGTCTTCGTCACCGATGACGGCTGCGAGACCGATCTCGACCTTGGGCACTACGAGCGTTTCATCGACGAGAACCTCTACCGGGACTCGAACGTCACCACCGGGGCCATCTACCAGACGGTGATCGCGGCCGAGCGCCGCGGCGAGTTCCTGGGCGACACCGTCCAGGTCATCCCGCACATCACCAACGAGATCAAGGCGCGCATCCTCCGCGTGGCGGAGGACGCCGACGTGGTGATCACCGAGGTCGGCGGCACCGTCGGCGACATCGAGTCGCTGCCCTTCCTGGAGGCGATCCGCCAGCTCCGCCATGACATCGGCCGCGACAACGTGTTCTTCTGCCACGTCTCGCTGGTGCCCTACATCGCCCCGTCCGGCGAGCTCAAGACCAAGCCGACCCAGCACTCCGTGCGCGAGCTGCGCTCGCTCGGCATCCAGCCCGACGCGATCGTCTGCCGCACCGACCGGCCCATCACCGACGCGCTCAAGCAGAAGATCTCGCTGCTGTCCGACGTCGACGTCGAGGGGATCATCAGCGCGCCGGACGCCGGCTCGATCTACGAGATCCCGCTGGTGCTGCACGAGGAGGGCCTGGACGACTACCTGGTCCGCCACCTCCGCATGGAGGGCGCGGCCGCGCCGGACCTCCGGGAGTGGCAGGCGCTGGTCGAGCGCATCCGCAACCCGCGGCGCACCGTGCGGATCGCGGTGGTGGGCAAGTACATCAACCTTCCCGACGCCTACCTGTCGGTCACGCAGGCGCTCCAGCACGGCGGGTTTCACCATCGAGTCGAGGTCGAGGTCGTCTGGGTGGCCTCCGACGACCTGGAGGAGGCGGCCAACCGCGAGGTGCTCTCCACGGTCGACGGCATCCTGGTGCCGGGCGGCTTCGGGGTCCGCGGGGTCGAGGGCAAGGTCGAGGCGATCAGGTTCGCGCGCGAGCGGCGCGTGCCGTTCCTCGGCATCTGCCTGGGGCTGCAGTGCGCGGTCATCGAGATCGCGCGCAACCTGGCGGGGCTGGAGGGCGCCAACTCCAGCGAGTTCGACCCGCAGGCCCCGTACCCGGTGATCGACCTGCTCCCGGACCAGCGGGGCGTGGCCGACATGGGCGGCACCATGCGGCTCGGCCTGTACCCGTGCCGGCTGCTGAAGGGCAGCCAGGCCGAGCGCTCCTATGGCGACGGGCTGGTGTTCGAGCGCCACCGCCACCGCTACGAGGTCAACAACCGCTACCGGCGCCGCCTCGAGGACGCCGGCCTGGTGCTGTCGGGCACCTCGCCCGACGGTCGCCTGGTCGAGATGATCGAGCTGCCGGACCACCCGTTCTACATCGCCGGCCAGTTCCATCCGGAGCTGCGCTCGCGGCCCACCCGGCCGCACCCGCTGTTCCGCGACTTCGTCGGCGCCGCCGCCAAGCAGGCCGACGCCCGCGACGCCGAGCGCCGCGCCGCCACCCCGGTCGCGGCCCGGGCGCCGGCCCCGAGCCCGGCGCCGGCGCCGGCCCAGGTCGAGCGCCCCGCCGTGACCCCTGCCTGGCCGGCGCAGCCGCGGCCCGCCACGGCGCACGTGGTCGAGGAGCCCGCGACGCCGCGCGCGGCGGACCCGGCGGCGGTCCACGAGCCCGCGACCACGCGCGCGGCGGACCCGGCGGCGGTCCAGGAGCCCGCGACCACGCGGGCGCCGGGAACGGGGCTGTTCGTGCCGGCGGCGGACAACGGCGCGCAGCCGGGCGAGAACGGAGCCCACCAGCAGGCCGACGGCCGCTCGGGATGACCGGGAGCACGCAGCCGCCGTTCCAGGTGCTGGACCGCGAACGGCCGTTCCACGGCCACGTCGTGGACGTGCGGGTGGACCGTATCGCCAGCGCGGACGGGCGCACCGGCACGCGCGAGGTGGTCGAGCACCCCGGCGCGGTGGCCGCGCTGGTGATCGACCAGGAGGGCGCCGTCCTCCTGGTCGATCAGTGGCGCCACGCCATCGGGGGGCGCCTGGTCGAGGTCCCCGCCGGCAAGTACGACGTCAGCGGTGAGCACGTCGAGGACGCGCTGTGGCGGGAGCTGGCCGAGGAGCTGCGGGTCGAGGGCGGCAAGCTCACCTGGCTCACCACCTTCTACACCACGCCCGGCTGGAGCGACGAGGTGGTCGACCTGTTCCTGGCCGAGGGCGTCCGGCCGATCGACGGCGACGGCCCCGAGCCCGACTGGGAGGAGGCCGGCATGGAGGTCGTCCGGCTCTCCTACGAGGAGGCGCTCACGCTCGCCAGCACCAGGCCCCCCGGCGACTCCAAAACGCTGGTCGCCCTCGGGCTCTATGGGCTCTGGCGCGCCGGCGTGTGGTCGCCGGACCCGTCCGGCCGGCCGGCGCCGGATGCCCCGCTGCGGCGGGCCGCGCGCCGCCCTCCAACCCATGAAAGGGGCTCTGGCCAGCGGCCGCCAGTCCCGTAGACTTGGCCGGTGGCCAATGGTGGCCTGCCCGGGGAGGCCCAACGAGGGGCTCAGCCGGCGAGCGGAAGGGGCGTTCCAAATGCACGTCGGGATCCCGCGCGAGCTGAAGGACCACGAGTACCGGGTCGCCATCACGCCGATCGGCGTGCACGAGCTGGTCGGCCTCGGTCACGAGGTGCTGGTCGAGCACGACGCCGGCACCGGCTCCAGCATCGCCGACGAGGAGTACACCGCCGCGGGCGCGAGGATCGTGGACGACCCCGACGAGCTGTGGGGAAGTGTCGACCTCGTGTTGAAGGTGAAGGAACCGATCCCCGAGGAGTACCAGCGCATGCGCTCGGGGCAGGTGCTGTTCACCTATCTCCACCTTGCCGCCAGCAGGGAGCTGACCGAGGCGCTGCTCAAGAGCGGGATCACCGCGGTCGCCTACGAGACCGTCGAGCTCGACCGCCGCCTGCCGCTGCTGGCCCCCATGAGCGAGGTCGCCGGCCGCATGGCGCCGCAGGTGGGCGCGCACCTGCTCGAGCGCGAGCAGGGCGGTCGCGGGGTGCTGATGGGCGGCGTCAGCGGGGTCGCCGCCGCCCGGGTGGTGGTCCTCGGCGGGGGCATGGCCGGGCAGAACGCCGCCTGGATCGCCGCCGGCATGGAGGCGGAGGTGGTGCTGGTCGACACCAACGTGGACAAGCTCCGCTATGTGGACGCGATTCACAAGGGCCGCATCATGACGCTGGTCTCGTCCCGCAGGACCGTGCAGGAGCTGGTCGTGCAGGCGGACCTGGTGATCGGCGCGGTGCTGATCCCTGGCGCGCGGGCGCCGCGGCTGGTCTCCCGGGAGCAGGTCAGCCAGATGAAGACCGGAGCGGTGCTGGTGGACATCTCGATCGACCAGGGCGGCTGCTTCGAGACCTCGCACGTCACCACGCACTCCGACCCCACCTACGTGGTCGACGGGGTGGTGCACTACTGCGTCGGCAACATGCCCGGGGCGGTGCCGCACACCTCCACCTACGCGCTCACCAACGTGACCATCCCCTACGCCGTGCAGATCGCCAGCCTCGGCGTCGAAGCGGCGATCCGCCGCGACGAGGCGCTGGCCAAGGGGGTGAACGTCTACCAGGGCGAGCTGACCAGCCGGCCGGTGGCGGAGGCGCACCAGCTCGACTGGCGGCCGCTGGAGCTGGTGCTCGGCTCCAACGGGGAGCACTGAGCGCGTGACCGCCACCCACGCCGTGCCCGGCGACCCGATTCCCGCGGCCAACCGGCCGCCGGTGGAGGCCGCCTCGCCCGGGGTGCCGAACGGCTCGGCCCAGGGCGGCGGCGGCGCGGCGGGGCGGCCCGGAGGGTCGCCGGCGGTGCCCACGGCGCCAGTGAGCCCGGTCGCTGGGGCGGCGCTGCGGCGCTTCCTGGACTACCTGGCGGTGGAGCGCGGGCTGGCCGCCAACACGCTCAGCGCCTACCGGCGCGACCTCCACCGCTACGCGGGCTGGCTGGCGGCCGCCGGGATCGACGACCCCGCGCGAGCCGAGGAGGAGGACGTGGTCGCCTTCCTCGGCGCGCTCCGCGCGGGGGCGACCCCGGTCGGCACCCGCTACCGCGCCTCCAGCGTCGCCCGCAGCCTGGCAGCCGTCCGCGGCTTCCACCGGTTCCTGGTGCGCGAGCGCCTGGCCGGCAGCGACCCCTCCCACGACCTCGGCACCCCGAAGGTGCCGTCATCGCTGCCCAAGGCGCTGGAGATCGAGCAGGTGGAGGCGCTGCTCGCCGCGGTGGCCGGCGACGACCCCAGGGCGCTCCGCGACCGGGCCCTGCTGGAGACGCTGTACGCCGCCGGCCTGCGGGTCAGCGAGGCGACCGCGCTCGACCTCGACGACATCGACCTCGACGACGGCACCGTGCGCGCCTTCGGCAAGGGGGCCAAGGAGCGGATGGTCCCGCTCGGCCGCTCCGCCCGCAAGGCGCTGGAGTCCTATCTCGTCCGCGGCCGGCCGGCTCTGGCCAGGCCGCGCAGCGGTCCGGCGCTGTTCCTGAACGCCCAGGGCACGCGGCTGACCCGGCAGGGCTGCTGGAAGATCCTGCGTCGCCACGCCAAGCGCGCCGGGCTCGAGGCGGAGGTGTCGCCGCACGTCCTGCGGCATTCGTTCGCGACCCACCTGCTTGCCGGCGGGGCCGACATCCGCAGCGTCCAGGAGCTGCTCGGCCATGCCAGCCTGGCGACCACCCAGGTCTACACCAAGGTCACGCAGGAGCGGCTGCGCGAGGTCTACCTCCGGGCGCACCCGAGGGCGCGTGCCATCTCCCCGTCGCCCGGCTCGACGGGCACAATGATCTTGTAGTCTTTCTTCCCTACTTGGCCTACTTATTTTCACCTCCGTGCCCCTTCGCCTGCCGGGCACGGTCGGAACCGGGAAGGCAGGCAGCTTTCCGCCCCGGTGTTGGGAGGGATCGGTTGGCGACCCCGGGTGGCCGCTCGCCGAGGAGCTTTCGGGCAGCCGCTGACGAACGGAGGAGCGCGATGGACCAGCGGACGACAGAGGTGCTGCGCGAGCGGCTCAGTGGCGAGCATGGCGAACTCCTTCGGCAGCTCAAGGACCTCGGCGCCCAGCACGACGCCGACGGCATCGAGGACCCGCTGCTCGAGGCGGGGTTCGCGGACGCGGGGCAGGCCACGGCCGAGCGGGTCAACCTGCTCACCATGGTCAAGAACCTGCGCGACACGCTTCGCGAGGTCGAGGCCGCGCTGCAGCGAATGGAAACCGGGACCTATGGCCAGTGCCAGCGGTGCGGCCAGCCGATCGCGGAGGAGCGGCTGGACGCGCTGCCGGCCACCCGCCTGTGCATCGCCTGCAAGCGGGCTCGCTGATGGTCCAGAGGTCCAGCCAGCGCGACCGCCGCGGGACGGGGGACGGTGGGACCGAGCCCGGCGCTGCGTCGGGCCGCCGCCCGGCCCGGGCGCGCAAGGTCGCGGTGATCGTCTGCGACTCGCTGGGGGTCGGCGCCGCGCCGGACGCGGCCGACTACGGTGACGCCGGCGCCAACACCATCGGCCACACCGCCGCCGCGGTCGGCGGCCTGCGGCTTCCCAACCTCGGTGCCTGGGGCCTCGGCCGCCTCACCGAGATCGCCGGCGTCCCGGCCGCCGAGCCCGCGGCGGGCGTGGTCGCGCGGATGGCCGAGCGGTCCGCCGGCAAGGACACCACCACCGGCCACTGGGAGATGATGGGGGTGGTCCTGCCCGAGCCGTTCCCCACCTACCCCCACGGCTTCCCACCCGAGGTGATCGACGCCTTCACCGCCGCCATCGGGATCGGCGTCCTCGGCAACAAGCCGGCTTCGGGCACCGAGATCATCGAGGAGCTGGGCGCCGAGCACCTCGCAACCGGCCGCCCGATCGTCTACACCTCGGCCGACTCGGTGTTCCAGATCGCCACCCACAAGCGGGTCGTGCCGCTGGAGTGGCTCTACCAATGGTGCGAGACCGCGCGGCGGCTGCTCACCGGCCCCCACGCGGTCGGCAGGGTCATCGCCAGGCCGTTCGACGGCGAGCCCGGGTCCTTCTTCCGGACCAAGGAGCGCCGCGACTACGCGCTGCCGCCAGCCGGCCCGACGGTGCTGGAGGCGGCGGAGAAGGCCGGCGTGCGCACGCTCGGTGTCGGCAAGATCGAGGACATCTTCTCTGGTCGAGGGCTGGTCGGCTCGGACCACACCGGCGACAACCCGACGTCGCTGGATGCCACCGTCCGCTTCCTGCGCGACGCCGAGGCGCCGACCCTGGTCTTCACCAATCTGGTCGACTTCGACATGGTCTACGGGCACCGCAGGGACGTCGCCGGGTATGCCCGCTGCCTCGAGGAGCTGGACGCCCGCCTGCCCGAGGTCGTCGCGGAGCTCGGCGCCGGCGACTGGCTGCTGCTGACCGCCGACCACGGCTGCGATCCGACCGCGCCCGGCACCGACCACACCCGCGAGCTGGTCCCGATGGTCGCCTTCAGCCCGGGAGGGACCAGCGGCGCGCGGCTCGACGACCGGGCCACCTTCGCCGACCTCGGCGCCACCGTGGCCGACCTGTTCGGGGTCGAGCCCGTCGGCCCCGGCACCTCCTTCGCCGCCGAGCTGGCTCCCTGACCTGGCGCCACGACGAGGCGTCGCCGCAAGGCGGCGTGCTCAGGCGCGGCGCGCGTACATGATGACCGCGACCCCGAGCAGGCAGACGGCCGCGCCGATGAGGTCCCAGCGGTCGGGGCGGAACCCGTCGACGACCACGCCCCACGCCAGCGAGCCAGCGACGAACACCCCGCCGTAGGCCGCGAGGATGCGCCCGAAATGGGTGTCGGGCTGCAAGGTCGCGACGAATCCGTAGGCGCCGAGCGCGAGCACCCCGCCTGCCACCCAGAGGATCCCCCGATGCTCGCGCACCCCCTGCCACACGAGCCAGGCGCCCCCGATCTCCGCCAGCGCCGCCAGCATGAAGAGCACGAACGACCGGACGACCGTCACCAGGCCATCCACCACCATTCCCGCCCGACCATCGGCCCTCTTCTCAGCGGCGACAAGCTCCCGGTCCATTCTCGGGGTCGCGCTTGCGAACGGTAGCCCGTGGAACAGCTGGTCATCCCGAGGCGTCCGGCTGGACGGTCGGCCTCGATGGCTCGTCTGCCGCCAGTTCGACGAACGGCAACGGGCAATTGGGGCTGCCCGCGCAGGTCACGAGGTCGTCGCAGCCGGCGTCCAGCGCCGCGAGCAGGGTCCTGCGGATGGTGAGGAGATCGGGTCTGGCGCCCACGTCATCGCCTTCTCCTCTCCAGGTGGCCCTGCCCGGGGCCCGTCCCCCAGACCATAAACCCGTACCTGGGTACCGGATGCAACCCGCGACACGCGGCCTGCGGTCCCCAGGGGCGCTCCCCGGCTGGGGCAGCAGCGCGCACATTCAACGTCCTATTCAAGGTTTATCAAGATTTCATGGTGTGTTGAATATCGACCATGCATACGTATGCACTGCGATGAATAACGCGACCACGCAGGGTGGGCGTGGCTCAGCGTGCCCGTCGGGATGGGGGACTCACCAGAGCGAGCGGCCGGATTCTTGCACGAGGGGTGTGGACAACCGCTTTCACGGGATTGGCGTCACCGATATGATTCCGACCACTTCCATACATGGTTGCTTGATCTATAAGAAGATTTAGCTATTTGGGAGTCCAGCGACATATCACTCTGGAGATTCATCGACTTATCAGTAAGGCTACTTATCGACAAATCAACGAATCTCTGCCCTACTGATGGCAGCTCGTGGGAGGGCCGGATGGGAAAGGTCATCGCCCTGGCGAACCAGAAGGGCGGCGTGGGCAAGACGACGACCGCCATCAACCTCGGCGCCGCGCTGGCCGAGCGGGGCAGACGGGTGCTGCTGGTGGACATGGACCCCCAGGGCGCGCTGTCCGTCGGACTTGGCCTGAACCCCCTCTCGCTCGAGAAGACCGTCTACAACCTGCTGATGGACTCCGACCAGGACGCGGGCCCGGTGGTCACCACCACCAAGATCGAACGCGTCGACCTGCTGCCCTCCAACATCGACCTGGCCGCGGCCGAGGTCCTGCTCGTCGGCGAGGTTGCGCGCGAGCAGGCCCTGGCACGGGTCCTCCGCTCCTTGCGGCGGCGCTACGACTTCTTGCTGGTCGATTGCCCGCCGAGCCTCGGCCTGTTGACGGTCAACGCCCTGACGGCCGCCGACGGCGTGCTCATCCCGCTGGAATGCGAGTATTTCGCACTGCGGGGCATGGCCCTGCTGATGGACACGATCTCCAAGATCGCCGACCGATTGAACCCCAACCTGAAGATCGTTGGCGTGCTTGCGACCATGTACGATGCACGCACGGTGCACGGACGGGAGGTGCTCGGCCGGGTGGAGGAAGCCTTCGGCGACCGGGTCTTCAAGACGGTCGTCGGCAAGACGATCCGCTTTGCCGAAGCGCCGGTCGCGGGGGAGAGCATCCTCACCTACGCCGGTGATTCTCCGGGTGCCGCCGCCTATCGCGAGCTGGCCAAGGAGGTATTGGCGTCATGAAGGGTCGGGCCAGCCTACCCGGCGCCGACGAGCTGTTCCGGGTCACATCGATCGACGGGACCACGGGCTCGCGCGCACGCGGAGCCAAGCGGTCGGCCTCCAACGACCCCACGCCGGACGCCGCCTCCCGCGATCGGGTGCCGAGCGGCCGCCAGCGCCACGACGAGAAGATCACCTTCTACTGCACCCCCGAAGAGCTGATGGACCTCGAGAACGCCCGCCTGGTGCTGCGTCGCCAGCACCAGATCGCGGTCGACCGCGGCCGGCTGGTCCGGGAGGCGCTCGCGCAGGTCCTGTCGGAGCTGGAGCGGGACGGCGCCGACGCCGCCCTGGTGAAGCGACTCCTGTCGCAGTGACCCCGGTCGAGGTCATCACGCGCAAGCGCGACGGGGGAGCGGTGCCAGCCGCCGACCTGCGCGCCTTCGTCCTCGCGTACGCCACGGGGGAGCTGCCCGACTACCAGATGTCCGCCTTCCTCATGGCCGGGTACCTGCAAGGGTTCTCGCGTGAGGAGGCGGGTGCCCTCACCGAGGCGATGGTCGCCTCTGGGCGGCAGCTCGACCTGAGCCGGCTCGAGGGCCCCACGGTCGACAAGCACTCCACCGGGGGCGTGGCCGACGGGACCACCCTGGTGGTCGGTCCGCTGGCCGCGGCGCTCGGGATGAAGATGCTGAAGCTGTCCGGGCGCGGGCTCGGGCACACCGGCGGCACGCTCGACAAGCTGGAGTCGATCCCGGGGTTCCGGGTCGAGCGGAGCGCCGAGGAGCTGCTCGATCAGGTCGAGCGGGTGGGCTTGGCGGTGGCGGCGCAGAGCGCGGACCTGGTTCCGGCCGACAAATCGATCTATGCGCTTCGCGACGTCACCGGCACGGTCGCCAACACCGCCCTGATCGCTTCCAGCGTCATGAGCAAGAAGCTGGCCGGGGGAGCGAGCAACATCCTGCTGGACGTCAAGACCGGCTCCGGCGCCTTCATGAAGGACGCGACCGCCGCGATCGACCTCGCCCGGCTGTGCGTGGAGCTGGGCACCGCGGCCGGTCGGCGGACGGCGGCGGTCGTCAGCGACATGGGGCAGCCGCTGGGTGACCTCATCGGCAACGCCGCGGAGGTGCGGGAGGCGGTCGAGGTCCTCCGAGGTGAGCGCCGTGGCCGGCTGCTCGACCTCTGTTTGACGTTGACAGGGCGGCTCGCTGCCCTTTCAGGGACCGTGGCGACCGCGGAGGCCGGCCACGACCGCGCCCGCCAGGCGCTGGAGCGGGGCGACGCGCTCGAGCGGTTCCGCGACTTCGTCGCCGCGCAGGGCGGTGATCCGGCCGTGGTCGACGACCTCTCGCTGCTCCCGCTGGCGCCGGTGTCCCAGGACATCACGGCGCCGGTGGACGGCTGGCTCGCCGCGGTCGACGCCGAGGCGGTGGGTCAGGTGGCCGCCGCGCTCGGCGCCGGACGCCAGCGGATCCAGGACAAGATCGACCCGGCCGTGGCGGTCGAGCTGCCGGTCAAGGTCGGTGACCGGGTCTCGGCGGGCGACCTGATCGGGCGCGTGGCGGCCAGGGACGAGGCTGCCGCCACCATTGCGGCCGCCAGGCTGCTCGAGACGCTGCGGTGGAGCGACCAAGCCGTGCCGGCGCCCCCGCTCGTGCACAGGGTCGTCGGTCGCTGACCACGGTTGGCCTGACAGGGTCGTCGGTCGGTCGCTGACACGGCTGGCCCGGCCACCTTGCGTCGTGGCCCATGCTAGGGTGGCGGCGAAGTGGCGCTTTGCTCGGTTATTGCGCCCACCTCGACATCTTTCTCTGCGAAACCGTTCGGAGGCCCTGGCGTGGGTTCGCCCCTGACCCTTCTGCGAGACAACCCCCTCGCATTCATCGCATTCATCATCGCGGTGGTGGTCGCCATCACCGTGCACGAGTTCAGCCACGCGGCCGTCGCCACGTTGCAGGGCGACCGCACACCACGCTCGCAGGGTCGCCTGACGCTCAACCCGATCGCGCACCTGGACCCGCTGGGCAGCATCGCGCTGGTGCTGGCCGGCTTCGGCTGGGGCAAGCCCGTGCAGTTCAGTCCCTACCAGCTCCGCAGCCAGCGGGCGGGTGCCGCCATGGTCGGTCTGGCTGGGCCCGCCTCCAACTTCGTGCTCGCCCTGCTCAGCGCCCTCGTCCTGCGGTTGCTACTGTTTCGCGGCGGGACCGCCGAGTTCACGCTGATCCTGCTGCAGACGCTGGTGAACCTGAACGTCGTGCTGGGCGTGTTCAATCTCGTTCCGATCCCGCCGCTGGACGGCTCGCGACTGCTGTCGATCGTGCTGCCGCAGCGGCGCCAGGGGATCGTCTACTTCCTCGATCAGTACGGCATCTTCATCCTGCTCGCCCTGCTGATCTTCGCCCCTGGCCTGCTGTCCCCGTTCTTCGACGCGGTGATCCGGTTCGTCTATCGCCTCGTCGGCTTCGACTTCTGAGGCGCCGCCCTTTGGGTCGTTGTCCGGCGGGCATTCCCTGGCTAGGATCGGCGATCGGCCGGCGGATGCTGGCATCCTTATACCTTTAGAGACTCAACGCTCTTATCTCCAAGTCCATGAGTAGATAAGTAGATAAATGGACTACATGGTCAGGACCGAGGTGTTCGAGGGGCCGTTCGACCTGCTCCTCCACCTCATCGCGCGCCAGCAGGTGGACATCTGGCAGGTGTCGCTGTCGAAGATCACCGAGGAGTACCTGGCCGAGATCAGGCGCATGCGGGAGCTGAACCTCGAGGTCGCCACCGAGTTCCTGGTGGTCGCCGCGACGCTGCTCGAGCTGAAGGCCGCCCGCCTGCTGCCCAGCCCCGACGGTGAGGACGACGAGGTCGAGGCGCTGCTCGAGGAACGCGACCTGCTGTTCGCGAGGCTTCTCCAGTACCGCGCGTACAAGCACGTCGCGGAGCTGTTCGGCGCGCGCTTCGCCCAGCAGGCGGCGTTCCTGCCGAGGCGTGCGGGCGGCGAGGAGCTGCTGGAGCGCATCGCGCCCAACCTGCTGACCGGCGTCCGGCCCGAGGACCTGGCGCGGCTGGCCGCGGCGGCCTTCACGCCGGTGCCCGTGCCGCAGGTCAGCACCGAGCACATCGCCCCGGCGCGGCTGACCGTGAGCGAGGCGGTGGCGGAGCTTGCCGGGAGGCTCCGCGATCGCGGCGAGACCACCTTCGAGGCCCTGCTGGGTCGGAACGTGCCACCGATCGAGGTGGTCATCAACCTCCTCGCCCTGCTCGAGCTCTACAAGCGCTCGTTGATCGAGCTGGAGCAGACCGCTACCTTCGGCGCCATCACCGTCCGGTGGACCGGCCACGCCGGCGCCGAGACCGACGACCTGATGGTCGAGGAGCCCGCATGACCGCGCCCGACAGCGACGACCACTGGTTGCCCCCCGACCCCGAGCCGGGCCCAGACCCATCGGCCCCGGCGCGCCCGGCCGACGAGGCCATCGCGTCGGTCGGGCCGGAGCTGGGCGCCGGGGACGTCTGGCCGCCGGACGAGGCTCTGGAAGCGGTCGAGCTCGACGACGCCGGCTGGACGCGGCGCAGCCTCGAGGCGATCCTCCTGGTGGCCGACGAGCCGGTGCCGGCGGCCACGCTCGCCGAGCTGGTCGGCGCCCGCCTGACGCAGGTCGAGGCGCTGCTGGTCGACCTGGCGGGGGAGTACGCCGGACAGGGCCGCGGGTTCGTCCTGCGCGCGGTCGCCGGCGGCTGGCGCCTGTACACGCACCCCGCGACCCGGGACGTGGTCGAGGCGTACCTGCGGGCGGGGCAGCAGAGCCGGCTCACCCGGGCGGCGCTCGAGACCCTGGCGGTGGTCGCCTACCGGCAGCCGGTGACTCGGCACCAGGTGGCCGCGGTGCGCGGCGTGAACGTCGACGGCGTGTTCCGGACGCTGGCCACCCGTGGCCTCATCCACGAGGTGGGGCACGAGGAGGGCCCCGGCCAGGCCGCCCTGTATGCCACCACGCCCGCCTTCCTGGAGCAACTGGGGCTGCACGGTCTCGACCAGCTCCCGCCGATCAAGGATTACCTTCCCGAGGGCGTGGACCTCATGGACCTGCTGGAGCAGATGTGACCCCGCGGCGGACGGGCGGCTCCGGCGCCGGCGGCCGGCGGGAGCGTGGCGGCCGGCCGGAGCGCGGCGGCCGCGCCGCGCGGCCAGCCGGCCGCGGCAACCCCGCCCGCGGAGGAGGACGCGCCAGGTCGCAGCCAGGGTCCACGACCGGCCGCGCGGGCCCGGACGGCCCTCGCGGTCCCGTCGGCACCGGTCGAGGGGACTCGCCGCGCCCGGATCGGACTGGCGCGGGTCGCGCGACTCCGTCCGAGCCGGCGCGTTCTCCCGCCAGCCGCGCCGGCGCGACACGGTCGCCTTCCGGTTCGAGGACGCCACCAGGCCGGGCCGGCGGCACCCGGGCGGAGGACGGCGAGGGGCTGCGGCTCAACAAGGCGTTGAGCGCGGCGGGCCTTGGGTCCCGGCGGGCGGTCGAGGAGCTGATCCGTGCCGGAAGGGTGTCGATCGACGGCCAGGTCGTGGAGGAGATGGGCCGGCGGGTCGACCCGGCCAGCGATCGGGTCGAGGTCGACGGCTCGCGGGTCGTGATCGACGAGCGGCTGCGCTACTGGATGCTGAACAAGCCGTCGGGGGTGGTGAGCACCGCCGATGACCCGCAGGGCCGGCCGACGGTGGTCGAGATGGTGCCAGAGGACCCGCGGGTGGTCCCGGTCGGCCGGCTGGACCGGGACACCGAGGGGCTGATCCTGCTCACCAATGACGGCGACCTCGCCAACCGCCTTACCCATCCGCGCTACGGCGTCCAGAAGCGGTACCTTGCTGAGGTCGAGCGTCTGCCCGGGAACGCGGTGAGGCGCCTCCAGCAGGGGGTCGAGCTCGACGACGGCCCGGCCCGGGCAGAACGCGCACGGGTGGTGGCCGGCTCCGGCCGGCGCCGGATGGTCGAGGTGGTCATGGTCGAGGGACGCAAGCGCGAGGTTCGCCGCCTGCTGGAAGCGGTCGGTGCTCCTGTGCGGCGCCTGGTGCGCACCGCCATCGGGCCGCTGCGGCTGACCGGCCTCGCCCCCGGGGAGTACCGCCCGCTGCGTCCCGAGGAGGTCCGCGGCCTCTATCGGGCGGCAGGCCTCTGACCTTCGCCCCGCCACGGCGACAAGTCACTAAGTCGACAAATCTCTTTATCAACATGTGCCTGAAGCGAGGAAGTGCCATGGAGTCGAACCAGTGAGCCGAGGGTGAGCGAGATGGCGACCACCTCCAGATGGCCACGACGGCTCGCGATCGTCGGGACGGGACTGCTCGGGGCGTCGGTGGGGCTGGCGGCCCGCGAGGCGGGCGTGCCGGAGGTCGTCGGGGTCGATGCCGACCGGCGGGAACTGCGCGACGCGTTTCGCATGGGGGCACTGACCGAGCGCGGGCGCTCGGTGGAGGATGCGGCCGACGGCGCGGACCTGGTGGTGGCCGCGACGCCCGTTCGCGCCCTGGCCGAGGTGCTGGCGCGGGCGCACGCGGCGAATCCGTCCGCCATCCTCACCGACGTCGGCAGCACCAAATCGCACCTTCTGGCAGAACTTGCAAGTTTGTCCACAAACCTCGGGCGCGTGATCCCGGGGCATCCCATGGCCGGGTCGGAGCAGCGAGGGGCGCTGGCGGCGCGCGCCGACCTCTTCCACGGCGCCGCCTGGGTGCTCACGCCGGCGGCCCACGTGGACCACACCGCGCTCCGGCGCATGACCCGGTTCGTCCGAGGCCTCGGCGGCAGACCGCTGATCCTGGACCCCGAGCTTCATGATCAGGTGGTCGCCTTCGCCAGCCACCTGCCGCAGCTGGCCGCGACCGCATTGATGGGCGCGGTGACGCAGGTGCAGGCCCCGGCCGCCCTGCGCAGCCTGGTGGCGAGCGGCTTCAAGGACACGACCCGGGTCGCTGCCAGCGATCCGGATCTGTGGGTCGACATCTGCGCCACCAACGCTCCCAGCATCGTTGCGGCGCTGGACGCGCTCGGCGACCGCCTGTCGGTGCTGCGCAAGCTGGTCGCCGGCGGGGACCGCGACGGCCTCCGCGAGGTGCTCGGCGAGGCCCGCAACGCGCGGCTCCACCTCCCCACCAAGCCGGGCTCGTCCCCTCGTGGGCTGCGCGAGCTGGTCGTCCACATCGCCGACCGGCCGGGCAGCCTGGCCGCGGTGTTCCGCATCCTCGGCGCCTCGGGAGTCAACGTCGAGGACCTGAGCATCGATCACGAGCTGCAGGGCGGCAGCGGGAACCTGCACGTCTGGGTTGCCGGCCGGGAGGCGCTCGCGGTCGCCGTGAGCGCGCTCGCCAGCGCCGGCTGGACGGCCCACGAGGCCGAGGGGGCCATGTAGGCGGACGCCTCTGGCGGCCTGAAGCCGCGCGGCGAGGCTGAGCCGGCAGCGGGGCACCTACGGAGCCCGCGAACGACGCTGGTCGTCGCGCCGGCGCGGGCCGGTGGCCGCTCCGCCTGGGCTCGCGGGCGCCTGGCGCGCAACGGGTAGACTCTTGGCCGCGCCGGTAGCTCGGTGCGGGTGCCATTCGAGCATGCGCCTGCCGGGCGCTTTCAGGAGGACCGCGTGACCATGACGAACGCCGGCGAGCGGCGGACACCCCCTGCCGCGCGGCCGGGGCCGGCCGACGACGTGGTGGTCGCGATCGACGGTCCGGCAGGCTCCGGCAAGAGCACGGTCGCCCGCGGCGTGGCGGAGCGCACCGGCCTGCGGTACCTCGACACCGGCTCCACCTACCGCGCGCTCACGCTGGCGCTGCTGCGGCTCGGCACCCCGCTGGACGACCCGGACGCGGTGGCGGCGGCGGCCCGCGGCGTGGGGCTCGCCTTGGAGCTGCCCCCCTTGCCAGGCGCGGTCTCCCGCGTGCTGCTGGACGGCAAGCCGCTCGAGTCGGAGCTGCGGTCCCCGGAGGTCAACCGGGCGGTGTCGGCGGTCTCGGCCGTGCCCGCCGTGCGCGAGCAGCTCGTCGCGCTCCAGCGCACGGTCATGGAGAGCGGCGGCGTGGTCGCCGAGGGTCGCGACATCGGCGCGGTGGTGTGGCCCACGGCGGAGGTGAAGGTGTTCCTGACGGCCTCTGCCGCCGAGCGGGCACGTCGCCGCGGCAACGCCGGAGGCCCGGCCGAGTCTCCGGAACAGGTCGCCCGCAGGGACCACCTCGATTCGAACAGGGCGGCGTCACCCACCCGGGCGAGCGCCGACGCCGTGGTGGTCGATTCGACGGACCGTCCCGCCGACGAGGTGATCGCCGAGATCGTCCGCCTGGTGGAGGCGGCCCGCGCTCGCCGGACGCGATGAGCGAGCCGCGCTCCTATCGCGCCTACCAGATCGCGGGGCTGGTAGTGAAGCCGCTGATGCGGTTCTGGTTCCGCATGCGGGTCGAGGGAGCGCAGCACGTTCCCGCTGAGGGCCCGGTGATCATCGCGGCCAACCATCGCAGCAACATCGACCCCGTGCTGGTCGCCAGCGCCATCAGGCGGCCGGTGACGTTCATGGCGAAGTCCGAGCTGTTCGTGGGCCCGCTCGCCTGGATCATGCGCCTGATCAAGCAGTTCCCCGTGAACCGCGGCAGCATCGATCGGGAGGCGCTCCGCCAGAGCTCAGCGGTCGTCTCGGCCGGCGGCGTGCTCGGGCTCTTCCCGGAAGGGCGCCGTGGCGAGGGCGGCTTCACCACGATTCATCCCGGGCTCGCCTACATCGTGCTGCGGCAGCCCTGCCCGGTCGTGCCGGTGGCGGTCTTCGGGACCGAGCGCGTGCGGCGTCGCTTCGGTTGGCTGCCGCTGGCGACGCCTGTCCGTATCGTGGTGGGGCAGGCGATCACCAGTCCAGATCCAGAGGGCGGCAGAGCCGGCCGCCGTGCGGCCTCGGAGGCCTTCGGGCAGCTGCTGCGGGACTTCCTGGCCGGGATCGACCGGGAAGCCGATCCTGGAACTAAATCTACAAGTCTCCAAAGGAACAAAGCAGCAAAGTGATGAATCGACAAAGTGACAAGTCGCCAGAGCCCTCCGCGCCGGCACCAGCGCCGGCGGCGCCGGAGGGCGCGGTGGCCCCTACGCCGCGGGGGCGGGGGTTGGCGCGGGTTGCGATCGTGGGGCGGCCGAATGTCGGCAAGTCGACGCTGGTGAACCGGATACTGGGGCGGCGGGCGGCGATCACGCAGGAGACGCCGGGGGTGACGCGCGACCGGGTGACCTATCAGGCGGAGTGGGCGGGGCGAGCGTTCGAGCTGGTCGACACGGGCGGCTGGGAGCCGCGGGCCAAAGGCTTGCAGGCACGGGTGGTGGCGCAGGCGGAGCGGGCGATGGCAGAGGCGGACCTGCTGGTGTTCGTGGTGGACGCGACCACGGGCATCAGTCCGGAGGACGCGGCGATCGCGGCGCGGCTGCGGCGCGGCGAGGTGCCGGTGCTGCTGGTGGCCAACAAGGTGGACGGCCCCGGCCTGGAGCCGCAGATCGGCGGGTTCTGGTCGCTCGGGCTCGGCGAGCCGCTGCCCGTGTCGAGCCTCCACGGCCGCGGCTCCGGCGACGTGCTCGACGCGATCGTCGAGCGCCTCGGCCCGGAGCGGCGCCAGGCTCCGGACGACGACCACCCGGCGGTCGCGATCGTGGGACGGCCCAACGTGGGCAAGTCGAGCCTGCTCAACCGCATGGCCGGCGCCGAGCTGGCGATCGTCGACCCGACGCCGGGGACCACCAGGGACACGGTCGACTCGGTGGTCGAGCACGGCGGCCGCGGCTACCGCGTGGTCGACACCGCCGGGATGCGGCGCTCCTTCCAGCAGGCGGAGGGCGCCGACTACTTCGCGCTGGTGCGCAGCTTCCAGGCGGTCGACCGCGCCGACGTGGCCCTGCTGGTGCTGGACGCTCCGGCGGGCGTGACCGAGCAGGACCAGAAGGTGGCGGTGCGGGCGGTCGAGGCGGGCGCCGGAGTGGTACTCGTCGCCAACAAGTGGGACCTGATGGACGACGAGGCGCGGGAGCGCTTCGACCTCGACCTGGAGCGCAGGCTGCACTTCGTGGACTGGGCGCCGCTGCTGCGCACCGCGGCCCGGACGGGTCGCAACGTGGACAAGGTCTGGCAGCACATCGACGCGGTGCTGGCCCAGCGCGCCCAGCGCGTTCCAACGGCCGCGCTGAACCGCTGGCTCGAGGAGGCGAGCGGCCGCACGCCGCCGCCGCCATCGCGCGGGCGCTCGGTCAAGATCCGCTACGTCACCCAGGCGCGGGTGGACCCGCCGGAGTTCGTGTTCTTCACCACCGGGCCGCTCTCGCCCGCCTACCGCCGCTACCTCGAGCACGACCTGCGGCGCACCTTCGGGTTCGAGGGCACGCCGCTCAGGGTCGTGGACAGGATCCGCAAGCGCGAGGACGCCAGGCCCGGTGCCGGAGGCGGTCGGGGCTCGAGGGAACGCTCGTCGCGCTGAGTCGCTGAGGGCCCTCGATCGGAGAACGTTGGTCGGGACGGCCGGATTCGAACCGGCGACCCCCAGTCCCCCAGACTGGTGCGCTAACCAAACTGCGCCACGTCCCGAAGCGGGCTCAGACTACCACGATCCCATGGGCCCACCCGCCCCCGATCGGCCAGACGGCGCCAGCCCCCCGAGCCCCCCAGCGCCCCTCGGAAGGGTGGGCTACGCTCCTTGAGTATGAGCCAGAGCAGGGACGACCGCCCGCAGGCCCCGGCCCCTGCGGCTGGGTCCAACCAGGGCTCGACGCCCGAGCGCCCGCAGGCCCCGGCCCCCGCGGCCGGGCCGCTGGCGAGCCCCCCACCAGCCCCGGCACCGTCGAGCGCGATCGTCACCGCACCGAACGCCATCTCGCTCGCGCGGCTGCTGCTGATGCCCGTGTGCGCCTGGCTGCTCGCCAGCCAGCACTACGCCACCGGCCTGGTCCTGACCGTGGTGGTCGGGGCGAGCGATTGGGTGGACGGCTGGCTGGCGCGGCGCATCCGCCAGGTCAGCAGGGTCGGCCAGCTCCTCGACCCGTTCGCCGACCGCCTGCTGATCGCCTCGGTGGCGGTCGCGCTGCTGCTGCGCGGCGTGCTGCCGTGGCCGGCGGTGGCCCTGTTGGTCGCGCGCGACCTGGTGCTGCTGGTGGGTTGGCCGCTGCTCAAGCGCCGCGGCGTCGAGCCTCCCGAGGTCGTCTGGGTCGGCAAGGCCGCCACCTTCGACCTGTTGACCGCTTTGCCGATGCTGGTCCTGGGGGAGACCACCTGGGTGGTCGCGACCGCGGCCCACGCGATCGGGGTGGCGCTGCTCTGGTTGGGGGTCGTGCTGTATTACGTGGCTGGCGTGGTGTACGTCAGAATGGCGGTTGATGGGCTCGCGCGGCGCGGAAGCGCCGGAACGTAGCCGTTGGCCTGAAGGCGGGAGCACTCGCCGCTGACGGGAGGCCGCCCGGACGCCGGCTGGATTCGAGTGGTGCCACCAGTCGCCCGAACTTACATGAAGGAACCACGCGACCATCGACTGCAACGCGCTCGAGAGCAGGCGGCTCCCACCGCCGCCCGGACTGAGCCCGGGAGACGGCCTGCCGCAACGCCAAATGACGAGGAGCTCGCCAGATGAAGTCAGTGATCATGGCTGGTGGAGAGGGGACGCGCCTGCGACCCCTCACCGCGAACCAGCCCAAGCCGATGCTGCCCCTGGGCAACCGGCCGATGATGGAGCACATCGTCAGGCACGTCCACAACCATGGCTTCAAGGACATCGTGGTCACCGTCCAGTTCCTGGCGAGCCAGGTGCGCAACTACTTCGGCGACGGCTCCGACATGGGCGTGGACCTCACCTATGCCACCGAGACGACGCCGCTGGGCACCGCCGGCAGCGTCAGGAACGCGGCCGAGCAGCTGCATGACACCTTCCTGGTCATCTCGGGCGATGCCCTCACCGACGTCGACCTCGGCGAGCTGGTCGCCTTCCATCGCCGGTCCGGCGCGATGGGCACGGTCGCGCTCAAGCACATGGAGAACCCGCTCGAGTTCGGCATCGTGATCACCCGCGAGGACGGCCGCATCGAGCGGTTCCTCGAGAAGCCGCACTGGGGGCAGGTCTTCTCCGACACCATCAACACCGGCATCTACGTGCTGGAGCCCGAGGTCTTCGACCACATCCCCGACGGCCCCTCCGATTTCGCCGGCGACATCTTTCCCAAGCTGCTGGAGCTCGGCGCCCCGCTGTACGGCTTCGTGGTCGACGGCTACTGGGAGGACGTGGGCAACCTCGAGGCCTACCAGAAGGCCCACCAGGACATCCTCGACGGACGCGTGAAGGTCGACATCGGCGGCTTCGAGGTGCGCCCGGGCGTGTGGCTGGGCGAGGGCGCGGAGGTCGACCCGGACGCGCGCCTCGACGGCCCGGTGTTGATCGGGGACTTCGCGAAGGTGGAGCGCGACGTCCATCTGCGCGAGTACTCGGTGATCGGTTCCGGCGTGGTCGTCAAGAGCGGCGCCTTCCTGCACCGGGCGATCGTGCACGACAACGCCTACATCGGGCAGGGCGCCAGCCTGCGCGGCTGCGTGGTCGGCCGCAGCGCCGACGTCAAGCGCGGCGGCCGCGTCGAGGACGGGGTGGTCGTGGGCGACAACGCCAACATCGGACACGGCGCCATCCTCCAGCCGAACGTGAAGATCTATCCCTTCAAGACGGTCGAGCCCGGCGCGACCGTGACCAAGTCGATCATCTGGGAGGGCCGCGGCGCCCGCTCGCTGTTCGACGAGCACGGCGTCAGCGGGCTCGCGAACGTCGACGTGACGCCTGAGCTGGCGCTTCGGGTGGCGATGGCGTTCGGCTCGACCCTCAGGAAGGGCTCTAGGGTGACGCTGGGGCGCGACGCCAGCCGGGTCTCGCGGGCGTTCAAGCGGGCGCTGGTGGCGGGGCTCAACGCGACCGGAGTGACCTGCGCGGACCTGGAGCTGGCGCCCGCGCCGGCGGTGCGCTTCTCGGCCACCAAGGCCGGCACCTCCGGGGGCATGTACGTGCGCACCTCGCCTCGGGACAGCCAGTCGATCGAGCTGGCGATCTTCGCCGACGACGGCTGCGACCTGGACGAGGGCGCCAGGCGCAAGCTCGAGCGCACCTACAACCGCGAGGAGTTCCGGCGCGCCTTCGGGCGCGAGATGGGGGAGCTGCGTTACCCGCCGCGCGCGCTCGAGCTCTACACTGCCGCGCTGCTGGACGCCATCGACGTCCGCGTCGTGCGGGAGCGCGGCTTCAAGCTGGTGATCGACGCCGGCGGCGGCACCTCGCTGCTGGTGCTGCCGCACCTGCTGCCGCGGCTGGGCCTCGATACGCTGACCGTCAACGGCCAGTTCGACGAGGCGAGGACCGCCATGGACCCTGGGCAGGTGCGCGCCGACCTGGAGCGCCTGGCCCGGCTGGTGACCGCCTCCGGGGCGGACCTCGGCGTGCGCTTCGACCCGGTCGCCGAGCGGCTCACCCTGGTCGACGAGCGCGGCATGGTGCTGCCGTTCGACCGTGCCCTGCTGCTCTACATCGACCTGGTGGCCCGCTCGGACGAGCCCGGCGACATCGCGCTGCCGGTGTCCACCACCCGCTGGGCCGCGGAACTGGCCGCCAAGCACGGGCGGGCGGTGGTCGGCACCAAGCTGGCCGCCAGCGCGGTGGCGCGCGCCGCCCAGCGGGATGGTGTGGCCTTCGCCGGCGCCGAGGGCGGCGGCTACGCGTTCCCGAGCCTGCACCCCTCCTACGACGGGCTGCTGGCCTTCGGCAAGCTGCTGGAGCTGCTGGCGACCGAGGAGACCGGGCTCTCCAAGGCGGTCGCCGCGCTCCCGGAGGTCGGCCTGGTGCGGCGCCAGATCCCCACACCCTGGGGGCGCAAGGGCGCGATCATGCGCCAGATCGTCGAGGCGGCCAAGGAGCGCCCCACCGACGACACCGACGGCATCAAGGTCTTCCACCGGCCGAAGGGCGGCTCCGGCGCCTCGCGCCCCGACGACTGGGTGCTGGTGATCCCCGACACGGTGGAGCCGGTCACGCACCTGTGGGCGGAGTCGGCCACCATCGCCGATGCCGACGAGCTCGCCGACGCCTACGAGGCGCTCGTCCGGCGTGCGGCCGAGGGCGAGTGAGCGCGGCCACACGCTGCCGCTGAGTTGCCTCGCGCGGGCGCGCGACCGTAACCTCTCCCCGGTTGTCCCGCTGGAGCAAAGGGAGCTGGCCATAGAACGCCGCTCAAGTACCCGCGGCGCGCGCGATGACGGCCCACCGCCGGCGCAGGTGGCGCGGGCGAAGCCCCCAGACATGGCCGGCACTCTCGCGGTCGTCGACGCACCCGCCGCGCCGCTGGGCGGCGCCCGCCGCCTGCGCGGTCTTCCCCGGCCCGTGCTCGCCCTCGTCATCGTGCTCGCCCTGGCCGCCGCCCTCATCGGTGTGGACAGCGCCACCGCCGCCGGCCGCATCCGCCATGGCGTCAAGGTCGGCCACGTCGACCTGTCGGGCCTGACGCCGGCCGCGGCGGCGGTGCGCCTCCAGGCCGCCGCCGGAGCGATCCAGGCGCTGCCGATCGAGGTCGCGGCCGGCTCGGCGAGCACCAGCCTGGCCAGGGGGGAGGCCGGGGTCGAGCTGGACGTCGCCGCCACCGTGGCGGCGGCGATGGCGGTCGGCCGTCACGGGCTCGTCGACGGCAACCGCGTGGTCGCGTGGGCGCGAGGGGTCGAGATCCCCTGGCGCGCCCGGGTGAACGACGCTGGCCTGGCCACGCTGCTCGCGGATCTGAACAGCCGGGCCGGGCATCCCATCCGCGAGCCGTCGCTGCGGGTGGGCGCCGGCGACCAGCCGACCGTCGAGCTGGTCGAGGGCAGCCCCGGCACCGCGGTGGACGTGGCGGCCGCCCATGCGGCACTGGCCGCGGCGGCGGCCTCCCCAGCCGGCGCCGTGATCGATCTCCCGGTGACCGGGGCGCGGCCGACCGTCACCACCGAGGCCGCCGAGACCGCGCTGACCCAGGCACGGGGCCTGTTGCAGTCGCCGGTGACGGTGCGGGTCGAGGACCAGCGGTCGCAGCTCCAGCCGAGCGAGCTGGCGCCTTTGATCCAGTCCAAGGCGGTCGACGGCGAGCTGCGCGTCGGCCTCGACCAGAAGGGATTGGACCAGCTCCTGCGGCGCAAGGCGCCGTTCGCCTACACGCCGGGCCGCGACGCCAGCTTCCGGATCTCCGGCTCGAGCGTGAGCGTGGTCCCAGCGGTTCCCGGCAGGTCGGTCCAGCCGGGTCCCGCCGCGACCGCGCTGCTGGCGGTGGCGACCCGTGGCGGCGTCGATCGCGACATCGCCCTGCCGGTCGCGAGCATCCAGCCCGAGCTCACCACCGCCAAGGCCAAGGCGTTGGGCGTCACCGAGCGCGTGTCGAGCTTCACCACGACCTTCAGCGCCGCCGACGCCCCTCGCGTCCACAACATCGAGCTGATCGCCGCGTCCATGAACCACAAGCTGATCATGCCCGGCGGCGACTTCTCGATGAACGCCGCGACCGGCGAGCGCACCGCCGCCAAGGGCTACCGCACCGCCCACGTGATCGTGAACGGCGAGCTGGTCGACGGGCTCGGCGGGGGCGTCTGCCAGGCGGGCACCACGATGTTCAACACGGTGCTGATGGCCGGGCTGCCGGTGCTGGAGCGGCGCAACCACAGCCTGCACATCAGCCACTACCCGCTCGGGCGCGACGCCACCCTGAACTGGCCAGGCACCGATCTCAGGTTCCGCAACGACTCGCCGTACGGCATCTACATCACGTCGAGCTGGAGCACGTCGAGCCTCACCTTCACGCTGTGGTCGACTTCCAGGAACTACAAGGTCTCGCTCAGCACCTCGGCCATGCGGAACTTCCGCAGCCCGCCGACCAGGTACGAGGACGACCCCACGATGCCCAAGGGCACCGAGACCGTGGAGGAGGAGGGCTCGCAGGGGTTCGACGTCACCGTCTTCCGCACGGTGACCAAGGACGGCACGGTGGTCCGGCGCGACCAGTTCGTCTCCAACTACGTCCCCTGGACGCGCATCGTCCGCCGCGGCACCGGCGACGCCAAGCCCCCCGGCCCCCTCGACCCGCCCATCCAGCCCGCCCCTGGCGGGTAGCCTGGAGCGGTCGGCGGCCGGCGGTCGCTCGGTGGTTGTCCACAGAGTGTCCCGATGCCCTGGCATGCTCGCGGGACCTGTGCTTGGCTAAGTGCCCGCTCAACCGGTCGACGACCTGAGGCGGCCGGGACGTGACGCGGCGGCTGTCACGCCCTCCGGGGACGTCGACGCATGACGAGGCGAAAGGAATGGCGTACCGCTATGTATCCGGAGGATCTGAGGTACACCCGCGAGCACGAGTGGGCGCGGGTCGAGGGCAATCGCGCCACCATCGGGATCACCGACTACGCCCAGGAGGCGCTCGGCGACATCGTGTACGTCGACATCCCGGCGACCGGCACCGCGGTGACAGCGGGGGAGCGGTTCGGCGAGGTCGAGTCGACCAAATCGGTGTCCGATATCTACAGCCCGGTGTCGGGGACGATCACGGACCGCAACGGTGATCTCGACAAGAGTCCTGAGATCATCAACTCCGACCCATATGGACGGGGTTGGCTCGTGGTGGTCGAGGTGTCCGATGCGGCGCAGATCGACGGGCTCATGGATGCAGAGGCCTACACTAAGCTGGTGAACGAGAGCTGACGGGGGTGACCCTGGGGTCCAGGCGGAGCCCGAGCGGCGACCTGAATCACGACCCCCGCGTGGACGTTGACCCTCTTTCCACCGGTCCTCTACAGTCAGCCACCAAATAGCGCCGCGCAGGGCAGGACCCGAGGCGGCTGGTCATCGGAGCCCGAAGCCCGGAGGGCACAGTATGTTCTGCACCCAGTGCGGTCACAAGAACCCTGACGGCGCCCACTTCTGCGCGAATTGTGGGGCCGCGCTGGTGACTTCCCCCGACGATTCGACCACGACCATCAGCCTCGCGGCGCAGGACCTGGAAGCTGAGGTCGAGGAAGAGGTCGCGGCTCCGGTCGAGGAGCTGCGTGACGGCACGGCGATGCTGGTCGTTCGTCGCGGGCCGAACGCAGGCAGCCGGTTCCTCCTCGACAAGGACGTGGTGACCGCCGGACGGCACCCGGAGAGCGACATCTTCCTGGACGACATCACCGTGTCCCGGCGGCACGCGGAGATCCGGCGCGGGCAGGAGGGGTCCTTCACCGTCCACGACGTCGGCTCGCTGAACGGCACCTACCTCAATCGCGAGCGGGTCGAGGAGGGCGAGCTGGTCGGCGGGGACGAGCTCCAGATCGGCAAGTTCAAACTGGTCTTCTTCGCCGGAGGTCGACCGGGAGTGACAGGTCCGAGCCCGGCGTCCGGGCCGCGCTCCGGGGGGGTCGGGTAGGTGACGTGATGCGGGATTCGGTCGAGCGCAAGGCGCCGCCGCCAGACGTGGGTCCGCCCACGGCTGGCGGGGAGGGGGGAGCCTCCGGGCACAAGCCCAAGAGGCGTGCCGAGTCGTCGAGCTCGGCTGGAACCATGAGCATCGGTGAGGTTCTCGCGATCCTCAAGCCGGAGTTCACCGACATCACCGTCTCCAAGATCCGCTTCCTCGAGGGCGCCGGGCTCGTGCGGCCGGACCGCTCGGCCTCCGGCTACCGGATGTTCTCCGAGGACGACGTGGCGCGCCTGCGGTTCGTCCTGCGGGCGCAGCGGGACCAGTACCTGCCGCTGCGGGTCATCCGCCAGCGGCTGGCCGACCTGGAGGCGGTCGGCGGCCTTTACGCCCGCGGCGGCCCGCAGGGCGCCGGCGAGGCGGAGGATCATCCCGAGCCCGCGCCTCCGGTGGCCCGCGAGCCGCGCGCGCCCGCGGGCCCGCCGCCGGACCCGTCCAGCTCCGCCGGCCTGCTCGGCGCCCCGCCCTCCGACGCGCAGTTCACCCGCGACGAGCTGTGCCGCGCGGCCGGCGCCACCGTGGAGCAACTGGCCGAGCTGGAGTCGTTCGGGCTGGTGACCCCGCGCGGCACCGGCGAGCGGGGGAGCTGGTACAACGGCGACGACCTCGTGCTCCTGCGGCTGGCCAGGGACCTGGCCGGCTACGGCCTGGAGGCTCGCCATCTGCGCATGTACAAGACCTTCGCCGAGCGCGAGGCCGCGCTCTTCGAGCAGGTCGTCGCGCCGCTGGTGCGCCAGCGCAACCCCGACGCGCGAGGCAGAGCCCGGGAGACCCTGGAAGCCCTTGCCGACCTCGGCAGCCGGATGCGCAACCTCGCCCTGCGCTCCGCCGTGGGCGGTATCGTCGACGGCTCGCGGTGATCCATGCCTCCCACCGGCCGGTTCCCACCCAGGCCACCGGCTGCCTCCGGCACGCCGCCGGTTCCTTTGACCACTTATCCACTTAGGCACTTAGTTACTTAGCGATATAGAGATATGTCGATAAATAGAGACCGCCTCGCTGGGCTCATGGCGGTGCTGGCGCTGCTGGCGACGGTGGTGCTGCCAGGGTCCGCGGCGGCCGCCCCGCCGGTGGCGCAGGCGCCGGGACGGCAAGCGGCGCAGGCACCGGGACGGCAGGTAGCGCGGGGGGCGGGCTCGCCAGTGGCGCTGGTGGCCACCCCGCCAGCCGCGCTTGCGGCAGGCTCGCAAACGGTTGCCGCGCCTGTATCGGTGGGCTCGTGGTTGGGGGCGGCGCCCGGGGCGTTGGGCGCGACCACCGGTGGGACCGGGGTTGTGGGGGCCGGCACCGCCGAGACGGCGGACGGCAATGCCAGGACCGGGAGCGCCGGGGACGGTGTGGCGCCGCCTCGCGTGAAGGCGTCCTCGGTGGTGCTGGCGGATGAGGAGACGGGGCAGGTGCTGTTCGAGCGGGCGGAGCGGCAGCCCCGAGCGATGGCGTCCACCACCAAGGTGATGACGGGGCTGCTGGCGCTGGAGCGACTGGACCAGCGCCGCACGGTGGTGATCGGGAGGGAGCCGACGACCGTGGGCGAGGAGTCGCTGGAGCTCGAAAGGGGCGAGCGGCTGACGGTCCACCAGCTCCTGCTCGCCCTGCTGGTCAAGAGCGCCAACGACGCCGCGGTAGCGCTCGCCGACGCGGTGGACGGCTCCGCGGCGGCGTTCGTGCGGCGGATGAACGCCCGGGCGGGGGAGCTCGGCCTCCGCGACACGCACTACGTGACGCCGTACGGCCTGGACCGTCCCGGCCACCGCACCAGCGCCAGGGACCTGGCGCGCCTGTGGGAGGTGGCCATGCGGCGGGCCGACTTCCGCGCGCTGGTGTCGACGCGCAGCGCGCAGCTTCCCGGCCCGGCGCGGGTGCGCAAGTTCACCAACACCAACCAGCTCCTCGGCTCCTACGCGTGGGCGGTCGGCGGCAAGACCGGCTTCACCAACGACGCCAAGCGCTGCCTGGTGGCCTCGGCCAGCCGCGGGGGCCGCCGGCTGGTGGCGGTGGCCCTCGGATCCCCGGACGCCTTCGCCGACGTCCGTGCGCTGTTCGAGTACGGGTTCACCGCCTTCGACTGGGTGCGCCTGGCGCGGCGGGGCCAGGCGGTCACCCTGACGGGGACCGGCCAGACCGCCGCCTTTCAGGTGACCGCCGACGTCGACGCCCTGGTCCGGAAGGACCTGCTCGACGAACTGGCCCTGGCGCCGCCGACGCGAATCCTCGGGGCGCCGAGCGCCCCCGCGGCCACCGCCGGCGGCACCACCACCACCACCACCACCACCACCGGCGGCGCGGCCTCAACCGCCGGCGGCACCCCGAGCGCCGTGCCCGGGAGCGGCGGGACGCTGACCGTCTGGATCCAGGCGGGCGGGCAGCGCCTGGCACCACTGCGGCTCGGGCCGCCGGGCTCCGCGCCGGCGAGCGGCAGCGGCACACCAGGGGCCGTGGTCGCCAGCGGCCCAGTGGCGGCCGGGGGAGCCGCCAGCGACGGCTCCGGCGCGCAAGGGGACGCCTCGACGCCCGGGGAGGCGATCCCGCCGCTGTCGAGTGTGGCGGCGGGGCTGGTCCCGCCCGGCTCGGTCCCGGCGGCGATCGACCCGTTCCTGCGCCGGGCCTCGCCGTGAGCCCCAACCCGGACCGCGGACCGGCGGACGGCGGGGACCTCTCGGCGGTGCGGGTGGAGGGCAATCCCGGCCCAGGGGCCGGGGCGGTCTGGACCTTGCTGGACGGGCCCGCGCTACGGGCGCGCGTGGCGCAGCTCGGTGCCAGGCTGCGTGCCGATTACCAGGGGCTCGTGCCGATCGTGGTGTCGGTGCTGCGCGGCGCCGTGGTGTTCCTGGCCGACCTGGTGCGGGTCGCGGAGATGCCCTGCAAGGTCGACTTCATGGCGGTGGAGCGCTCCGACGCCTCGGAGGCGACCGGGGTGGTCCGCATCCTGAAGGACCTCGAGCTGGACGTGACCGGCCACCACGTCCTGCTGGTCGAGGACGTCGTCGACACTGGCCTGACGCTCGCGTACCTGCTCGAGGTGCTGGAGGCGCGCCGCCCGGCGAGCCTGCGCGTGTGCGCGCTGCTGGACAAGCGCGCCCGTCGCCGCATCGACGTACCGCTGGCCTACGTGGGCTTCGAGGTCCCGGACACGTTCGTGTTCGGGTACGGCCTGGACCTGGACGAGCGCGAGCGGGGCCGCGACGAGGTGCTGGCGACGGCCGACCCACAGGCCCTGCGCCGCGACCCCCGCCTGATCCCCGTCCGAGGCCGCTGAACGATCGCGGCGGCCGTCCGCCAAAGGCAGGACTGGTGACGGCGCGCCGAGCGGGCTCCAAAGGCCGGCGTCACCGCGGCGGAAGGTGTGGCCGTTTGCCCTGGTGGAAGGGCATATGGCGGGAGTCGGGGAGTGGCAGCCGGAGGCTGCGCAGAACGCCCGACTATGTCGCGCCGGCCGGAAGCGCATGCTAGCCTCTGTAAGCGTAGGCGCCAGTTGAGGCGCAAGTATTCGACGCTCGAGGGGGTTGTTCGGTGGTCGAGCTGACCCTCGTTGGCGTCCGGATCGAGCTTCCTACTCAGACGCCGATCGTGCTCCTCAAGGAGCGTGACGGCGAGCGGTTCCTGCCGATCTGGATCGGCAACGTGGAGGCGACCGCGATCGCGTTCGCGCTCCAGGGTGTGACGACACAGCGTCCGCTCACGCATGACCTGATGAAGAATCTGCTCGACGAGCTCGTCGTGTCGGTCGAGCGCGTCGTGATCACCGAGCTCAAGGATGGCACCTTCTACGCCACGATCGAGATGCGCCAGAACGGGACCCGCTTCTCGGTGTCGAGCCGGCCCAGCGACGCGATCGCCCTCGCGGTACGGTCCAACACGCCAATCTTCGCGGAGGAGACCGTCCTGAACGAGGCCTCGATCCTGATCAAGAGCGACGACGAGGAGCGCGAGGTCGAGAAGTTCCGCGAGTTCCTCGACCAGGTCAGCCCCGAGGACTTCCAGCAGTAGGAAGCCCCCGCGAGACCTCACCTTGCGGTTGAGGTCCATGGATGCCCGAAAACCAGGGTCGTGCTCGTTGACGGGGTTCGGCGCGACCCGTACGCTGACCGTCACATCGTTGTAATTCCCGCCGGCACCAGCAGGAGGTTCCGATGGCGGTGCGCTCCACGAAGGGGCCGGCGGAGCCCGGGTACCGGGGCCCGACCGTCTGCAAGCTCATCGGGATCAGCTACCGGCAGTTGGACTACTGGGCCAGGACCGGGCTGGTCACGCCTTCTGTGCGGGCCGCCGACGGCTCAGGCAGCCAGCGGCTCTACGGGTTCACCGATCTGGTCGAGCTGCGCATCATCAAGCGGCTGCTGGATGCCGGCGTGTCGCTCCGGCGCATTCGCGAGGCCATCCGCTACCTGCGCCGCGAGGCTGCCGGCAAGCCGCTCACTGACATCACGCTCATGTCGGACGGCGAGCGGATCTACGCGTGCCATTCGGGCGAGGAGGTCATCGACGTCCTCTCCCACGGCCAGGCGGTGTTCGGCATCGCGGTCGGCCGGGTCTGGGCGGACACCGAGGGCGAGCTCGCCACCATGCCGGCGGACAACGCCGACGAGCAACCCGAGGCGGAGCGCCGCATCGCCCGCTGAGACGCCGATTTCTCTTTTGTCGGCAGGCGCCGGTAGACTGCACCGCCTCCCCCCTTGGTCTGCTGCAAGGCTGTTCCCCCCAACGGAAGGACGCCGCCGATGCGCCGGGCCTCGATTGGCCTGCTGGTGGTCGCGCTCCTGTTCGGCGTGGCGCCCGCCGTCCATGCCGACACCATCCAGGACGTCCGCGACCGCGTGCAGAAGCTGCGCGCGGCCCAGGAGGCGGCCGCGACCAGGCTCAACGCGATCGAGACCCAGCTCAACGAGCTGGAGGACTCGCTCGCCTTCGGCCAGCAGCGCCTCGCCGCGACGCGGCGGGACCTGGCCGTCGCCAGGCAGGCGCTGGAGGCCCAGCTCGCCGAGGTCTATCGCTCGGGCGGCCTCAGCATGTTCGACGCGCTACTGGACCCCAGCTCCGACCACGTCCCGGACCGCGCCGAATTCATCATGCTGCTGCTGGGCCAGCGCGACGACGCGGTCTCCAACGCCAGGGCCGCGGCCGCGTCGTATGACGAGGCGCTGCGCGCCGTCGAGGCGGAGCGGGCCCAGGCCCGCAAGCTGCTGGCGCAGTCCCAGGCTGAGCAGCGCACGCTCGACAAGCGCTTCGACGAGGCCAGGGACCTGATGGACCGGCTGGCCGGCTTCCCGGGAGGGCAGTCGGTCTACCCGTCGCGGACGGTGATCACCATCGACGGCGTTCGCTACGCCTGCCCGGTGGAGCCGCCATATTCCTATGTCGACACCTGGGGCGCCGCCCGGGCCAGCGGCCGCACCCACGAGGGCACCGACATCATGGCCCCACGCGGCGCCAGGGAGCTTGCCTACACCGACGGGGTGACCTCGCGCGAGCACACCAACACCCTCGGCGGGATCGTGCTGTGGCTGGACGGCGACAACGGCGACCAGTACTACTACGCCCACCTGTCCGCCTACGCGGTCCCGCAGGGGACTCGCGTCCGCGCCGGCCAGCACATCGCCTACGTGGGCAACACCGGCGACGCCCGCTACACCGCTCCGCACCTGCACTTCGAGGTGCACCCCGGTGGCGGCGCCGCGGTCAACCCCTACCCCTACGTCAAGCGCGTCTGCGGCTGAGCCGGCACCGGCCCGGCGAGGGCGCGAGCGCGGCCGACCAGGGCCTCACAGCAGGCTCGGGCGCGTCCAGTCCTTGCCGAGAACGTGCTGGTCGAGGAAGGCGAGCACGGTCTCGTACCAGACCCGCGCATTCGACGGCTTCAGGATCCAGTGGTTCTCGTCGGGGAAGTAGAGGAACTTCGCGTCCACCCCGCGGGACTTGAGGTCCGTCCACAGCCGCAGCGCCTCGCCGATCGGCACGCGGTGGTCGCGCTCGCCGTGGATCACCAGCATGGGCGTGCGGATCGCGTCGGCGAGCCGGTCGGGGGAGTACTCGCGGTAGCGCGCGGCGTTCCGCTCCGGCGTGCCGAACTCGCGGTCCCAGTAGGCGGCGCTGTCGGTGGTGCCGCGGAACTGCTCCAGCGACCAGATGCTGGCGTGGGTCACGATGCAGCGGAAGCGGTCGGTGTTGCCGGCGACCCAGTTGGCCATGTAGCCGCCGAAGGACCCGCCCATCGCGGCGGTGCGGGTCTGATCGATCTCCGGCCTGGCCTCCGCCGCCTCGATGATGGTCATGAGGTCGGTGTAGGGCTCCGCGCCCCAGCGGCCGCGGCCTCGGCCGAGGAACGCCTGCCCGTACCCAGTCGACAGCCCGGGGTCGGGCAGCAGCACCGCATAGCCGCGAGCAGCCAGGACCTGCGCGTTCCAGCGCCAGGTCCAGCCCGACCAGGAGGAGACGGGGCCACCGTGGATGAAGGTCACCAGCGGAGCCGGGTTGGAGGGTTCGGCGTCCGCCGGCAGCACCAGCCATGCTCGCAGCGGCACGCCGTCCGCGGCCGTGGTGTGGAACTCGGTCACGGTGCCGGGCACCTCGAGGGGCAGGCCAGGCGTGGGCAGTGGCTCCGGCTGCTGGTCGGCGCCGCTGGTTGCCAGCGCAACCGCCTGGGGCGGGGAGGAGACGCTGGCCCGCAGCGCGTAGAGGCGCCGGCCGTCCGGCGCCGGGCACAGCTCCGAGAAGCTCCCCTCCGCGCTGAGCCTGGTCACGGTGCCGTCGTCGATCTCGACCCGGAACACCGGGGTGCGCCCCTGCTGGTCCGCGACGAACAGCACCCCCTCGCCGTCCGGCGTCCACACCGAATGGTCCGGCTGCAGCTCCAAGCCTGGCAGGAGGTCGCGCCCTTCGCCGCTGGCCAGGTCGACCAGCCACAGTGTGAAGCGCGGCGGCTCGTCGGGCGTGCCGGGCCAGATGCGCTGGCACGCCACCAGCCGCCCGTCGGGCGAGCAGGCCACCTGGCCCAGGGTCGACTCGGGGTCGTCGACCAGCACGCGGCGCTCGCCGGTGCCCACGTCGATGGCGACCAGCTGCGCGCGGGGGTTGCGGACGTCGTCGTCGGTCTCCCAGGTCGTGACGATGGTCCCGCCGTCGGGCGTGAGCTCGAAGCTGGCCTCGTCCAGCGCCCGCCCTGGCGTCGGCGTGAGGGACGGAGCCGGGTCGATCCGGCCCTCGTCGGCCGGCGGCGGCGCGGCGAACAGGCGCGGCTCGCGGGGGCCCAGGTAGTGATCCCAGTAGCGGACGGGGTACGACTCGAACAGCAGGGCGCCCACGTCCGCGTTCTCCCTCGCCTTGCCGTGCTCGCGATCCTCCTCCAGCGACTCGACGCCAGGGAAGAGGTTGGCCAGGAAGGCGACAGTGCCCGTCCGGCGCGCGGTCCGGACCGTGGCGATGCCCCCCGGAGCCGCGGCGACGATCCGGGCCTCCCCGCCGCCGGCGGGCAGCAGCCACAGCGAGGCCACCTCATCGTCGTCATGGTGGTCGGCGTCCGGGTCGGGCCGGGTCGAGGTGAACAGCACCGAGCCGTCGGGGAGGAAGGCGGCGCCGCTCTCTCCCGGCGCGGATCGCGTCAGCCGGCGGGGCGGGCGCTCGCCATCCGGGTCGAGCTCCCACAGCGCGGTCACGAAGCGCTTGCCGTCCGGGGCGGCGGTCGCGACGGCGGCCACCAGGCGACGCCCGTCAGGGGCGAGGGCCAGCCCTGACACCCGCGGAAGCTGGAGAAAGCGGTCGAGGTCGAAGGCGGGCGCGAGGGTGGGCGCTGAGCGCGGCGTCGTGGTCATTGTCAGACCATAAAGAGATCGGACGGACACGCGCAATGGGGTGATTCGCGCATCTTTCCCCGAGCCGAGGAGCACCCGCGCATCCTTCCCGAGCCAGTGATGGGAAGATGTCTACCTAGAGATATACGGCCAAAGCGATACCTCGATAAATGGACTCATGGGGTCGGGGCGCCGCGGGCTGGGTGGACGCATGGCGGCGAGGATCGGACAGAGGCGGAGCTGGCTCGCGCTGGCAGTCGGGCTGGCGCTGATCGTCGCCGGGTGCTCGAGCGGCCGCTCCGGCCGGCGGCCGGCCGCCGGCGCCACGACGACCGCTCCCGGGACCACCGGTTCCGGGCAGGGCGACGGAGCGGCCGCCGGCGCTTCGCGTTGCCCGATCGGACCGCTGCCGCCGCCGGCGGCCGACCGGCCGAGCTACCAGCTCCGCATCGACCTCCAGCCGCAGCGGCGGCTGGTGACCGGCAGCCTGCGGGTGCGCTTCACTCCGGATGTCGCCACCGACCGGCTGGTGTTCCGCCTGTGGCCGAACAACCCGTATTTCCAGCGGGTCGGCGCCAAGCTCGAGACCGGCGCTCCGGTCGACGCGGCCGGTCGCGAGCTGACCGGCTCCCGCCCCGACCCCACCACGCTGGAGGTCCGCCCGGCAGGCGCCCTGACGCCGGGCCAGCCAGTCGAGGTCGGCTTCCCGTGGAGGCTCACCCTGCCCTCGTCGCCCTCCGACCGCATCGACTCCCACGCGGGCACGATGCGGCTCGGCTCGTTCTTCCCGCTGCTGGCCTGGCAGCCCGGAGTCGGCTGGGCCACCGACCCGCCCGCGTCCGGCCTCGGAGAGGCATCGACCTCGCGGACCGCCGACTTCGACGTCACCGTGACCGGGCCCAAGGGGCTGGACGTGCTCGCCACCGGCACCGGCGACGGCCGCGGGCACTGGCGGGCCACGGCGGTGCGGGACTTCGGGACTACGCCAAGCGGTTCGGGCCCTATCCCTGGCCGACGCTGACGATCGGCATCACGCCGAACCTGCCCGGCGGGATCGAGTACCCCACCCACATCATGCAGGGCCCCGGGACCGTCTCCGGGATCACTCCCCACGAGGTCGGGCACATGTGGTTCTACTCGCTGGTCGGCAACGACCAGGCGCGTGACCCTTGGCTCGACGAGGGGCTCGCCACCTATTCGGAGGCGTGGTTCAACGGCGTGACCAACCGGTACCAGCGCTTCGACGTGCCGCAGCAGGCGCGCGGCCGGCTCGGCCAGCCGATGACCTTCTGGGATCGGCAGCCGGCCTCGCTGTACTTCCCCGCTGTCTACGCCCAGGGCGCCAAGGCGCTGCTCGCCCTCGGCGGCCCGAGCGTCGCCGACTGCGTCCTGCGCGTCTACGTCGCCCGCGACGGCTACCGGATCGCCCGCCCCGCTGACCTGGTCGCGGCCGCCGCCACCGTCGTGCCCCGAGCGCCAGCGATCTTCGCCAGCTTCGGCATCCGGGCGCGCTGACGCCCGATCCATACCTCTGGGGTCTGAATCCAGAGCCGATCGATCGTTCCCCCAGGGCCCACGGGCTGCTGCACTGTCCTGGCAACGCACCTTCCAGCTGCTGGAGGCAGCCGCCACGTCGAAGAGAACGTCGCCGCCGCCGACCTGACCCTCATCCCAGACCAGCTCCAACGCCTCACCGAAGCCGTGCCACCCCACTCCGTCGCCGGCCCCCGCTACAACCCAGCCGGCATGCCCGGCGTCGAAAACTGACCCCGGCGAGCCAGCCCCGATCCCCGCGAAGCCCACCCGCCACCCGCCACCCGCCCGCGCCCGCCGCGCCCCGCGAGAGGCGCCGGCAGCGGGCACCCCCACGTCCCGCCGCCGCCCGGACTGGGCGGAACCCTCTGGGCAGGCGGGAGGTCTGGGGTTACGGTAGGGCCATGGCGGAATGGTGGTCGATCGAGGTCTTCGACGGAGCGTTCTCGGCGCGCCCCTGGAAGGACGCGCACAGCTCGTCGCTGATCGAGTCGGCGATCTCCAACGGCGCCGTCGACTGGGTGTGGCACGAGCACCGCTGGGGCGTCGTGCTCGAGATCGCCTTCGAGCGGGACGAGCAGTGGGAGGTCTATCGCGACCTCCCCGGCGTCCGTGCCGCCCTGGACGCCGTCCCAGACCCGATCAACGGCCTGCTCGTCTACCGCGGGCGCGGCGGCGGGGCGGGCGCGCCCTCGCGCCGTCGGCCGAAGCCCTTCACCGGCGCCGGCGCGGTCGAGCTCCCGGAGCCCGAGCCGTTGGAGTCGGTCGCCGGACCGCAGGCGCCGGTCATCCTCGCTGAAGCCGTCAAATCCGCGCACGCGCCCGTCCACGCCGGGGCCCAGGCCTCCTCCGCAGGCTGAGCCAGGGCCCGGGTCTGCTTCGCCGGCCGAGCCGGGCCGCGAGCCGGGCCGCGAGCCGGGCCCCGGACCGTTCCTGAGCGCCCGACCCAGGTGCGATAGGGTCGCGGCGCACGAGTTGTCCCCCAGGTTCCCGTCAGGACTCGACAGGGCCGGCGGCTGGGCATAGTATCGAACACACGTTCGACAGGAGACGCGATGAGCGACGAAGACGAGAGGAGTGGGGCGATGGGAGAGCAGGCGCAGCTCATCCCTGAATCCGAGCTGATCCAGAAGGGGAGTCAGGTCAAGGTCCGGCGTCCACGCGCGGGGGAGAGCGGCGTGTGGACGGTTGTCGGGCCGGTGTCCACACCCGAGCCAGGCGACCCGGCGTGGGACGTGACCAACACGATCAGCGGTCGGCGGCGCATCTTCCGCAGCTCCCGCCTCATCCTGCTGCGCCAGGCGCGCAAGCGCGGCGCCTGAGCGCCAAGGTTCCGGTTCGGGGGTTGGGTCGGGGTCCTGACTCCCCCTCGGGCGGGCGCTGTGGTCCGACCACCCCCTGCGGCGACCGCCGCGCCCGCCCGACTCCCACCCGGCCCAACCTCCGCCGGCCTGGGGCGGCAGGAAGCCGCGTCGGGCGGTGGGAAGCCGCCCGTCCGACCTCCGCGATAGGCCGGCCCGGCACCTACCGGGCCGGCGGCATGCCGGGCGGCTACGACCAGGGTGTCTTCGGGCGGGGTTGGAGCTCGTCGTCGACGTAGAGGTCGACCCGCTCGTTGAAGAAGGCGACCAGGTTCTCGATCTTGGGACACTCCGGGATCGGGAACGGGTAGCTCCAGGCGGCGTCCCTGCGGCGCTTGTCGCCGGACCCGAAGGCCCAGTAGCGGGCCTGGCCCTTGTACGGGCAGGACGTCACCGTGTCGGTCGGCCGCAGCAGGTCCAGGTGCACGTCGGCCTTGGGGATGTAGTAGCGCGTCGGCAGGTTGGTCTCGAACAGCAGGCGTGGCCGGCGCGTGTCGGCCACCGTCTGGCCGTCGATCTCGACCCGGACGTGACGCGAGCTGTTCAGCACGTCGACACGGTGGTAGGGGTCGCGGGGGTGGACGAACACCTCGTCGTCCTCCTCCCACCACGAGTCCACACGATCCCAGTAGAAGGCCATGTAGCCCTTGATGTCGGTCCGCTCCGGCAGCGGGTCGAGGTACGCCCAGGTGGTGTTGGCGACCTCGCGGTCACCGACCTTGATGGTCCAGTACGAGGCCTCCCCCTTGTACGGGCAGCGGGTGTGCTTGTCGGTGGCCTCCATCAGGTCGGTGCGGACGTCCTCGGGCGGGAAGTAGTAGACGGGCAGGTGCCCCTTTTCGAGCAGCAGCAGGACGCCCGTCGAGTCGGCCACGGCGACGTTGCCGAGCACGGCACGCACCCGGCGGGGCCACGGCTCGACGCGGATCCGCTCTGACCGATCCGGCCGGTCGACTCCGACGTCCTTGTCCTCGAGGAATTCCGGCATCGCGCTGTCTCCCTTCCGGTTCGCGCTCACGAGCTGGTCACGGGCGGTGCCGGACCAATGCCGTCGCTTTCGAGGTTACGCGCGTCCCGGTTGGCAGGAGGAGGCGAGGGGCGACAGGACGAGCTCCCACCCTCGCCCTGTCACCCTGATCGCTACGACAAATCGGCGTGACCTACCGGCCGCGCCGGCCCCATGGCTGGTCGGGCGTCACCTCCTCCCGTCGGTCGTGACCATAGGTCCGAGGGAGAACTCCTCAGGAGGTCGCCCGATTCCCAGCGAGAGGAAAATCACGAAAGAATCTCGGTCGGCAAACGGTTTGACTTCGGTTGGACCCTGTCGTAGAGTCCGGCTCGCCACCCCCATGGCAGCCAGCAATAGAAGTCTTCCTTAGCTCAGTCGCTCCCGCCGGAGTCGACGATTCATTCGCCTGAGCACGGGTTCCGTCGTACCTTCGGGCCCGGGCGGCCGCCCCCACGGCCGTTCCCGGAGACGGTTCCCAGCAACGGTCTCAGCGGATTGGTGAAGGCGGTAGCGGCGCCCCGACGCACGTTCCCGCCGAGCATACCCTGTGCACCGTTCGGTGGGATCGTGTCCCCCGTCGACGTGCAGCCGCGGCTGCAGGATTTTCGAGCGAGGCGACCACATGATCGAGCTCGATTTGCCGCTCCACTTTTCCGCCTGACCCCCTCCGCAAGTCCTCGAGCGAGCCGCTGTGCGGTAATCGCGCGATGGACCGCGTCCGCTCAGGGAGGCAGTGACTGTTCATGACCGACACCTACGACGACGTCGACGACCTCGATAAGCTCGATGGCGGTGCTGGCCTGGCTGGCGTCGATCGGCGGGACCTGGCTGGTCTACCCGGGTTATCGCGCCGACCCGCCGCCCGGCGCGGACCTGGCGCTGTACCCGCCGCAATACCGCTTGCGAACTCCCGATCTGAGGTCCTGGGAGAGCTTCGCGATGGAGTGGAAGTTCACGTCGGCTGGATCACGCCCTTCCTGGCCACGGTGGTCGCGTTCGTTGCCCCGCGCTACGGCAAGCGGCTGGTCGCCGACTTTCAGGTTCGAAAGATGCTGACCAATCTGTTCGTCATCGCGTTCGCCAGGGTGGTGATCGCGTCGTTGCTCGGCGCGCTGGTGAACATCGCCGCACCCAATGACTACATGCACCGCGCCTGGACCCCCTAGGAATTGCCTGAACGAACCACCCAAAGCCCACGCACCAACGCCGCCAGAATATGCCCCACGAAGAGGTGATCGTCATGACGGTGGGCACGCTCCGTGACCGCTTCGAGGAGACGGCGCTCCCGCACCACGACGTCGTCTACCGCGCGAACCTGCGGATCACGGGTGACCCGACGACGGCCCAGGACCTCACCCAGGAGACCTACCTGCGCGCCTTCCGCTCGTTCTCCTCGTTCCAGAGCGGGACCAACTGCCGCGCATGGCTGCTCCAGATCGCCCACAACGTGTTCTGCCGTGACTACCGCCAGCGCAAGCGGATGACCTGGCGAACCGTGGACGACGACGACTTCGACCAGCTCGCCCTGGTCCCCGGCCAGATGCCCGACCCGGAGGAGGAGGTTCTGCGCCAGCTCGACCGCGACGAGCTTCGCCACGCGCTCGCCCAGCTCCCGGAGACGTTCCGGACCGCCATCGTTCTGGTCGAGCTGCAGGGCCTGTCCTGCGAAGAAGCCGCGGCGGTGATGGGCACGCCGCGCGGCACCGTGCTGTCCCGGCTGTATCGCGGCCGTGCGCGTCTGCGCCAGATCCTCGAGAAAGTTCCCGCATAACCGAAACCGGGAATCACGCACTCTGGGCGTGAGTTCCCTACTAAATTAAATTCGCTCCATCCCCCAGCAACTCGACTTTCCCACTTTCCGGGCCAATGCTTGCTTGTCACTGCGCGCATGACCAGTCGCGCGGCGCCGCACGGGGGAATCAGGCATGCTGATCGCCGCTGGCCTGTCGCAGACCTGGCACCACGCCAGCGGCCACCGGTTCTTCGCCACCGCCCGCTGGTCGGCCGATCAGCTCGGCCTCTGCCTGCTCGACCTGCTCCTGGCGGTGTCGGTCCCCGCTGACGCGCCGGTGCGGCCGGTTGGTGACGACACCCTCTCCGGGAGCTCCTCCGCGAACGGGAAGTCGTCGAGGCCGCGCGTCCTCATGACTGGACCGTGACCTCGCCCTGCATCATCTGCAGGTGGTACTTGCACCAGAACACGTAGGTCCCCGCCTGCGGGGTCGTGAACCTGATGGTGGTCGCCTTGCCGACCGGCAGGTTCTGGTTCACCTTGGCCGCCTCGAATTGCAGGCTGTGCTACATGTCGTCGTTGTTGGCCACCTCCAGGGTGACCTTCTGGCCCGGCTCGAGCAGGAGGTTGCCCGGCTTCCACTGGAACACGACGTCCTGGGGCCCGAGCTTGTCGACGCGCATGTCCAGCACGCCGTTGCGCGGCGCGACCGGAGGGCTCGCCGGGGCCTGTCCGTGGTCGTGCTCGTGCGCCGGCTGGTCCGCGGCGGCCGTGGTGGTCCTGCTCAGGGCTGGCTGTGATGACTGGGCCGAGCGCCGCAGCCCGCCAGGCCGAACAGGACCGTGACGAGCAGCGCGACCACCGGGAGGGTGTGGCGTTGTCGCATCTGGGGGACCTCACTGGGGCGGGAGAGGCTGAGTCGAGTGAGAACTCACCAGCGCCTCGTCCAATTCCCACCCGGCCCGGTCCGCGCCGCAAAGGCGGCGGAGCAGGCGAGCGCGGCGGCTGCGCCGCCTCAGCGCCGCCAAGCCGACTACCCTAGGTAGCGACGCCAAGCGTTTTAGGAGGATCCGACATGCTTTGGGACATGCTCGGCCGCGGGGAGGCGGGCGCGCCGGCGGTGGTGGTGCCCGGCGGCGCGCGGCTGACCTATCGGGAGCTGCGCGAGGAGGTCAGACGCGGCGCCGAGGCCCTGGCCGGGCTGGGCCTGCGGCGTGACCAGGCGATCGGGATGGTGTTCGAGAACGGTCCCGAGGCGATCGTGCTGTTCCTGGCGGTCGCGGCGGTTGGCGCGGCGGCCCCGCTCAACCCCGCGTACACCGAGGCCGAGCTCCGCTTCTACCTCGACGACGTGGACGCCGGCGCGCTGATCGTGCCGCCGGGCGGCGCCGCGGCCGCGCGGGCGGCGCGGCCCGATGGCGCGGTGCTGGTGGAAGCGGCGATCGACGCCGACGGCAGGCTGCGGGTCGAGGCCCCGGGCCGCCCGGCCACCGCCGCCGAGCCGGAGGAGCCCGCCGGCGAGGACGTCGCGCTGACGCTGCACACCAGCGGCACCACCGGGCGGCCCAAGCGGGTGCCGCTGCGCCACCGCAACCTGGTGGCCTCGGTCGCCAACATCGCGGCGACCTACCAGCTCGGCCCCGAGGACGTGTCGCTGTGCGCCATGCCGCTGTTCCACGTGCACGGGCTGCTGGCGTCGGCGCTGTCGACGCTGGCGACCGGCGGCACCGTGGTGGTGCCCTCGCCCTTCAACCCGCTCCGGTTCTGGCCGGTGGTGCGCGAGCAGCGGCCGACCTGGTACTCGGCGGTACCGACCATCCACCGCATGGTGCTGTCCCGCGCCCGGGCCGCGCGGCCCGGCGGGATCGAGTCGCTGCGGTTCGTCCGCTCGTGCAGCTCCGCGCTGCCGCCGGAGCTGATGGCCGAGATCGAGCGGCGGCTGGACGCCCCGGTGCTGGAGGCCTACGGGATGACCGAGGCCTGCCACCAGATCGCCTCCAACCCGCTGCCGCCGGCGCCGCGCGAGCCGGGCTCGGTGGGCCTTGGCACCGGGGTCGAGGTGGCGGTGCGGGACGCCTCCGGCGCCTCGCTTGCGGCCGGGACGGCCGGCCAGGTGGCGATCAGGGGCCCCAACGTGATCGACGGCTACGCCGCCAACCCGCAGGCCAACGCCGAGTCGTTTCTTGGCGGTTGGTTCCTCACCGGCGACCAGGGCGTGCTCGACGAGCGCGGCTATTTGACCCTGATCGGGCGTATCAAGGAGCTGATCAACCGGGGCGGCGAGAAGATCTCGCCGAGGGAGATCGACGAGGTGCTGCTGCGCCATCCGGCGGTCGCCGAGGCGGTCGCCTTCGGGGCCCCGCACCCCATCCTCGGCGAAGAGGTCGCCGCGGCGGTCGTGCTGCGCGGCGACGCCAGCGAGCAGGACCTGCTGGCCCACTGCCGGGAGCACCTGGCCGCCTTCAAGGTCCCGCGCAAGCTGCACATCGTCGAGGCGATCCCGCTCACCGCCACCGGCAAGGTCCAGCGCCGCAGGGTCGCCGAGGTGATCGGGGCCGGCCGGTGAGGTTGGTCGTCGTCGGCGCCGGTGCCACCGGGGGCTTCCTCGGCGGCTTCCTGGCGCGGGCCGGCCACGAGGTCACCCTGGTGGCCCGCGGCGCGCACCTGGAGGCCATGCGCCGCGACGGCCTGCGCGTGCGCACCACCGAGGGTGAGTTCACGGTGCGGCCGCGCTGCACCGACGATCTCGGCGCGGTGGCCGGGGCGGAGGCGGCCTTCCTGGCGGTCAAGGCGCACGCGATCGCCCCCATGGCGCCGGCGCTCGGCGCCGCGCTGGGGGATGGCGGGACGCTGGTGACCCTCCAGAACGGCATCCCGTGGTGGTATTTCCAGCGACACGGCGGCCCGCTCGACGGCACCACGCTGCAGACGGTCGATCCCGGCGGGGTGATCGGCCAGCACATCGACCCCGCCCGCGTGGTCGGCGCGGTCACCTACCCCGCCACCCGGATCGTGGAGCCGGGCGTGGTCGAGCACGTCGAGGGCACCCGCTTCACCATCGGCGAGCTGGACTCCACCCGCAGCGAGCGCTGCCGGGCCATCTCCGGCGCGCTGGCTTCCTCGGGCCTCAAGTGCCCGGTCCGGGCCGACATCCGCAAGCAGATCTGGCTCAAGCTCATCGGCAACGCGGTCTTCAACCCGCTGAGCGCGCTCACCCGCGCGTCGCTGGTGGCGATCACCACCGATCCCGGGACGCGGGCGGTCGCGCTGGCGCTGATGCGCGAGGCCGTGCGCGTGGCCGCGGCCGTGGGGGTGGAGCTGGACCTGACGGTCGAGCAGCGGCTGGAAGGCGCCGCCCGGGTCGGCGAGCACAAGACCTCGATGCTCCAGGACGTCGAGTCCGGGCGTCCGCTGGAGGTCGACGCGCTGGTCGGCGCCGTCGTCGAGATCGGTCGCCTGGCCGGCCTGGAGCTGCCCCGCCTGGAGACCGTGTACGCCTGCGTGAAGCTCCTGGACCGCACGCTCAGGGAGAGCTGACCGCGGAGCTGCTGGTCTACGAGCCGCTGGTCAGCGAGCCGGTGGTCCCCACGCTGGAGCGGGTCGTGCCGGCGCTGCTCGGAGGCCCTGGCCCGTCGGTCGGGCCGGTGGTGTCCGTCGGGTCCGTGGGCGGCGGCTCGGTGGTGCTGGTGGAGGAACTGGTCGAGCTCGTGGACGGCGGCTCGGTGGTCGTCGGGGTCGTGGTGGGCGGGACCGTGCTGGGCGGCTGGCGCCGCCGTGCCCTCGTGGTCGGCGGGGCCTGACTGGTCGAGGTGGTCGCACGGGTGGTCCGCGGCACGATCACCGTCCTGTGCGAGCGCGTGGTCGTCGGCGCGGTCGAGCTGGCCGGGGAGATCTGCTGGCGCTGCGGGAGGGTGGTGGTGGTCGTGGTCTGCTGGGTGGCTTCCGCCGCCTGCCGCGGCGAGGTCGCCAGGCCCACGATGCTGCCGCCGATCGCACCGATCAGCATCGCCGTGACCACGCTCACCCATCGCCGGGTGGCAACGAACGCTACCGGACTCAAACGTCGGACCCCCCCGGTCCGAGTTTCCTGCGTTCGATGATAAGCGCCGGCGCAGGGGTTTGCCCGAAGATCCTCGAACAAGGCGCGCCGGCCGCCGGATCGGAGCACCCTGGGAGGCCGACACGCAGACGCACGGGAGGGGAGGCGTCGGGATGGAGGAGGCGATCGGGAGCGCGCTGGACCGCTGGCGGGAGCAGCTGGAGGCCTGGGCGATCCCCGAGGAGATCATCGAGCGTGCGCCGGAGTCGCCCTGGGGCTTCCCGGTGGGCATGTTCCGCTCCAGGGCCGTCCAGGCCCGCACCGCGGCGCCAACCCCGTCCAACCGGGAGGCGCTGCGCTTCCTCGGCGGGGGCGGGACCGTGCTGGACGTGGGCGCCGGCGGGGGAGCGGCCAGCCTGCCCCTGGCCGGCGCCGCGCGGCGGATCGTGGCGGTCGACGAGTCCGAGGGGATGACCGAGGCGTTCCTCGCCGCCACGGCCGAGGCCGGGGTCGAGGCCGCCGCGGTGCTCGGCCGCTGGCCCGACGTGGCCGCCAAGGTCGACCCGGCCGACGTGGTGATCTGCAACGACGTGCTCTACAACGTCCAGGAGCTCGGCCCGTTCGCGCTGGCGCTCACCGACCACGCGCGTCGCCGGGTGGTCGCCCAGATCACGCGGGCGCACCCGCTGGCGCCGATGCGGCCGCTGTGGCGGCGCTTCCACGGCCTGGACCGCCCGCGGGGGCCGACCGCCGACGACGCGGTCGCCGCCCTCGCCTCGCTGGGCATCCAGGTCGAGCGCCAGGACTGGACCACCGCCAGCGCCGGCAGCTTCGAGCGCCAGGGCGACCTGGTCGCCTTCCTGCGCCGGCGGCTGTGCCTGCCGGCCGACCGGGACCCCGAGATCGCCGAGGCGCTGGCGCCCATCGCCGTCCACGAGGCCGCCGGCTGGCGCCTGGGGCCGCTGGACCGCCCGGCGGTGACCCTCTCCTGGCCCGGCACGGCCAGCTAAGGTCACGCTCGCGGAGGGCCGGGGGCTCCGTTGCCTTGTATGCGAGGTAAATCCATGTGTCAATACCTACGTACCTTGTTGTATCTACGCGTGGTTGACGAGGTTGGCGTAGTTGACGGGGGACTGCGTGGTGGCGAAGACTCCGGAGCCGTACGCCTCGGGCCGCTGCGACGCCTGCCATGACGTCAGCCCGGCCGAGCGCAAACATTCCGGAGGTTCTGGTCCACCTCTGGGGCCGGGTGGCCGACACAGACATGAGGCCCACGTTGGGTGCGGCGACCGGAGGAGCTGATGGGCACGGCAAGGGAGGAAGTGCTGGCGCTGGTCCAGGAGGCGCTGCGGGACGTCCCCGTCACCGAGTGTCCTGAGGACCTGCCAGCGGCGCGCGAGCGCCGCGCCGCCGACGACGGCGGCCCGGAGCGGCGGGTGGCCCGCTTCGCCGAGCGGGTGGCCGACGACCGGGGGAACGTGCGCCTGGTGGCGCGGGCGGACCTGCCGGCGGCGGTCGCCGAGGCGCTGCGGGCGCGAGGGGCGCGGCGGGTCATCGTCCCGCCGGACCTGCCGGCCGAGTGGCGGCCGGCAGGCGCCGAGCTACTGGTTGACGGCGAGCTGGCCAACGACGTCCTCGACGCGGCCGACGGCGTGCTCACCGGCTGCGTGCTCGGGATCGCCGAGACGGGCACGATCGTGCTGGACGGCGGTGCGCGCCAGGGACGCCGGGCGATCACCCTGCTGCCCGACTACCATCTGTGCGTTGTGGAGGCCTCCCAGATCGTGGGCACGGTCCCCGACGCGATCGCCGCGCTGGACGCGGCCGCCCGCGAGCGCCGCCCGATCACCTTCGTGTCCGGCCCGTCGGCCACCTCCGACCTGGAGCTCCGCCGCTTCGAGGGCGTCCACGGCCCCCGCAGCCTCGAAGTCCTGGTGGTCGACTAGAGCGCACCGCGGATACGTGACCGGCGTTCTACGGGTCCTGACGGGCGGACTCGTCGGCGCCGAGCGCGGGGGGACACAGGTCGAACTCTCCGTTGCGAACGCCCGTCGTGAACGCGATCCATTCACCGTGGGAGAAGGTCAGCACCGGCGCCGAGGGACGCCGCGAGTGGCGCACGAGGACTGTGTCGCCGAGGAGCGCTACCTCCACACAGTCGCCGCTCCCGCTCGCGGTGCTCTTGCGCCAGGCGCTTCGGATTGGGTCAGATTCGGCCACGCCGTATCTCCTCCCGAGTTGAAGCCGCTCAGGCCGATCTCATTGCGGCCGTGCGAGCGCGTATCCCATTGCGTAGATCGGCTTAGGGTAGAGAACGCAAAGCGCGCGATCTACGGCATAGTTATGGCGAAACGTCAGTGTAGGCAAATGGGAGTGATCCGGCTAGACCCTTGAGTCAGTCCTGAGGAGCGCACCGGGCTAGATTGGCGTCATCGACAAAAGCCGTGATACGGAAGCATCCCCCAATGCCGCACCATGGCTGGCCTTGCAGTGAGCTATCAGCGCGCTGCACGTATGGCGGTTCTGCCACCGATAAGCGGGTGGAGGAGTGGGTTGAGCTTCGAATGCGGCGTCAAGAGGAGATACTCGAGCGGGCCGAACCGCCCGAGTTGCTCTTCGTGATGGACGAGGCCGCTCTCCACCGGTGGGTCGGCGGACGTGAGGTGATGCGTCATCAACTGCGCCGCCTGAAGACCGAGGCGACGCGGGCCAACGTCACCATCGAGGTCGTTCCCTTCACGGCTGGCGCCCACGCGGGCATGAAGGGCCCGTTCATCATCATGGAGTTGTCCGAAGCGCAAGACGAAGACGTCCTGTACCTGGAGAGCGCGCGCGGGGACATGATCAGTCGCGACGAGCAGGAAGAGATCATGTCCTATCGCAAGTCCCTGGCAGAACTTCTGGAGCTTGCGAAGGCAGAAGACCTGGACTCGCTGATCGACAAGGTGCTGAAGCAGATGTCATAGCTCGACAGCGAAGGCCTGTGCGATCGGCCCCGCCGTGCCGCGAAGCCGCCGTGACGGTTCCGGGCGCGAGCTGGCCCCGAGGATCGTCAGCGAACTCGAGTCCCCAGGCGGCGGCGCCCGTACCAGTTGCTCCGGAGCGGGCGTCGCCGCCGAGCTCTCGGCGGCGTGCGGCTCGGAACCGACCCACCAGTGGCTCGAGCTCATCGGGAGCGCGATCGACGACTGGCCTCGAACTTGGCGGTTGGTCGTGCTGCTCGTCGCGGCGTCCCTGTCGGGCGCAACGATCCTCTTCGTCCTGCAACTCCACGCGGACAGGTGGGTCTCCGTGACGGCGGTCGCCGCTTCTGTCATCGGGGCGGCGGGAGTCAGGCGGCGCAGAAGCCAGTCTCAGGCCTCTCGACGGTCGGCGGTCACCGCGGACCCCGATGGTCGGACTTCTCACCGTCGTGCAGGAACCAGTCCAGGACGGAGTTCGCGGAGAGCGTGGCCACAAGGCTGATCGCCACCGTGGTCAGCAGCGAGCCGGTGGGGCCAGGCCACCGAACTGCGGCTCCACGTGCCCTACGAGCACACCGGCGCCGACCGCCAGGATTCCTGTCAGCAACCCGTAGATCACCAGCGGCGCATCGATGGATCCCGAGGAACGCCCGATTCTCCGCGCCTGATGCAGCTTGGGACCAGGTCCCATCAAGGGAGCTTCCTCCGCATCGCGTTCTCTATCCGAGATGTGGAGAAGACGGTACAGGAAGGGCGGCCGCAAGTCTCTCCCTGACCTTGATGGTGGTGGACTACAGCGCCCTGCGGCGGCGCAGCGCGTTCGCGCCGGCCACGACGAGAGCGATGACGCAGGCCAGCGGCACCCAGTCGCCGAGGCGGTCGAAGACGGTGTTGTCGTGGGAGAGGGGCACCGGGACCACGATCGCTCCGCGCCAGGTGGTCGGCTCCCAGGCGAGCTGGCGGCCCTGCGGGTCGAACGCCACCGAGGGGCCGGCGATCGAGGCCTGCACGACCGGGCGGCCCGACTCGACCGCGCGGACGGCCGCGAGCGCGCCGTGCTGCTGCGGCCCCCAGGTGCTCTGGAAGGTGGTGGTGGCGCTCTGCACCACGATCAGGTCGGCACCCATCCTGGCCAGGTTCCGCGACATGTCGGGGAACGCCGACTCGAAGCAGATCAGCGGCCCGAACACCACCGAGCGCGAGCGCATCAGCACCAATCGGCTGCCGTGGTGGCGGTTCTGCGCGGCGGCCTGCGTGAAGCGGGCCACCCAGCCGAGCACCGGCCGCGAGGGGATGTACTCGCCGAACGGCACCAGCCGGATCTTGTCGTAGCTGGCGATCGGTCCGTTCGGCCCGACCAGCAGCGAGCTCTTGTAGATACCGCCGGCCCGGCGCCTGGCGTCGACGTTGGCCAGCACGTCCGCGCCGGTCGCCTGGACCACCCGGCGGAGCGCGGCGACGTCGCCGGGGTTGGTCACCGGGTCGCGGCCGACGCTGGACTCCGACCAGACGATCAGGTTCGGGTGGCTGCCCGCCAGGCCAAGGCTGGCCGACTCGCTGGCGGCGAAGCGCGGCCCCACCGGGTCGATCTTGCCCGGCTGCACCAGGCCGACCCGCAGCGTGCCGCCGCCGGAGGCCGGCGCCGGCCGCAGCGCCGACCAGGCGAGCGAGCCGAGCAGCAGGGCGCAGGTGGCCAGCGCGGCGCCCGCCCGCACCATGCCGGGCACGCGCGGCCCGACCGCGACCGCCACGCCGACGTTCACCGCCATCAGCACCAGGCTCACCAGCCAGACGCCGCCAAGCGAGGCCAGCGCCAGGATCGGGAGATCGTTCCACTGGCTGGCGCCGAGCAGCGCCCAGGGGCCGCCGAGCGCGTCCCAGGAGCGGACCACCTCGCCGAGCACGAAGACGCTCGGCAGCAGCACCATGGCCGCCGCGACCCGCCGCCCCTCCAGCAGCGGCACCTGCACGTCCCATGGCGCCGTCCTGGTGCCCAGCAGCCGCCAGGTGAGCCGTCCCCACGGCAGCCACAGCGCCCCCAGCACCAGCGCGGCGGGGATCGCCAGGATCTTTGCCTCCGGCAGCAGCCAGGAGTCCACGCTCAGAAAGAACAGGGAGCCGCCGAGCCAGGCCCGGATGCCCGCCTCGCGGGCGCTCGGCGCGGCACGGATCAGCAGGATCAGCGGTGCCAGCGCGATGAACCCGAGCCACCACAGCGCCGGTCTCGGGAACGCCAGCGCCAGCGGCACGCCCAGCAACGAGGCGGCCAGGCGCCAGGCCCAGCGGTTGGCGCCGGCACCCTCGGCCCCGACCGCCGAAGGACTGGTGGGCCGCCCCCGAAGGCGCGAGCCCAGCCGACCGCGCGCGACCGCCAAGCCGTCCCCCTTTCCACCGGGGGCTAACGCTCGGCTCTGCGTGGCCCCCGTTGTGCCATGGTCGGGGCTCTTGAGCCCCCCGGACCCCCCTCGCGTCAGAGGCTCATCGCCACGTACTTGATCTCCAGGTACTCGTCGATGCCTTCGCGGCCGCCCTCGCGACCGAAGCCGGACGCCTTCACCCCGCCGAACGGGGCGGCCGGATTGCTCACGATTCCCTGGTTGAGTCCCACCATGCCGGCCTCGAGACCTTCGACAACCCGGAACGCGCGCTTGAGGTCGCGCGTGTAGACGTAGGCGACCAGACCATACTCGGTGTCGTTGGCCGCCGCGACCGCCTCCTGCTCGGAGTCGAAGGCGGTGACCGGCGCCACCGGCCCGAAGATCTCCTCCTTGAGCACGCGCGCGTCGCTGGAGACGTCAGCGAGCACCGTCGGCTCATAGAAGTAGCCGCGGCCGTCGCCAGCCCTCGCGCCCACCAGGGCGCGCGCCCCGCGGGAGACCGCGTCGCCGACCAGCTCGTCGACCTTCTCGCGGGCGGCCTGGTCGATCAGCGGGCCGACCTGCACGCCGTCGTCGGTGCCGCGGCCCACCTTCATCGCGCCCATGCGGTCCGCCAGCCTGGCGGCGAACTTGTCGGCCAGCGCCCCGGCCACGTGGAAACGGTTGGCGGCGGTGCAGGCCTCGCCGATGTTGCGCATCTTGGCGATCATCGCGCCCTCGACCGCCGCGTCCAGGTCGGCGTCCTCGAAGATGATGAACGGCGCGTTGCCGCCCAGCTCCATGGACACCCGCAGGAGCTGGTCGGAGGCCTGCGCCACCAGCTTGCGGCCGACCTCCGTGGAGCCGGTGAACGACAGCTTGCGGAGCCGCGGGTCCCTGATCAGCGGCTCCATGGTCTTCCCGGAGGAGGAGGTCGTCACCACGTTGAGCACTCCGCCGGGGAGGCCGACCTCCTCGAGGATCTTGGCCAGCGCGAGCATCGACAGCGGTGTCTGGCTGGCCGGCTTGACCACCATCGTGCAACCCGCCGCCACGGCCGGGCCGATCTTGCGCGTGCCCATCGCCATCGGGAAGTTCCACGGCGTGATCAGCAGGCACGGCCCCACCGGCTGCTTCATGGTCAGCAGCCGCCCGACGCCGTTGGGCGCCACCGCGTAGCGCCCGTCGATGCGCACGGCCTCCTCGGAGAACCAGCGGAAGAACTCGGCCGCGTAGGCGACCTCGGCCTTGGACTCGGCGATCGGCTTGCCCATCTCCAGGGTCATCAGCAGGGCGAGGTCGTCGCGGCGGGCGGTGATCACCTCGTAGGCGCGGCGCAGCACCTCGCCGCGCTCCCTGGGGGCCGTCGCCGCCCAGCCCGCCTGGGCCCGCACCGCCGCGTCGAGCGCCCCGCGGGCGTCCTCGACGCTGGCGTCGGCCACCTCGCTGAGGGTCTCGCCCGTGGACGGGTCCTCGACGGGAAACGTCCGGCCGCCGCTCGCGTCGGTCCAGTTCCCTCCCACAAAGAGCCGAGGATCGACGGCGTCGACCACGGTCCGCTCGTTGGTTGCGATGCTCATCTCGCGCCATGCCTCCTCAGGGGGGACGTGCGGCGCCCTCAGCGTAGCGCGCCGCCTCACCCCCGCAACACACGGGCACAGCGGGACGGAGATCAGCGGCGGCTGGCCCAGATGCCGACGCGGGAGAATTCGAGCGGGACGTCGACCAGGACGAGCTCGCTGAGGTCGGTGGCGCGGATGCGCAGAGCGTCCTGGTCGCTCACCTTGGCGGCGTCGCCGGTGGAGACGGGCTCGCCGTCGAAGCTGGCCTCGCCGTGGATCAGGTAGGCGTAGACGCCGCGCCCCTCGCCGATCGGGTGGCTGGCCTCGGTGCCCGGGTTCAGGCGCGAGACCAGCACGCGGGCGTCCTGATGGACCTTGACCAGCGACGGCCCGCCGCCGGGACCCACCACCTCCAGGAGGCGGTCGGTCCGGTCCTCGGTCGTGAACACCTGCTGCTCCACCGACGGCTCCAGGTCGGGCGTGTCCGGCAGGATCCAGATCTGGATGAAGCGCATGGGCTCGTCGGCGGAGGCGTTCTGCTCGGAGTGGTAGGCGCCCGACCCGAGGGTCATGCGCTGCACCGATCCGGCCGGCAGCGGCCCTGGCGGCCCGCCGACCGAGTCCTCGTGGCGGAAGGTGCCCTCCACCACGTAGGTCAGCCCCTCCACGTCCTTGTGCGGGTGCAGCGGCCAGATCGCCCCGGGGGCCAAGCGGTCGTCGTTGAACACCCGCATCGCGCCGAACCCGTCGTTGGCCGGGTCCCGATAGTGGTCGAAGGAGAAATGCCAGCGCGCCGTGAACCATCCTCCCGATTCGAGGTGGATCTCCTTGTCTCTGCGGATCGTCAGCATGGGCCGGCCCCCCTCGCGCTGGTTCCCGTTCACCGCCCGTAGTACCCCTGGAGGTCGTCCAATAGCCCGCCGAGGATCGGCGCGGCCCGCAGCGCCGCGAAGAAGGCGTCGTCGTGGGCGAGCGGGTCCAGCGGGGGGATCTGGACCTCGCCGAGGTCGCCGGCGGTGAGCAGCACCGGCGGCTCGCCGCCGGGGTCGTCGGGGATCAGCCGCAGCGGCTCCTCGCCGGTGGCCGCGGCCGTCACCTGCACCTGCTCGTGGGCGCCGGCCGGGTCGCGGCGCACGGCCTCCAGGGCGGCAAGCACCTGGCGCCAGGTCATGTCCGCGTCGGGGACGCCGGCGTCGACGAGCGAGATCGAGCGGCGGCGGCCGCCCACGGTGATCGGCTCGACCTCCCGCGCGCCGCTGGAGCGCATGAACGCCGGCGTGCCGTAGACCGGGCGGCCGCCGACCAGCACCAGCCGCACGTCGTGCTCGGTGGCCTCGATCAGGTTGCGGTGCGGGTCGGGCTGGTTCCGCCGCAGGACCAACAGGTCGGCCAGCAGCCCGGGCCGGACGCGCCCGATGCGGTCGCTCCAGCCGAGCGCGTCGGCGGGGTTGGCGGTCACCAGCTCGCACAGCTCCACGTCGCTGAACGCCTTTGCCAGACCGGTGTCGGCGCGGTTCCAGAGGTCGGCGACCTTCAGCTCGCCGAGCAGGTGCTTGGAGCCCGACGGCGCCCAGTCGGCGCCGAGGCAGACGCGGATGCCGTGCCTGCGCGCCGCCAGCACGTCGCTGGTGTGGCGGTACAGCCACAGGTTGGACAGCGGCGACCACACCATCGAGCTGCCGTGCGGGCCCCAGTCGGCGTACTCCGGGTCGCCCAGCGCGGTGGCGTGGATGGCGATCAGCCGCGGGTGCAGGCAGTCGTTGTCCTTCAGGTCGGTGTACTCGCGCACCAGCGCGGGCGAGGTGCCCTCCGCCAGGTGGTAGATGAAGGCGCTGCCGTTGGTCATGTGCTCGCGCGCGGCGGGGAAGTCGTCCTTGCCGAGCGTGCGCACCGACTGGAAGACGCTGCGCTGGGTGCTGCCGAAGGTCTCGAACTCGACGTTGCGGACCAGCCAGCCCTCGTACGGGCGGCTCATTTTGGCTGACCCCTGGATCGCGGTGACCCCGCCGACCACCGCCTTGGTCTCGACGTACTTGAGCACCGCCTTGCTGGCCACCTGGGTCAGCGCCAGGGTGGGCATCCGCACGTCGGTGGTGTAGGCGGGCAGGCGGGGCCACTGCTCGCGGCTGTCGAACGGCTCCTGTCGGCCCGGCGGCGCCCACAGCGGCAGGCAGTTGTAGGCCAGATGGTTGTGCAGGTCGATCAGGCCCGGGTACACCACCCCGCCGGTGCGCACCGTGGGGGCGGTGTCGAAGCCGGCGGGCGCCGGCTCGCCGGCTCCCTGGACCGCCGCGATCCTGCCCTGGTCGTCGACGTAGACCCTGCCCGCGGCCACGACCGGCCGGGCGGGGTCCATGGTCGCGATCTCGCCTTCGAGCACCAGCGCCATTGCCGTCCCCTTTCCTCGGGCCAGTAGGCTACCGTCTCGTCCACGGGGAATGGAGGGGAAACCGCTCGGCACAGGAGGGGAAATGGCGGCAGGGACGAACGACCGGACGGCTCGGACGGCCGGCGCGCTGGGCGGCGCGCTCGTTCTTGCGGCCCTCGGGGTCCTGCTCGCCTCCGGATCGGGGCTCGGGCTGGCGGCGCTGATGGCGTTGCTCGGCCTGGCCGCCGGGTTCGCCGTCGTCTCCGCCGGCCTGCTGCCGGCGCGCAGGCGCGCGCGCACGCCGGTCGAGCGGCTCAACGACGGCGCCTTCGCGGTGGTGCTGAGCGCCGTGTCGCTGCTGCTCGGGATCACCGCCAAGCCCTGGACCGCCGCGCTTCCCGGGCTGGTCGGCGGCGTCCTCGGCGGCCTGTTCCTGCGGCGGGGGCCGGACGGCGGCGCGGGCCAGGGGCCCTCGGACCCCGGGCCCGGCGGGTCGCCGGCGCGCTGAGGGGACGGGTGAGTGCAGAGCGAGAGCCGCAAGACCGTCCTCGCCGCCCTGGCGGCCAACCTCGCCATCGCCATCGCCAAGGCGGCCGCCGGGCTGCTCGGCCACTCCGCGGCGATGCTCGCGGAGGCGGCCCACTCGGTCGCCGACACCATGAACCAGGTGTTCCTGCTGGTGTCGCTGTCGCTGGGCGACCGCGAGCCGGACGAGGCGCCGCGTCGATCGCCATCGGCGTGTTGCTGGTCTGGGTCGCCTACACGCTCGGGCGCGACACCAAGCACCTGCTGATCGGCGAGGCGGCCCGGCCCGACCAGCGCGAGCTGCTGCGCGAGGTGATCTCCCGCCACCCCGCGCCCGCGCAAGGTCCCCCTGGAGCAACGGATCGAGCCCGGCTAGCGTGCGGGCTCAGTACCAGCCGTGGGCGATCCAGAACGCCTTGGCGTTCTCGGCCGTGCCGTAGCGCTCCTTCACGTAGGCGCGGAAGGCGTAGAGCTGCTTGCCGCAGTCGATCGTGTCGTAGTCCGCGCCGAGCAGGCGCTGGCGCAGGTCGAGCAGGAGCTGGCCCAGGCCGAAGGCGGTCGAGTTGGGGTTGGCGGCGGTGGGGTCGCCGCCGGACTCCCTGATGATGATCCAGTACTCGGCGTCCGAGGTCCCCGACAGGTCGCACTTGGTGCCGGTGCGGCGCTGGCCCGACTGGTTGGCCGCCGTCTGCTGCTGGGTGTTGCGCAGCACGGCCGCCTCGCCCAGCAGGTCGGCGATCTTCTTGTCCAGCGCGTCCTTGGCCTGGGCGCGGACGTTGCGGAGCTCGGTGGCCTGCTCGATCTTCTTCTTGATCTCGGCCTGTGAGCGGTCGATATCGCGCTCCGCCTTGACCAGGGCGGCCTGCGCGGTGACGTACTCCTTCTGCCGGATCACCATGTTGGTGATGGCGTCGTTGTTCGCCTTGGCGAGCTGGTCCAGCGTCGCGATCTGGTCCAGCAGGTCGTTGGCGTCGTTCTGTTCCACTAATGCGGCAAGGCCGCTGGGCGAACCCGACATGTACATGCCGCGCGCCTCGGCGCCGACCACCTTGCGGAGCTCCTTGAGCTGCTCCGCCGAGGTGCGCATCGCGGTCCTGGCCTGGGCCCGCTCGGCGCGGGCGGCCAGCCGCTGGACGTCGGCCGCCGCCAGCTCGTTCTCGGCCTGGTTCAGGGCGCCGTTGGCGTTGTCCAATGCCTTCTGGAGCTTGCCCAGGTCCGACTTGGAATCATTGAGCGTGGCCTTGATCTTCTCGAGCCGGCTGGCGACGTCCGGATCGGTCGTGCCGGCGGCGCCCGCACGGAGGGGTGCGGCCAGTGCCGCGACAGCGATCAGCGCGATCAGACCGAGGACGCAGGATGACCAGACCAGCCAGGTACGCCGACGGGAGGCTGACATCTGCCGGTAAAGGCTCCCTCGGGGGTCGGGAACAGGGCGGCTCGCATGGGGGGTGCGAACGGTGGAAACCATACCGCATGGCCCCGGCTCATAAGCAAGCCCGCCGATCCGCGCAGATACCCCACACTGGAGCGGAATTGGACGAGATGACGGCCCTCAGGCGGCGGGCTGCGGCCCCGTGGCATGCTTCGCGGGTGAACACCACCCCCACCAGCCTGCTGCTGGACTCACCGAGCCTGGTCTACCGGGCGTTCTTCGCGCTGCCGCGCAGCATCCGCGACCCGTCGGGCCAGTCCGTCAACGCCGCGCACGGCTACCTGGACATGGTCTCGCGGCTGCTGACCGATCTGCGGCCCAGCGCGGTGACGCACGTGTTCGACGCCGACTGGCGGCCGAAGTGGCGGGTCGACGCCTATCCCGGCTACAAGGCCAAGCGCGCCGAGGACCCGCCCGAGCTGCCCGGGCAGTTCCCGATCATCCGCTCGGTCCTGGACGCCGCCGGCATGCCCGTGGCCGAGGCCGCCGGCACCGAGGCCGACGACGTGATCGGCACGCTGGCCACCGCCGCCGGCCCCGAGGACCGCGTGGCGATCGTGACCGGCGACCGCGATCTGTTCCAGCTGGTGCGCGACCCGGTCGTGCAGGTGCTGTTCCCGCGCAGGGGCACCTCCGACATGGCGCGCATGGACGAGGCCGGGGTGCGCGCCAAGTGCGGCGTGCCGCCGAGCCGCTACGTGGACTTCGCGATCCTGCGCGGCGACCCCTCCGACGGGCTGCCCGGGGTCGCCGGGGTGGGGGAGAAGACCGCCGCCCGCCTGGTCAGCGAGTACCCGACCCTGGACGACCTGGTCGCCGCGCGGGACCGCCTGCCGCCGCGGGTGGCGGCGGCGCTGGCGGGCGCCGGCGAGTACCTGGACGCCATGCGCGTGGTGGTCCCGGTCGCCACCAAGCTGGACGTCGAGTTGACCACCCCCGCGGAGCCCGACCCCGAGCGCCTCCAGGAGCTGGCCGAGCGGCACCGTCTGAGCGGCCCGGTCCGCCGCCTCCTCCAGGCGATGCGCGACGCCGGCCTCTCCAGCGTCGATCCGCCACCCGCCGGCTGACCAGACGCGGGCTTCACGCCGCGCCGCCTCCGGGTCCTGGTCGGGCCGAGGTCTCCACGATCGACCGCCGCGGCGCGGTGGCGGGACGCAGCCACAGCGAGGCACGCCGTGGCTGCATCGTCTGGTCGACCACGGCCAGCAGCTCCGCGGTGAGCGTGTCCAGGTCGACGTGCTGGCGGAGCCGCGCGCTGAACGCCTCGATGGTCCTGGCGGCGTCGTAGCGGTGGCGGTTGAACCTGCGGTCGACCAGCTCCTGGATGCGGCGACGGGCCGGCTGGAAGACCGCGGCCACCGTCAGGGTCGCCACGGCCACCGCCAGGGGGGAGCTGCGGCCCAGCAGCTGGCCCAGCCCCAGGACCACCCCCGCGTAGGCGCCACCCAGGATCACCGTGAGCAGGCCGTAGGCCAGCGTGCGGCTGATGATCCGGTCCAGGTCATACAGCCGGTAGCGCAGCACCGCCGCGCCCAGCGCCAGGGGAACCAGCCAGAGGACCGTGCCGATCGCATAGGTGATCACCGTGTCGGCGGCCGGGCCGCCGATCAGGCTGGCGGCCACGGCGATCAGCGCCGCCACCGGGACCAGCGCGGCCGCGAGCGCCACCCAGCGGAGCTGCTGGCGTTCCACCCCTCGGGCGCGGCGGAAGCGCACCAGCAGCGACCCGGCGCCGGCCAGGATCGCCAGCCCGAAGACGATGCTGAACACGCCGCCGGTCAAGGTATAGACGACCCCGAGCGGGCCGGCCGGGACGTCGATGGCCAGCGGGCTGGTGACCGCCTGCAGCGGCGGGTCCAGCGGCCGGGTGTCGAACACGCCGGCCAGCGCGGCGGCCACCGCGCTGGCCACCAGCGCGATGGCGACCCACCGCCAGCGGCGCGAGGGCAGCGACCCGGTCGGCGTCAACAGCAGGGCAAGGGCCAGGAGGGGCACAGGGGCGCCGGCAACGTTGAGGGCGTAGACGAGCGGCACCGCGGCGCCGGTGGCCGGCAGCGTCCCGGGTCGTGCCACCAGGCCGTAGCCCACGTAGCCGGTGGCCGCGATGGAGATGGCCGTCAGCAGCCCGAAGGCCAGCAGCAGCCAGCCCACCGGGTGGCGGGGCCGGCGGCTGGCCACCACCGCCCCGACCGCGGTCGCGCTCACCAGCCCCAGCACGGCATAGGTGGCGTTCTCGGCGCCCAACTGCACCAGCTCGGGTCGGCCGGCCTGGCGCGCCAGCTCGTCCAGCCAGACGGCCGCGCCCATGCCGAGCGCGAACAGCGCCGCCAGCGCCCACGCCAGCACCGCCGGCCGCCATAGCCGGACGCGGGGGGTCGACCGCCTGGTCATCGCATCATGCCGCCTTCGCTCGGTCTCGCCGCCGGCCACCGACCCAGTGTCGTCGACCCTCGTCACGGCATCGTTACGGGCGGCAGCGCGCCGACCAGGTGATGCCGGCGACCGGCCTTCAGTCCTGGCGGACCACCAGAGACGGATCTTCGCTGCTCAGAAGGTCTGTTAACTGCTTTGCGTTGACGACGGCGTGGTCCTCGTAGCAGTTGTTCAGCAACACGTGCACGTTGCGGGCGCCCTCGGCCAGGTGCTCGATCTTGGGGACCCACTCGCCCAGCTCCCGCTGGTTGTAGAGGTAGCGGAAGCGCGGGGTCGCGGTGGGGCCCTTGTGCTGCCAGGCCTCGCGGTCGCGGCCGTGGAAGCGCACGACGGCCAGCTCGGGCGCGGTCACCTCGGCCAGCGGCGGCATCGAGGAGCGGAACCCCTGCGGCATGTCCAAGCAGACCAGCGGCAGGCCCTCCTCTGCCAGGAACTCGAGGGTCCGGTCGCGGTCGCCGTCCTCGTCGAGCCAGGTGCGGTTGCGGAACTCGATGCAAACCTGGTAGCCGGGAAGCCGCTCGCGAAGTGAGCGTAGTTCCTCACGATTAGCGTGCTTCGGCGTGAACCACTCGGGATACTGCATCAGCACCGCGCCCAGCTTGCCCGCCGAGTCCAGCGGCAGCAGCGCCGCGTGGAACCGGTGCCACAGCTCGCCCACCGCGTTGCTGGAAAGGTGGTCCCGGTAGACGCGCTGCGCGTCGCGGTGCTTGGGGTCGATCTCGTCCTCGAGGTCCTCCGGGATCGCCTTGCGCCGGGTCGGATGGCCGGTGAGCAGGCTGAACGCCTTCACGTTGAAGACGAAGTCCGGCGGCGTCCGGTCGACCCACAGCCCGGCCTGCTCCTGGCGAGGGATGAAGTAATAGGACGAGTCCACCTCGACGATCGGGAACTGGGAGGCGTAGAAGCGCAGCCTCGCCTCCGCCGTGCTGGTGCCCGGCGGGTAGAAGCGCCCGGACTTGACCAGGGTCGGGTCGGTCCAGGACGCGGTGCCGATGCGGACCTTCGCCTTCTTCGCCATGGTCCGTACGGTAGCGCGGACCCCCGACCGGCGCGCGCAGGCTCCGGCCCGGTGCTACCGTCCTTCTCGTGAATCAACGGCTCTGTCCCAGGTGCGGAACTCCGGCCCAGCCCGGCGGAACGGTGTGCGAGCGTTGCGAGGAGCCGCTCGAGGGCCCAGCGCCCGTGCGCTACAACCCGGCGGGCCTTGCCATGCCGAGCCCGATCCAAGGCCACGCCACCGTGCTGGTCGGCGTGATCGCGGCCGTGGCCCTGCTGGTGGCCGGAGCCTGGTTCCTCTACCACGGCGTCGGCCCCTTCCACGCCACCCTGGTGAAGCGGTCGGTCGAGGCGGGCGCCCAGGGCTCCCAGATCACCGTGGTGGACCTGCGCGTGTACAACGACGGCACCCGCAGCGGTCGCGCCCGCTGCCGGCTGAGCGGCGTCCAGCCGGACGGCTCGCTGGTGAACTCGGGCGTGCAGCTCACCCCGAGCATCCCCGGCCACGGCGAGGTGACCGTCACCCTGCGCGCTGCCGACATGAGCGACGCCCACGAGGTCGACGCCACCTGTAGCTGAGTCCTGGCCTGGCGCCGTCAGCTCATTCGCGCCCGGACGGCGGCGAGCAGCTCGCCGACGGCGTCGTGGTAGTCGTCCAGGGTCGGGCGGGCCAGGCGGAGCAGCAGCTCGCGGGCGCCGGCCGCGGCGTAGCCGGCGACCCATTCCGACGCGGATTCGAGGGTCCCGGCGTGGCAGGCCTGGCTCTGCGCCATCACCTCGGCGGGCACGCCGTAGTAGGCGCGCATGTAGGCGTCCAGCTCCTGGGCCGCCCGGCGCGCGTCGTCGGCGACCGCGACGGTCAGGTAGACGCCCCTCCCCAGGGTGTCGGGATCGCGTCCGGCGTCCTCGGCGGCCTGGCGCACGGCGCGCAGCCCGGCGGCGTAGTCAGCGGCGGTCCGGCTGAACGGGAGCCAGCCGTCGAACCGCTGGCCGACGAGGCGGAGCATGCGCGGACCGTGCGCTCCCAACCACAGTGGCGGCCCGCCGGCACGGTAGGGCGTGGGGAGCAGCTCGACCTCGCCGTCGTCGTGGCGCCACAGTCGCAGGCACCGGTCGAGGCTGTGCAGCATGGCGTCGACGCGCCGGTCGCCGGCGACACCCAGAGCGGCCAGCTCGGCCTCGGTGCCGGGGACGGGGGCGCCCGGTCCCACGCCCAGGACGAGGCGGCCGTCGGCGATGCGGTCCACGCTCGCCACGGTGTGCGCCAGGTTGAGCGGGTGGCGGAGCAGCGGGAGCAGGACCGCCGTCCCGAGCCGGACGCGGGTCGTGACCGCGGCGATCGCGGCAAGCAGGGCGAGCGGCTCACCCCGGGGGCGGGCCAGCAGCGAGTCGCCGACCCAGAGCGAGTCGTAGCCTGCCTGCTCGGCCAGCCGGGCGGCCCCGATCAGGAAGGTGAGGTCGCCGTCGAGCCACAGGACGGTCTCGCGGGACGGCAGGAGCAGCCCGATCCGGGGAGTCTGTTCGAGGGTCATCGGCTCAGCGGGCGGCGATCACGAGACGGGCGTTGTCGCCGATCGCCAGCGAGCGCTTGCCGGCGAGCAGGTCGAGCAGCTCCGCGCCCACCAGGTTGCGGCGCCAGCCCTGGAGGGTGCGCACGTCGGGCTCCGGGCGCCCGCGGCGCACGGCGGACACGACCCGTGCGAGGTCGCTGCGGGCGGCGATCAGCTCGTAGGCGAGGCCGGCGTCCAGCGCGCGCGCCCGCACCAGCGCCTCGGCCAGCGCGATCAGCGGCGTGTCCATGGGACCGGAGTCCAGGCGCTCGCCGTTCTCGAACTCGAGCGGCTCCGCGTCCAGCCCGCGCCGCACCGCGGCCAGGATCGCCTCGCCGCGCCGCCGCAGCGTGGACGGCTGGACGCCGCGGATGCGCTCCAGCGCCTGCATGGTGGTGGGCCGGCGCTTGGCCGTCTCGACCAGGGACGCGTCGGCGAGCACCGAGCCGACCGGCCGGTCCTCGGCCGCCGCCGTGCGCTCCCGCCAGGAGGCCAGCGCGGCGGCGACCGCCCGGGCGGACGGGCTGAGCTGGCCGATCTTGGGCAGGCGCTGCCACACCAGCTCGGGGTCGCGCACGTCGCTGGAGCTTTCCAGGCGCCGGCACTCCTCCCGGGCCCACTCCAGCCGGCCGCTGCCGTCGAGCCGGCGTTCCAGCACGTCCGCCAGGGTGAGCAGGTGGACGACGTCGTCGCGGGCGTAGGCGGTCTGCTCGGCGGTGAGCGGGCGCACGTCCCAGCGGGTGAAGCTGGCGGACTTCGGCACCCGCAGGTTGAGCACGTCGGCCAGGAGCCCGCCGTAGCTGGTCTGTGCGCCGAACCCGGCGAAGCCCGCGGCGACCTGGGTGTCGAAGACGTTGCGGACCTCCGTCCGCCAGGTCCGCCGCAGCAGCGCCACGTCCTGGCGCCCGGCGTGAGCGATCACCTCGACCGCCGGGTCCGCCAGCACCTCGGCCAGCGGGCTGGGGTCGACGCCATCGTCCAGGGGGTCGACCAGCTCGACCCGGGCCTGCGCCATCCCGGCCGACGGCACCGGCGGCACGGCGATCCCGACCAGGCACAGCAACGACAGGTAGCGCCCCTCGGACATGAACTCGGTATCGACGCCGAGACGCCCAGCCGCCCTGGCCTGGGAGGCCAGGGCGACCAGATCACCCGGGGCGGCGGCTCCCCGCATCCCGGTCAGTTGCGTTGTCGGTGGAGTCAGGTCAGCTCCCAGGTGTCGCCTGCGTGCAGCAGCTTGTCGAGGTCGCCGGCGCCCTGCTTGGCGGTGGCCCGCTCGAGCTGGTCGCTGAGCAGCTCGTCGTAGACCGGCCGCTCCACGTCCCGGAACACGCCGATTGGTGTCGGGCCGTCCGCGCCGTGGGAGAGCCGGCTCAGCATGAACGCCAGGCCCGGGTCCTGCCGGTGCGCGTCGTGGCGCAGCAGGGCGTCCTCGCCCACCTCGGCCACGTCGACCAGCTCGACCCGCCCGTCGCCGCTCAGGCGCACCCCGCGGCTGCCGTCGGCGCCGAAGCGGATCGGCTCGCCGTGCCGCAGCCGGATCTGGTTGTCGTCCCTGGTGTCGGGCTCCTTGAGCAGGTCGAAGGCCCCGTCGTTGAAGATGTTGCAGTTCTGGTAGATCTCGATGAAGGCGGAGCCCTTGTGGTTGGCGGCCGCGGTCAGCACCTCGGTGAGGTGGCGCCGGTCGGAATCGATCGAGCGGGCGACGAAGCTCGCCTCGGCGCCGAGCGCCACGCTGATCGGGTTGAACGGGTAGTCGACCGAGCCCATCGGCGTCGACTTGGTGATCTTGCCCAGCTCGCTGGTGGGGGAGTACTGCCCCTTGGTCAGCCCGTAGATCTGGTTGTTGAACAGCAGGATCCGCAGGTTCACGTTGCGCCGGAGGGCATGGATCAGGTGGTTGCCCCCGATCGACAGCGCGTCGCCGTCACCGGTGATCACCCAGACCGACAGGTCGGGGCGGCTCACCGACAGCCCGGTCGCGATCGCCGGGGCGCGGCCGTGGATCGAGTGCATCCCGTAGGTGTCCATGTAGTACGGGAACCGCGAGGAGCAGCCGATGCCCGAGACGAACACGATCCGCTCGCGGGGGATCCCCAGCGACGGCATGAATCCCTGCACCGCCGAGAGGATCGCGTAGTCCCCGCAGCCGGGGCACCAGCGCACTTCCTGGTCGCTCTTGAAGTCCTTGGCGGTCAGCTTGACGGCCGTCGTGCCGGTCGCACGCTCGGCGACCTTGACCGAGCCGTTGCCGCCCTGGCCGTTGCTCACGCTCATCGGTGGTTCGCTCCCTCAGTCAGCGCCGTCAGGCGGGCGCCGTCGTCGCCGTCCCCGAGCTCGCTCAGGTGCGGCTCGATCGCCTTGACCAGCTCCTCGCCCTTGAAGGGCATCCCGGTCACGCGGTTGTAGCCCACCACGTCCACCAGGAACTCGGCGCGCAGCAGCTTGCCCAGCTGGCCGAGGTTCATCTCGGGGACGAGCACGCGGTCGTAGCGGCGGAGTACCTCGCCGGTGTTGGACGGGAGCGGGTTCAGGTGACGGAGATGGGCCTGGGCCACTTTGCCGCCACGGGCGCGGACCTGCCGCACCGCGGCGCCGATCGGGCCGTAGGTGGAGCCCCAGCCGAGCACCAGCAGGCGGGCGCCTTCCTGGTCGTCGATCTGGAGCGGGGGGACGTCGCGCGCGATGCCCGCGATCTTGGCCGCCCGCAGATGGACCATCTTGTCGTGGTTCTCGGGATCGTAGGAGATGTTGCCGCTGCCGTCGGCCTTCTCCAGCCCACCGATGCGGTGCTCCAGCCCCGGTGTCCCCGGCAGCGCCCACGGCCGCGCCAGCGTCTCCGGGTCGCGCAGGTAGGGCCAGTACTCGCCGTCGTGGTTGGGCTCGGTGGCGAAGTCGACGGGGATCTCGTCCAGCTCCTCGAGGCTGGGGATGCGCCAGGGCTCCGAGCCGTTGGCCAGGTACCCGTCGGTCAGGACCACCACCGGCGTGCGGTAGGTCAGCGCGATGCGGGCCGCGTCGATGACCGTGTGGAAGCAGTCGGCGGGCGTGGTAGCCGCCATCACCGGGATCGGCGCCTCGCCGTTGCGTCCGAACATCACCTGGAGCAGGTCGGACTGCTCGGTCTTGGTCGGCAGGCCGGTCGAAGGGCCGCCCCGCTGGATGTCGATCACCAGCAGCGGCAGCTCCAGCGCGACCGCCAGGCCCATGGTCTCGGCCTTGAGCGCGATCCCGGGGCCGCTGGAGGTGCAGACCGCCAGCGAGCCGCCGAAGGCCGCGCCCAGCGAGGCGCCGACCGCGGCGATCTCGTCCTCGGCCTGGAAGGTGCGGGCGCCGAAGTTCTTGTGCTTGGACATTTCGTGCAGGATGTCCGAAGCGGGAGTGATCGGGTAGGCGCCGAGGAACAGCGGCAGACCCGACAGTCGGCTGGCCGCGAGCAGGCCGTAGGAGAGCGCCAGGTTGCCGGAAATGCGCCGATAGGTTCCCGGTGGCAGTTTCGCCGGCTTGACCTCATAGGAGACGGAAAACGCCTCGGTCGTCTCGCCGAAGTGATAGCCGGCCCTGAAGGCGGCGACGTTGGCCTTGGAGAGGACGGGGCGGGCGCCGAATTTCCGCTCCAGGAAGCCGACGGTGCCGTCGATCGGGCGCGAGTACAGCCAGGACATCAATCCGAGGGCGAACATGTTCTTCGCCCGCTCGGCTTCTTTCTTGGAGATCTCGACGTCCTTGAGCGCCTCGAGGGTGAGGCTCGTCAGCGGGATCGCGTGCACCTGGTAGTCGGTCAGGCTGCCGTCGCCGAGCGGGTCGGCGGCGTAGCCGGCCTTCTCGAGGTTGCGGCTGGTGAACGCGTCGGTGTTGACGATCAGCGTGGCGCCCTTGGGCAGGTCTCCCAGGTTCACCTTGAGCGCGGCGGGGTTCATCGCGACGAGCACGTCGGGCGCGTCGCCCGGGGTGAGGATGTCGTGGTCGGCGAAGTGGAGCTGGAACCCGGAAACGCCTGGCAACGATCCGGCGGGGGCCCGGATCTCGGCCGGGAAGTCCGGCAGTGTGGAGAGGTCGTTGCCGAAGGCGGCGGTCTCACTGGTGAAGCGGTCACCGGTGAGCTGCATTCCGTCACCGGAGTCGCCCGCGAAGCGAATGATCACGCGATCCAGGACCTGGACCGGCTTGGTCATGACTCCTTCTTTCAATGTGTGGCTCGGCGATCGCGGCCTGTCATCGTGCGCGACACCGCCCGCCGGCACGCGTGCCTGACGGTGACGTGCACGACGACAGGCGCTGTTCCAAGAGCATATACCCCTCGGTCATAACGCCCGGGAGGCTGTCCACAGGGGCTGCCCGATACCGCCGGGACTGCCGCGCCCGCTCGGCGGGTAGGGGAGCTATGGGACGCCGAAGCTGGCCCAATGGCTGTGATGTGTCCTGAATGCCCCGCATCAAAACTACCGAGATCTGCGAGGTGCATGGGACGGTGCGACCGACTTTCGACCCGGCCGACCGGCTCAAGCGCGAGACCATCGACAAGGCGGTCGGGCCCGGACGTCCTCGCCCGCCCCCCTCCCGGGCTCTAACCGGCGAGGATGGGGGTGAGCTGGGCGTTGAGGCGGTCCTGGGTCAACTCGCCGAGGACGCGGGTGGCCAGTGTGCCGTCCTTGCGCACGAACACGCTCTCCGGCAGGCCGATCACCTTGAAGGCGCCGGCGGCCTTGGCGCCCTGGTCGATCCCCACCGGCCAGGTGCCGCCGTGCTCGCGCACGAACTTCCGCGCGTTGCCCGCGCTGTCGTTGACCAGCACGCCGAGGACAACCAGCCCTTGCGACCGGCGCTGGTCGAGGGTACGCCTCAGCAGCGGGAACTCGCGCACGCACGGCCCGCACCAGGTCGCCCAGAAGTTCAGCAGCACCGGCCTGCCACGATAGGCCGCCAGGTCGAGCGTGCGCCCATCGAGGGCGGTGAGCTTCAGTGCCGGCGCCGGAGTCGCCGGCGGGTAGGTCTGCACCGTGGCGGATTCCGCGCCGAGGACCGCCGGGGCATCGCCGTCAGACTGGTGCTGCCGGACGCGGTCGACCGCCCAGGCCCCCACCGGCAGGACCAGCGCGAGGATCAGCAGGACGCCAAGCAGCAGGCGCCGCTCAGATGCCACATCCCGTTCCTTGGAGCGTCGGTCACGTATCCGCGGCGCGGGCCGTCACCGCCTCGATCCCAGCACCGTGATGGAGCCCGGCGCCGATACGTGACCGACGCTCTAGAGATAGTCACGGTGATAGGTGATGCCCTTTGGGCCGACTTGGATGACGGTGGCGCCGGCCTGGCCGGTGACGCGGCGGTTGTCGGGTGTTCGGAACGACCAGGTCCACTCGACGATTGCGCTGTCACCGTCCACGCCGATGCGCTCGACCGCGAAGACCAGGTTGCGATGCCCCTTGAGCAGGTCGTTCAGGTAGGCGCGGATGTCGTCGCGCCCCTCGTGCGGCGGGTTGGCCGGCTCGTAGTAGACCGCGTCGGGCGCGTAGGCGGCCGCCGCCCAGTCCGCGTCGCCGAGCTCGAAGGCCTCGCGCAGCTGCTCGAAGTAGTTGGCCGGCCCGGGAGGCCCCGGCGGCTCCTCCACCGCCACCGCGGCGTGGCCGCCACCGTGCTCGGCACCGTGGCCGGCGATCTTGGCGCGCGTCTCCTTCGAGGTCGCGCGATACCAGATCGCCGCGGCCGTCACGAACAGCACGACGCCCAGCGAGATCCCAATGGGCCCGAAGCCGGCGAACTTGTCCCGGAAGACGAAGCCGGCCAGGATGAGCGCGCCGGCCAGGGAGAAGATCGCCGGAGCGATGCTCGGTGGGATCACGTGGATGTTGCCGTGCTCGTCCCGGGCGCCCGTGGACGGGCGGGCCGAGCCGGGCAGGCCGGTGTCCGGCGCCGCCTGGCGGCGCTTGTTGGCGGGGCTCGCCGACCACAGCATCGCGCCGATGAACAGGCAGGCGATGAAGAAGGCCAGCAGCAGGCCGACGCCGGCCATCTCCGGGTGATCATAGTTGAACCCGAGGTAGGTGCCCCCGGCGATCAGGCCGAAGACCCCCATGCTGAAGAACAGACGGGCAGCGGCGATCACTGCGCGGCTCCTTTGGCGGTCACTTGAGCAGGTACAGCGTACTGAACAATCCGATCCAGACCACGTCGACGAAGTGCCAGTAGTAGGAGGCCATCTCGACGGTGTCGTGGTAGCGGGCGGTGAACTGGCCGGAGCGGGCGCGCAGCAGCACGATCGACATGAACGCCGCGCCGCCGAACACGTGCGCCCCGTGGAACCCGGTCATGGTGTAGAAGAGCGAGCCGAACACCCCGCTCGACAGCCGGAAGCCATCGTGCACGCTCAAGGTGTAGTAGTCGTAGCCCTGCATGCCGAGGAAGATCGCGCCCAGCACCAGGGTGACCGTCAGCCAGCGGACCAGCCAGCGCTGGTCGCCCCTGCGGATGGCCCACACCGCGAGCTGCATGAACACGCTGGAGGTGACCAGCACGCTGGTGAGCAGGGCGGCGTACCAGACCTTCAGCTCGGGCGTCCCCTGCGGCGGCCAGGTGGTGGCCGCCGCGCGGATGGTGAAGTAGGCACCGAATAGCCCTCCGAAGAACATCACCTCGGAGGCGATGAACAGCACCATCCCCAGCAGGGACGAGCTGATCCCACCCGGCCGCTGGTGCTCCGGGGCGCGGTCGCGGAGCGCCGTGTCGCTTGCTGCCATCGCTAGTGTGCTCCCGTGGTCGACGTGGTGGTCGCGTCGGCGTGCACCGCGAGCTCATCGGCGTGGTGCAGGTCGAACAGCGGTCGTTCGGAGTGGATCTCGGGCAGGCTGTCGAAGTTGTGCGAGGGCGGCGGCGAGGTCGTGTACCACTCGAGCGTGTTGGCGTCCCAGGGGTTCTCCTGGTCGCGTGTCTTGCGCCGCATGGTCAACACGATGTTGGCCAGGAAGGGCGCGGTCGACACGGCGATGATGTAGGCGCCCAGGGTCTCGAGCCGGTTGATGAAGGTCCAGTCGTGGAACGGCAGGTAGTCCTGGACGCGGCGCGGCATGCCGAGCAGGCCGAGGATGTGCATCGGGAAGAAGGTCAGGTTGAACCCGATCATCTGCAGCCAGAAGTGCAGCTTGCCGAGCCCTTCGTTGAGCTTCTTGCCGGTGAACTTCGGGAACCAGTAGTAGAAGCCCGCGTACACGGCGAAGACGCTGCCGCCGAACAGCACGTAGTGGAGGTGGGCGATCACCCAATAGGTGTCGTGCAGGGCGAAGTCCACCGGTGGGGAGGCAAGGAACACGCCGTCGATGCCGCCGATCAGGAACATCGAGAGGAACCCGACCGCGAACAGCATGGGCGTGTTGAAGGTGATCTTGCCCTTCCACATGGTGGAGATCCAGTTGAAGAACTTGACTCCGGTCGGCACGGCGATGAGGAAGGTCATCAGGCTGAAGAACGGCAGCAGCACCGTGCCGGTGGCGAACATGTGGTGCGCCCAGACGCTGAAGCCGAGCGCTCCGATGCCGGCGGTGGCGAACACGAACGCCTTGTAGCCGAACAGCGGCTTGCGCGAGAACACCGGCAGGATCTCCGAGACGATGCCCATGCCAGGCAGCACCATCACGTAGACCGCTGGATGCGAGTAGAACCAGAAGATGTTCTGCCACATGACCGCGATGCCGCCATGGGTGGGGTCGAAGAACGATCCGCCGAGGTTGCGGTCGATCAGGAGCATGACCAGCGCGCTGGCGAACACCGGGGTGGCCAGCAGGACCAGCAGCTGGGTCACCAGCACGGTCCAGCAGAACATCGGCATCCGGAACATGGTCATGCCCGGCGCGCGCATGTTGAAGATGGTGGTGATGAAGTTCACCGCGCCCAGGATCGACGAGGTCCCGATCAGCAGCAGGGCGACGATCCACAGGTCGGCGCCGATGCCCCCGCTGGTGGCGCCGGTGCATCCCTGCTCGGACAAGGGCGGGTACTCGGTCCACCCGGCGCAGGCCGTCCCCCCGACCAGGTATCCCGAGTACAGGATCACGCCGCCGAGCGGCAGCATCCAGAACGACAGCGCGTTGACCCGGGGGAAGGCCATGTCCAGCGCGCCGATCTGCAGCGGCACGATGTAGTTTGCGAAGCCGGCCAGGATCGGGATCACGAACAGGAAGATCATCGTGGTCCCGTGCATGGTGAACAGCTCGTTGAACTGCTGCTCGTTGAAGAACTGCGTCCCCGGCTGGGCCAGCTCGGTGCGGATGAACATGGCCAGCAGCCCGGCCACCCCGAAGAAGATGTAGGAGTTGACCAGGTACATGATCCCGATCTTCTTGTGGTCGGTGGTGGTGAGCCACTCCCAGATCGGGTGACGCTGGTAGCCGATCGCCGGTGAGTCAGAGGGCGATGCCTCTGGCCTGGCTTCAGTGATCGCCATCGGAACTCCTTGTTGCCCTGGTCGAGGTTGCGGCCCTACTTGACGACGAGGGTGCCCGTCATCGCGTCGGGGTGTGCGTCGCAGTGGAAGAAGTACCGACCCGGCTTGAGCGCCGGCACATGGTAGGGCTCGACCTTCGGCCCCAGGAACGGAGGCCCACCGCGGAACGCCAACGGGGCTTGCGCGTTCGGGCCCTTGAAAAACACGACGTTGTGGGGCACGGCATCCTGGTTGTCGAAGGTCAGGGTGAACGGCTTGTTGGCCGGCTCGGCCAGGCAGTCCTTGTCGAACGCGGTGTTCTTGGCGGCGATCTGGCCTGGGGTGGTGTCCTCCGGGCAGCCGCTCTCGGCCTTCTTCTTCTCCTTCGCCAGCCACGCGTTGAAGTCCGGCCGCGACACCGCGTGGATGTAGAAGTGCATCTGCCCGTGGGCGAGGCCGCAGAACTGCGCGCACTGGCCGTGGTAGACGCCCGGCTTCGAGATGGTGATCTGGAAGCTGTTGGTGTGGCCGGGGATCAGGTCGCGTTTGAAGAGGAATTCCGGGATGTACAGCGAGTGGATGACGTCTTTGGACTGCTCGTTGAAGTGGATCGTCTCGCCGACCGGCAGGTAGATCTGCGGCGGCTTGGTGGTGGTGCCCTTGATCGACAGGTCCTGCGGCGGCTGGCTCGGGTCGACCTTGACCTTCTCACCGGCGTAGGTGAACTCCCACTGCCACTGGAAACCGGTGACGTTGACGGTCACCGCCGGGTTGGACGCCTCGGCGTCGACCTTGTTGATCACCTGGTAGCTGAGCACGAACAGCACCGCCACGATGATCAGCGGTCCCAGCGTCCAGCCGAACTCGAGCAGGTTGTTCCCGTGGAACTGCGCCGGCAGCGCGTCGTCCCTGCGCCGGTAGCGCAGCACCGCCCACAGGATCAGGCCCTCGACCAGCACGAAGATCACGGTGGCGACGATGAACAGGATCATGTACAGGTGGTGGACCGGCTTGGCCTGCTCGGTCGCGCCCGTGTACGAACCCCCTGCGCAGCCGGCCAGCAGCAGCATGCCGCCGAGGGCCAGCGCGACGCCGCTGACCCTGGACCCTGTCGCTTTCTCCTGCCACCTGCGCATCTCGACTAGGTCGCCTCGCTTCCTGGGTCTTCTTGGGTGGCCGCCCGGCGGGACGATCGGCAAGCAGGCTGGCCAAGACTTGAGTGAATGTATCGGTGCTCGGGGTGGCCCACAAGTCGAACGGGCCCTTGTGAACAAGCGCTTGAGCTGCTCATTTGCCCTCTGGAACGGCCTGGGGGACCGGCGCCGAAGCTAGCCCTGGACATGGATCACGGCGTCGATCGCCATCGCCAGGAACAGCAGGGCGAGGTACTGGTTCGAGAAGCTGAACAGCCGGATGGCGCGTTTGCCCGAGACGTCCCTTGCCAGCCCGACCGCGCGCCAGACGAACACGCCGCCCAGCGCCAGGGCCGCCACCAGGTAGATGACGCCCATCTGGCCCGCCGGGTACATCAGCAGTGTCACCGCCACCAGCAGCAGCGTGTAATAGAGGATCTGGTGGCTGGTCTCCTTGGGCCCGCGGACCACCGGGAGCATGGGCACGCCGGCGGCCTCATAGTCCTCGCGGTAGCGCAGCGATAGGGCCCAGAAGTGGGGCGGTGTCCAATAGAAGATGATCGCGAACAGCACCAGCGCGGGCAGCTCGATCCTGCCGGTGACCGCGGTCCAGCCGACCAGCACCGGGACCGCGCCGGCGGCGCCGCCGATGACGATGTTCTGGGTGCTGCGGCGCTTGAGCCCGAGCGTGTAGACGAACACGTAGAACAGGATCGCCGCGGTGGCCAGGGAGGCCGACAGCAGGTTCACGGTCGCCCAGAGCCACACGAACCCCGCCACGCCGAGGACCAGCCCGAACCGCAGCGCGTCCTCGGGCGCCACCTGGTGCGCCGGCAGCGGCCGCCGCCGGGTGCGGCGCATCCGCTCGTCGATGTCGCGGTCCAGGTAGCAGTTGATGACGTTGGCGCTGGCCGCCGACAGCGAGCCGCCGAACAGGGTGGTCAGGATCAGCCAGGGCGAGGGGACGCCGCGCTTGGCCAGGAACATCGTGGGCACGGTGGTGATCAGCAGCAGCTCGATGATGCGCGGCTTGGTGAGCAGGAAGTAGGTGGTCAGCGACTCCCTGGTGGTGCGGTCGGGTGCCGGCGCCGGCTCGGCCTGGTCGCGCTCGGTCGCGCCCGCGAACCGGTCGGCGTGCAGGACGAGGGCGAACATCGTGCCCCAGAGCAGGCTCCCGACCGCCAGGTGCGGCACCACCGTGAGCGCCGACAGGCGGTTGGCGACGTTGGCGACGCCGAGCGCGATCTGGACGAGCACCAGCCCGGCCCCGTACCCGGCCAGCCGCGTGACCGTGGGATGGGCGCGCTGGGTCGTCCGCGCCCGCACGTAGATCGCGATCACGACGATTCCGACGAGCATCGCCAGCAGCCGGTGGGCGAACTGGATCTGCGCGGTCGAGAGGTCGAGGTTGGGCACCAGCACGCCGGCCGGGTAGGCGAGCCCCGCCTGGTGGCCGGTGACGGTCGAGCCGACCAGCATCTGCGCGTAGGTCAGGCCCGCGCCCACCATCGCCAGCCGCACGAACTGGCGCGACCGCCCGGAGCGGTCGGCGAGCCCCCAGCGGGAGCGGAAGGTGATGAACTCCATCAGCGCCACCAGCGCCAGCGCCGTGGCCAGGTGGAGCGTGACCGACTCGGCCTCGAGCTTGGCCCACACCACGATGGCGCCGAGGATGGCCTGGGCGATCACCATCGCCAGCGCGCCGATCGAGGCCCAGCGGATGGCGCGCGACTGCTTTGTTCGCCAGGCCACGACCACGGTGAGCGCGACCAGCACGATCACCACCGCGGCGACCAGCCGGTGGGAGTGCTCGATCCAGGCGTGCAGGTTCGGCGGCGGGGTCAGCTTGCCGAAGCACCGGGGCCAATCCGGGCAGCCGAGTCCGGAGTCGGTCGCCCGGACCAGCCCCCCGACGGCGATCAGCAGGAACGTTGCCGTCGTCGTCGCGACAGCGAGGCGCTGGAAGCGGGTCACCAATCCTCCTGGGCTGCTGAAAGGCGAGTTGATGCTATCCGCGCCCCGAGAAACCCTCAACCCATACGCGCAGCTTGTGGATGAGCGTCCCCCGGTCCCAGCGGGGGCGCTCCTGCCGGCTCAGACGTCGTCCAGCGAATAGCCCTCGGTCGAGGCCGGCGGGTCGCCCTCCTGCCGCGGATTTTCCGCCGTCCCGCCCGGGCCGGGCCCGCTGGTCCCGGGCCCGCCGGCTCCAGGCTCGCCGCCGGGACCGTGCCGGCCGGGGCTGGCGAGCGCCGCCTCGATCGAGGCCATCTCGGCGGAGATGCGCTCGACCTCGAGCTCGTCCAGCGGCCTGCCGCCGCGGCGCGACCGGTACACGAGCAGGCCGATGTCACGCGCGAGCTGGTTGAAGCGGCGCTGCTGCTGGAGCTCGTCGATGCGCTCGCGGACCTGGTCGAACCCCCGGTCGATCTGGCGGGTGGCCTGCTCCGCGAGCTGCTTGGCGTCATCCAGGAACGCCATCTGCGCCTCCTTGCTGGTGAGTTGCGGGCTTGGAGCCGTCGGCCGGCGAGGGGACGCTGCGCAGCAGCACCACGCCGTCGCCGCTCAGCGTCGCCAGGCTCGGCCGGCCGCCGCCGAGCAGCAGCGCCAGCAGCTCGTCGGAGCCCAGCGCCTTGCGGCGCGGCTCGATGCGGACGCCGTGCTGGATCGCCACCAGGCGCTCCGGGTCGACCTCGATGGTGCCGCCGTAGCGGGCGATGTCCAGCTCGACCAGGCCGCCGGCGCCGGTGACGAACGCCGAGCCGCGGCCGTCGAGCCGCTCCAGCCCGCTCTGGCCCTGCGGGGAACGGGATCCGGCGGGCTGGTTCGGGGCGGGGCCGAGGCCGACGGTCCGCTCGGCGGCCACCAGCGCGCCGCGCGCGACCAGCCAGCCGCGGTCGGATTCCACGTGCAGCTCCTGGATCGGACCTCCGGCGTCACCGGCGAAGGCGACCAGGCCGCTGGAGCCGGTGGCGGCGAAATAGGGGAGCGCGGCGGCGTCACCGGCGAGCCGGCGCCTGCCCGCGGAGATGGCCGTGGCCAGCGCCCGGTCCAGCAGGCCGCCGCCCTCGCCGCCGGAGCCGATCATGCGTGCCTGCACGTCAACGTTGGGGGTCTTCCACACGAAGCGGCCCGGCTGGCACCAGACCGCCTGTCCCGCGTCGAGCTGCACCACCAGGAGCTGCCCGGAGCTCACCAGCTTGTGCGCGATCATGGCGCCCTCCCGTCCCGGGCCCGCGGGAACGGCGAGGTCCTCGCTGCCGTCTCGCGCCTGGCCCAGGTTCGACGCTACCGCCGCGGCCGGGCTACGGCAACGATGTCGCGCGGTTGCTACCCTGAGCCGGGAGCTCATGCACGCGCCCAACGAAGACTTCCCGAACGCGAGCTCGGGCTCGGCGATCCCGCTCCCGGTCCATGGCCCGGAGTCGCGTACCGCCGGTGGCCGCCTGGCCTCGTGGGTCTTTGACCTGCCCGTCGTCGAGCTGCGCGCCGGCTACCGGGCGGCCGTGTACTTCGACCGCGCGCGGCGCATCCTCAGCGCCGAGCGCGACGACACCGAGGTCACCATCCAGGTCTTCCAGCGCAACGACGGCGTGGTGGCCTGCGGCATCGACGAGGCGCTCGCGGTCCTGGCGCTGGGCGCGGGCGAGTCGGTCGACCAGGGCGCCGCCGACCGCGCCTTCGCCGACTACCTGAACGCCCGCAACCAGGCCCGCCGCTCCCGCCAGGCCGGTGGGCCCGACTACCTCAAGGCGGTGCGGGCCCAGGTGGAGGCGGAGGTCGCCTTCGACCGGCTGTGGCGGCCGGCATCCGGGGAGGTCCGCGTGCGGGCGCTGCGCGACGGGGAGCGGACCCAGGCCTGGGACCCGGTCGTGGAGATCACCGCGCCCTACCGGCTGATCGCCCACCTGGAGAGCGTCTACCTGGGTGTGCTGGCGCGCCGCTCGCTGGTGGCCACCAACGTGGCCCAGGTGGTCTCGGCCGCCGGCGGCAAGTCGGTGCTGTTCTTCGCGGACCGCTTCGACCACTGGGCCACCCAGGGCGGCGACGGCTACGCCGCCTTCGTCGGCGGCGCCCAGGGCGTGGCCACCGACGCCCAGGCCGCCTGGTGGGGGGAGCGCGGCCTCGGCACCATCCCGCACGCGCTGATCGCCGTGTTCAACGGCGACACGGTCGCGGCCACGGGCGCGTTCGAGCGGCAGATGCCCAACGTCCCGCTGATCGCCCTGGTGGACTTCGACAACGACTCGGTGGCGACCTCGCTGGCCTGCGCGCGAGCGTTCGGGGACCGGCTCTGGGGGGTGCGTCTGGACACCTCCAACATGATGGTCGACCGTGCGCTCTGGAGCGAGATGGGGGATTTCGTCCCAACCGGCGTCAACCCGCGGCTGGTCTGGAAGGTCCGCCAGGCGCTGGACGCCGAGGGCTTCGCGCACATCCGCGTGATCGTCTCGGGTGGCTTCACCGCGGGGCGGATCGCCGCGTTCGAGGCCGGCGGCGTGCCGGTCGACTCCTACGCGGTGGGATCGTCGCTGCTCAAGGGCGAGTGCGACTACACCGCCGACGTGGTGCTCCGCCAGGGCAGGCCGTGTGCCAAAGCCGGCCGCCGCTACCGGCCGTCCGACCGGCTCGAGGAGGTGGACCTCGCCATGCACGACGGCCGCCGCCGTGCCGATGATGGGAATGCCGGAACCGCCGACCAGGCCGGGTCGGCCGGTACGGGCGGACTCGGGTAGGCTGCGACCGGGCCGGCACCGGTCCAGGACGGCTCGCCAGCGACATCGAGGAGGCACCACCACATGCAGCTCCGCAACCTCGGCAGCCACGGACCGGGCCTCTCGGTCGTGGGCGTCGGCGCCTGGGCCATCGGCGGCCCGGGCCCGTTCGGCTGGGGCCCTCAAGACGACGACGAGTCCATCGCGGCCCTGCACCGGGCCTTCGACTCCGGCGTCAACTGGGTGGACACCGCGGCGGTCTACGGCCTCGGCCACTCCGAGGAGATCGTCGGCCAGGTGGTCCGCGAGCGTGGCGAGGGCGTGCTGGTGTTCACCAAGTGCGGGCTGAACTGGTACGGCGGCAACGAGCGCTCGCCGGTCAGCGACCTGCGCCCGGCGTCGATCCGCTTCGAGCTCGACCAGAGCCTCAAGCGCCTGGGCCGCGACCACGTCGACCTCTACCAGATCCACCGGCCCGACTCGTCCACCGGCACCCCGGTGGAGGACTCGTGGCTCACCATGAGCGAGCTGGTCGACGAGGGCAAGGCGCGCTGGATCGGCGTCTCCAATTTCACCCTCGAGCTGGTGCAGCGCTGCGAGCGCATCCGTCATGTCGACTCGCTCCAGCCGCCGATCAGCCTGATCAACCGCCGCGCCCTGCGCGAGCTGGTGCCCTGGTCGCATGCGCACGACACCGCGGTGCTCGCCTACAGCCCGCTCCAGTCCGGATTGCTGAGCGGCTCTTTCGACGCCGACCGGGCGGCCGAGCTGCCCGCCGACGACTGGCGCCGCTCCAGCCGCGACTTCCGGCAGCCCAACCTTGACGCCAACCTCGCGCTGGCCGAGCGTCTGCGGCCGATCGCCAAGCGGCACGGGGTCGAGGTCGCCGCCGTGGCGGTCGCCTGGGTGCTCGAGCAGCCGGGCGTGACCGCGGCGATCGTCGGCGCGCGCCGGCCCTCCCAGCTCGAGGCCTGGCTGCCGGCGGGCAGCCTGCGGCTCGGCGCCAGGGACCTGGAGGAGATCGCCGCCGCCATCCAGGACACCGGCGCGGGCGGGGACTAGGCGGCGCGCCCAGGGGCCCGCCCTCCCTCGAACGCGATGCGTACCGGGAACGCGAGCATGTCCGCGCAGACAGGACAAGGCCGCGGTGGCTCCGCGGCCTTGTCGTCGACGTCGTCGCTCGGGCAGAGCCGACCACGTGTTGTCCGTTCCCGGGTGATGACGGTCCGGCCGCGGCCTGCCGATGGCAAGCCGCCGGAGAAGTACCCGGCCCGCCCGCGCCCCACGGCTGGGAACGGAGTTGGGGCGATCTGAGGAGACCCTAGTCCACAGTGTCTAGTTAGCTCAAGTCGATACTGTACCGAGTGCCAGGTGCTGCGCCAAGGCCGCGATTTTCCTGTTGACCTTCGTGCCCGAGCGGGACACGCTCGAAGCGAGTTTGGGACTTGGGGTGGTGACGCCGATGTGAAGCCGGTGGCGGTCACGATGCGGATCCCGCTCGTGGCCAGACGCCAGGGTGAAGGCCACGTCAAGGAGTTCGTGCATGCCTCGAGCCACCCGCAGAACCAGTCCCACCGTCCCGCTCCGCACCTACGTCCTGGACACCAACGTGCTGATCGCCGACCCGGACGCGCCGGGCCGCTTCGAGGAGCACGACGTGGTGGTCCCGCTGACGGTGGTCGAAGAGCTGGACAAGCTCAAGACCCGGCCGGACGAGACCGGCGCGTCGGCGCGGCGCGCGATCCGGGGGCTGGAGGCGCTGCGGGAGTGCGGCAACCTGTCGGAGGGCGTCGGCCTGCCTGGTGGCGGGCGCATCTGGGTCGAGGTCAACCACACCGGCAGGCTCAGCCTTCCCGAGGGCCTCGCCCACGACTCCGACGACAACCGCATTCTGGCCACCACCGCCAACCTGGCCAAAGAGCTGGGTGACGAGCGCGCCGTCGTGCTCGTCTCCAAGGACGCGAGCCTGCGTATCAAGGCCGAGGCGCTGAAGCTGGCCGCCGAGGAGTACCGCCACGAGCGCGTCGCCATCGAGGAGGGCTACCTCGGCGTCGCCACGCTGGAGGTCCCCGGCGAGGTCGTCGACGCCGTCTACGCCGGCCGCGGCGGCCAGATCACTCCGGAGCAGCGCCTGTGGGCCAACCAGTTCGTGGTGCTGCGCTCCGGCAGCCAGAGCGCGCTCGGCCAGGTGCGCGCCAGCGTGGCGGCCGGCGAGCCCGTGGAGGCGTCGCTCGTCCACGACGCGCCCGAGACCTTCGGGGTGCGCGCCCGCTCCAAGGAGCAGCACTTCGCCCTGCACCTGCTGCGCGACCCCGGGATCCCGCTGGTGTCGCTGGCCGGCAACGCCGGCACCGGCAAGACCTACCTGGCCGTGGCCGCCGGTCTCGACGCCACCATGGAGCGGAGCGAGTACGACCGCGTGCTGGTGTTCCGGCCGGTCGTGCCGGTCGGGCGCCAGGACCTCGGCTTCCTGCCGGGCGACGTCGACGAGAAGATCTCGCCCTGGATGAAGGCCATCCACGACACCATGGCGCAGCTCTTTCGGGGCTCCCACGACGCCGACCGGCGCGAGAGCTACACCCAGGACCTGGTCCAGGGCCTGCTGGACGACGGCACCGTCCAGCTCGAGCCGCTCACCTTCATCCGCGGTCGCACGTTCGTGCGGACCTTTGCCATCCTGGACGAGGCGCAGAACGTCGAGTACGGCGTGCTGCGCTCGCTGGCGAGCCGGCTCGGGGAGGGGTCGAAGCTGGTGCTGTGCCACGACACCACGCAGGTCGACCATCCATATGTCGACCCGGAGTCCGGGGTCGCCGCGCTGATCGAACGGCTCAAGGGCGAGCCGCTGTTCGGGCACGTCACCCTGCTCAAGGGTGAGCGCAGCCCGGTGGCGGAGCTGGTCGCCCGCAGGCTGTGACCTGAGGAGGAACGCATCATGGCTGATGACAAGCCAACCGAGGTCGACAGGCAGCTCCTGCAGCGGGCCGAGCTGGCGCTCACCCAGCTTCATACCCAGTACGGGCTCACCACCGGGCAGTCGGCCACACTGACCGCCATCCGCCTGCGGTTGGAGGGCAAGGAGCGCGCCTCGCTCGACGACCTGCTCGACGCCGGCAAGGACCTCGGCGGCAAGGACCCGCTCGCCGACGCGCTGCGCCGGCAGTCCCGCAAGCCCTCGTTCGAGGACGCCCTCTCCGAAGCCGAAGACAAGAAGAAGCCCACCCTCGACGACCTGCTCTGACCCGGAGCCCCAGCTGGCGCGGCGCCCCTGTGGCCCTGGGCGCCGCGCTGCAGCCTCGCCCGGCGCGCCTGCTTCCCGCGGGCGCCGCGGCCCCGTCTCTAGCCGCCGGGGGCGGGGCCGGGGAACCAGCGGGCGCGGAATGGGAAGAGGTAGGTGTCGGTGACCAGGTTGAGGATCCGCCTCGCCTGGTCGAAGCGCTCGGCCACCTCGTCCATCACCCGCAGCGGGGCAGTGCGCACCGGCGCGCTCAGGTAGGCGAGCCGGTACCAGCGCCGGCCGAGCCGCTCCAGCAGCGCGACGCCTCCGGACCCCCACGCGGGCTCGGCCATCGACCCGGGCCGCCCCGCCTCGACGCCCTCCAGGCCCGCATGCCGCAGCAGCCGCTGCGCGTCGACGGGCGCGAACGCGCGCGTGGCGGTGTGGTCCGGGAGCACCCCGGTCAGGAACAGCGCCAGGTCCCCGAGGCGGCGGTAGATCCCCACGCGCTCGCCCGCGGGCACCACGTCCAGCAGCGCGGCCAGGCGCACCGGGTCGAGCTCGCTGAAGCGCTGCCGCCGCCAGCCGCGCCGCGTCTGCACCAGCACGCTGCCGCTGGCCACGTGCACATAGGAGGCGAGCAGCTCGGCCAGGAACAGCCGCCGCGCCGGCGCCGCCAGAAAGTCGCGGAGCGTGGCCGCGTCGAAGACCGGCAGCCGCTGCCGAGGGCCCGCCCACTCGCCGACGAACGCCGCCTCGCGCAGGTCCTCGGCACCTCGCTGGATCGCCAGCGCGAACACCAGGAACGGTGAGGCGCGCAGCAGCGGGTCGGCCCGGCCGGTCCCGCCGAAGACCGCCTGGAAGGTGCGCGGGTGGTCGAGCAGCCGCTCGACCATCGCCGGATCGCCCCGCAGCCGCTCCGCCGGCAAGCTCCCGGCGGCGGAACCCAGGAGCGCGAGATCGGCGTCGCTCAAGTGCTCGAGGTAGCCACCGGCCGCCTGCCAGGCGCCACCTTCGAGTGTGCTCATACACCGAAGCTACCACCGCCGCCAAGCACTCCCGCGGCCCGGCGTCCACTCCACGCCGCCTGCCCGCTCGGCGGCTTCCGCCGCCTGCCCGCTCGGCGGCGGACGCCGCCTGGGCGCGGGCCCCACGGCGCCTGCCGTCCGCCGCGCCGGCCGCCTCAATTCGATCCTCGGTCTGTCGATGTTTACCGAGGATGGACACGGAATCCGCGGCCGATCTGGAGGGGGCGCTCGAGCGAAGCGAGCTCGCGGTCCTCTACCAGCCGATCGTCGACCTGAGCACGCTCCGCATGGTGGGAGCGGAGGCCCTGCTGCGCTGGAACCACCCGATGCGCGGCCTGCTGCCGCCCATCGAGTTCATCCCCGCCGCCGAGTCCTCCGGCCTGATCGTCCCCATCGGTGCGTGGACGCTGCGCGAGGCGTGCCAGCGGGGCGCCGCCTGGCGCGCCCGCCTGCCAGGCGGCTCGCCCATGGGGATCGCCGTCAACGTCTCCGGGCGCCAGCTTCGCGACCCCGGCTTCGTCGGCCACGTGCGCGAGGCGCTGGACGGCTCCGGACTGGAACCCCGCGCCCTGCTGCTGGAGCTCACCGAGACCCTGCTGCTCGAGGAGGACGTCGTCGGCGCCAGCCTCGAGCGGCTCAAGGAGCTGGGCGTCCGCCTGGCCGTCGACGACTTCGGCACCGGCCACTCGTCGCTGGAGTACCTGGCGCGCTTCCCGCTGGACGTCCTCAAGGTCGACCGGTCCTATGTCGCCCTGCTCGGCGGTCACCTCGCAGAGCACGCGTCCCGGGGGGCGGCGCTCGTCCGCGGGATCCTGCTGCTCGGCCACTCGCTCGGCCTGCGGACCGTCGCCGAGGGCGTCGCCACCCCCGGGCAGCTCCGCCTGCTCCGCAAGCTCGGCTGCCAGCTCGGCCAGGGCCGCCTGTTCGACGGGCCGCTGGAGGCCGAGGCCCTCGAGGCGCGCCTGGGCGGCCGCCTCGGCCCCACCCGCTGGTGACCGCGCTCATGGCCGCCTCGGCGTGCTCCCGCGCCTCGTCGTAGCGTCGCAGCACCAGCAGGCAGCGGGCGATCCCTGGTGGACGTCGGCGACGGCCACCGGCTCGCGAGGCCGCCCCCGCTCGACCAGCGCCTCGCGATAGCAGGCCAGCGGCCGCCGCATCGGGAGAATCCCATGATTCCCTCTGGTCGGGGACGCCGTGTCGCGGTACAAGTGGGCATGGCCTCCGTCGCACCCGCCGCCTCCACGGGCACCACCGGACAGGTGCCGCGGGTGGCGGCCGCCCTCGCCGCCGGCGTGCTCGGGCCGGACCACGATCCGGCCGTCCCGGAGCGGATGCTCGCCCTGCTGGGCATGCTGCCCTCGCGCCAGGACCACGACCGCCTGGTGGACGCGCTGCGGCTGCTCGGCTCGCGGGTCGGCGCGCTGGTGCTGACCGGCAGCCCCACCCCCGTGCCCGAGCGCTCCCGTGAGGCGGTCGAGCTGCTGCTGCAGCAGTGGTGGCGCAGCCGGCTGCGGACCCGCCGGCAGCTCGCCGGCGTGCTCACCTCGGCCGCGCTGGCGTCCGAATACTCCTTCCCGGGCGCGGCGCTGGCGCGCACCGGCTACCCGGGCCCGCTCGGTCCGGCGCCGAGCGAGCCCAGACGCCTCGAGCCGCTGGAGATCGACACCGACCAGGAGCTCTCCTGCGACGTTGTGGTGGTCGGCTCCGGCGCGGGAGGCGGGGTGGTCGCCGCCGAGCTGGCCGCCGCCGGCGCGGACGTGATCGTCCTCGAGAAGGGCGGCTACGCCGCCGAGGCCGACTTCCACCATCGGGAGGCGGAGTCCACCAGGGACCTGTACCTCTACGGGCTGACCATCGCGACCAGCGACCTCGGCGTGCGGATCGTGGCCGGGTCCACGCTCGGCGGCGGGACGGTGGTCAACTACACGACCTCGTTCAAGACCCCGCCGCACGTCCTCGCGGATTGGGCGAAGGTGTCGGGCAGCGACATGTTCGTCTCCGGCGAGGTCGAGGCGTCGCTGGACGCGGTCGCCGAGCGGCTCGGCGTGACCACGGGGGAGAGCCTGCCGGGCAAGCGCGACCAGCTCATGGAGTCCGGCCTGCGCAAGCTCGGCTGGCACGCCGACGTGCTGCCCCGCGACGTGCGCGGCTGCGCCCAGGACGCCGCCTGCGGCTGGTGCGGGTTCGGCTGCCGGCTCGGCGCCAAGCAGTCGACCATGCGGACCTACCTCGAGGACGCCGCCCGGCGCGGCGCCCGCCTGGTGGTCGGCGCCGACGTGCGCCGGGTGCTGGTCACCGATGGGCGGGCGACCGGCGTCGAGGCGAGCACCGGGGGCCACCGGCTGCGCGTGCGCGCCCGCGCGGTGGCGGTGGCGGCGGGCGCGGTCGAGACGCCGGCGCTGCTGCTGCGCTCGGGCCTGGGCGGTCAGGTCGGCCACCACCTGCGGCTGCACCCCGGTACCGCGGCGTTCGGCGTGTTCGACGAGGACGTGCGCATGTGGGAGGGCACCCTGCAGGCGCGCTACTCGGCCGAGCTGCGCTCCAGGCTGGGGGAGTACGCGCCGATCTTCGAGACCGTGCCCGTCCATCCCGGCAGCGGCTCGACCGCGCTGCCGTGGGTGTCGTCGGCCAGCCACCGGGCGCTGATGGAGCGCTACGCCAAGCTCTCACTGTGCGCGGTGCTGTGCCGCGACACCGCCGGTGGGCAGGTGCGCATCGACCGCGACGGGCAGCCGAGGCTCCGCTACCGCATGCCTCCCGCCGACGAGCAGCGGGCCGCCGAGGGCGTCGTCGCCGCCGGCCAGGTCCTGGCCGCCGCGGGCGCCAGCGAGGTGTTCTCCATGCATCCGGCGCGCATCTCGTTCCGGCCCGGCCAGCCGGGCGCCCAGGAGACCTGGGCGGGCGCCATCCGCGGCGCCGGCTACCGTGGCGGCCGCATGACCTTCTTCTCGTATCACCAGATGGGCTCGTGCCGGCTGGGGACCGACCCCGCCAGCTCGGCGGTCGGTCCCGATCACGAGACCCACGAGGTGCGCGGCCTGTTCGTCACCGACGGCTCGGTCTTCCCGACCGCCTCGGGCGTCAACCCGATGCTGTCGATCATGGGCCTGGCGCACCGCGCCGCCGGTCGCATCGCCGCCCGCCTGGGCTGATGCGGCCAGGCCCGGCGTTCGGGCCGAGCAGCGCGCCGAGGCTCGCCGGCAGCATCTGGCCGCCTGGCCCGGGGCCATCGACGCCGCTGTCGGCGCGCTGGACCAGGTGAGCGCTCCGGTCGCCCAGGCGCTGCTGCCGGTGGTGCGGGGGCTGGCCGCCGACCTCGACCCGGCCGACCCGCTCGCCGAGAAGGCCCTGGCCGCCCACGCCCGCCTGGTCGAGCACGTCGAGGCCTGTGCCCGCGACGGCGACCCGGACGCCTCACTCGGCGCCGCCAACCTCGGCCTGCTCAGCGCCAGCGAGGCGATGGAGGTTGACCTCGGCCGGCTCGAGGAGCGCGCCGACGCCGAGCGCGAGCGGCTGCGCACGATGCTCGCCGACGCCTGCCAGCGGCTGGCGCCCGGCCGTCAGCTCGACCAGGTGGTCGCCGAGCTGGCCGCGGACCATCCCGACGCCGACGGCGTGCTCGCCGAGGCGCAGGCGGTCACGGCCGAGGCGATCGCCTTCACCCGCGACCGCGACCTGGTGCCGGGCCTGGACGGCGAGTGCCTGGTCGGGCCGGCTCCGCCCTCGCGTCGCTGGGCCCTGGCGATGATGTCATGGGCGGCGCCGTACGAGGCGGACGCCCCGTCCCGCTACTACATCACCCCGCCGGACCCGTCGTGGCCCCACGACGAGCAGGAGCACTGGCTCGAGGTGTTCAGCCGGTCGAGCCTGCCGGCGATCACCGTCCACGAGGTCGCCCCCGGCCATTTCGCCCACGGCCGCTACCTGCGCCGGGTCGCCGGCGACGTGCGGCGGACCCTGCACTCGACCGCGTTCATCGAGGGCTGGGCCCACTACGTGGAAGAGGTCTGCCTCGACGAGGGGTTCCGCGACGGCGACCCGCGGTTCGCGGTGGGGGTCGCGGTCGAGTCGCTGCAGCGGGTCACCCGCCTGGCCGTCTCCATCGGCCTGCACTCCGGGTCGATGAGCGTCGACGACGCCATCGCCCGGTTCCAGTCCGACTCCTTCATCCGCGGCTCCGCCGCCAGGGCCGAGGCGACCCGCGCGACCTTCGACCCCACCTACGGCCGCTACACCTGGGCAAGCTGGAGATCCTCCGCCTCCGCGAGCGGGCACGGGCCGCCTGGGGCAGCGGCTACTCCCACCCGCGCTTCCACACCGCCCTGCTGGAGATGGGCTCGCCACCGCTGGGCCTGCTCGGCCACGCCCTGAACGGCGGCGGCCCGATGTGACGGCCCGAATGCCCGTGGCGTGGATCTATGTGACGGTCGAGCGGCGCCGACGGCCGGTGAAGGAGGCCTGAACGACGCACGGCGGCAGCAAGGGAGTTCTTTGCATCTCCGCGCGGCGATGCCAACATGGACATGGGTGGGCCTACCCGAGCTCCCGGAAGCGACCAACCATGACCGACGTGACCAGCGCCGAGCAGCCTCGGCCGCCAGGTGAGCGTGACCTGGCCGATCCCTGGCTGTACCTGAACCGCGAGATCTCCTGGCTGCAGTTCAACGACCGCGTGCTGGCGTTGGCCGCCGACCCCGAGACCCCGCTGCTGGAGCGGCTCCGGTTCCTGTCGATCTTCGCCACCAACCTGGACGAGTTCTTCATGGTGCGCGTTTCCGGCCTGCGCGAGCAGGTCGAGGCCGGGGTCGCCACCCGGGGCTCCGACGGGTGGACCCCGACCGAGACCCTGGAGGCGATCGGCAAGTACATCGGCCCCGCGATCGAGACGCAGACCCGCTGCTTCCTCGAAGAGGTGCTCCCGGCCCTCGAGGAGGCGGGGATCCACCTCGCCGACGTCGCCGACCTGAACCGCCAGGACCGCGACTACTTGCGCGAGTACTTCCAGGACCAGGTCTTCCCGGTGCTCACGCCGCTGGCGGTGGACCCGGGCCATCCATTCCCGTACCTGTCCAACCTGTCGCTGTCGCTGGCGGTGACCGTCCGGGACCCGGCCAGCCACCGGCCGCTGTTCGCCAGGGTCAAGGTTCCCGACATCCTGCCGCGCTTCGTGCCACTGGCGGACGGGTCCACCTTCGTCTCGCTCGAGCAGGTCATGACGGCCCACCTCGACCAGCTCTTTCCCGGGATGGTGGTGGTCGAGGCCCACCCGTTCCGGGTGACCCGCGACGCCGACATCGAGCTGGCCGAGGACGAGGCCGACGACCTGCTGATGGCGGTCGAGGAGGAGCTGCGGCGCCGGCGCTTCGGGGCGGTGGTGCGGCTGGAGGTCGCCGCCACCATGCCCGAGCACATCATCCGGCTGCTCCAGCGCGAGCTGGACGTGGACGACGACGCGTTGCTGACCGTCGAGGGCCCGCTCAACCTCGGCGACCTCAGCAGCCTGGCCGACGCCATCGACCGGCCGGAGCTGGCCGAGCCCCCGTGGGTCGGGACCACCCAGCCGCGCCTGTCCGGGTCGGGACGCGAGGCGGTCAGCATGTTCGACGCCATCCGCGAGGGCGACCTGCTGGTGCATCACCCCTACGACGCCTTCTCGACCTCGGTGGAACGGTTCCTGGCCCAGGCCGCCGACGACCCCGACGTGCTCGCGGTCAAGCAGACGCTGTACCGGACCGACGGCGACTCGCCGATCGTCAACGCGCTCATCCACGCGGCCGAGCAGGGCAAGCAGGTGGCGGTGCTGGTGGAGCTGAAGGCCCGCTTCGACGAGGCCTCCAACATCAACTGGGCCAGGGCGCTGGAGCAGGCCGGCTGCCATGTGACCTACGGCCTGGTGGGGCTCAAGACGCACGCAAAGACCGCCCTGGTGGTGCGCCGCGAGCAGGGCCGCATCCGGCGCTACTGCCACATCGGCACCGGCAACTACAACGCCCGCACAGCCAGGCTCTATACCGATATGGGACTGCTGACCTGCGACGAGTCGCTCGCCAGCGACCTCACCGACCTGTTCAACTCGCTGACCGGCTACGCCAGGGGAACCCGCTACCGGCGCATCCTGGTGGCCCCCGGAGGGCTGCGCGGCCGGGTCGTCGAGCTGATCGGCGAGGTCGCCCACCGCCACGGCCCCCGCCGGCCCGGCCGCATCGTCATGCAGATGAACTCGCTGGTGGACGCGGCCTGCATCCGCGCCCTGTACGCCGCGTCCCAGGCCGGCGTGGAGATCGATCTGATCGTGCGGGGCATCTGCAGGCTGCGGCCCGGCGTGCCGGGGGTGAGCGAGACGATCCGGGTCCGCTCGATCGTCGGGCGCTTCCTCGAGCACCCGCGACTGTGGCTGTTCCAGAACGGTCGCCAGCGCGCCTTCTACATCGGCTCGGCCGATCTGATGCCACGCAACCTGGACCATCGGGTCGAGGCGGTGGCCCCGGTGAGCGACCCCGACCTGGTCGACCGGCTCCAGGAGATCATCGACGTGATGCTGGCCGACAACGTGCAGGCCTGGGAGCTGGGCCCCGAGGGGACCTGGCAGCGCCGGCAGCCCGCCGAGGGCGAGCGGCCCGTCGCCACCCACCGGCTGCTCCGCGAGCTGGCGCTGCGCCGCGGCGTCGAGGCGAGGGTGGGCGGCAAGGGCTCCACCTGGCCTGGCTGAACTCGCCAGGGGGGGTGTGGACAACCCGCGAACGCGTGGACTTCGAACGAGTAGCCTTGTCGTGCCAGCCCGGTTGCCATCGCCGCCGCTGGCGGCCTGCCAGAACCTCGACGGAGGAGTGAGCGTGACCGCGACGATCGCGCAGGGAACCCAGCAGGACCTGCTGGCCATCAACACCGTGCGGACGCTGGCCATGGACGCGGTCCAGCGGGCCGGCGACGGCCATCCGGGCACGGCGATGGCGCTGGCCCCGGCCGCCTACGTGCTGTGGACCCGGTTCCTGCGCTTCGATCCCGAGGCGCCCGGCTGGCCCGACCGGGACCGCTTCGTGCTGTCCTGCGGCCACGCCTCGGTCCTCCAGTACGACGTGCTGCACCTCACCGGCTACGACCTGGGCATCGAGGATCTCAAGCGGCAGCGCCAGTGGGGCTCGCGGACGCCGGGCCATCCCGAGCACGGCCTCACGCCGGGTATCGAGGTGACCACCGGACCGCTCGGTCAGGGCGTCGGCAACGCGGTCGGCATGGCGATCGCCGAGCGCTTCCTGGCGGCCCGCTACAACCGGCCCGACCACCCGGTGATCGACCACCGCACCTGGGCGTTCTGCTCCGACGGGGACGTCATGGAGGGGGTCTCCGGCGAGGCGTCCTCGATCGCCGGGTTCCTCGGGCTCGGCAAGCTCACGCTCCTCTACGACGACAACCACATCACCATCGACGGCCCGACCAGCATCACCTTCGACGAGGACGTGGAGGCCCGCTACCACGCCTACGGCTGGCACACCCAGGCGGTCGAGGACGCGACCGACCTGGAGGCGATCACCGCGTCCTTCCAGGCGGCGGTCGACGAGACCGACCGGCCGAGCTTCATCCGGCTGCGCAGCCATATCGCCTACGGCGCCCCGCACGCGCAGGACACCTCCAAGGCGCACGGGACGGCGCTGGGCGAGGACGAGGTCCGCGCCACCAAGGAGGTCTACGGCTGGGACCCGGACGCCCACTTCCTGGTGCCCGACGGCGTCTACGATCGCTGGCGCGTCCGCGTGCCCGCCAACCGCCGCGTCCGCCAGGACTGGGAGCGGGCCATGGCCGCCTACCAGCAGGCCGAGCCCGAGCTGGCCGCCGAGCTGCGCGACGCCCTGGCCGGCACGCTGCCCAGCGGCTGGGACGCTGACCTGGACAAGCTCTTCACCGAGCCGAAGAAGCTGGCCACCCGGACCGCCTCCCAGCAGGTGATGAACGCCATCGCCCCGAAGGTGCCGACCTTCCTCGGCGGCGCCGCCGATCTCGCCGAATCGAACAAGACCGACCTCGAGGGCCTCGGGGACTTCGGCCCCTCCTCGAACGGGCGCAACCTGCACTTCGGCATCCGCGAGCACGCCATGGGCGCGATCAGCAGCGGTATGGCCGTGCATGGCGGGCTACGGCCGTTCGCGGCCACGTTCCTGGTGTTCTCCGATTACATGCGGCCGAGCGTGCGGCTGGCGGCGCTGATGGGCCTCCCGGTGGTGTACGTGTGGACCCACGATTCGATCGGGCTGGGCGGCGACGGGCCCACCCACCAGCCGGTCGAGCACCTGGCGAGCCTGCGCGCGATGCCTGGCCTGCGGGTGATCCGCCCGGCCGACGGGCCCGAGACGGCTGAGGCCTGGCGGGCGGCGCTGGCGCGCACGGACGGCCCCACGGCGCTCGCGCTCACCAGGCAGAACCTTCCTCCGATCGACCGCAGCCGCTTCGCCAGGGCCGACGGCCTGCGGCGCGGCGCCTACGTCCTGGCCGAGGCCGGCGGCGCGCCGGACGCCGTCCGGCCCGACCTGATCCTCATCGCCACCGGCTCCGAGGTGTGGCTGGCCCTGGCCGCCCGTGACCTGCTCGAAGCCGAGGGCATCGCCACCAGGGTGGTGTCGATGCCCTGCTGGGAGCTGTTCAGCGAGCAGGACCAGGCCTACAGGGACCAGGTCCTGCCGCACGAGGTGCGGGCGCGCCTGGCGGTCGAGGCGGCCAGCCCCTTCGGCTGGCGCGAATGGGTTGGCGACGCCGGCGAAGTGGTCGGCGTCGAGCGTTTCGGTGCCTCGGCTCCTGGTGAGGAGGTACTGGAGCATTACGGATTCACCGCAGACAACGTCGCCGGACGGGCGCGGGCGCTGCTGGATCGGCTGGGGCGTGCCGGCCAGGGCCCACTCGCGGACCTGCCGGCGTGAAGGGACGATCACAAGGAGTGAAGGCATGGTGCGACCACTCGAGGAGCTGACGAACCAGGGGGTCGCCGTCTGGGTCGACTCCATCGCACGCGACTGGCTGCACAAGGGCGAGCTGCGCCGCCTGCGCGACGACTACCAGGTCGTCGGCGTGACCTCCAACCCCACCATCTTCCAGAAGGCGATGGGCGAGGGCTCGTTCTACGACGACGACATCACCCGCCTCGCCCGTGAGGGACACGACGCGAGGGCGATCTTCGAGGCGCTGGCGATGGACGACATCCGTGGCGCCGCCGACGACATGGAGTCCGTGTACCGCGCCACCGATGGCCTGGACGGCCGCATCTCGTTCGAGCTGCCGCCCGACATCGCCGACGACACCGACGCCTCGATCCGCGAGGCTCGCCGGCTGTTCGACGCGCTCGCGCGCCCGAACGTGTTCATCAAGATCCCGGCCACCGCCGCCGGCGTCCCGGCGATCCGCGCCTCCCTGGCCGCCGGCATCAACGTGAACGTGACCTTGATCTTCTCGATCGAGCGCTACCGCCAGGTCATGGACGCCTTCATGGCTGGGCTCGAGGATCTGGCGGCCTCCGGCGGCGACCTCACCGAGATCGCCAGCGTGGCCTCGTTCTTCGTGAGCCGCGTCGACAGCAACGTCGACAAGAAGCTGCAGGCGATCGTGGACCAGGGCGGCGCCGCCGCGCAGCGGGCCGGCGCCCGGCTGGGGACCGCGGCGGTCGACAACGCCAAGCTGGCCTGGGAGGCGTTCCAGGAGCAGGTCGCGACCGACCGGTGGCGGGCGCTGGCCGCCGTGGGCGCGCGGCCGCAGCGTCCGCTGTGGGCGTCGACCTCGACCAAGAACCCCAAGTACCGCGACGTCCTCTACGTCGAGGAGCTGATCGCGCGCGGCAGCGTCAACACCATGCCGACCGAGACCCTGGACGCGTTCCAGGACCACGGCGAGGTGCGGGGCCAGACGATCGTCGAGGACATGGACCGCGCCCACCGGCTCTGGAGCGACCTGGCCGAGTTCGGCATCGAGGAGACGCGGGTCATGGACGAGCTGGAGCGGGAGGGCGTCGACCGCTTCGCCGACAGCTACCAGGGCGCCGTCGAGACCATCGAGACCAAGCGCGCCGAGGCGCTCAGGTGAGCGAGCGAAGCGCGTCCACTGGCCAGATCGGCCCGCGCATCTGGGCGCGGGATGCGGGCCTGTGGACCGACGACGCCGAGGCGGCCAAGGAGGTCCTGGACCGCCTCGGCTGGCTGGACCTGCCCGAGACCATGCGGGCCTACGTGGACGAGCTGCGGGAGCTGGCGGCCGCGGTCCGTGCCGACGGCATCGACCGGGTGCTGGTCTGCGGCATGGGCGGGTCGAGCCTGTGCGTCGAGGTGCTCGCCAGCGTCCTCGGTGCGGCGCGCGGCCTGCCGGTCCGGGTGCTGGACTCGACCCACCCGTCGGCGGTCGCCTCCGCCGCCGAGTGGGCGACGCCCGAGCGCAGCCTGTACGTGATCGCCTCCAAGTCCGGCACGACCACCGAGCCGAACGACTTCGCGGCCTTCTTCGAGGCCCGCGCGGCCGAGGCGCTCGGCTCGGAGGCCGGGCGCCACTTCGTGGCCATCACCGACCCCGGCACGGTGCTGGTCGAGCACGCCATCGGCTTCCGGTACCGCAGCGTGTTCGAGAACCCGCCCGACATCGGCGGGCGCTACTCGGCGCTGTCCCTGTTCGGCCTGGTGCCGGCCGCCCTGCTCGGCGTCGATCTGGACGCCCTGCTCGAGCAGGCGCGAGAGATGGCCCTGGAATGCGGCCCGGACGTCGACGACGCCGACAGCCCCGGCGTGCGGCTGGGCCGGTTCATGGCCGACAACGCCCTGGACGGGCGCGACAAGGTCACGGTGCTGACCGCGCCCGACCTGGCCGCATTCGGCCTGTGGGTCGAGCAGCTCCTGGCCGAGTCCACCGGCAAGCAGGGCAAGGGCCTGCTGCCGGTGGTGGGTGAGGAGCCCGGGCCGATCGAGGCGTTCGGCGACGACCGGGCCGTGGTCGGCATCGACGACGCCGGCGTCAGCGCGCCGGGCGCCAGCGAGCTCAAAGCGGCCGACCACCCGACCACCTTCCTCGGCCTCGGCGAGGGCATCGAGCTGGGCGCCGAGTTCTTCCGCTGGGAGTTCGCCACCGCCGTGGCCGGGCACCTGCTCGGCATCAACGCCTTCGACCAGCCCGACGTGCAGGCCGCCAAGGACGCCACCAAGCGGGTGCTCGCGGAGCTGGCGGCCGGAGGAGGCCTGCCGGCGCCGGCAATGTGGCTGCGCGGAGAGCGGGACATCGGAGGCGTGGCGGCGTTGCTGCGCGACCTACTGACAGGCATCGGACCCGGGGAGTACGTGGCGCTGATGGCCTACCTGGACCCGACGGCCCAGGCCGAGGCGACGCTCCAGCGCGCGCGCACGGGCATTCGCAACGCGACCAGAGCGGCCACCACGCTCGGCTTCGGCCCGCGTTTCCTGCACTCGACCGGCCAGTACCACAAGGGTGGCCCCAACACGGGCCGTTTCGTCCAGCTCATCGACCGTCCCACCACTGACATGGAGGTGCCCGGGCGCGAGTACCCCTTCGGGACCCTGATCGCGGCGCAGGCGGCCGGCGACGCGGAGGCGCTGGAGGCCAAGGGGCGGCGCGTGGTCCGCATCGGCCTGGACGGCCCGCGGGCGCTCGAGCTGTTCGCCGACGCGGTGACCACAGCGCTCGGCGGAGGGGGGCGCGACCAGGCCGACCGGTAATCCGTACGGAAGGGCGCCGCCGCGCGGCGGCGACCGGAGTCGAAGGGTAGAGCCAGACAGCAAGGGCAGTGGCACCGAGAGGAGGCGGTCCCGAGCGTGGAGATCGGAATGATCGGCATCGGTCGGATGGGCGCCGGCATGTCCCGCCGGCTGCTGACCGGCGGCCACCGGGTGGTCGCCTACGACCGTGACCCCCATGCGCTCGAGGCGGTCACCCACGCCGGCGCCGATTCGGCAGCCAGCCTGAAGGCGTTCGTCAACGAACTGGCGCCACCGCGGACGGTCTGGCTCATGGTGCCGGCCGGGAAACCGACCGAGAGCAGCGTGCGGGCTGTCGGCGAGCTGCTGGAGTCGGGCGACGTCCTGGTCGACGGCGGCAACTCGAACTTCCGCGACTCGATGCGCCGCGCCGAGGCGCTGGCCGCCAGGGGCATGCACTTCCTCGACTGCGGCACCTCCGGTGGCATCTGGGGCGAGCGCGAGGGCTTCTGCCTGATGGTGGGCGGCTCGGACGAGGGCTTCGCGCAGGTCGAGCCCGCCTTCGCCACACTGGCGCCTGGGGGCGGCTACGCGCACGTCGGCCCGGTCGGCGCCGGCCACTACGTGAAGATGATCCACAACGGCATCGAGTACGCCCTGCTCCAGGGCTACGCCGAGGGCTTCGAGATCATGAACGCCTCCGACTACGACCTCGATCTGTACCAGATTGCCGAGCTGTGGCGTCACGGCAGCGTGGTGCGCTCCTGGCTCCTGGACCTGGCGGCCGCCGCCTACCAGCGCGACCCGGAGCTGGACGCGTTGAGCGGATGGGTCGAGGATTCCGGCGAGGGACGCTGGACCGTGCAGGAGGCGCTCGACAAGGACGTCCCCGCGCCGGTCATCAACCTGTCGCTGCTGATGCGGCTACGCTCGCGCCAGCAGGACTCCTACAGCGCCAAGGTCATCGCCGCGCTACGCAACGAGTTCGGCGGGCATCCCATCCATCCAGCGAACACGAGGACGCAGAAGTGATGGACGTCGGCGAGAACCCACTCAAGGTCTCCGAGCGCGCCCGCACCATCCCGCCTCCCAACGCCATGGTGGTGTTCGGTGGCTCCGGTGACCTGGCGCACCGCAAGATCGTCCCGGCCCTCTACAACCTGGAGCTGAACCGCCTGCTGCCGCAGCACTTCGCGATCGTGGGAGTCAGCCGCAGCCCCTACTCGGACGAGGAGTACCGGGCGGACATGCGCAAGGCGGTCGAGGAGTTCTCCCGCACCCGTCCGATCCAGCAACAGGTGTGGGAGTCGTTCGCCAGCCGCCTCTACTACATCACCGGCTCGACCGACGACCCCGGCACCTACGGCAAGGTCGGCGACCTGCTCGAGCGGATGGAGCGCGAGCACGGGACCGACGGCAACCGCCTGTTCTACATGTCGCTGATCCCCAAGCTGTTCCCCGGAGCCATCCAGGGCGTCGGCAAGTCCGGCATCGGCGGGCGCGGCTACGACCGCGGCTGGTCGCGCGTGGTGGTCGAGAAGCCCTTCGGGCACGACCTCGCCTCGGCACGTGAGCTGCAGGCGCTGGTCACCGAGGTCTTCCCCGAGCGGGACGTGTTCCGCATCGACCACTACCTCGGCAAGGAGAGCGTCCAGAACATCATCGCCCTGCGCTTCGCCAACGGGATCTTCGAGCCCGTCTGGAACCACCACTACGTGGATCACGTCCAGGTCACCGTGGCCGAGTCGATCGGCATCGAGCACCGCGGCAACTACTACGAGACCGCCGGGGCCATCCGCGACATCATCCAGAACCACGCGCTCCAACTCCTCTCCCTGATCGCCATGGAGCCGCCGGCGACCTTCGAGCCGGAGGAGGTCCGCAACGAGAAGGTCAAGGTGCTCAAGGCGCTCCGGCGGATGTCGGGGTCGGTGGTCGACCGCAACGTGGTGCGCGGCCAGTACGACCGCGGCTGGGTCGACGGCCAGCCCGTGCCCGCCTACCGCGAGGAGCCCGACGTGGCGCCCGACTCGATGGTGGACACCTACGTGGCGGCCGAGTTCCTGGTGGACAACTGGCGCTGGGCGGGAACCCCGATCTTCCTGCGTACCGGCAAGCGCCTGCCGAAGCGCGCCACCGAGGTGGTGGTCCAGTTCAAGTCCGCGCCGCACCTGCCGTTCGGCGAGGCGGCCAAGGAGGGCCTGGAGTCCAACGCCCTGGTCCTGCGCATCCAGCCCAACGAGGGCATCACCCTGAAGCTCGGCGCCAAGGTGCCCGGCCCGTCGATGCAGGTGCGCTCGGTCAACATGGACTTCTCCTACGGCACCTCGTTCGCCGACGACCTGCCGGACGCCTACGAGCGGCTGCTGCTGGACGTGATGATCGGCGACCCCTCGCTGTTCCCGCGCTGGGATTCGGTCGAGGAGGCATGGCAGATCATCCAGCCGATCCTGGACCGCTGGGCCTCCACGCCGCCCCCGGAGCTGCCCAACTACGAGGCGGGGGAGTGGGGGCCCAAGGCGGCCGACGAGCTGATCGCCCGGCACAGCCAGGACCGGCGCTGGCGGCGGCCATGATCGGGACGCGAACACCCGGCTGGGCGTTCGAGGAGGCCCCGCCGCCCAAGATCGAGGAGGTGCTCGCCCGCCAGCGCCACGAGCACGAGGATGGCCACGCGCCGCTGATGCGCGCCAGCGTGAACAACATGGTGGTGGTCACCCCGAGCCGCAGCGCGGGCCAGCGCGCCCTGGCCACCGTCGAGAGCCTCGGGGCCAGGGTGCCGAGCCGCTGCGTCGTGCTGATCGCCGAGCCGCCCTCGGAGCACCAGCGGGTTCGCTCCTGGGCGCGCGCGGCGCATCACCGGCACGCCGAGGGCGGCTCCGAGGTGGTCTGGGAAGAGGTGATCGTCCAGACCAACGTCGACCCGCGCCACCTGCCGGCGGTGGTGCTGCCGCTGCTGCTGCCGGAGCTTCCGGTGTTCACCTACTGGGAGGGCACGCCGCCGTTCTCCGAGGAGGTCTTCGAGGAGCTCACCTCGGTCACGGACCGGCTGATCGTGGACTCCGCCAGCTTCGCCGATCCGCGGGCCGACCTGGTACGCCTGGTCGGTGCCATGCGGGACCTGCGTCCCGCCCTGTCCGACTGCGCGTGGACTCGGCTCACGGCGTGGCGGGAGCTGCTGGCCGACCCCTTCAACGGGCCGCCGCTCCGCGGCACCGCCCGGCGAGCTCGACGACTGCACGTCGACGCCGTCGATCTGGCCGCCGGTCTGGAGCTGACCGGTTGGCTGGCCTCCCGGCTCGACTGGGAGCTGGAAGAGGCCCGGGTCGTCGACGACCTGTACGTGGCGAACTACGGGACGCAGGCGGGCCGATGCGAGGTCCACATCTCCAGCACCCTGGGCTCGGCCACCCTCACCCGGGTGGAGCTGGGCGTGGGGATGGACGAGGGCGAGGCGGCCATTCGCGTCGAGGCCACACCAAGCTACCTGGTGACCACCGTGCGGGCTCCAGGGCACCCGACAGCACGGCGGATCGGCATAGGCTCCGAGCAGAACCCGCTGGCGGCGGAGCTGGAGGTCTTCGGTCGCGATCGCGTGTTCGAGGCGGCGTTGGCGCCCGCCGCGCGGCTGGCGGAGGCGGGCGCGGAGTGAGCCGGGTCCAGCTGGTGGCCGGCCCCGAGGAGCTGGCCGAGGCGGCGGCCCGGGCCGCGCTGGCCGACCTGGAGGCGGCGATCGACGCCCACGAGACCTGCACCTGGGTGCTCACCGGCGGGGGCACGCCGCAGGCCGCCTACCGGCGGCTGACCCGCCACGACCTGCGCGACTCGATCGAGTGGGGCCGCGTGCGGGTGGCCATGGGCGACGAGCGCTGCGTGCCGCCGCGCGACCCCGAGTCCAACTGGGGCCAGGCGGCCGAGGCCCTGCTCGACCATGTCCCCGTGCCCGAGGAGCAGCGCCTGCGCATGCGCGGCGAGCTGGGCGCCGAGGAGGCCGCCAAGGAGTACGAGGCGGCGCTGGAGCGCCTCCCGCGGAGGGCCGGCCCGGCCGCCGGACGTGCGGCCGGGACCGGCGAGGAGGGTGGCCCGGCCCGCCCGGTCCCCCGCCTGGACGTCGTCTGGATCGGCGTCGGGCCCGACGGCCACTGCCTTTCGCTGTTCCCCGGCCGGCCGGAGGTCGAGGTCACCGACCGGCTGGTTGTGCCCGTCCACCAGGCGCCCAAGCCGCCGCCCGACCGCGTGAGCCTCACGCTCGCCGCCCTGGCCGGCGCCGATCGCCTGCTGGTGCTGGCCAGCGGGCCCGGCAAGGCGGACGCGGTCGCCCGCGCTCGCGCCGGCGACCGGGACCTGCCGATCACCAGGGCGGTGGCCGCCGTCGAGCGAGCCGGCGGAACCGTCACCTGGCTCCTCGACCGCCCCGCCGCCGGCACCTGATCCCCGGCCCCGTGCCGGGCCCGGCACGGGGGCGCCGACCCGCGCCCGCCGTCGGCGCCATCCAGATCGACTCCATCAACGTGGTCGCCCGCAGCCACGAGCTGGTGCTCGCCGCGCGCAGCGGCGTGCACGACCCGGCCGCCTTCGAGCGGCTGGTCTACCGGCGCCGCGCCGGTTTCGAGTACTGGGGCCATGCCGCGTCCTTCCTGCCGATCGAGACCTATCGGCTGTTCCTGCCACGGATGGCTACTTCCGCCTGCGTCCCGAGTACGCCAAGCCGGCGCTGGCGGAGGCGCTGGCCTCCGGGCTGCTCCAGGAGGTCGCCGTCGCCGGCTGGCAGAAGCCCGCCCACATCGAGCCTGGCACGCCCATCCCGCGTCGCGCGGAGCACGCGCCGGTGCTGCGCAGCCCGTTCGACTCGCTGATCTGGCGGCGGGAACGCGCCGAGCACCTGTTCGGCTTCCACTACCGCATCGAGGTGTACACGCCGCCGGCCAAGCGCCAGCACGGCTACACCATGCCGGTGCTGGCCGGCGGCCGGCTGGTCGCCCGGGTCGACCCCAAGCACGACCGCAAGGCGGGCGTGCTGCTGCTTCGCGGCCTGGCGGTCGAGGACGGCGTGGCCACCGACGAGGCCGTGACCGTCACCGCCGAGGCGGCCTGGCGGCTGGCCGACCATCTCGGCGCCGGCGGCCTGGCGGTCGGTGACGGGCATGGCGCGCGGGCTCGGCACCTCGCTGGCGGCGGCGGTCTCCGCCCACCGCCCGCCCAGGGCCTCCAGCGACGACTTCAACGGATATGTCGCTGCCGCGACCGATGGCTGACATCGGTTACCGGTATGGTGGCGTATGGCGGGCTGAGCGCCGCCGGGACGGGGACGAGCCGGGGGGAATCAGTTGCTGGGTCGGGGGCTGCGGCTGGGTCGGATCTTCGGCGTTCCGATTCGGTTGGACTTCACCTGGTTCATCGGGCTGGCGATCTTCACGACGCTGAGCCACGACGTCTGGTCGCCGCGCGTCACCGGGCCGGCGGCGGTGGCGCTGTCGGTCCTGTTCACCTGCGCGTTCTTCACCTCGGTGCTGGCCCACGAGCTGTCGCACGCGCTGGCCGCCAGGGTGCTCGGCATCGGCACGATGGAGATCAGCCTGCTGGTGTTCGGCGGGGTGGCGCGGATCGTCAGCGAGCCCGTCGACGCGGCGGGCGAGGCGCTGATGGCGATGGCGGGCCCGCTGACCTCGGTGAGCCTCGCCGGGCTGCTGTGGCTGTGCAGCCAGCTCGTGGGCGGCTGGCCCGGTGACCTGCTCGCCCTGCTGGGGCTCGCCAACCTGGTGCTCGCCACGTTCAACCTGCTGCCCGGCTTCCCGCTGGACGGCGGGCGCGTCGCCAGGGCGGTGGTGTGGCGCCTGACAGGTCGCCGCCTGCTGGCCACGCGGGTGACCGCCTGGTTCGGCCGCGGCCTGGCGATGCTGCTGATCGCCGGCGGCGGCGTCGCCGTGGCGCTCCTGCACACGCCGCGCTACCTGCTGCACGTCGCCCTCGGCCTGTTCCTGTGGAACGCCGCCAGCCAGGGCGAGCGGGCGGCGCGCCAGGTCGAGCGCTACACCCCCCACGACGCCTTCACCCACCCCGAGGCGTGACCGCCCCGGGGGCTGTGGACAAACGCTCCGGGGAGTCTGTCCCGAGCGCTATTGTTGGAACCAACGCTGTGGATGCCATCACCGACGAGGAGCGCCCGTGCTCGTGACCGCCCGCCTTCGCCCACCCGACCGGATGGTCGAGGTCGCCGACGTGCGCCGCGTCAAGGACCTGCTGGCGCGGCTCGAGGTGCTGCCGACGACCGTGCTGGTCATCCGCGACGGCGCCCTGCTGACCAGCGAGGACGAGCTGCGCGACGGCGACGCGGTCGAGGTCCGCTTCGCCATCAGCGGCGGCGCGGGTCGGGCGTTTCCCGGACGGGTCGGGGGACGTTCCGGATCCGGCGAGGGAGGTGCCTAGCCATGGCCATGCGCTGCAAGCGGTGCCGCGACCGCGCCGCCATCGAGATCCGCCGGCACAACGCCGCCTTCTGCCGTCACTGCTTCTTCCACTACGTGCGACAGCAGGTCACCCGCGCGATCGACAAGCACCGCATGCTGCGCCCGGACGACCGCGTGCTGGTGGCGGTGTCGGGCGGCAAGGACTCGCTGGCCCTCTGGGACCTGCTGCTCGACCTCGGCTACCGGGCGGACGGGCTCTACATGGGCCTTGGCATCGGCGCCTACTCCGAGCGGTCCAAGGACACCTGCCAGGCGTTCGCAGACGAGCGCGGCGCCGAGCTGGTGGTCTACGACCTCGGCGCCGAGCAGGGCTACACCATCCCAGAGGCGGCCGCCAGGGCCGGCAGGGCCGCCGGCGGCACGGGCCGCTCCTCCTGCGGGGTGTGCGGCCTGTCCAAGCGCTACGTCTTCAACCGCGTGGCGCTCGAGGGCGGCTACGACGTCGTCGCCACCGGCCACAACCTCGACGACGAGGCCGCGGTGCTGCTGGCCAACACCCTGCGCTGGGACACCGCCACCATGGCGCGCCAGTTCCCGGTGCTCGAGGCGACACGCCCCGGCCTGGTCAAGAAGGTCAAGCCCCTGTACCGCGTGGCCGAGCGCGAGACGGCCGCCTACTGCGTGCTCAAGGGCATCGACTACATCGTCGAGGAGTGCCCGCTGGTGGCCGGCAACACCCAGCTCCGGCACAAGGACACCCTGAACCAGATGGAGGAGGCCTCCCCCGGCACCAAGCACAACTTCCTCTTCGGGTTCATCGACCGGGCGGCCGAGCTGCTGCGCTCGGCCGACGGCGCCGACCTGACCGAGTGCGCCCGCTGCGGCATGGTCACCCAGTCGCCGGAGGACCCCGACGCGGTCCCCGTGTGCGCCTTCTGCCGCTCGCGGGAGCGGCTGCTCGGGCCCGCCGCCCGGAACACGCTCCCGCTGGTCGAGGTGGTGGGCAGGTGAAGCCGCTGGAGCCCGGCGAGCGGGTGCTGCTCCAGGACGCCAAGGGCCGGCGCTACCTGGTGACGCTCCAGGCGGGCGCGACCTTCCACACCCACCGGGGACGGCTCGCCCACGACGAGCTGATCGGCCAGGCCGAGGGCGAGGTGGTCGCCACCGACCTCGGGCAGCGGCTGCTGGTGCTGCGGCCGACGCTGTCCGACTGGGTGGTCAAGATGCCGCGCGGCGCCCAGGTGATCTATCCGAAGACGATCTCGCTGATGGTCATGACCGCCGACGTGCAGCCAGGCATGACCGTGCTGGAGGCGGGCGCGGGCTCGGGCGCGCTGTCGATCGCGCTGCTCCAGGCGCTGTCGCCGGGCGGGCGGCTGATCTCCTTCGAGATCCGCCCCGAGTTCGCCGACCAGGCCCGCCGCAACGTCGAGGCGTGGTTCGGCAAGGCCCCCGACGCCTGGGACCTGCGCTGCGGCGACGTCCTCGATGGCATGGGCCGCGCCGGCCCGGTCGACCGGGTGCTGCTGGACCTGTTGGAGCCGTGGCTGGTGGTGCCGCCCGCGGTCGACGTGCTGGCACCGGGCGGGGTGCTGGTGGCGTTCGTGGCCACCGTGCCGCAGGTGATGCGAACGGTCGAGGCCCTGGAGGCCACACGCCGCTTCGGGCTCGTCGAGACAGCCGAGGCCATCATGCGGCCCTGGCACGTGGACGGCCTGGCGGTCCGGCCCGAGCACCGCATGATCGGCCACACCGGATTTCTGGTCTCCGCCCGGCGCGTGTCGGCGCCCTGGGGACCCCCCGCGCCGGTGCGTTGAAGCGCGCGTTCGGCGGCTCCCGAGGTCGGGGACCCGTGGCCGGAGATGCGATCCGATGGGTGACGACGACAGGCGACGGGCGACCCTCGAATCAGCTCGAAGGCGGGCTATGCTGCGCGGGGGTCCAGCTTAAGTCGTCTGGGGGCGGCGTCTGGGGATACCCTTTACTGCTCAGGGCAGCCCGGTTCACGTCCTCTGAGCAGGGCTGGTGCGTCCGATCAGGGCAGCATGCCTGCTCAGGCGGACCCTAGACGTTTAGGTAGGTGGGACGGGTAGCATGAGGGGACCACGGGCGTGTCCCCCGAAAGGTTGGCAGGCGTACGTTGGCGGTCCGACTCGGCGCGACCCCAGGCGTCGAGGGGATCTGATGAAGTTGATCACAAGCATGACACTGGAAAGGCCGATGCAAAGGCCGATAGGGTGTAGGCACCTCTACCTACGCTTAGTGGAACACCAGGACTAGTCAACGTGCCTGGTGTCCTCTCGACCAAAAGGGGGGACGCACGTGAAGGACGCCGATCGCCCGAGGCCGCCTCGGTCACGTCGTGACCCTGAGCAGAATCCGAACGCTGACGAGGCGCTCGAGGCTGGCGAGCTCCAGCGCCAGATCCAGTTCCTCGAGGAGGAGACGGCACTGCTGCGTCGCCGGCTGCAGGACTCGCCACGTCAGGTCCGCGTGCTCGAGGAGCGGCTGCTCGAGACCAAGGGGCAGCTCGCGCAAGCGCTCTCGCAGAACGAGCGGCTGGCCGCGACCCTGCGCGAGGCGCGTGAGCAGATCCTCGCCCTCAAGGAGGAGGTCGAGAAGCTCACCGCGCCGCCTTCCGGGTACGGGGTGTTCCTGAGCGTCAACGACGACGGCACGGTCAACATCTCATCCGGGGGCCGCAAGCTGCGGGTGAACGTGCACCCGCAGATCGACCCCAAGTCGCTCCAGCTCGGCCAGGAGGTCATGCTCAACGAGGCGCTGAACATCGTCGAGGCGTGCTCGTTCGAGGTCCAGGGCGAGGTGGTCAGCCTCAAGGAGATGCTCGGGCCCGACCGCGCCCTGGTCATCGGCAACGCCGACGAGGAGCGCGTGGTCCAGATCGGAGAGCCGCTGCGCAACCACACGCTGCGCGCCGGCGACGCGCTGCTGCTGGACACGCGCTCCGGGTTCGTGCTCGAGCACCTGCCCAAGCCTGAGGTGGAGGAGCTCGTCCTGGAAGAGGTCCCCGACGTCTCATACCAGGACATCGGCGGCCTCTCCCGCCAGATCGAGGCGATCCGCGACGCGGTCGAGCTGCCGTTCCTGCACGCCGATCTGTACCTGGAGCACCAGCTCAAGCCGCCCAAGGGCATCCTGCTGTACGGCCCGCCAGGCTGCGGCAAGACGCTGATCGCCAAGGCGGTGGCCAACTCGCTCGCCAAGCAGGTGGCCACCATGACCGGCCAGGAGAGCGGCGGGCGCAGCTACTTCCTGAACATCAAGGGCCCGGAGCTGCTGAACAAGTACGTTGGCGAGACGGAGCGGCAGATCCGGCTGATCTTCCAGCGCGCCAAGGAGAAGTCCAGCGAGGGCATGCCGGTGATCGTGTTCTTCGACGAGATGGACTCGATCTTCCGGACCCGCGGCTCGGGGGTCTCCTCCGACGTGGAGAACACCATCGTCCCGCAGCTGTTGTCCGAGATCGACGGCGTCGAGCAGCTCAAGAACGTGATCGTGATCGGCGCCTCCAACCGCGAGGACATGATCGACCCCGCGATCCTGCGGCCTGGCCGGCTGGACGTGAAGATCAAGATCGAGCGGCCGGACAAGGACGCGGCGGCCGACATCTTCTCCAAGTACCTCCTGGTCACCCTCCCGATCGGTCAGGACTTGCTCGACCGGCACTCCGGCGACCGCGAGAGCGTGCTGGGCTCGATGATCCGCGAGACGGTCGAGCGGATGTACTCCGACGCCGAGGAGAACCGCTTCCTCGAGGTGACCTACGCCAACGGCGACAAGGAGGTCCTGTACTTCAAGGACTTCAACTCTGGTGCGATGATCGAGAACATCGTGTCCAGAGCGAAGAAAATGGCGATCAAGCGATTTTTGGAGACCACCCAGAAGGGAATCCGACCGGAGGACCTCTTCAGCGCGGTCGCGGACGAGTTCAAGGAGAACGAGGACCTGCCCAACACCACCAACCCGGACGACTGGGCTCGGATCTCGGGCAAGAAGGGCGAGCGTATCGTGTACGTGCGCACGCTCGTGGGCGGCAGCTCCAAGGACTTCGGGCGCGCCATCGAGCAGGTCAACACCGGCCAGTACCTGTAGGCTGACCAGGAAGGACGTTCGCGGGTGCTGCGCAGGCGCAGCGCCCGTGGCGTTCTGGTGGCGGCCCCTGCGGCAACTGAAGGGGGACGGATGGCCATCACCAAGGTCATGGGGATCGAGACCGAGTACGGCATCACCGTGCCGGGCTCGCCAGACTCCAACCCCGTGCTGGCCTCGAGCCTGCTCGTGAACGCGTTCTCCGGCAGGGGGCGCAAGGTCCGCTGGGACTACGAGGAGGAGTCGCCGCTGCGCGACGCGCGTGGCTTCGAGGCGCCGCGCGAGCCGGAGGTGCCCAGCGAGGACGACCTTGGCCTGGCCAACGTGATCCTGACCAACGGGGCACGCTACTACGTCGACCACGCCCACCCGGAGTACTCCTCGCCGGAGTGCCTGGACCCTCGCACGCTGGTCGTCTTCGACAAGGCCGGTGAGCGGATCCTGGCGGAGTCGGCCCGCCGGGCGGTCGAGCTGGCACCCGGTGGCCGCCGCATCCAGGTCTACAAGAACAACACCGACGGCAAGGGCACCTCCTACGGCACCCACGAGAACTTCCTGGTGGACCGCGCCACGCCGTTCGCGCGCATCGTCCGCGACCTGACCCCGTTCCTGGTCAGCCGCCAGGCGTTCGCCGGGGCGGGCAGCCTGGTGCGCGACCCGGGCGAGGAGCGCGTCGCCTACCAGATCGCCCAGCGCTCGCAGTTCTTCGAAGTCGAGGTCGGCCTCGAGACCACGCTCAAGCGCCCGATCATCAACACCAGGGACGAGCCCCACGCCGACCCGGAGCGCTACCGCAGGCTGCACGTGATCATCGGCGACGCCAACATGAACGAGATGGCCACCTTCCTGAAGACGGGATCGCTGGCCATCGTGCTCTGCATGATCGAGGACGGGGTGCTGCCGGGAGAGGAATGGCAGCTCGCCAACCCCGTGCAGGCGCTGCGCTCGATCGCCAAGGACCCCACCCTGCGCGCCACCGTCGAGCGCAAGGACGGCCGCCACCTGACCGCCTGCGAGATCCAGTGGCTGTACCTGGACGCGGCCAAGTCGTACCTCAAGGACCGCGAGGTGCCCCACTGGCAGCTCGAGGTGGTCGGCCGCTGGGAGTCGGTGCTGGCCCAGCTCGAAGAGGACCCGCTCAAGGCCGACCGGACCGTCGACTGGGTGACCAAGTACCAGCTCATGCAGCAGATCGCCAAGCGCGACGGCCTGGAGCTGGAGGACGCCAAGCTGCAGCTCGTCGACCTCCAGTACCACGACGTCCGCATGGACCGCGGTCTGTACTACCGGCTGGCCGCCGCCGGTCGCGTGGAGCGGGTGGTGGCCGAGCAGGAGATCCTGCGCGCGGTGGCCGACCCGCCGCCGGACACCCGCGCCTACTTCCGCGGCCGCTGCCTGGCCAACTACGCGCCGCAGATCGCGGCGGCGGGCTGGGACGCGATCATCTTCGACATCGGCCGCGAGACGCTCCAGCGCGTGCCGATGCTGGAGCCCACCAGGGGCACGGCCATGCACACCGCGACTATCCTCGACTCGAGCCCGACCGCAGAAGACCTCATCCGCAACCTCCAGGGCTAGTGGAGGGGTTCTGGGGACTCTCTCCGCGGCGCCGCGCGTTATCCACAGGGTGCGACTCTGGGCGATTCCGTCGGCTCCGCGTGACACAATCATCGAGCCAGCAACAAGGAGGGGACGATGGCCAAGGACAGTGGTGGCGCCGAGCAGAAGCGGCGCGCGCACGGCAAGCAGGAAGCCGAGCAGCCTGACGTTCAGCCTTCGGCCGACGTAACCGAGAAGGGCGAGGAGCTCAAGGAGGAGCTGGACGCCCTGCTCGACGAGATCGACGACGTGCTCGAGGAGAACGCCGAAGAGTTCGTGAAGCAATACGTGCAGAAAGGGGGCGAATAACCCCTTTGAGGGACCCGTTTTCAGGTCCACCGCTCTACAGCTCATCCTTCATCGACGCGCTGCGGGCATATGCGCCGGAGCTGCTGACCCCGGTGCAGTTGCCGCCGGGGGCCAAGCCCGAGGTGACCCACGGCACCACCGTGGCCGCGCTGCGCTACAAGGACGGCGTGCTGGTCGCTGGTGACCGGCGCGCCACCGAGGGGATGGCCATCGCCCAGCGCGATATCGAGAAGGTGTTCCCCGCCGACGACTTCTCAGCGGTGGCCTTCGCCGGCGCGGCGGGCCCGGGCATCGAGATGGTCCGGCTGTTCCAGACCGAGCTGGAACACTACGAGAAGGTCGAGGGCTTCCCTCTCTCGCTGGAGGGCAAGGCCAACAAGCTCGGCCAGATGGTGCGCTCCAACCTCCCGGCGGCGATGCAGGGGCTGGTGGTCGTGCCCCTGTTCTGTGGTTACGACGTACGCCACCGGACAGGACGTATCTTCCGCTACGACGTCACCGGCGGCCGCTGGGAGGACGCCGACTACCACACGGTCGGCTCCGGCGGCCGCGATGCCCGCGGCAGCCTGAAGAAGCGCTACCGGCCCGACATGACCCGCGAGGCCGCGATCGACGCGGTGGTCGAGGCGCTGTACGACGCCGCCGACGAGGACACCGCCACCGGCGGTCCCGACCTGGTCCGCAAGATCTTCCCGCTGGTCGCGACCGTGACCGAGAACGCCTACCAGCGGGTGAGCGACGACGAGGTGCGCGCCTCGGCCGAGAAGGTCGTGGCCGCCCAGACCGGCGAGGGGGACTGACCAGTGTCCATGCCGATCTATGTCTCGCCGGAGCAGTGGACCAAGGACAAGGCCGACTACGCGCGCAAGGGCATCGCCCGCGGGCGCCCGCTGGTGGTGCTCGAGTACACCGACGGCATCGTGCTGGTGACCGAGAACCCCTCGTCGCACCTGCACAAGCTGTCCGAGCTGTACGACCGCATCGCCTTCGCCGCGGTGGGCCGCTTCTCGGAGTTCGAGAACCTGCGGGTGGCCGGCGTCCGCATCGCCGACATCCGCGGCTACACCTATGGCCGCGAGGACGTCACCGGCCGCGCGATCGCCAACGCCTACTCGCAGATGCTCACGCAGATCTTCATGGAGGCGAGCAAGGCGTACGAGGTCGAGGTGTGCGTCGCCGAGGTGGGCACCGAGGGCGCGCCCAACGCCCTCTACCACATCGTCTACGACGGGACGGTCGACGACCGCAAGGGCTTCCTGGCGATGGGCGGCGAGGCTGACGACCTCAACGCCGAGCTCCAGCGGCAGTACCGCGAGGGCCTGGCCCTCGCCGAGTCGATCAGGCTGGCCCTCAAGGTCCTGCGCCGCGCCGCGCCGGCTGGTGCGGTCTCCTCGCGGCTGGAGGTCGCCGTGCTGGAGCGCACGCGGGCGCGGCGGGCGTTCCGGCGCCTGACCGACGACGAGATCGCCAGCGCGCTGGAGCCCGCCGCCGCCGGCGCCCCCGCCGGATCGACCACACCCGGCTCCGGGTCGAGCGGATCGGGCCCGAGCGACCAGGGCGGGACCGTGCCGGAGACCAGCGGGCCGGCTGGCAACGGGCCAGCCGCCGGTGGCTCCGGTGGCAACGGCTCGGGCGGTGCTGACGCCGGCGGGCGCGACGGACCGGGCGCGGCCGGCGGCTGAGGTGACAGCGCAGGGACCGGCGCCGCCCGCCTCGACACCACCCGAGTGGCCGGGCCGGCAAGTACCCTCGGTCCCGCCCACGCCGACCGGGCCGCCTCCGCCGTCGGGACCGCGGCCGGCGCCGAAGCCGCCGCGGCGACCGTGGCCGCCGCGCAGGCGCTCGCTGCTGCTCGCGGCCGCGGCCTGCGTGGTGGTGCTGGCGCTGATCGGCGGCACCGTCGCCATCTGGGGTGACGGCCGTTCGTCGAGCAAGTCCGCGCCGGCGGCGTCCACCGCGGCTCCGGGCACCTCCGCCCCGGGCGGGGGTCCGACCACCTCGGCGCCGCGTGCCTCACAGACGCCGGCGGCCGTGCGTGCCGTCGAGTCGCAGGTCGCGCGGCTCCGCGGCCTGGACTTCCTGCGGACGGTGCCGGTCACCGTGGAGTCACCCGCCAAGGTGGCGGCGCAGTTGCTCCGCACCTCCGCCGGCGAGACCGACAAGGTCGAGCTCGGCCGGCAGGCCAGGGCGCTCGAGGAGCTGGGTGAGCTGCCAAAGGGCACCGACCTGTACGGGCTGTTGCGCTCGGTGCAGGCCGAGAGCGTGCTGGGCTTCTACGTGCCCGGCAAGCCGCCGCGCCGGGGCAGGCTGTACGTGCGCTCGGATCGTGGCCTGGACCCGTACACGCGGATCGTGCTCTCGCACGAGCTGACCCACGCGGTCACCGACCAGCACTTCGACCTGACGCGCGCGGACAAGCTGGACGCGGGGGAGGCTGACGACCAGGCTATGGCCTACGCCGGGCTGGTCGAGGGCGACGCGACCGTGGTGATGCAGCTCTACCACGACCAGGCGCTGTCCCCGACCGATCAGGCGTCGGCCGACCGCGCCGGCGCGGCCGAGCAGAGCCCGAAGCTGGACGCGGCCCCCGCGGTGGTCCGCGAGTCCCTGCTCTTCCCCTATTCGGCCGGCGCCGCGTTCGTGCGCAGCCTTTACCAGCGCGGCGGCTGGGACGCGGTCAACCGCGCCTACCGCGACCCGCCCACTTCGACGGAGCAGCTCCTGCACGTCGACAAGTACCTGGGCAAGCGCGACGTTCCCGAGGACGTGCGCGTTCCCGACCTGCGAGGTCCGCTCGGGCAGGGCTGGCGGCAGGGCACCCAGGTCGAGTGGGGCGAGTTCGACACGCGCCTGCTGCTGCAGGGATCCTTCCCGGTGACCACCGCCGAACGGGTGGCCGCCGGCTGGGACGGCGGCGAGCTGCGCAGCTTCCAGCGGAACAACCAGACCGCGCTGGTGCTGCGGACGGTGTGGGATTCGCCCGCTGAGGCCGCGGAGTACTGCACGGCCATGGCCCGCTGGGCCACTGTGCGACTCGCGGCACCCGTGGGCACCAACCGCTGGTCCGGCTCGCTGCAGCAGGGCGCGCTGGTCTGCAAGGGCACGCACGCGGCCTGGGCATCGGCGCCGGACCGGGCGGCGCTGGACGGCATGGTGCGTGGCCTGGGCGGCGCCTGAGCCGCCAGGACCACGACCAGGAGGGGGGACGGGGTTGCGCTGGCGCCGTCTACGCCACGTGGCGCTCGCCGGATTGGCGGCCGCGCTGGTCGCGCCGCTGCTGGCCGCGACCCGCCCGGGGGCGACCGCGCCGCTGTTCAGCGCCGGCCTGCTCGGCAACGACCAGGTCCTCGAACCCATCCCGCCCCAGGACGCCAAGGGCGCCGCCTACGTCCCAGGCAGCAACGTCCTCCGCCTCCCCGACCGCCGTTACCGCTACGTGCCCCCCGGCGCCACCGACCCCCTCACGGTTGCTCCGGCCAGCGACGCCGCCGACAGCAACCAGCCGCCGGCCGCCAGCGGGACGGGCGCCGCTGGGCCTCGCGTCGCCGCGCCGGCTGCGGGGCTGTGGGGCGATCCGGGGGTGGCGGCGGCGGTGGCGGTGGATCGGGCGTGGTTGGCTGATGGATCGGTCCCAGGGGGGAGTGCGAGGCAGCGGGCGGCGGCGGCCCGGTCGCTGCTGGACCTTCGCCTGCTGCTGCGGCCGGGTGGAGCGATCCTGGCGGCGCAGACGCCCTACTGGGCCTATGTGTGGCCGAGGGACGCGAGCTTCGCGGCGGCGGCCTTCGCCGTGACCGGGCACGGGAGCGAGGCCGTTGAGATCCTGGAGTTCCTTGCGCGGACGCAGCGGCCGGATGGGAGCTGGCCGACGCGCTCGCGTCCGGACGGGACGCCGGTGACCGATTCGCGGCCGGCGCAGCTCGACGCCACCGGCTGGGTGCCCTGGGCGGCATGGCTCGCCAGCGACGGAGGCCGTGACCTGGCGACGGCCTGGCGGCTGTGGCCGATGGTGCATTCGGCGGCGACGGCGGCGGAGCGGTCGCTCGGGCCCGACGGGCTGCCGCCGGCGGGCTCCGATTACTGGGAGCGGCCCGAGCGCCAGCCCACCCTCGGCACGGCGGCCGCGCTGCGAGCCGGGCTGCGCGCCGCGGGCGACCTGGCGGCGGCGCTGGGCCACCCCGAGGCGGCGGTGCGCTACCGGTGGGCGGCCTCCAGGCTCGGCTCCGCGATCAGCCGGGCGTTCTGGGGGCCGGCGGGCTTCCACCGCTATCCGGTCCGCATCGGGGACGCGGCCCCGCGGGGCGACGGTCCCGACGCGGCGGTCACCTGGCTCGGGCCACCGTTCGCGCCGTCCAGCGGCATCGTGCGGGGGGGTGTGGCCCGCGCGGCGGCGCAGCTCGCCCCCGGGAACGGGGGAGCAGTCCCGGGAACACCGTGGCGCGGGGCCGACTACTGGACCCCGGCCACGGCGAGCTTCGCGCTGGCCGCGATGGCGGCGGGCGACCGCGTCGACGCGGACCAGCGGCTGGACTGGCTGCTCGACCATCGGACCGCGCTCGGCGCGTTCCCGGAGCGAGTGCGGCGCGGCGACGGCGCGCCCCGCTCGGTCGCGCCGCTGGCCTGGACCGACGCGATCGTGCTGCTCACCCTCGCGAGCGGGGATCGTCCCCTGCCGATCCCCGGGACGTGACCGAGGTCGGCGCCCCGCCCTGGTCCTCGTCCTCGCTCGGCCGCAGCTCCTCCCGAGCCTCGGCCTCCGAGTGCACCTCATCGTCGCCGCCGGCCGCCAGGCCCGTGGCCCCGGCCGCGGCCTCGGCCCCCGGCCCGCCTGCCTCGGCGGATGCCTTGTCGGTCGCGGCCAGGCCGGTCATGGCCGGGCCGGTCCCGCCCTTGGCCTCGGCGGCGTCACGGGCCTCGAGCTGCTCGGTCAGCAGGACCCTCATCGCGGCGGCGACGGGGATGGCCATGAGCGCGCCGACCAGCCCGAGCGCTGTCGCGCCGATCAGCCCGGCAACCAGCACCGCGACGGCGCTCAGGTTGACGGTGGACCGCAGGATCCGCGGCGCGATCAGGTAGTTCTCGATCTGCTGGTACACCAAGAAGAAGAGCGCGACCAGCACGGTCGTGGGCCATAGCTTGCTGGCGAACAGCGTCAGGACCACGGCGATGATCGCGCCCAGCGTGGCGCCGATCATCGGGATCAGGTCGGTCAGCGCGACCACGAAGGCCAGCGGCACCGAGAACGGCACCCCGAGGGCGGTGAAGCACACGAACGACGCGAGCCCTGCCACCAGCGAGATGAGGATGTTGCCGATCATGTAGGCGCCGACCTTGTCGATCACCACGTCGGCGATCCTGCCCATCTGGGAGCGGCGGGCGCGCGGGAACAGCCTGACCATGCCATTGCGCAGCCGCGGAAGGTCGGCCATGAAGTAGATGGCGAGCACCAGCACGGTCAGCGTGGAGAACAACGCGCCGAAGATCCTGCCGGTGAGGCCGAACAGCCCGCTGCCCAGGCGGGACGGCAGGCTCGAGATGACGCTCTGGATCTGCTTGGTGAGGTTGTAGCGGTCGCTCAGCTCCCGGTACCGGCTCGAACGGTCCTGCAGTTGGCTCAGGTAGCGGGGCAGGTCGTCGACCAGACCGCGGAACTGCGACACCATCGCGGGGATCACCGACATCAGGAAGGCCGCGGTCAGCGCCAGCACGATCACGAAGATGATCGTGACCGCCACGCTCCTGCGGACGCCCTTCCTGACCAGCCAGCGCACCGCGGGATCCAGGCTGATCGCGACGAAGAGGGCGATCGCGGCGCGGATCAGCACGGCCCGGGCGGTGTAGACGGCGGCGGCGGCCGCCAGGGTGGCGAGCACGCCGAGGCTGGCGAAGGCGCCCCAGCGGAACAGCAGCCCCGGACGAAGCCGCGGCTCCTGGTCGGCGTGGGGATCCGAATCCCCGACGCCCGGCGGCACCTCTGGCGGATTTGGCCTGGTCATAGGGCAAACGCTACTACGCGGTACTCTGCCGGCGCAGCAAGCGGGTTTGGAACTCCCTCGATCCGGTCGCCCGGGATGGCCCTGGCGCGAGTACGATGAGCCCATGGACCGGCGCATCTTTGGCCTCGAAAACGAGTACGGGGTCACCTGTACGTTCCGGGGACAGCGCCGGCTGTCCCCCGACGAGGTCGCTCGCTATCTGTTCAGGCGGGTGGTGTCGTGGGGCAGGTCGTCCAACGTCTTCCTCGAGAACGGCGCCCGCCTGTACCTGGACGTCGGCTCCCACCCCGAGTACGCCACCCCTGAGTGCGACTCGGTGCTGGAGCTGATCACCCACGACAAGGCCGGTGAGCGCATCCTCGAGAGCCTGCTGGCCGCGGCCGAGGCCCGCCTCCACGAGGAGGGCATCGCCGGCCAGATCTTCCTGTTCAAGAACAACACCGACTCGGCAGGCAACTCGTACGGCTGCCACGAGAACTACCTGGTGTCGCGCTACGGCGAGTTCCAGCGTCTGGCCGACGTGCTGATCCCCTTCTTCGTCAGCCGCCAGATCCTCTGCGGCGCGGGCAAGGTGCTGGCCACCCCGCGCGGCGCCGTCTACTGCGTGGCGCAGCGTGCCGAGCACATCTGGGAGGGCGTCTCTTCGGCGACCACCCGCTCGCGGCCGATCATCAACACCCGCGACGAGCCGCACGCGGACGCCGAGCGCTACCGCCGGCTGCACGTGATCGTCGGCGACTCGAACATGTCGGAGTGGTCGGCCTTCCTCAAGGTGGGCGCCACCGACCTGGTGCTGGCGATGGTCGAGGAGGCCACCGTCCTGCGGGACCTGACGCTGGACAACCCCATCCGAGCGATCCGCGAGATCTCCCACGACATGACCTGCCGCCGCAAGGTCCGGCTGGCCAACAACCGCGAGGCCAGCGCGCTCGAGATCCAGCGCGAGTACTTCGAGAAGGCGGCCAGGTTCGTGGAGCGGCGGGACGCCGGCGAGACGGCCAAGAAGGTCATCGACATGTGGGGCAAGGTGCTCGACGCGCTCGAGCAGCAGGACCTCGACTCGATCGGCCGCCAGGTCGACTGGGTCACCAAGTACCTGCTGATCGAGCGGGCGAGGTCGCGGCACAACCTGCCGCTGTCGCACCCCAAGATCGCGCTGATCGACCTCACCTACCACGACGTGAACCGCAAGCGGGGCCTCTACTACCTGCTGGAGCGGAGCGGCGCGGTCGAGCGGGTCTGCGACGACCGTGCCGTCGACCGCGCGACCCAGGAGCCGCCGCAGACCACCCGGGCGCGGCTGCGCGGCGAGTTCATCCGCCAGGCCAAGGAGCGCCGCCGCGACTACACCGTCGACTGGGTGCACCTCAAGCTGAACGACCAGGCCCAGCGCACCGTCCTCTGCAAGGACCCGTTTCGCGCTTACGACGACCGGGTCGACAAGCTGATCGCGAGCATGTGACGGGGTTCCCTGTTCATCGGGGGGTTCCGCTTCGCATCGCTTCGCTCCACCCCCCGAGCCCCCCGAGGCTCGGCTCCGCCTCGCCAGGCTCCATGGCCGAGGAACGGCGCCGGCGGCCCCGCAAGCCCACCAGTAGGGCGACCATTGCGCCGCCGTAGCGGCTGACGAATCCCACCAGGGTGTCGAGCAGGTCGCGGGCGGCGTTGACCTGGATCGGGCCGAGCGCGGGCGGGCCGGCCGGCGCCATCGGCACCAGCGTGATCGACAGGGCGACGGCGACCAGGCTGGTGACGCTCCAGGGGATGACCGCGATGATGCCCAGCAGCGGGACCATGTGCCAGTAGAACACCCAGGGCGTCAACAGGAAATATGCGAGGAAGAATGTGGCGATCGTCGGCCAGGGGTCGACACCGGCGCGGAGCCTGCGCGCCACCAGCACGAACGCCACCGCGATCGCGACCGTCGCCAGTAGCCGCCCGCCCTGCTCCCCGATGGCGGCCGCGGTCGACGGGGCCACGCCGCCGAGCGGCAGGGCCGCGGCCAGCAGCCGCCGCACCAGGTTGCCGGGGCTGCCGCTGGAGTAGTGGTCGCTCACGTCGACCGCGCTGCTGAACAGCTTGGTCCCCGCGCTCGAATACGGCAGGTAGGCGAGCGCCGTGAGCGCGGCGCCGAGCGCGGCCAGTCTCGCCACGGTCGCGGCCCAGGCGGCCGGCCGCTTGCCCACCGCCAGCCACAGCGCGTAGAGGGCCGCCAGCGGCCCCATGTAGACCTTGAACAGGAACAGGATCACCAGCAGCGTGAACGCCAGCAGCCGCCGCCCGCGGTAGTGGGCGGCGATGGCGGCGGCCAGGACCAGCAGCAGCAGCGAATCCACGTGCGCCGACATGGGGATCGCCTGGAGCACCATCGGGTTCCAGGCGATCAGCAGGATCGGCCAGCCCTGCGCGGTCCCGGAGGCGCCGCGGGCGCGCAGCAGCCCCACCAGCAGCGCCACCGCGCCGAGCTCGGCCACGGTGAGCAGGACCTTCATCAAGATCACCCAGGTCAGCAGGCTCTCGCCGGAGACGGCGGCCACGCCGCGCAGCAGCAGCAGGAACGGCGGTCCGTACACCGGGCCGGTCAGCCGCCACGACCAGAACGGGTGCCACAGGTCGAAGGGGTGCTGGTCGGGGAACGAGAGGTACGGGTTGGCGCCGTAGGCGCTCTGGACCTTGCCGTAGAACGAGTAGGCGTAGACGTCCTTGGAGGCCACCGGCGGCACCACCAGCGCCAGCAGGTGCAGGGCGACCGCGCCGGCGATCAGGGCCCCGAGGCCGAGGCGGCGCCCGCGGCGCCACTGCCAGACCGCCACCGCGAAGGAGGCCATCGAGACCACCCAGAAGGGCGTGACCAGCCCCTGCGGCTTCAGTTCGACGTCGAAGTCCTGGTTGGTGGGCAGGGCGTGCATGCTGACGAACCTGGGCGCCAGCGGCCACACCAGGAACAGGCCGATCCCGAGCGCGATCCCCGCCAGGCAGGCGAGCAGGACCGCCTGGTCGCTGCGCCGCTCCAGCCAGGCCAGCGGCCGGCCGATCACGGCGGCGCGCCCGGGCCCCTCGGTCACGGCGGCGGCTCCCCGGCGGCCAGGCGCCCGGCCAGCGTGCCGGCGGCGGCCGCGGCGGCGAAGAACACCGGGTCGTCCTCGGGCCCGCGGCCCATGGTGCGGACCTCCAGGCCCCAGGCGGCCAGCAGCTTGGCCGCGTCCGGCGACTCCACCCGCACCAGCTCGTGGCGGGCCGCGACGCCGGCGGCGCCGAGCTGCGCCGCGACGGCGGCGGCCAGCTCGGGATCGTCCAGGACCGGCACCGCCACGCTGGCGCGGGCCAGCGCCAGCCTGCCGAGAGCCGTCAGGCTGTGGTGGCTGACGCCACGGTGGCGCTCCCGCCCGTCGGCGGTGGACATGCGGAGGCAGGCGACGGGCCGGCCGCCGAGGGCGCCGGCGGCGTTGACCGCCTCCGCCGCCTGGATCCCGGAGAAGCCGAGGGCGGTGCCGGTGCCCATGCCGCCGGGGCCCTGGGCCACCACCACCACGCCGGCGCCGAGCACCTCGCGCGCCGCCACCAGCCCCGAGTGCACGGTGATGGCCTCCAGGTCCCCGCCGAAGGCCTGCCCGGCGGTGACGATCCCCTCCACCAGGCCGCTCGAGCGCAGCTCGACCGCCAGGCGCGAGAACGCCAGCGGCAGGGCGGCGCCGTCGGTCATGACGTAGGCCACCCCCAGGCCGGGGGCGGCGGCCCTGGCCGCGGCGGCGATCACCGGGACCATCGAGTGCAGCTCGGCGCAGACCACCGGCAGCCCGCCGAGGTCGCTGACGGACTCGACCGCGGCGCGGTGGGGGCTCGCCTCCTCCTCCACGGCCAGCACCCGCACCTGGGCCGGGGTGTAGCGGGCCTTCATCACGTGGCCGGGGCCGGGATCGTCACGGTCGCCGTCGAGCCGGGCCATGACCAGGTGGAACCCGCCGGTGCCGAGCCCCAGCGCCACCGCGGTGGTGTTCAGCACCACCCCGTCGCCGACCTCCAGCGGCCCGACCAGCTCGTCGTAGCCGACCGCGCGCGCCTCATCACCGTCGGGCTCGATGATGACCGATGCCTCGGTCGCGCCGGGCCTTCGGCGCAGGATCGCCGTCACCCGGCCATGGCGGACCCGGATCACGCGTGCTCAGCGCCTCTGACCGGTTCCGTTGCCGCCGGGGGCGCCATTGCCCTGGTCGCCCGGCCCCACGCGGCGCAGCACATAGGCGCATTCCAGGTCGCCGGCCTGTATGTGGGCGACCCGCTCGACCTCCACGCCGGGGCCGGCGAGCTGCTGGAACAGCGCCAGCTCGTGCGCACAGGCGCTGGGGTGGGCGCCGGCGACCTTGGCGATCGCGCAGTTGTGCTCGCGCACCAGGTAGCGCTCCTCGCCGTCGGACTGCCACTCGGCCATGTAGCCGTTCTCGTCCTGGATCGCGGCCAGCTCGCCGGCCAGCTCGGGAAGCTCGCGGCCGTTGGTGCGGCCGGCGTAGCGCTCGGCGAGGATGCGCTGGCGATGCGCGAACATCTGCTCCACGCCCTCGTCGCCGAGCTGGCAGTGGACCGCGTCGAGGAGCTGGGCCGCGAGCTGGTCGTAGTTGCGCGGGAACAGGTCGTGGCCAGCCTCGGTCAGCGCGTACAGGTGCGCCGGCCGCCCGCGGCCGAGCGCGCGGGTGGTCTGCGTCACCAGGCCCTCGCTCTCGAGCGTCTCGAGGTGTCGCCGCACGGCCGGTCCGGACAGCTCGAGCGCATCGCAGAGCTGCGCGACCGTCTGTGGACCGTTGCGCTTGATCAGCTCGAGCACCGTGCGCTTGGTCGACGGGGGGCTGGGAGCTGGCTCTGTCACGCTGGCTCCGATGCGCTGTGGGACGATTGCACCAGGTCCGGACGACTCGTATGAGCAGGTCGGACCCTGTCGTCGTCAGGCTACCGCCTTCCAGGGCAAGGATGCATGCTCCCGCGGGCGTCTGGCGGCGGGGCTGGGCCAGTGGATGTCGGACCAGGCCGTGCGCGGCCAGAGGAGCCGAGGTGAGGACGATCCCGGGTCAGTGGACCCGGGCGATCGCCTGCTGGAGGACCGTGAACAGGTTGCCGGCGGCCAGGTAGACGACCACGGCGAGCGGCAGCCAGGCGGCCATCGGGATCACCGCGAAGGGCAGCACCCGGGCCAGGGTCGCGGCCTGCCGCGCGGTCGGCTGCCCAGGCGTCGCCGGTGCGGCGCGCCTGGCGGTGCGGCCCGCCTGCCACGCCGACAGGGTGGCGAATACCGCCAGCACGCCCACCAGCGCCAGCAGCACGGGTGGGGGAGCGGCCAGCAGGGTGGTGCCGAGCGGGACGCCGAAGAGCGCGCCGGTGAAGGCGGATGCCCGCACCACGCGGTAGACGACGAACATCACCGGGAGCTGCACGAGCTGCAGCAGCAGCGGCAGGCAGCCGGACCCGGCGAGCACACCGACGCCGCGCTCGCGGTACAGGTCCAGCAGGGCGGCCTGGAGACGCTCCGGCCGCTTGGCGTGGCGCTTGCGGAGCGCGGCGATCTCGGGTTGCAGCTCGACCTGGGTGCGGGCGGCGCGGAGCTGGGCGATCGTCAGCGGCAGCAGCGCCACTCGGACCAGCAGGGTGAGCAGCGCGATCGCGACCCAGGCGCTGGAGGCGCCCAGCAGCGGTCGGGTGGCGGTGTCGAGGAAGCTGAGCAGATGTTGGACGAGCTCGACTGGCGCGAGCATGCGGGAACCCCCTTGGGCACGGTGACGGCGAGGTGTCACGCGGCCACGCGGCGATCGCGGGCTCCGCTCCGAGAAGGGGTCCGCCGCCTACGCGGCCGCGGCGTGCGTGCGGTCGGGGGCTCGTGGCCGGTGGCCGCCCCAGGCGTCGGGGTCGGCCTGCCGCGCCGGCGTGGCCGGCCACGCCAGCCGCTCGACGAGACGCGGGCCTGGCTCGGCGTCCAGCCGCGCCCTGGCGGGCGGGCCGGGCAGCCGCAAGCTGACCAGCAGGGCGGCCAGGCCGACCGCGACGGTGGCGATCAGCAGCACGCCCGCCTGCGCGGCGAGCAGCTCGTAGACCAGGTACCCGGTGCTCATCTCCCCTCGAGTCTACGCCGGGGCAAGGCGGAGGCCCGCTCTCTGGCATCCTCTGCGATACTCGCCACGAGCCGCGTGCGCCCGGTCGAGCCCTCCGTCCCCGACCCGTCCCCCGACCAAGGAGGAACTCGCGTGTCCCTGTCCTCCAGCGCCATCCCGCGACCCGGCCGAGCCGTCCTCGCCGACCTGCTGCCCGGCGAGCGAGTTCGCGACCTCGCGCTGGTGGTCGCCTACGCCGGCTTCACCGGGCTGGCCGCGCAGGTGGTGGTGCCGCTGCCGTTCACGCCGGTGCCGGTGACCGGGCAGACCTTCGCGGTCCTGCTCGGCGCCGCGGCGCTCGGCTGGCAGCGAGGCTTCCTGGGCATGGGGCTGTACCTTGCGGCCGGGCTGGCGGGCGTGCCCTGGTTCAGTCAATGGAGCGGTGGGACCGACACCCTGTCGGCGCCGTCGTTCGGCTACATCGTCGGCTTCCTGGTCGCCGCCGCCCTCGTCGGCCGGCTCGCCGCCGGCGGCCTGGACCGCACGCCGGCGCGGGTGGTGCTGACCATGGTGGCCGGCAACCTGGTGATCTACGCCTTCGGGCTGCCCTGGCTGATGGCCGCCGTCCACGTGGGCCTGGCCAGGGGCCTCCACCTCGGCGTGACCCCGTTCCTGGGCGGCGACGCGCTGAAGATCGCCCTGGCCGCGGGGCTGCTCCCCTCCGCCTGGGCGCTGGTGGGGCGCACCAGGCGCTGACGCCGCCGGCCCCGGGCGGGGCGGCCCGTGACGGTGCGCCTACCGCGCCAGTGACGCTGCCGCCCACCGCTCAGGTGGAGGAGAAGCCGCCGTCGACGAAGATCGTCTGCCCGGTCACGTAGCCGGACGAGCGGCTGGCCAGGAACACGGCCACGCCGGCGAAGTCCGCCAGCTCGCCGTTGCGGCCGGCCATCGTCCGCGCCGCCAGCGCCCGGGCGCGCTCGGGATCGTCGAAGACCGGCAGCGTCATGGCCGTGCGGACGAACCCCGGGGCGATCGCGTTGCAGCACACCCCGCTGGATGACCACGCCTCCGCCTGGGAGCGCGTGAGCGCGGCGATGCCGGCCTTGGAGACGCCGTAGGCGCCGCTGTTGCCGAACGCCCGGATCGACTGCTGGGACGCGAGGTTGATGATCCGCCCGAAGCCGCGCGCCGCCATCCGCGGCCCGTAGGCCTGGCCGAGCAGGAACGGGGCGTCGAGGTTGACCGCCATGACCCGGTCCCAGTCGTCGGCCGACAGCGCCTCCAGCGGCGGCCGCGGGTTCACCCCGGCCGCGTTCACCAGGATGTCGGGCTCGCCGAACGCAACGGTCGCTTCGGCGGCCGCCCGCCGCAGCGCCGGCCGGTCGCCGAGGTCGGCCGCCACGCGCGCCGCGCTGCCGCCCGCCCGCTCCAGCTCGCCGACCGCCTCCTCCAGCGCCCGCTCGCCCCGCGCCACCAGCACCACGCTCGCGCCCGCCCCGCACAGCGCCGCGGCGATCGCCCGCCCGATGCCGGAGCTGCCGCCGGTCACCACCACCACCAGCCCGCGCAGCGAGAACAGCTCCTCCAGGAACCCGCTCACCATGCGGGCGATCTTGCCCACCCGTCAGGCAAGCTGTCGAACCCGGCCCGCCAGACGCCCGGCGACCGGTCCGTCGTTGAGTCGGCCCCGCGGCGATGGAATCATCTGGGAGACGCGAGGAGGGGTCGTGGAGCGACGGGCTGGGCAGGGCTGGGACACCGCCTTCGTGCTTGGCGGCGGGGGAGTGCTCGGCGCGCACGAGGTCGGCATGCTCCAGGCGCTGACCGAGGCCGGCATCCGGCCCGACCTGATCGTGGGCACGTCGGTCGGCGCGATCAACGGCGTGCTGGTGGCGGCCGATCCCGACCAGGCCGTGGCGCGCCTCGGCCGGCTGTGGCGCGACACCGCCGTCGGCGAGGCGTTCAGCGGCTCGCTGTTCGGGCGCGTGGCCACGCTCGCCCGCTCCGGCACCCACCTGCACTCCAACGCGCCGCTTCGGCACATGCTCGAGGAGCTGCTGCCCGTCCGGCTGATCGAGGAGCTGGCCGTGCCCTTCCAGTGCGTGGCCGCCAGCGTCGAGCGCGCGGCGGCCCACTGGTTCACGCGCGGCCCGATCATGCCGGCGGTGCTCGCCTCGGCGGCCGTCCCGGGCCTGCTGCCGGCGGTCAAGGTCGGCGGCGAGCACTTCTTCGACGGCGGCCTGGTGCACAGCATCCCGGTCGGCCGTGCGGTCGCGCTCGGCGCCCGCGAGGTCTACGTGCTCCACGTCGGGCGCATCGAGACCCCGCTGGAGGCGCCGAGGCGTCCATGGGAGGTCGGCCTGGTCGCCTTCGAGATCGCGCGGCGCTACCGCTTCGCTGAGGAGATGGCCTCGCTGCCGAGCGACGTGAAGGTGCACGTGCTGCCCGCCGGCGTCAACGGCGCCCATTCCGGCGCGGAGCTGTCGCAGCTCCGCTACCGGGACTTCTCCCGCGTCGCGGAGCACATCGAGCGCGCCCACCAGGCCTCGGCCGCCTACCTGGCGGCCGGCGGCGGGCCGGGGTGACGCGTGCTGCCGCCGCGGATCCTCCGCCGCCTGCTGCTGGCGCCGCTGCTGCTGGCGCTGACTCTGGTCGTGATCATCACGCTGCCGCCGCTGGTGCTGCTGGCCGCGGCGGTCTCGCCGTGGCTGCCGGGCCGCTGGCGGGCGCTGCGGCTGCTGTGGTTCGCGCTGGTGTGGCTGGTGCTCGAGTCGGCCGCGCTGTTCGCCTGCCTCGGGCTGTGGATCACCAGCGGCTTCGGCGGCCGGCTGCACTCGGAGCCCTACCTGGAGCGCCATTACGCGATCATGCGCTGGTTCCTGGACGTCATGTACCAGGTGGCGACCGCCGTCTTCCGGCTGCGGGTCGAGGTCCAGGAGCCCGAGCCGACGGCAGAGGAGCTGGCCGCGCGCCTGGCGCGCCCGGTGATCGTGATGAGCCGCCACGCCGGGCCGGGCGACTCCTTCCTGCTCGTCCACCGGCTGCTGGTCGACTACGGCCGCCGGCCGCGGGTGGTGCTGAAGGCGATGCTCCAGCTCGACCCCGGCGTGGACGTGATGATGAACCGCCTGCCGCACGCCTTCGTCAACGCCCGGCACGCCGGCGCGGGCCTGGTCGTCAAGGAGATCGAGCGGCTGGCGAGCGACCTCGGGCCGACCGGGGCGCTGGTGATCTTCCCGGAGGGTGGCAACTTCACCCCGCGCCGGCGCCTGCGCGCCATCGAGCGGCTGGAGCAGCGCCGGCTCAGCGAGCAGGCGGCCAGGGCCCGCGCCATGCGGCACCTGCTCCCGCCGCACACTGGCGGCGCGCTGGCGGCGATCGCGGCCGCGCCCACCGCCGACGTCGTCTTCGTCGCCCACACCGGGCTGGAGGACCTGATCACCGTCGGGGACGTCTGGCGCAGCCTGCCGATGGAGCAGGTGCTCAAGGCGCGCTGGTGGCGCGTGCCCGCCGCGGAGGTGCCGAGCGGCCGGGACGAGCAGGTGCGCTGGCTGTACGAATGGTGGGCGCGGATCGACGCCTGGATCGCCGAGAACCGGCCGGTGCCGTTGCCGCGCCAGCGCGCGGGCCTCGGCGGCCGGCCGTCCTGACGGGCCCTGGGATTCCCGGCGCATCGAGCTGAGCTTGCCGAATTGCGCCAGCTCGCCACAGGGGGCGAGAATCCGTCGCCGGAAGCCATTTCCCCCCCGGGAGACACCCATGAGCGTCTTCGAGCCGCACACGGACGACGAGTCCGGCGGCGCCAACCAGCTCCCAGCTCTCGACATCGCGCTGCGGGGTCGCAAGGGCCAACAGGTGAGCGCCTACATCCAGGATCTGGCCACGCGCCTCGACCAGCAGCGCACCCGCGCTGACCAGGCCGAGCGGGCGGCGGCCCACCTGCAGCGCGAGCTGTCCGCGCTGCGCAACCAGCCACCGCCGTCCTTCGAGCACCTGGGATCCCAGGCGGCCAGGGTGCTCGACGAGGCCGGCCGCTCGGCCAAGGTGCTGGTCGAGGAGGCCAAGGAGCGTGGCAAGCAGGTCGTCGAGCAGGCCAGAGGCCACGCCGATGAGGTGATCGCCGCCGCCGAGCAGCGCGCCGAGGAGATCGAGGAGGGTGGCCGCCAGCGCGTCGCCGAGGCAGAGGAACGGCGCGAGCGCATCCTGGCCGAGGTCAAGCAGACGGCGCAGGCGCTGCGGGCCAGCGCCGAGAAGGACGCCGAGGCCCGTCTGGACGCCGCCCGCCAGGCGGCCGACGCGATGCTCCAGCGGGCCAACGGCCAGCGGTCGACGCTGGACGCCGAGTCCAAGCGCCTGCGCGAATACCGCGACGGCCTGCTCAGTTACCTCAGCGGTGTCGAGGCCGACCTCTCCCGCTTCCTCCAGGAGGTCCGCGGCCCCGGGGCGGCCGCTCGCTCCACCGCCCCGGCGCCCGATCAGCGCGCCGCCGCCGAGGCCGAGCCGAAGGCGACCGTCGCCGCCGACGCGGCGGTGCCCAGCAGGCCCGAGGCTCCGGAGGAGCCCGACCCGGAGCCCGAGGCAGCCTCCCCGCCCCGGCGGCTGGCCGCCCAGGCGCCCAGGCTCGTGCCGACGGCGGCGCCCGGCCAGGACGCGCCCCGGGCCCAGCCCGGGCCTCAGGATCAGCCCGCCCCGACCCCACAGGCCGCCAAGCCGGAGCCAGCGGGCCTTTCCAACCAGGAGGCCGAGCCGCAACCGCCGACCCAGTCGGCCATCGGCGGCGTGCGCTCCGGCAACTGAACCGCGAAATCGCCACGAGATTTCCGGGGTGTCCTGAGCGACCGGTTGTGCGAGAACTGGTGTTCGATTCTCGAAGGAAAAGCTGTTACAGTCCCAGCAGATGAAGCGATGGCTGTCCCCGAGGCGCGAGGTAGCATGCGCGGATGCGCAAGGTCGAACGGCTCGTCAACCTGGTTGCCCTGCTGCTGGACACGCATCGGCCGCTGACGCTCGACCAGGTGGCCGAGCTGGTTCCCGGCTACGAGGCCACGGGCGAGAGCCTGCGCCGCATGTTCGAGCGCGACAAGGAGGAGCTGCGCGGGCTCGGCGTGCCGGTCGAGCGTGGCCCGATCGACCCGTGGGGCAGCGAAGAGGGCTACTTCATCGACCCGAACGCCTACGCCATGCCCCGGCTGGACCTGGCGCCCGACGAGCGCGCGGCGCTGGCGCTGGCGGCGCGGGCCTGGTCGGGGGCGGCCGGGGATCCCTCGGCGCTGGCGGGCCTGTCCAAGCTGGACCTCGACCCCGGCGCGGGACCGGACGCGCTGCGCGCCAACCTGGACGGGGCCAGCCCGCTGCTGGCGACGCTGATCGACGCGGTCACCCGGCGCAAGCGGATCGTGTTCACCTACCGGCCGCCGGGCCGCTCGCCGTCCCAGCGGCAGGTGGACCCGTACGCCCTGGTCCACCGGCGCGGCACCTGGTACGTGGCCGGGCACGACAGCGGCCGCGGCGCGCTGCGCTCCTTCCGCCTCTCGCGCATCCAGTCGGCCGTGCGAATGGCCAAGCCGAGCAGCCGTGGCCCCGAGTTCGAGGTGCCGGACTGGTTCGACCCGAGCGACGTGCTGCCGACCGCCGGCGAGCCGGACGCCTCGCCGATCGCCACCGTGCGCGCCGGCCGTGCGGCGGCGCGCCTGGCGGAGCTGCGCGGCGCCAAGCCCGACGGCGAGGAGGGCCCGGACGGCCGCGTGACCCTGCGCATGCCGATCGTCGACCGCGAGGGCTTCGTGGACTGGGCGATCGGCAACGGCATCGAGGTGGTCGAGCCCGAGGAGCTGCGGGCGCAGGCCCGCCGTCGCCTGGAGGGCCTGCTCGCGCTGCTGGAAGGGGGGCGGAAGTGAGCCGCGGCCCCGAGGCCAGCGCGGCGGGCCGGCTGCAGCGGCTGCTCGCGCTGGTGCCATGGGTGATGGCGCATCCCGAGTCGACCGTCGACGAGGTCTGCGCCCGCTTCGCAATGACCCGCGAGGCGCTCGCGGCCGACCTCGAGCTGCTGTTCATGTCCGGGGTGCCGCCGTACGGGCCGGGCGACCTGATGGAGGCGTGGATCGAGGGCGAGCGGGTCCACATCGGCCTGGCCGATTACTTCGCCCGCGCGCCCCGGCTCACCTGGCGCGAGGCCGCCGGCCTGTACCTGGCCGGCCGGGCGCTGGCCAGCCTGCGCGAGCTCGACGAGCACGGCGCCCTCGAGCGGGCGCTCGCCAAGCTGGAGACGGTGCTGCCCTCCGACCAGCTCGACCGGATCCAGGAGCTGGCCAGCAGGGTCTCGGTCGATCTCGGCGGCGGCGAGCCCGAGCGGGCCCACCGCGCCATGCTGTCCCGCGCCGCCGCCGCCAACCACCGGGTGGTGCTGGAGTACTACAGCGGCTCGCGGGGCGACCTGAGCCGCCGCAAGGTCGACCCCTGGCTGGTGTTCGCCACCGCCGGCCACTGGTACATGGTGGGCCACTGCCACCGGGCCGGCGGCGAGCGGCTGTTCCGGCTGGACCGGGTGGTCGAGGTCACCCCGACCGAGGAGCCGTTCGAGCGCCCCGCCAGCTTCGACCCGGCGTCCTACAGCGAATCCCCCTGGGGCGGCGCCTTCAGCCAGGGGCTCGAGTGCGAGCTGGACCTCGGCCCCCAGGCGGCCTGGGTGGCCGACTGGCTGCCGATCCTGTCGAGCCGGCGGCGCCCGGACGGCCGCCTGCGGATCAAGCTGGCAACGCACGAGCTCGCCTGGGTCGTCCGGCTGGTGCTGCGGCTGGCCCCGGACGCCGAGCCGGTGAGCCCGCCAGAGCTGCGCCACGCCGTGGCCGAGGCCGCCCGCCGCGACCTGGCCGCCTACGCCTGACCCGCCTCGTGTCCCCGGGCCGGGTCACCCCTACGAGATGCGCAAGCTGCGAGGGATGCCGATCGGCGCGCCGGCGGGTAGGATTCTCGACCTGTCCGCCGCCGGCTCCCGGAGGTCGCCCTGCCCCTCGTCGTCGCCATCCTGCTGGGCGTCTTCTGGCTCGGCGTGCTGGTCACGGTCGGGTTCACGGCCTGGCGGCTGCTGGCCAACCTGAAGGCGCTGATGCGCAGCCTGACCGAGCTGAGCGAGCGGCTGGCGCCCACGCTCCAGGACCTGGAGGCCAGGGCCCAGGAGACCGCTGAGCTGGGCGATCGTCTCCAGCGGCGCCAGGCAGGGCAGGCCACCCCCAGGCAGGGCACCGCCCGGCGGGGCTCGCGTCGGCGGCGCGTTGCTGGTCGCTGATCCGTCGCGAGATGCGGCTCCGTCCCCCCTGCCCGAATAGGGCAGCTGGAGGGTAGACTCGGACCCGGACGTCGAACCCGCCAGGGTCGAGGCAGAAGGAGCAAGGGCAATGCCAGGTCCAGAGTGGATTTGGGTCGTGATCGTCGTCGCGGTCATCTTCGGGGCCAGCCGGCTCCCGTCGATGGGCCGCAACGTCGGACTCGGCATCAAGGAGTTCAAGAAGGGCATCTCCGAGGCCAGCCGGGACGAGGACGACAAGTCCGAGGCCAAGCGCCCGACCGGCACCGGTGGCACCGAGGAGCGTGGTCCGTCGGCGTAGTTCCCTTCTCACCACCCTTTCACACGAGTGCGCGCACCCGTTCGATGGCGCTGGCGCCGCCTTCGGGACAATCCCGAAGGCGAGATGTCCATTCTCGAGCACATCGCGGAGCTCCGTGATCGCCTGCTCCGCTGCGTGCTGGCATTGGTCGTCACCACCACCGTGGCATTCGCCGTCCTGTACCAGCCGGTGCTGAGCTTCGTCACCAAGTCCTACTGCACCATCCCCGCCAAGTACCGCGTCGCCACCGCCGGTGGCGGTTGCCGGCTGCTGGCGCTGGGCCCCCTGGACCCACTCGGCATCCGCATCCGGGTCGCCGTGACCGTCGGGCTGGTGCTGGCGATGCCCCTCATCGCCTACCAGCTCTGGCGCTTCATCACCCCCGGCCTGCGCCGTAACGAGAAGCGCTACGCCATCCCCTTCGCGCTGACGAGCACCATCCTGTTCGCCATGGGCGTGGCGGTGGCTTTCTTCACCCTGCCCAAGGCGATCGGCTTCCTGGTCGGCATCGGCGGGGACAGCCTGACGACCTTCTTCCAGGCCGACCGCTACCTACGGTTCGTCCTGTTCATGGGGCTCGCCTTCGGGCTGACCTTCGAGTTCCCGCTGGTTCTGGTTTCCCTCTCCATGGTCGGTATCCTGTCCTCCGGCGCGATGCTGCGGTCATGGCGGGCGGCCGTGGTGATCATCATCATCGCGGCGGCGGTGATCACGCCCAGCCAGGACCCGATCAGCCTGTTCGCGATGGCGATCCCGATGTGGATCTTCTATTTCGCGGCGGCGGGCGTCGCCAGATGGGTCATCGAGCCGGCCCGCGCCCGGCGGCGGGCCCAGTTGGAGCAAGGGAGCTAGCGGAAGTGGCCATCAAGGGGAAGACCAAGCGCAGCCAAGGCCGGCCCATTCGCCGGCCTGCCACCGCGCCGCGCGCGCAGATCGTCGAGCGGCGCCAGCCGTGGTACCGGGCCACCGCCTTCCCGGTGACCCTGGCGGTGATCGTGCTCGCTGTCACACTGCTGGCCGCCTGGAACCGGGCGCAGATGGGCTGGGGCCGCGACGACGTGCGCCGCTTCACCGACCTGGTGCGGGTGCAGACCGACCAGCTCAGCCCGGTCCTGGGGGCCGGCACCAAGCAGCTCCCGGGGATGGCCACCGCCACCGACCTGACCACCGGCAAGCTCAAGCCCAAGGACCTCCAGGTCAGGGCGAGCGGCTGGTCCGCCAAGATCGACGAGATCAGCCAGAAGCTGGCCAACATCACCGTGGGCAGCCCCGAGGGGGTGACCTCCTTCAACGGCACACCGCTCAACAACGTCGGCGGTCACGTGCCCATGCTGACCAGTGTGCGCGACGCCTACATCACCGCCTTCGGCTTCTACAAGCAGGCGGCCACCGCCTATCAGAACGCCGGCGGGGCCACCACCAGCGACCTGCAGCAGAAGCTCCTCACGCAGGCGCAGGGCGACAGCGCCAAGGCGGCCGCCGCGATGGACTCGGCCGCCTCGCTGCTGGCGCGGGTGATGGTCCAGTACCACCTGCCGGTCAACCAGCAGCTTCCGGGCGAGTCGAGCACCGCCTGGGGCAACCGCACCGGCCAGGTCCCGACCACCGGCCAATCCTCGACCCCAACCACGGGCAACCCGTAGGCCCGGCCGAGACGTCCTCCCGGCGCGGGACCACCTGAGCCGGGCGAGAAGAAGGGCTTCCGCGCCCATGCTCGCGCTGCTGGTCCACAACCCCGCCGCCGGCGGCGGCCGCTCCGCCCGCCTGCTGCCACCGGTGCTGGAGCGCCTGCGCGCCGCCGGGGTCGAGGTCGAGCTGCACCGCACCGTCTCGCTCGAGGACGCCTGCCTGGCCGCGCGCCAGGCGGCCGGCGCGGTCGAGGTGGTCGTCGCCATGGGCGGCGACGGCACCGTCGGCGCCTGCGCCGCCGGCCTCGCCGGCGCCCCTGACGCGTCGGCGGCGCTCGGGATCGTCCCGGCGGGGGGCGGCAACGACGCGGCCCGCAACCTTGGGCTGCCGTTCGGCGACCCGCTGGCCGCGGCGGCGATGCTGCCGAGCCTTGGCGCGCGGCGGGCCGACCTGGTGCTGGCGGGGGAGCGCTGCGTGCTGAACGCCGCCGGCGCCGGCTTCGACGCGGAGGTGAGCCGGCGCGCCAACCAGCGGCTGTCGTGGGCGCCGGCACGGCTGCGCTACGTCGGCGCGGTGCTCGCGGAGCTCGTCAGCGGGCGGCCCGGCGACTTCCGGCTGCACCTGGACGGCCGCGTGCTCGACACCAGCGCCTGGCTGATCGCCGTGGCCAACAGCCAGAGCTACGGCGGCGGCATGCGCATCGCCCCGGCGGCACTGCTCGACGACGGCCTGCTCGACGTGGTGGTCATCGCGGGCGAGCTGTCCAAGCTCGGGTTCCTGGCGACCTTCCCCAAGGTATTCTCGGGCCGGCACGTGGAGCACCCGGCCGTGCACGTCTATCGCGCCGCACGGGTCGAGCTGGAGGCCGAGCGGCCGGTCGCCGTCCACCTCGACGGCGAGCCCGCGGGCACCCTCCCGGCCAGCTTCAAGGTCGCGCCGGCCGCGATCGCCGTGCTCGCCGCCGCCGACGCCCCCGCGTTCAGTCCGGCTCCTGCTGGCCCCTGAGCTTGCGGCCGATCCAGGCGATCGGGTCGTAGCTGCGGTCCACCACCCGCTCCTTGAGCGGGATGATCGCGTTGTCGGTGATGTGGATGTCCTCGGGGCAGACCTCGGTGCAGCACTTGGTGATGTTGCAGAAGCCGATGCCGCCCTGGTCCCGGACGAGCTCGCGCCGGTCGTTGGTGTCGAGCGGGTGCATCTCCAGCTCGGCGTAGCGGATGAACATGCGCGGCCCCGCGAAGCTCGGCTTGTTCTCCTCGTGGTCGCGGATCACATGGCAGACGTTCTGGCACAGGAAGCACTCGATGCACTTGTGGAACTCCTGTGGCCGGTCGATGTCGCGCTGCTGCATCCGGTAGGTGCCGTCGGGCTCCTTGGGGCCGGGCTGGAAGGACGGCACGCGCCTGGCCATCTCGTAGTTGAACGAGACGTCGGTGACCAGGTCGCGGATGATCGGGAAGGTCTTCATCGGGGTAACGGTGACGGGCTCGGCGGGGTCGAAGAGGTTCAGGCGGGTCATGCACAGCAGCCGCGGCTTGCCGTTCACCTCGGCGCTGCACGAGCCGCAGCGGCCGGCCTTGCAGTTCCAGCGCACCGCCAGGTCGCCCGCCTGGGTCGCCTGGACGCGGTGAATGGCGTCCAGGACGACCTCGCCCTCCTCCACGTGGACCCGGTAGTCGCGCAGCGCGCCACCGCCCGAGTCGCCGCGCCACAACCGAAGGGTCAGCTCGTAGCCCATTGTCACTTCTCCTCGAAGAGCTGGCGCAGGTCCTCCGGCATCTCCGGCAGCGGCTCCCGCCGCAGGCCGAGCTTGCCGTCCTGGAGGCGCAGCGCGATGTTGAGCCTGCCCAGCTCTGGGTCGGCCTTGGGGTAGTCGTCGCGGGTGTGGCCGCCGCGGCTCTCCTTGCGCTCCAGCGCCGCCGTGGCCACGCATTCGGAGACCGCCAGCAGCGACTGGAGGTCCAGCGCCAGGTGCCAGCCCGGGTTGTACTGGCGGTTGCCCTCGACCCGGACGCCGGCGGCCCGGTCCTGGAGCAGCGCCAGCTTCTCCAGCGCGGCCTTCAGCTCGCCCTCGGTGCGGATGATGCCGACCAGCTCCTGCATGGTGTCCTGGAGGTCCTGGTGGACCGCGTAGGGGTTGTCGCCGTGCTGGCGCTCGAACGGCGCCAGCGCGGCGCCGGTGGTCGTCTCGATCTGCCCCTGGTCAACGGCGGGCAGCTCCTGGAGCCCGAGCGCGTGCTCGGCCGCGTACTGGCCGGCCCGGCGTCCGAAGACCAGCAGGTCGCTCAGGGAGTTGCCGCCCAGCCGGTTGGCCCCGTGCATCCCTCCGGCCGCCTCGCCGGCGGCGAACAGGCCGGGCACCGTGGCCGCCTGGGTGTCGGGGTCCACCCGCACGCCGCCCATCGCGTAGTGGCAGGTGGGGCCGACCTCCATCGGCTCCTTGGTGATGTCGATGTCGGCCAGCTCCTTGAACTGGTGGTACATGCCCGGCAGCCGCCGCTTGATGTCCTCGGCGCTGCGCCGCGAGGCGATGTCCAGGAACACCCCGCCGTGCGGGCTGCCGCGGCCCTCCTTGACCTCGCTGTTGATCGCCCGCGCGACCTCGTCGCGCGGCAGCAGGTCAGGGGTGCGGCGGTTGCCCCTGCGGTCGGTGTACCAGCGGTCGGCCTCCTCCTCGGTCTCCGCGGTCTCCGAGCGGAACATGTCGGGGATGTAGTCGAACATGAACCGCTGGCCCTCGGCGTTGCGCAGCACGCCGCCGTCGCCGCGGACGCCCTCGGTCACCAGGATCCCGCGTACCGAGGGCGGCCAGACCATGCCGGTCGGGTGGAACTGCACGAACTCCATGTCGATCAGGTCGGCGCCGGCCCACAGCGCCAGCGCGTGACCGTCGCCGGTGTACTCCCACGAATTGGAGGTGACCTTCCAGGCCTTGCCGATCCCGCCGGTGGCCAGCACCACCGACTTGGCGCGGAAGACCACGAAGCGGCCCGTCTCGCGCCAGTAGCCGAACGCCCCGGCGATGCGCCCGGAGTCGGTGAGCAGCCGGATCACCGTGCACTCCATGAACACGTCGATGCTGCCGCCGCCGACCGCGCGGTGCTGGAGCGTGCGGATCATCTCCAGCCCGGTCCGGTCGCCCACGTGCGCCAGCCGGGCATAGCGGTGCCCGCCGAAGTCCCGCTGGAGGATGCGGCCGTCGGGGGTGCGGTCGAACAGCGCGCCCCACTCCTCGAGCTCCAGCACCCGGTCGGGCGCCTCCTGCGCGTGGAGCTGGGCCATGCGCCAGTTGTTGAGCATCTTGCCGCCGCGCATGGTGTCGCGGAAGTGGACGCGCCAGTTGTCCTCCGGGTAGACGTTGCCCAGCGCCGCGGCCACGCCACCCTCCGCCATGACCGTGTGGGCCTTGCCGAGCAGGGACTTGCAGACGATCGCCGTCCTGGCGCCGCGGGCCGACGCCTCGATCGCGGCCCGCAGGCCGGCCCCGCCGGCGCCGATGACGACGACGTCGTACTCGTGGGTCTGTTGGTCGGACATCTCAAACAACCTATCTCTGGGACTGGCGAACGAACCGGGCGAGGTGAGCATGGCACAGGCGCTCTTGGGGGGCCGTGGGGGGAGCGAGACCCCCTGACACGCAGTTTACGCGGAAGCCGCCCACCAGGGCGGTTTCTGCGTTTGGAGGGTCTGAGCTGCGGAAACGCCCGCTGAGCGGGCTTGAGCTGGCGGAGTGAGACTGAGCGGTTTTGAGTAGGCATGTGGCCCCATTGTGGCCCCGTCATCGGGATAGGTCGCCCTCGCGCTTCACCCGATAGTGGCGCTCCAGCTCAGGCGCCCAGCCGCACTCGCAACGCTCTAGCCGCTCGGCATCGGCTGGCGCGAGCCAAGCTCGGAAGCCTCGGGAGCCAAGCCGGCGCGTCGGTCGGACGTTGTTATGAACGGCCACCTGTCCAGCCGGGATGACTGAAGGGATCGACGCCAGGTAGCTTTCCGCCCGGAAGGGGTAGCGGAGGGAACCTGTATCGGTTGGCTCGCTCATGGCACGCTACCCCTTCTCTTCTGTCCCGGCCGGGACACCCCCGTCCCACCGCACGAGAGCCGCCCTAGGACTGTCGCACAGGCGCGGGACGGTCCGATGGTACGTCGGGCGGTCTGGTGGCTCAGGGCGGCGAGCACGTGTCCGACTAGCCGCCCTCGCACGGGCGCTCAGGGGCGGCTACTCCCCTGGTGGCGCTGGTGGCCGGTCGCCTTGTTCGCGTAACCACCTGTCGAGCGCGCTGCGACGGTAGCGCCAGTACCCCGAGGGCAGTCGGAAGCCCTCCGGTCCCTTCCCCTCGGCGCGAAGCCGCTGGAGCGAGCGGCGGCTGATCGACAGGTAGCGCGCGGCTTCCCGTTGCGAGAGCAACGGATCATCACGTTCGGCCATGCAAGCAGACTCCCCAAGTCGCGTGTTGGCGCATTCTTGCATCGCTCACCTTGGGTTGTCGTACCTGCATAGGTTGGCACATGTTGACGCAGGTTTCCGGATTGGCGAACAATGGCCGTGGTGCGCGGCCATGACCAACACTCCCCAAGTCGCGGCGCATGGTCGCGCGCCAGTCATGCAAGCGGCCGGGCGGCGCGTGAACGCCCCCGGCCCGGCCCACAAGGAGGCGCACTCCTCATGGACGGACAGGATGCTACCTCGGCGCTCAGCATCTATGAGCGCTCCGCAGCAGCACGAGCGCTGGAGGCAATCGCCGATGCGCTTGACGATGACCGGCTGACCGAACTCGGGCCGCGAGCGCTGTTCAACGTGCTCGGCTACGTGATCGGCACGGCGCGACGCTGCGCGCTCGACCTTCGGCGCGGCTACCGCGCTGGCGACCTTGACTCGACCACGCGGGCACTGCGCGACTACATGGATGCGCTGCCCGAGGAACCGCCGGAGTCCGCGCACGAGGGTCACGGCGTGGACCGGATCGCCAGCGGGATCTACGTGGCTGGCAGGCCAGAAACATGATCGTCGTCTGGAGCTTGGCGCCGCGAACGATCGTGCTCGATATCGAGTCGGACGACTGCGAGCTAGCAATTCTCGGAATACCGCTCGGCTCGCATGATGACGAAGTGCTCGCGTGGGCGCGCGAGGTACTGGAGCCGGAGGCGGTCGCCAAGTTGCGCGAGATCATCGAACGCGAAGCAGGCGACTCGCCATGATCGGCTGGCTGCTCGCGCATCGGGTGGCCGCTGGCCTAGTCGCCATCCTGGTGATCGTTGCCATCGTGGTCCTGCTCGACATTTTCGGGAGTGAGCCGCCGTGATCACCGAAACCGGCTTGCGTGTCGAGATTTATCGCGTCCCAAAGCCCGACCCGTTCGACGTGAGCATTTTTCGCTTCCCCGTGCAGGGCGTTTTGTGGTTGCTCGCGCCACCAGACCTAAACAATGGCCAGATTTTCATCTTAGCAGTCCAGCGATTGACCTATGCCGAAGCACGAGCGGTCGCAATCCGACTCGGGCTGATTGATGAGGAAGGGAACCCACAATGAGCAACGAACGGTATATTCCCGTGCGTCAGGTTGCGCTGCTGTTCGCAGTGTCGCCGAAGACAGTTACCCGCTGGGCCAGGGAGGGGAAACTCCCGTACGCGCGGACCCTTGGCGGGCATCGCCGCTATCCCGAGCGCTTCATGCGCGACCTGGCCGCAGCCATCACGCATCGGCCGGAAGGAACCCCGTAATGTCGATCTCACTGTTCCTCATCATTTGGGCAGTCGAGCTTGTTGGACTGTTGCTCATGAACAACATTTCTCGAAAGCTGCGCGAGATGGGTGGCGCAACAGCCGCCAACGTCTCTTGGCTCGTTTTCGTCAACTTCATCAATACCGCTATCAGTGCCGCGATCACCTACGGGATCATTCAAGCGGTCGCCTACTTCCTCGTTCACCATCTCATCTAGGGGAAACTCATATGCGTACGCTCATCATCGCCCTGGTGCTCGTGCTGGTTGTTGGCGCGTGCTCCAGCAATCCGAAATCCGCAAGCTCAGCACCGACCACAACGGTTGCACCAACTACTACCGCGCCAACAACAACGGTCGTGCCTGACCCTGTCCAAATCGTTCAAGACTACGTCGCTGCGCTCAATGCGCACGACTACGGCACGGCATGGAACCTTGGCGGGCGAAACCTTGCGAATGGGAACGGGAGCGGGTTTGGCGCGTACATCACGAGCTTTCATAACGTCAAGCGTACCGACGTGACCATTAGCGCGGGAGGCGCTAATGGTGATGCGGTTGCCGTGACGCTCACGATCACCAGCACCGATGGCACAAAAACCACCTACGTCGGGAGCTACACGGTCACCTATGGCGTTATCACGGACGCATCCCTTGACAAGGTTACGACCGTCAAGCCTGCACCACCGACTACTAGGGCAAAGCCCAAGCCAAAAGTTGTCCTAGAAATCAGCGGCAACGGCTCGCATTCCCACGCGACACGGCAATTTACCGTCAAGGATGAATGGGATTTGCACTGGTCCTACCGTGCCAGCGGAGCTTTTAGCGGGCAGTCGGTTAACTTCATCGTGAGCGCGGAAGATCCCGACAATTCCAGCGCGAGCGAGCCAATCCTCAATGAAATTGGTACGCAAGGCTCCGGTGTCGAACATCTAGCGGCCTACGGCAAGCAAACCATTTACCTGTCCGTCATTTCAGAGGGTAGTTGGACCCTCAAGGTGATTGACGTTCCCGAAGGTTGCATGCTCGATACCCCGCCAAGTTGCTAGCCCGACTAGAGCGCCCGCCCTGGCCGGTCCGCAGGGCGGGCGCTGGCTTATCCTGGCCCCGTGCTGGCCCGGCGGTCCTCCGGGTGGTCGCCGCCGGTTCGGCCCTCGACCCCCGGCGGGCGGGCGACTCCCCTCAAGCGCTCGCCAGGGGGTCGCTGGCGCACGGGGTTTAGACTTCAAACCGAAGGGACGGCGGCGTTCCTGGCCAGGCCACACGCGACGGGACGACGGATTCCACGAACCCCCGTCGTTTCCACCTGGCCAGGAAGGCGCCTGCCATGTCGACCACGACCACCACCACCACGACCCCGCCCACGACCACGGTCGAGATCACCAACCTGGCGGCCACCAGCGGCGTCCGGGCGCTCGCTCGTGCTCTGGGTATTTCGATCTATCAGGCCGAGACCGTCGCGTTGCTGGCGCGTCGTGCGGCCGCGCAGGGCCGAGAACTCGACCCTCGGGAGGTTCCCCGAGGAAGCGTCCGGCGTGGGGAAGCGTCTCGTGCAGCGGTTCCGCCGGCCCAGCCAGCGCCACCGGAACCGCGCCCAAGTGAGCCGGCGCGGCTGGCCCAGCTTCGCGCTAGGGGTCTGCACACCCTGACCGCCGAGCAGAAGGCCGAGCTAGTCGCGCTGGAGCGGCGCCAGACCGTCTACCGGCACAACCTGGCCGCCGGCCACCGCGAATGGGCGCCGATGCTGCTGGCGGAAGGGGAGTAGGCCATGGCCCACCTGTACTTGTGCGAGAACCCGAACCCCCAGCCGGGGGAGGCGCGCGTCGCGCTCATGTGCTCCGACTCCGACCGCCCGCCGAACGACGGTCTGCCCTGGCAGCGGCTTGACGAGGTCGCCGACAGCACCGTCAAGCGGCTCGACGACCCTGGGCCCACGGGCCCGTGGGCGCCGATGGCGCCGATGGCTCCGGGCGCTGGCGACCTGGCCCCTGACGCGGTCGACGAGTCGGCGCTGTTCCGAGACCTCGCCGCCTACCTGCACGCTGCGCCTGAGCATGGCGGGCGCCTGGCGAGCTATCTGGCCACCCTGACGCGCCAGCGTGACCGCCAGGTCGAGCAGGCCGCCGCGCAGGCCAGCGAACCACGTGGACGCCTGGCGGGTGACCTACTGGACGGGCGGAACCCACAGGGCGCGCTCGCCCAGTTGGCGAAAATCAAGGTCGAGCAACACGGGATGACCCTGGCGGACGCCTACCGAGAAGCCTCCCGCGAACACCCGTCGCTGTACGAGCGGGCACGGGCGGCGAGCTACCTGGCCGAGCGGCCCGGCCTAGAGACGCGCCTCCTGGATCGGAGGGTCTAATGGGCTTGCGACAACTCGTGCAGTACGAGGCGAAAGCCTCGCGTGGGCTTAAGGTGCCCTTCCAGAACAACGGTGCGCCGACCACGTCGACGCAGGTGGGCCGGGCGGTGGTCGGCTCGGAATTGACCGACTACGCAAGCGGGATCGACTACGTCTGTACCGCCACCGATGGCACTACGACCGTTACGTGGACGAAGGTCGGGCTACAGGTCTAATGAGCACGATTCGACGGGTGGAGCTACCAGGGGTGCCACCGAGCTGGGACGCCGCCCAGGTCGCCGACCAGACGGCCGAACGTGACCCCGCCGAGGCGATCAAGGCGACGCTGCGCCGGATCGCGCCGACGCTGGTGGAGGAGCTAACGACTTGGTGCGCGATTGAGGTTGGGGCGTGCCAGCCTGGCCGGGTCCAGCCGGTGGGTGGTCAGCGGCGGGCCGCCCGATCGGAGACCAGCCCAGCGACGGCCAGATGGGTCTCGGCATAGGACTCCCGCCGCC